>Ga0210399_10002480_pt1 | contig 14355 bp, 17 predicted proteins | sample IncBWC14MmetaG_FD_150865 | JGI IMG/M metagenome (GOLD analysis project Ga0210399, IMG submission 150865) | Forest soil microbial communities from Barre Woods Harvard Forest LTER site, Petersham, Massachusetts, United States - Inc-BW-C-14-M | ecosystem: Environmental > Terrestrial > Soil >... | reverse complement strand
GAAGCTGAAGTTCGGATTCGTGAAAGTACGCTATCGCGGGCTGAAGAAGAACGCGCACCGGCTGTTCGTTACCTGTGCGCTGGTGAATCTGTTTGTGAGCCGCAGAAAACTGCTCGCCCTAGCGTAGGCTCGTCCGCCTTTGCCCTGTACGCGCCGTTGCAACGGCGGTGCTGAAAAGCTCCGGCATCCGAGACCCGAACCGGCAGTGCAATTTCCTGAACACTGTTGTTACTCGACTTAGCATGAGCGCTTATTCAGAGTGTCCTTAGGCCGCTTCTGATTGCCCGTTAAATCGACAACTCTCGAGAAGTGGTGCGGCGGGACTCCGTCCGTCACCTAGCCTGCTTACACTCTGATCCCCGGGGACGCCTGACACGAAGGGCACACATGACTGTTCGTTGATGGCAGCAACTGTAGGGAATAAATCGGCAGCCCAAGGGTTATCGAACAGTGGTGGATCGAAGACCATAACGAGTGCGTAACAACGACGACCGCAAAGAAGAAGGCACCATGAACTGCGAGATCTGCAAAGTAATCCAAAAACTCGGCCTCCCTAAGTCAGCCCATGAATTGTGGTTCTGCACCGACAAAGTGATGCCGCGTCGTCGAAGGCGCGTAGCCATGGTCCAGCGGAGGAACCGTCGGCTTCGGAGAGGATTCGCAAATTACCGCCTGGCGGGAAGTCGGGGAACTAAGGAATACGCTCCCAGCAAGAATGTTACGTTGGTGCCTTGCACGGCAGTTTGCCTCACCGGCGAGGGGGGGCGATCTGGCTTACGTGTTTGACTGCGTCCATCGTCGCGGCACGTACCCACGCTCCGTCACGGACTGCTGAGGCCACACAAGGATTGAGGTGCACAGTGTCATCCAAGCTCAACCCCTTCCCCCAAGTCGGACGTTCTGTGCTCGGTTATCCAAGCAGACTTTTGAGTCGTACCAAGGTCGCTGAGAAGACCGTCGCATTCCAGTTTCAAAGGCCTCGTAACTTCTTGTTTCGTCCGGGACAGTTTATTGATTTGGGTCTGCCAGGACTTCCACGAAACGGGTCGCACGGTCTTACGCATACCTTCTCGATCGCAAGTTCTTGTTTCGCCTCCGACATTTTGTTGGCTACGCGAATGCGCGATTCTTGCTTCAAGCGTGCTCTATCGGTCTTGCCACTCGGTACCGAAGTCAGCATACGGGGCCCGATGGGCTCATTCGTTCTGCATAACGATTTTTCAAGACCGGCGGTTTTCCTCGCAGGAGGCATCGGTATAACTCCCTTTCTGAGTATGCTTTCCTCCGTACCGATAGAAAAACATCACCCACCTGTCTTTCTTTTTTATGCGAATCGATACGTCGAAGATGCCGCGTTTATGGACACTCTGTGCAATCGCGAAAAGGTAACCGGAAACTTTCACTTTGTTCCAACGTTTACCCGCATCGCGCCAGGCCAGGGCGGATGGAAGGGGACAACCGGTCCCATCAACGCACAGATGCTCTCGAACTACATCAGTAATTTGCAAGATCCGATTTATTACGTTGCCGGACCTCCAGGCATGGTGGCAGGGACTCAACAAACCCTGGTTGAGCTCGCTGTCCGTGAAGAAGACATTCGTACAGAGAATTTTGCAGGTTATTGAGCGAAAAGTGATTGGTGTCAATTGATTGGTGGCGGGGCTTTCAGTCTCAATCAACGGATTCCTTGGCACCGGCGCTACCTTCGCGAAGCGGGCATGAAGTGCGCCAAGGCCACCAAGTGTTCATTTTCTCCGCCGCCAGAGTCGTCGAGGCAAGAGGTATGTGAAACCAGCAAAGCCCTCCCATTGTGTGGAGGTACTGGTCAATCCGTGATCAAAACCCGCATCGACCACGAGGTTTTTCCGCAGCGAATACGATGTGGACCATAGATTCCCAAGCGCATAGCCGTGCGTCAACGGCTGTGTGAAGTGCCATATCTCACCAGAGATCGTCAAGTTGCCGACTGGATGGGAGATCGAAAGCGTCTGGGCAAACTGCGCTCTCCGTGTCCTGGTCTTGTCGTCCTGCTGCTCCATCACGAGTCCATTCACATCGAAGTGAAAACCGCCGAGGTCGTCACTCAACAGGATGGTCGCGCTCTGGACGAAGGTGCCGAGATCGAGCTCCGGCGCTGGGCTGGCATAAAGCCGCCTCAGGTACTGGACGGAGATCGTCGGCCGTTCCTCCGCACCCGGCAGAATGACCGTTTGTATGCCTGCGAAAATCTCTCCCAGTCAGTTGCCTGACACCACCGCGCCGGTACTGTGCGTGAAGGGCTCAAACAGGGCCAGCACCTCCATGCGCTCGTTGATGCTTAGCTTTGTTACTTGATTGATGCCGAGACGTTTCGAGAACTCAGGCGAATCATTCGCATACAAGACACCATTCTCGAATTGCAGATAGCCTACTGGGGTCAGCGTCGCAGGAGTTGAGACTGTCGGCCTCGCAGGGTTTGCGTCTGGCGCGTCCGGAAGACTGGCCTGTGCTGGAAGCGTAGGTGGGCAAACCAGGAGTAGCATCGCCAACAGAGTACGAACACCGTTCATCGAGCACAGTCTCCATGTCATTCCCTCGTGAGCTGCTTTCTGCATCGGAGCAAGCCGCAGAAAGATACAAGGTGAGGTGTCCGGCCCCTGTCAACTGCAAGAACTGGATGATTTCTAACACAGCCACCATCCATGTTCGCCGCGGTCTTGAACTCCAACTCGGCGCCATCAAAAAGGAAGGAATGGAGCATCCCCAGTCCATGCTCGATGTGGGCCTTTTTCGCGAGGAGATTCGAAGTAGCATCAGCGACCTCGTCTCGAAGCCTCTCCTAAGGTACTACTGAGGTCTCGGACAAATACTCCCGAACACTCGCACGTCGCCACCGTTAATGAAGAAAAGTGGGTAAAGGTGAACTGGAGTTACCCTCGCCGGCTAGTTAATTGACGGCGATGGTTACAGGGGTGGAATGGCTTAATGAACCGGATGTACCCGTCACCATCAAGGTGAGCTGAGATGCAGGTGTTTGCCCTTTCGTATTGCTACTGCAACCAAGCGAAAACAGTGAAACGAGGACCAACAACCCCAGTACGGCTATCGATAAAATGCTCTTACGCGTTAGCGATTTGCGTTTGCGCGTCGTGAGAACGGTCCCGAATACGCCGATACCAGGTAGCAGAGCCGCAATGCCTGATAGGGAGTAACCCGTGGCCGGCGGGGTCGTGGCGGCAGAGATGGTCAAGGTCGAGGATGACGCGCTGGATCCGGGAGAGATGGTCGTTGGACTGAAACCACACGTCAGACCAGCGGGCGCGGAGCAGGAGAGCGAGATTTGACTGTTAAAACCTCCGACAGCACTGGCGCCGATCATCAGGTTAGCCGAGGCGCCCGGCGCGACGGTTACGCTTTGAGTCGAAAGAGTCAGGGAAAAATCTGGGCCCGCGACCGCCGCGGGTATGACGCTGGCGAACACGCTAGTTGTGCTGCCGCCGCTAGGGAAATTCGGCTGATTGCCGCCTCCGGCCGTGAGATAAAGAGTGTTCGGGTCGCCGGAGGGTCCACCTCCGCCGAACACCAGATCCCACAAGCCAGGATTCACCAATGCATTCTTCGAAGAGTCGGTGAGCTGCCCGAGAAACTTCCCGGTAGTGTCGAAGGCGTTTATGCTGCCATCCCCGAAATTTCCCACCAGGATCGCGTTGGGGAACGTGCCGAAGGTAGATGGAGCCGCCACCACGCCCCAAGGCGCATTGAGTTTGCCGCCGGCGGCGACAAAGGTGCTGATGAAATTCCCATTCGTGTCGAAGATATCGACCTGCCCCAGGCCGGTGCCGGGCTGAGCGTCGTGCTTGGCGGCATCCTGCATGGCATACGCCACGTAGATCTGGTTTCCGATGACATGGATGCCATGAGGAGCGAAGCCCGGAGCAAGTTTTGGATCGACGAACGAACCGCTTAACGAAGTGAGGTTGAAGTTGCGATCAAGAACGTCAATTTTCCCGCTGTTGAAGTTCGCCGCCAAAAGGAATGTGCTGTTGAGAAGCGCCAGACCTTTGTAGACTGCGCCGCTGGCGGAGTTATCGAACACAACCGTTGCGGTATTGCTGGTGCCAGTCCAGCTCGCGATCAGGCCATCTTCGGTGTCAAAGATAAACTGCCCACCGCTGAAGTAGATGCCGTTTCCGTTTGCGACGTTCCCCGTAGGGCAGCCAGGGGTGCAATTACCGTTGGGATTGCGCGAGGCCCCGGGTATGGTTACCACGAGACCAGTATTCTTGTTACCTTGGCCGTCATAGAGTGTGGAGGTGCCACCGTTATTGTTGGCGATCCAAAAGTCTTGCCCCGGAAGTATGGAAATCCCCCATGGATTCAGCAGTTGAGAGTCTGTGTTCTTGGCTACGCCAGCAGTATTAGACACCAAGTTGGTCTGGGAATAGCCGACCTGCTGCGCGAGCAGTCCCGAAGGAGTTGCTAACGTCATCAGCAGTCCGAATAAGGTGATTGCTTTTTTCAAGTTGTTCCTCCGTGAGCCTGCTTTTGATTTGTACGAGTCTGCCTTCAAGTACTCGTTTTCCGCGCGAAGCTTTGTCGAGGCAGGGGACTGTACGTATAACTGGGGTACCGCCAGGAAAAGAACCGATTCCGCAGCAACACCATCCAGAAACCCGGGTCACTGCACAATGATCTGGCCTGTCATCTTCGGATGGACCGAGCAGTAGTAGGGATATTTCCCCGCCTTGGTGAACGTGTAGGAGAACTTTTCGTCCGTATCCCGCACCTTGGACTTGAACACGCCCTCTGTGCTGACAACCGTATGGGGAGTGTCATCACGGTTGGTCCACGTAACGGTCGCTCCGACTGGTACCGTGACCGTCTGCGGCCCAAAACTGAAATTGTCGATTTTTACGTCCGCATTTGGAGAAGACGGTTGGTCGCTCGCACTGGCGTTCGGGGATCCCGCTGACAGCAGTGCAATCGCAATAACTACTACCGCCACGAAACTTCCTACCCACACGTGTTTACCCGTCATTGTTGTATTCCTTTCCGATGTTGGATCTGTTTGTTTAAGCGGAATCCTCGGCGGCTGCCCTCAGCGACAAGTTAGCTACCAGGCTTGCAGTCGTTGATTCGCTACTCTTGGCCCTCGGGCTGTCCGGCTCCGAAGAGAGAGTGGCGTGGACGTTGCAATAGGCACCGTGCCGCCTCTCCGCTTAGGGGTCTTGCCCCCCCAGCAATTCTCACTCTCCGCTATACGAGGACTCCATTTGTTCCGGCTGGCGATCTGCTGGCTTTGAAACCACCCATAGCCCGTCGCCGTTCAAGACGTAGATGAAATTGCGCTCGTCCTGAAGCCACTTAACCACTCCCGAGAATTTCTGCACTACTCGAGGAGCGGCTGGATTCGACAAATCCCAAAGCACAAGGTCCTCGTTGGAGGTGCCGCCGTGCATCGGTCGGTCTCCGGTTCCGGAAATGATCGCCAAATCACCCGTCACGTTCATCCTGCTCGACACAGCTGGATCTGGCCACGGAATTACTCCAACCGTTTTCGGTTGAGCGGGCTTGCTGATATCGATAATCGAAATACCTTCATCTTTTGAGTGCTGCACGTAGAGGTAGTACTTGTCATTGACTTTCTTCTGCATTGCCATGTCGACAGGCGATTGTCCAGGGAACGAAATATGTGCGACCACATCTGCCTGGTTGTCGGACGTTTTGATTTTGTGATTCTTGGCCGATGCTCCACCAGACACAAGGAACACGGTGGTAAGAACTGCCAAGGCCGCCGAGTTGAACTTAACGAGGCTGCTTCTTAAATTCTTCACAATCCCCTCCCGCAAATCGAGTCTCACCATGGATAACGGACTTTCTGGTCCCTTATTCCACTCGATCACAGAAATCGTGGAGTGATACCAGCAAGTGATTCAGTTCAACGAATATTGCCTGAGGAGTTGGTTCTCGGGGGAGTCGGGAATACACAATGCTGTGAGAAGCGCTTGCCAAAAGTGTGGTATTGCCACTCGCCCTGCCTGCATTGTGTTTCTCGAAACAAGTTGTTGTTTGAAGGGAATAAATCAACGATTCTGATTGTTTTACTAATGTGCCGCGTCAGGAGCGGAGCTGTAACTCGAACCGTTTGAGCTTTTCAGCAAGATTGGAGACTTGCAGATCGCGATGCGGCCCGCTCATCACCGGTGGAGGTCTTCTCGACTGATCGATTCGATCTCCAAATCCGAGAATTGACGAGCAAGCGGCTCGTCTTTCTCTCCAATAAAGTCCGGATCGACAGACTCCTCGCTCGTCTCCCTGGGCTCTTTGCGCTCTGTGCGCGGATGTCGGTCCACAGGGGGCGCTACCGATACCAGTGACTCGCGAACTGCCTTCCGGGCTCTGGCCAAGCGTGACATGACGGTTCCTGTCGGGATCGACAATATGCCCGCGATCTCCTGGTACGACATTTCCTCCACTTCACAAAGTAGGAGGGTTTCCCGATAATGGACCGGCAGATTGTAGATGGCACGCTGCACCAACTCGGAATTAGAGCGACTCATTAGAATTGTTTCGGGAGTCTCCGCATCAACTGGCAGTTCATGTCCGTCCTCCTCCGAATCCAACGCAACGGTCATACGCCGCTCCAGTTTTGAGCATGAACTGAGAAAAGTGTTTTTCAGGATCCTAAACATCCATGCCCAGAAGTTGGTGCCACGCTGAAATGATGCGAAACTGCGTAAAGCCTTTAGATAAGTCTCTTGCACGAGATCCTCGGCATCGTTCTGGTTGTGCACAAGCCAGCGCGCGAAGTTGTAAAGCGAACCGAACAAGGGCATGGCCAACGCTTCGAACTCTGCCGACGATTTGTCGTCCTGTGAGGATGAAGGCCCGAATCCGACCATCCCTTGTAGCCCAAGTCCGATACGCCTCACTTGCCTTCTCCCAAATCAGTTCGAAACCTACCCCAGCTATGCTGATTTTTTTGTTTGCGAACAAAACTCAATGACTTTCCCACCTTGCTGACGAGGTCTCCACTTCAACGGTTTCCGGAAATTCTTCGGTACCCAAAACTCAATCACCTTTGCCATGACCATCTCCTTGATCTTGTGATCTCCGACCAATCTGACGCGACAGTCCTCAGGCGTCAATTCACTGAGGCTCTTCTCGCCATAACCCGTTTGCTGCTTGTCAAGCAATTGATGTCTAAGGGGTTAGTTCTGCACATTATCCTGGCTGGGTCTGACACTTGGGTCTGATAGAGGTGCTAGACTTCCATGCTGAGCCCAAGTGCGCTATGGAACCTGTGCGCCACATGGCGATCGTGCGATTCGGAACCTACGAGGTTTCTCTCCAGTCAGGCGAAATGCGCAAAGGGGGCGTGAGAATCAAAGTCCAGCAGCAACCGATGAAATTGCTGGAGATCTTGCTGGAGCGTCCGGGGGAAGTCGTAACGAGGGAGGAATTGCGCAGCCGAGTCTGGGCCGACGAAAGTTTTGGTGATTTCGACCAAGCTGTCAACATCGCCATCGCGAAACTCCGGAGTGCCTTAGGCGACTCGGCTGAAAATCCTCGGTTTATCGAGACGCTTCCCAAACGTGGGTATCGATTCATTGCGGACGTGTCGGTTATCGATACAGACTCCCGCCTGAAAGAGCCGCAATCTTCCCTTGGAGATTTGCCGGCGACAGAGCCCGGACATAAGGTCCAAGGCTCTGGCCTGACCGTTGCCCCCAAACGCTGGATGTGGCCGACGCGTCCTGTCATCGCCGCCTTGGCGCTCCTGCTCTGTTTGTCGATTCTTTCCGTCTGGTTATTTCGTTCGCGTGGCCGTGCGACCAGGGGCATCCGATCCCTGGCGGTGCTTCCGCTGGACAATCTCTCGGCCGATGCTTCGCAGAATTACTTCGCCGATGGCATGACGGACGAGTTGATCACCGACCTGGCGCAGATCAGCGCCTTGCGGGTGATCTCCCGCACCTCCGTAATGACATACAAGGGAGCGCGCAAGCCTCTGCCACAGATCGCTCGCGAGCTGAACGTGGACGCCGTCGTAGAAGGCACCGTGCTCCGTTCCGGCGACCAGGTCCGTATCACGGCGCAGCTAATAGATGCGTCTACGGACAAGCACTTATGGTCTCAGAGCTATGAGGGTGACTTGCGTGACACCTTGGCACTCCAGAACAGCGTGGCTAGAGCCATCGCAGATCAAATTCGGATTAATTTGACTCCGCAGGAACAAGCTGCGCTGAAAAGCGTAAAGGTTGTTAATCCGGAAGCTTACGAGTCGTATCTTAAAGGGCGCTACTTCTGGAATAAGCGAACCGCGGATAGTTTGAAGGTCGCTCTGGCTTATTTCAAGCAGGCAATCGAAGAAGACCCGAAATACGCCCGAGCCTATTCTGGCTTAGCCGACACGTATGCCTTGCTGGGAGACTGGCAGTATGCAGTGATGCCCCCCACGGAAGCATTCCCCAAGGCGAAGACTGCGGTGCTCAAAGCTCTGGAATTAGACAGCACGCTCGGCGAAGCCCACAACTCGCTTGCGTTCATTCTGGATGGATTCGACTGGGATTTTGACTCTGCCGGGGAGGAATTCCAGCGGGCCATCGAACTAAACCCAGGCTACGCAACCGCTCACCATTGGTATGCTTGGCACCTCAGTCTATTAGGTCGGTATGACGAAGCGATCGCGGAAATGAGAAGAGCGGAAAACCTGGATCCGCTATCTCTTATCATTAACGCCGATCTGGCAGAGCTCCTCGTCATCTCCCACTCTTACGACGAATCAATACGACAGAGCCGCAAGACGATCGAAATGGATCCCAATTTTGCACTGGCACATAATCAACTCGCCCAAGCGTATCTTCAAAAGCACATGTACGATGAAGCGGTCGCGGAACTGCGAAAAGCGGTCCAGCTCTCTGGAGGTAGCCCGACATGCATAGCTAATCTTGCTCGCGCCTTTGTCGCATCGGGCAAGAGGAGCGAAGCGCTAAGCCTGCTGAGCGACCTGAAGAAGCGCTCCAACCCGGGCTATTCGAATGCTTCGGAGATTGCCATGACCTATGCATCTCTCGGAGATACGAATCAAGCCATGAATTGGCTCGAAAAAGGCTACGAAGAGCGATTTAACCCAGGAGTCCTGCTGCGACCGGGCTTCGATCCTCTCCGCTCCGACTCGCGTTTTCAAAACCTTGTGCACCGCGTTGGCCTGCCCCAGTAAAATTTGCTCTACCTTGTGCCGTTGGCCCTGAATCCGCAGACCTTCCTTCGATCACCGCTGCCCGCCCGAATTATCTTCAGCGTTCAATAAAATTCTGGAGGAATAAACCCCACGGCTGAGCGGTTATGCACTGCGAGGCATACCTGCCGTTTCTGGCGAGCAACGACAGCCTTTGGCAGTGCCTCTGGCCAGGTGCTGGACCGGACCAAAGATGGAAATGACGACTTCCTACTTCATGTCGGGATGCAAATGGTTAGCGACGGTGCTGATTGCGGTATGCGGATTTGTGCCCGCTACCTGGGCGCAAGGTTCCGCGGAGGACGTGCACATAACTCCGCGGACTGAGCATGTGCAGACCCAGAATCAGCAGCCAACCGAGGATCCTGCTCTGAAAACTTACATGAAACCGATCAAGGTCGATGTGAACCTGGTCCTGGTGTCGGTGTCGATCCTGGATCCCCTGAACCGCCAAGTCATTGGGCTGGATAAAGAGAACTTCCAAGTGTTCGAGGGCAAGGAAAGGCAAGAAATCCGACACTTTTCGAGTGAGGATGCTCCCGTTTCCCTGGGCGCCATCTTTGACGTGAGCGGCAGCATGGCCGGTAAAATCGAGCGAGCCCGCGAGGCAGTGGTGGAGTTCTTCAAGACAGCGAACCCCCAGGACGAGTTTTTTATGATCGCATTTGCCGACAAGCCGGAGGAAGTCACCGACTTTACACAGTCTGTGGAGGACATCGAGGGGAGGCTGGTGTATACGGTTCCGAAGGGGCGCACGGCCCTGCTGGATTCGATTTATCTGGGTCTCAGCAAGATGAGGCAGGCCAAGTACGGGAAGAAAGCACTGCTCATCATCTCGGACGGCGGAGACAACCACAGCCGGTATACGGAAAACGAGATCAAGAACCTGGTGAAGGAATCGGATGTGCAGATCTATGCGATCGGTATCTACGACCACTATTTTCCGACTGACGAAGAACGCTTGGGTCCACAGCTGCTGAGCGACATTACTGAACTCACAGGTGGGCGCGCATTCTCGATCGACAATCCGAACGATTTGCCGGACGTCGCCACAAAGATCGGGATCGAGCTACGCAACCAATATGTGCTCGGATATCGGCCAAGCAATCCCGTCCACGATGGTAAATGGCACAAGATACATGTGAAATTGGCGCCGCCTAAAGGGCTGCCACCGCTCCGGGTCTACGCCAAGACTGGATATTATGCCAGTTTGGAATAACAACGTTCCGCCTGCTTTCTGTGGATCCAGGAACGGCTGTGCAGCGGCCGCTCGGAGTTTCATCAAGCGGCGGAGCGAAACCGTTGCCTCTGCAATCGCATACTGTCTGCGAGTCAACCACCTCCCCAGGTACTGCATCACCGACACAGAATCCACGGGCCAATATCTAGACATTTGGTCTTCCACTGTGTTTAGCCCCGCCGGTTTTGCAGCGATTCCAGAGGTTCTTTTCAGCGCGAACCTCCCAGGGTTTTGGGAATAAGACGCGATCTCGATAGTTAATACAAACAAGAAGTCGAATCGTAAGCGAATGTGAGGCCTCACGTTTTGGCTGGCGGTGACTCGCAAAGCACATGGGAGCGAACCTGCTCCCTGTGTAATGCGGCAAGCCGATTGCGAGCTCGGATCATGGACCGAGTGTATGTGTCTCCGATCGGACACTTTGATGGGGAGCTGGAGAAGGTCACTCGCGGAGTAACCTGCGAATGCTTAGCTCCCCGTCTGGGTAAGGTCGGCTGTCGATGAGAAGGCGAGAAAAAAATCTCTGATTGTCACGAAATCAAGGGCAGCCGCTCTGACTGGCCGAACAAGTTCCAAGAACCTCACACGTGTCCGCCGCAAAAACGGGGCCGTCGTTTTTTTCCAAATTTAATCTCCATCGGTGGGAATAACGCGTCCCTAACAAGGTTTTGTACCTGCAGGAGCCCGGAAATTCTCGCATGCTTCTAACCGCGCCGTTTCTCGCGCAGGCCGTGGGGCGGCAGACCCATAGAACCGTTAACATCCCTGCGCGGGATGTCCAACCGAAAGAATGAAGGAATATCCTCCAATGACAAAGAAGATACCGCACCTTCTCCTGTGCCTATTTGTGCTTCTGGCAATTGGGATTGCCGGAATCGCGCAGCAATCCGCAACAGAAGCTCCGGCGGGTTTTGATACTCCAGCTTTCACGCCCGCTCAAAGCGTCAGCAATGGAATAACCGAACCGACCGGCGACACTTTTGCTCTCGATCAGCAGATCTTTGAACAAAGGAAAGACATCCACGCCGGCCTGGGCCCGGTCTTCAACGCGACCTCGTGTGTCGATTGTCATCAGAATCCCGTCACCGGGGGGCCCAGCCAGATTACCGAGATGAGGGTTGGGCATAAGGACGCGGACGGCAATTTTGTGAACCCCACCGTGCTGATCAACGACGGTCAGAACACGATTTCCGGCCGGTCGATCGTCAATGATCGCGCCATTTGCCCACAGGCTCAGGAGCATGTGCCCGCAACCGAGACCATCCGTACTCTGCGAGCGGTGAACAATACACTAGGGGAAGGCTTTGTTGAAGCAATAGATGACAATACGCTGATTGCCATCGCCAACCAGCAGCCCGGGCTGAGCGATGGCAAAATCCAAGGTGAAGCGGTTCAAGTTGCTCTCTTTGAATCTCCCGGACAAACCCGGGTAGGCCGGTTTGGCTGGAAAGATCAGCACGGCAGCCTGCTCTCATTCATCGCCGACGCTTACCTGAATGAAATGGGCATAACCAGCCGGCTGCGGCCCCACGACACTACGACAGTTTGCAAGACCACCACCGATCCTGAGGATCAACCGGATAGCTTGGGGTTAGCGGACATCGACCATTTTGCTCAATTCGTTCGTGGCACCAAGGTCCCACCGCGTGACGCTGTTCTGGCGGCAACTCACGATGCTCAGAAGGGTCAGCAGCTCTTCGCGGGAATTCGGTGCAGCACCTGCCACGTTGAATCCATTACTACAGCGCCCGCTGGAACGGTGGTGGATGGCGGGACTTTCACTATCCCCGAGGCTCTGGGAAACAAAGTCATTCATCCTTTTGGCGATTTCCTGTTGCATGATGTCGGGACCGGCGACGGCATCATCCAGGGCGGCCCTCCGGACACCGCGAACAAATTGCGCACGAGCCCGCTCTGGGGACTACGTACGAAATCCCGCTACATGCATAATCTGAAGTCTCTGACGCTCGAGAATGCGATCCAGCGTCACCGAGGCGAGGCCCGAGATGCTTCCGAGCGCTTCCGCAAGTTGACTCCCAACGAGCAGCAACAATTGATCGCCTTCCTGAACTCTTTGTAGTCCGACGAACTTGCGGCGAGGCTCGGAAAATTCCCCGTGCCTCGTCGCATTTTGATACCAGGAGCGGCGTGTGCGGCAAGAAAAGCTAAAGGTATCGATGAAGAGTGCAGCCGCTCAAGTAGCCAGGATGCCGTGTCACGCGATGCTATGCCGTGACAGATGGAAGTAACGGAGCAAATGGCGCGAGCAGAGGGATAGTCTGGATCGATCCAAGCACCAAACTCATCCGGATCTACCCTACCCATCACGGAGACTCCATAGACGCGGACCCGGCGATGAACGCCGGGTTGCCCGGGTAGTTTTCGCGCCGCTTGTCGCAGTCTGGGTTAAAAATTTGCACTTCCTGCTGCGGGACTCGTCTACCACCGAGTTTTTCCGGTGCGTGCTAGAGCTGATCTCCGGCGGTATTCGGCTGTGAGGATTTCCCCTCCCCGAGGAGTCACTCTCGAGGACACCCCAAAAGGACTTCCAACTTCTCACGTGGCTTTGCGGAAATCGCCCCCCTCCCGGAAACGACTGGCCGTCAATCACATGCCTGGAAATATCGCGAATATGAAGAGAAAACCCCCAGTAAATTGACCACTGCTCCCTGGGTGCGTTTGATGGTCCAAACGGGCACCCGCTTGGGGCCGGTTGGCCGAGGCCAACTGGAGGAGCAGGTCATGGAGAGCAACAATGGGTTCGAACCGCTGGCTGTGGTCCAAACCCAGGACCATACACCGATACACGGCCACTCCCGAACGACTTTCGAGGAACTGGCAATGCCACTTTTCGGCTCTCTCTACAATTTCGCGCACTGGCTTGCCCAGAATCGGGAGGATGCAGAAGACTTAGTGCAGGAAACATTTGTCAAAGCATTACGAAGCTTCGGTTCGTTCCGGCCGGAGACAAATTTTCGAGCCTGGATTTTCCAAATCCTCCGAAACACCTTCTTGTCCTCGCAGTCGAGGCTGGACCGGCGGAAAACGGTAGCGCTGGATCCCGACGAGTCTTTACTCGAACTGCCGGGGACGATGGGCACGGCTGAGTCTGTTCTGATTGAGCGTGCCGATGCTCACTTGGTCCTGCATGCAATTGACATGCTTCCGCCCGCGTTTCGAGAAGTCGTGTTGCTTTGCGATGTCGAAGAGATGTCTTACAAGGAAATCGCAGAAGTTCTATCGATCCCGATCGGCACGGTCATGTCCCGGCTCACTCGCGCCAGGAAGGCCGTTCGCGGGGCACTGGCCGTCACCACTCGTGTTGCGCTGGCCAGTCGGAACGGTGAAGTAGCTAGTGCGGCGGCAACGGAAGTTCAGCGTTGATCAACCCGTGCGGTGCGAATGCTAATCGCGCGCAAAGAACCGCTCTGTGAATTGAACCGCCCGGACAGCGCTAAAGAGAGATTCGTTTCATGAAAGGCCAGTCTTGGCAAACCGGCCTTCCATACTCCGTCTCCGCTAGAAATTCAGCTTCAAGGCAAGCTGGATCTGCCGTGCGGATGTGGTTCCGTCCGGCCGGGTCAGGGTTTGGGCGGACAATCCAAAGGTTCCCGGGTTCTCAATCACGTTGCCCGGCTGACGAAACTGTGGGTGATTGAATAGGTTGAAGAACTCGGAGCGGATTTGCATCCGGAAGCGTCCGCTGAGGCGGACATTTTTCAATAGCACCATGTCGGCATCGGTGTAATTCGGGACCGTAGTACTGGTTCCGGCCCGAGTCTCCAATGTGTCCCAGGAAGGTGGAGCTGAATGCATTCAAGTTCACCCCAGTCTTCACACCGGCACCCTGAATTCATGAGCCAGGATTGTTGTTTGGATCGGCGAGCACGTCCTG
>Ga0210399_10002479_pt1 | contig 14358 bp, 8 predicted proteins | sample IncBWC14MmetaG_FD_150865 | JGI IMG/M metagenome (GOLD analysis project Ga0210399, IMG submission 150865) | Forest soil microbial communities from Barre Woods Harvard Forest LTER site, Petersham, Massachusetts, United States - Inc-BW-C-14-M | ecosystem: Environmental > Terrestrial > Soil >... | reverse complement strand
AAATGCATGCTTTTACCTCAAGGAATGGCGATGGAAAAGAGTTCATTTCGCATGCGCCGGGTTATTGGTCCCGCGACGGCGGGATCGCGCCGGAACTCTGGACCGATTGGAAGTGGCAGCTTAAAAACCGCGTCACGTCACTCGCCCAGCTCGAGCAACATATCGATCTCAGCGAGGAAGAACGCAGCGGCGTTCTGCTCTCCGGCGATAAGCTCGCGCTCGCCATCACGCCACATTTTTTCAACCTAATTCCGTGTGGGAAAAATCCGGACGATCCGATCCGGCGTCAGGTCATTCCGCGGATCGAAGAAACGTGGACGTCGCCGTACGACATGATCGATCCATGCGGTGAAGATTCACACATGCCAGTGCCTGGTTTAGTGCATCGCTATCCCGACCGGGTGCTCTTTCTCGTAACCGATCGTTGTGCGAGTTATTGTCGCTATTGCACGCGCAGCCGCGTCGTCAGCGGTGTAGGCGAACACGAACTGCACACCAATTTTGAGGAAGCGTTCCGCTACCTCGAACAACACACCGAAGTGCGCGACGTGCTTTTGAGCGGTGGCGATGCGCTCATTTTCAGCGATGATAAGCTCGAGAAAATTTTGAGCCGCTTGCGCTCGATTTCGCACATCGAGTTTCTCCGTATCGGCACGCGCGTCCCGATTTTCCTGCCCCAACGGATCACGCCCGAACTTTGCACGATACTTGCGAAGCATCATCCGCTCTGGATGAGCGTTCACGTCAATCATCCGCGTGAGCTTACAATTGAAGTGAAGGAAGCCCTCGAACGTCTCGCCAACGCCGGCATCCCGCTCGGAAATCAAAGCGTGCTTCTAAAGGGCGTGAACGACGATCTCGAGACGATGAAGACGCTCGTGCACAAACTACTCATGTGCCGCGTGCGCCCATACTACATTTACCAGTGCGACCTGATTAACGGCTCATCGCACTTGCGCACGTCGGTCGCGAAAGGAATCGAGATCATCGAAGGCTTGCGCGGCCACACCACCGGCTACGCCGTGCCGCAATTTGTCATCGACGCTCCCGGCGGCGGCGGCAAAGTGCCGATCAATCCCGGCTACATCCTCTACCACGACAACGAAAAAATCGTGATCCGTAATTACGAAGGAGAAATTTTCGAATATCCCGAAGCCGGCGGCGATCAGACCGTGCAGTTCGCGCCCCAGCGCGAATATCACGACGAGTACTTGTACTCGTAGTTGTTCCGCCAGTGCGCGACTCAACGTGAATGGAGCCGGTGGAAGCCGTGCGACATAGGAAAGCCGTCAGGCCGAGCGAGCGGGGCGAGCGAGTCACGCAGCTGTAAACGGATTGAATTCGGCCATCTGCGAAATCCGCGTTATCCGCGGTAAATCATGTGACCTTACTTATTTCTTTGATAAAGAATTTCGCCGCCGGTCACAGTCATCTCGGCGCGCGTGTTGAGAATTTCCGGCTCGGGCAGTTTCATGATGTCAGCCGAAAGAACGGTGAAGTCAGCGAGCTTGCCGACTTCGATTGAGCCTTTGTCGTTTTCTTCGAACGCCACGTAGGCAGGCCAGAGCGTGAACATTTTTAGCGCTTGCCCGCGCGAGACGGCTTGCTCGGGATGCCAGCCTTCCCCGGAAAATCCTTTCACGCTTTTGCGCGCGACCGCTGCGTAAAACTCGATCATCGGCTCGCCGCGCTCGACCGGCGCATCGGATCCGCCGGGAATGATACAGCCGGACTTGATTAAACTCTGCCAGGCGTAAGCGCCGGCGAGGCGTTCCATCCCGAGTCGGGCGGGCGCAAAAAATAAATCGCTGATCGCATGTGATGGTTGCATTGACGGAATCACGCCAAGCTTGGCGAATCGCGGAAGATCGCTAGGGTCGAGAATCTGGGCGTGCTCGACGCGCCAGCGCGGTTCGCGGATCTTTCTTTGCTCGGGCGGTACTGCTTTGAATGCTTGTTCGTAAAGATCGAGAATCAGGCGGTTCGCGCGATCCCCGATTGCATGCGTCTCGACTTGAATGCCGCGACGCAACGCGTCTTTGAACATCGGCCGCAAGTCCTCTTCCTTTTCGGTGAGATAACCGGAAGTGTTGGGTGCGTCGCTGTACGGTTTTAGCAATGCCGCGCCACGGGAGCCGAGCGCGCCGTCGAGAATCACTTTGATTGTACGTTGCGTGAAATGATGATCGTAGGCGCTGATTGTCGATCCTTCGCGCAGGAATTGTTGAGCATCTTCGCCTGGCCCGTAAACGGCGTTGATAAACCTCAGCTTCACCTTTCCTTCATCGAAACATTTGCGAATTATTTTGATGTCATCGGCATGGCTGCCGGCATTTTGGATTTCGCACCAGCCGAGCTTGATCTCGCGCTCGATTCCGAGCAAAAATGCCTTTTCTCTTTCGGCCTCGGTTGGCTTCGGAATATTCTTCGCGGCCAAATCCATCGCGTTGTCGAGCAACATGCCGGTCGGTTCGCCAGTGGTTTTGTCTTTTAAAATTTCGCCGCCAAATGGGTTCGGTGTGTGCTTGTCGATCTTAGCAATGTTCAACGCGGCGCTGTTCGAGATCGCAGCGTGACCATCGGCGCGCGTGAGAAAAACGGGATTGTCCGGCGCAATTTTATCGAGATCGGTACGCGACGGGAACTGCGGCGGTTTCCAAAAAGTCTCGATCCAGCCGCGACCGATGATCCATTTACCGCGCTCGGTTTGTGCGACGCGACCTTTCACTTTGGCGAGAAAATCTTCGAGCGCGCTTGTACCTTCGAGGTTCAAGTTCATCTCGCGCTCGCCGATTCCGAAGATGTGGCAATGCGAATCGGTCATTCCGGGCACGAGAGTGTGGCCGCGAAGATCGATAATGCGCGTTTTGTCGCTCGCCAACTTTTTCGCAGCTTCATTCGAGCCGACGAACGCAATCCGGTCTTTCTTCACCGCAATCGCTTCGGCCTGCGGTTGGCGCTCGTTGACGGTGTAAATGTTCCCGTTAACGAAAATAAGATCGACATCTTCGGCGCGGCTCATTGCGCTAACAGAGTAGGCTACCAAAAAGAGAAGTAGCCGCAGCGGATTTCGTGCTGATTTCACGGATCAAGAGTTGTAGGGGAAGCTGTCAGCTTCCCCTGCAGGGTCAATATCGGCGTTCCGGGCTTGACGCATTGGCGAAGTTTTGAAGTTATCTGTTTTGCCAATCGCTTCCTTTTCTGTATCGGAAAGGGCGATGCATGATTTGGAATCGAAATGACATTGCGCGATGAATTTTGTTTTGCCCTAGCAATCTCGATTTATAGACTCTTTGCTTCGATGCGTGCACATCCTGGTCGCAAACCGAATTCGTTTTTAAATTGCCGGCTGTGGCTGAGCACCGGGGGCGCACGCTAGTTTTATGGCGAATTTTTTTCCACGCTGGACAAATTGGCTGCCGCTTAAAATGGCGATCTGCAGCGTGATCATCGTCTGTGGGCTAACTGCGGCAACGTGGTATTACGTGACGCCGAAGTACACACGCGTGGGTTATCAGCCGATCCAACCGGTGCCGTTCCCGCACGACATCCATGTGTCGCAACTCGGGATGGATTGCCGCTATTGCCATAGCTTCGTCGAGGTGGCGGCGCATTCGAATTTGCCCAATACGCAGACGTGCATGAATTGCCACAGCCAGGTGCAGAAGGACAATCCAAAACTGGAGCCGGTGCGGGCGAGTTGGAAAACCGGAAACCCAGTCGAGTGGGTGCAACTGCATCGCACGCCCGATTACGTTTTTTTCAATCATTCGGCGCACGTCAATCGCGGGATCAGTTGTTTCAGTTGTCACGGCCCCGTTAATCACATGCCGGTAGTTTATCATGCCAAACCGCACAGCATGGCGTGGTGCCTGGAATGCCACCGGCATCCGGAAAATTTTCTCCGGCCGGACGATCAGATTTTTAATCTCGATTGGAAAACCAATGATGTGAAGCCGGCGGAATTTGTGGCGAAGTATGGTCAGCCGAAAGACGCGACCGAAGATTTTTCGAAGAAGAAAAAACTAACGCAGACGGAGATTGGCCAGACATTGAAAGAGCGCTGGAACATCAGTCCGACAGCGAATTGTCAGGGGTGTCACCGATGAAACGCGTCTTTCAACATCCACCGGAGCCGCTCACCGGAAAGAAATATTGGCGCAGCCTGGGCGAGCTAAGCGACACGCCTGAGTTCCGTGAATGGCTGGAGCGCGAGTTTCCGGCCGGCGCGGCGCAACTGGAAGGCGACGAATGGTCGCGCCGCGACTTTTTGAAGCTGATGGGGGCGTCGATGGCATTGGCCGGAGCTGGCCTAACGAGCTGCCGCCGCCCGGAAGCGCATCTGGTTCCATTTACGAAGAGCGTCGAATGGACGATTCCCGGCAAGCCGCTTTTCTACGCCACGGCGATGCCAAGGCGCACCGGCGCCATTCCGCTCGTTGTTACTACGCATGACGGACGGCCGACGAAAATCGATGGGAATCCGCTCCATCCAGCGAGTGGTGGCGCGACCGACGCATTCGCGCAAGCCTCCGTTCTCGATCTTTACGATCCAGCGCGGTCAAAGCGCTTCGTTCACAATGGGAAGACGAGCGATCGCGCGGCCTTTGAATCCCATATCACACAACTACGCAAAACGCTCTTGGTGCAGCAGGGCGACAGTCTTGCGTTCCTTGTCGAGGCAACGGATTCGCCCACGCGTGAGCGGTTGCGCGCGGAGCTGGAGAAGATCTTTCCGCGTCTCCGCTGGGTCGTTTACGACCCGCTCTTAAGCGAGGCGCAAACCTTTGCCACGGAATTGAGTTTCGGTGACAACCTTCGCCTGGTGCCCAAGCTCGATCGCGCCGATGTCATCCTGGCGCTGGACAGCGATTTTCTCGATTGCGGCCAGGGCGATCTCGCATCGGTGCGCGCATTCAGCTCACGCCGGCGAGTGAGCGCGGCGAAAGACGCAATGAATCGCCTTTACGTGGTCGAGAATCATTTCACGCTCACCGGCGCGATGGCGGACCATCGTCTTCGCTGTCCCGCGAGCCAAATCGCGGCGTTCGCATATGCGCTCGCGGGAAAAATTCTGGCGGCGACAAAAGACGCTAACCTCGGCTCTGTAATTGCGACTCTTAAAGTGCCGGCAGGCGCTGCGACTTTCGACGAGCAATGGTTGGCCGAAGCGGCCAATGATCTTTTGGCAAAACCGGGAGCGAGTTTGGTGCTGGCTGGGCCGCACCAGCCGGTGGTAGTGCAACTGATCGCTTACGGCATCAATTCCGCGCTGAAGAATCTTGGCCAGACGTTGGTTCTCCGCGAGTTTCACCGCAATCCGAGTCGGAACAGCATTCTGAGACTGGCAAGTGACATAAACGAAGGACAAATCGAGCAACTGTTCATTCTCGGGGGCGATCCCGTTTACAATGCGCCACGCGCGTTGGCGGGCGACCGCCGGAAGGAACTGCCGCTGGATTGGGCTGACTTGCAGAAAAAAGTGCCGGAAATTGTGCGGCTCGGTTATTACGAGGACGCGACTTCGGCGTTGAGTCAGTGGCATGTTCCCGCCGCTCATTATCTCGAATCGTGGGGCGACGCGCTTACATCCGATGGCGCGTACTTGCCTATCCAGCCAATGATTCTTCCGCTATTCGGCGGGCTGTCTGAAATCGAGTTAATGAACATGTTACTAGGCGGTCCGAAAGTCGAAGGGCCGGACCTGGTAAAGGAAACGTTCCGAGCAACCGCGCCGCCGGGTGATTTTCAAACGGCCTGGGCCCAGCTGCTGCGGGATGGATTTGCGGCGCACATTCAGTTGGTCGATCGACCGCCGTCGTTTAATTCAAACACGGCCGGAACTCTGGCGCATAATCTTTGGGGCGCGGGGCCGCCGTCCGCGCCGACGGTCAACTCGCCCGAGATCGTGCTTGTCGCCAGTTATCCGGTGGACGACGGCCGCTACATTAACAATGGCTGGTTGCAGGAATTGCCCGATCCGATCACGAAACTGACGTGGGACAATGCCGCGATGATGAGTCCCGCGTTTGCAAAAAGTCTCGGCGTCGAGACCGGCGATCTCATTCAAATCACGGTCACGGAGAAGGAAGCCGACCCGAAAAAAGAGCCGGTAAAACGCGAGTTGGTCATCGCGGCGCTTGTCTCTCCCGGACACGCTGACAATTCGGTCACGATACCGCTCGGTTACGGGCGCAAACAGACTGGCCCTGTCGGGGAGGAAGCCGGCTTCAACGGCTATCTCCTGCGTACGGCATCCAATCCGCACTTCATCGCCGCCGACGGGCAGGCCATCGAGAGCGTGACGGTGACGAAGGTCGGTCGCACCTATCCGCTCTCAATCACGCAGGAACATTTCAGCATCGAAGGCCGCGGCCTGGTTCGGGAAGCAACACTCGAGCATTACCGCGAAGATAATGAGTTCGTGAATGAGATTGGCATGAGCTCGGAATTGCCGCCACAGATGCCATCACTCTACAGTCATCCACCGCTGAGCGCGGCGCAACAGTGGGGGATGACTGTCGATCTTAACGTCTGTACTGGTTGCAGTGCCTGCGTCGTTGCCTGCCAAGCGGAAAACAACATTCCGATCGTGGGCAAGCTGCAAGTCGCCCACGGCCGTGTCATGCATTGGATCCGCATCGATCGTTATTACGCGAACGCGAAACCATTTAATCAAGACAACGGCGATTGGCCGGAGAATCCCGAGATCGTACATGAGCCGATGATGTGCCAGCACTGCGAGAACGCGCCGTGCGAGACGGTCTGTCCGGTGAATGCGACCATTCACAGCGAGGATGGCCTCAACGTCATGGCTTACAACCGCTGCGTCGGTACGCGCTACTGCTCGAACAACTGCCCCTTCAAAGTGCGCCGCTTTAATTATTTCGATTACAACCAGCGACCGGTCGGCAAAAAGAAAATCGCCGGACAATTGGGCATCTACGAAGAATATTTTGCGCCTTTTACGACCAAGGGCGCCCCCGACGTCGTGAAGTTGCAGAAAAATCCGAACGTCACGGTGCGGATGCGCGGGGTGATGGAGAAGTGCACCTTCTGCGTCCAGCGCATTGAAGAGGCGAAGATCGCCGCACATGTGCGCGCGGGCGCTTCACCGGACACGCGCATCCCGCGCGATTCGTTTACCACGGCGTGCGCGCAAGCCTGCCCGACCGAGGCGATTGTCTTTGGCGACATCAAAGATCCAGAAAGCCTTGTATCGAAAATGAAGAAGCAGGACCGCAATTATCGGTTGCTCGAATATTTGAATGTGAATACGCGGACTAGTTATCTCGCGCGCATCCGCAATCCAAATCCGAAAATGCCGGATGCGAAGAACATCGGCGTAGCAAGTCCGGAGGAGAAGGCGTGATGAATGATTTTCGATTTTCGATTTTCGATTTCCGAGTGTTGATCTTCTCGAATGTCGATCGTGCGCGACGGGCAATTGGCGAATAGGAATTGGCAATTTGAGCATGGACGAGACACACACAGCGCCGGAGGTGATTCAAGAGAGAGCGTCGAGGGGCGTCGAGCGTGTACCGCTTGTTCTAAACCGCCGCAGCTTCAGTTGGCTGACGGAGCGGATTTCCGGCGTGGTCGAACAGCCAGCGCCGCGCTGGTGGTGGGTTTGCTTCACCATCACCGGAACGATCGCCATGTTTGGTATGTTCTGTCTCGGTTACCAGATTTCCACCGGCGTCGGCGTCTGGGGAAACAACATTCCGGTCGGGTGGGCTTGGGACATTACCAACTTCGTCTTCTGGATCGGTATCGGGCACGCCGGCACCCTCATTTCCGCGATTTTGTTTTTGCTCCGGCAAAAATGGCGCACGTCCATCAACCGTTCCGCCGAAGCGATGACGCTTTTTGCCGTAATGTGCGCCGCGATTTTTCCGGGCGTGCATGTGGGCCGCGTCTGGATGGCGTGGTATCTTGCACCGCTGCCGAACAATTACGCCATCTGGCCAAATTTCCGTAGCCCGCTGATGTGGGACGTGTTCGCAGTCTCGACCTATTTCACGGTTTCGGTGTTATTTTGGTATACTGGTCTGATTCCCGATCTGGCGACCTTGCGCGATCGCGCCACCTCGAAGATCAGGAAATTCCTGTTCGGGTTTTTTGCCTGCGGCTGGCGCGGCTCGAACCGCAACTGGCGTCATTACGAAATGGCATATCTGCTTTTAGCCGGCCTCGCGACTCCTCTCGTGCTCTCGGTGCACAGCGTCGTTTCCTTCGATTTTGCGACTTCGATTTTGCCGACATGGCACACGACAATCTTTCCACCCTATTTTGTGGCGGGCGCGATCTTTGGCGGATTCGCCATGGTGCTGACGCTGCTCATTCCCGCGCGAGCGATCTTCAAGCTGCACGACATCATTACGGTGCAGCACATAGACAAAATGGCGAAGGTCATTTTGTTGACCGGCTCATTCGTCGCTTACGCCTATAGCATGGAGTTTTTTGTGGCGTGGTACAGCGGCAATTCCTACGAACGCTTTGCATTTTGGAACCGCGTATTTGGTCCTTACTGGTGGTACTGGTGGGTGGGCATGCTATTCTGCAATTGCCTCTCGCCCCAACTCTTCTGGTTCCGCTGGTGTCGGCGAAATATTCTCGTCGTTTATTTCGTTAGCATGTGTGTAAACGCCGGCATGTGGTTCGAGCGTTTCATCATCATTGCGGGCGGATTGCATCGCGACTTTTTGCCCTCGTCCTGGGGCTTGTTCATCCCAACGTGGGTGGACATCTGGACCTTCATCGGCACCCTCGGCATTTTCACTTCGCTCTTCCTGCTTTTTATTCGTTTCCTGCCGATGATCGCCATGTCGGAAGTGAAGATCGTTTTGCCGGAAGCCGACGCGCATTATGGATCGACAACTGATCATCATCCAGCGGCTGGGACAAAGGAACGCACATGAGAACACCGTCGGGCCATAAAGTTTACGGGATGGGGGCGCAATATCCGAGCGCGGCAACTCTTTATGAAGCGGCGAAACTTGTGCGCGATGCCGGCTTCAAACGCTGGGATGTGCACTCGCCGTTCCCCATTCACGGCATGGACGAAGCGATGGGATTGAAAAAATCGTGGCTTAGCGCAGTGGTCCTGGCCGGCGGCATTTCGGGTTTGCTCACCGCGGTCATCGTAGAATTTGGCCCATCGTCGTTCCTCTTTCCACTGATCGTGCACGGCAAGCCGACGAACTTTATGACTGTGCCGGCATTTTTTCCGATCATGTTTGAGCTGACCGTGCTCTTCGGCGCCTTCGCCGCGTTCTTCGCCGTGCTGATTATGAACGGTCTGCCCCGCCCGCATCATCCGATTTTCAACTGGGAACGCTTCAGCCGCGTAACCAACGATGCATTCTTCCTCGTGATCGAAGCGCGCGATCCGCGCTTCACCGAAGTCGAAGCGCGTGAGCTGCTCGAGAAAAGTGGCGGGCAACACATCACCATCATCCACGACGATTGAAATATGCTGCGCGGCTTCCTTCTCATTTTCTTGTTGTTCGGAATCGCGATTGTCGCCGTCTTCGGATTTCGTGGACAAAAGAGCACTGGCGCGCCGCTTGAGATTTTCCCCGACATGGTTCGCCAGATGAAAGTGCGGGCGCAAGCGCCGCTCGCGTTTTTTGCGGATGGGCGCGGCCCGCGCCTGCCGGTCGCCGGAACGATGCCGATCGGTTATGAGATGCCGAAGCCGGCAAACTCGCCCGGCAACGCGCCGCCTGAAGATCTGTCATCGCCTCCGCATCTCGCTTTCAGCGTCGGCACGGATTATTACGACACCGGTAAGATGGGTGATCGCTGGGGCACGGGCATTCCAGTCGAGGTCACACGCCAGTTGATGGAACGCGGCCAGCAGCGTTTCAACATCACTTGCGCGATGTGTCACGGCGCGACGGCCGCCGGCAACGGCATCACCAAACAATACGGCCTGGCAACCGTGGTCAGCCTGCAAGACGAACGGATCCGCAAAATGGCGGACGGGGAAATTTTCAATACGATCACAAACGGTAAGAACACGATGATGGCTTACGGGCCAAACATTATGGTCGCTGACCGTTGGGCCATCATTGCCTACTTGCGCGCGCTTCAGCGAAGTCAAAACGGAGCGATTGCCGATGTACCGCCGGAACAGCGCGCGGAATTGGATAAGCCGGCTGAAGCCAAAAGCGAAGCGAAACCCGAGGCGTCAAAGAAATGAGCGACCGTTCACAAACGCCACCCACGCCTGAGGGCGAATATTTCGAAGGCAATCGTTTCGGCGGACTTTCCGCGTTGCTTGGGCTCATTGCGTTGGTGGCTCTGGCGCTTTGCGGGGTGGGTGCCGCAATCAATCCGCACCAATTTAGTTTTTCCTGGCTATTTGCCTTTGCATTTTATTTCACCCTCTGCGCCGGCTGTTTCTTCTGGACAATAGTTCATTACGCGACCGACGCGGAATGGTCGGTGGTGGTACGCCGCCAATTGGAGAACATCGCTGTGCTTCTCGCGGTCATTGCTGCGTTTTTTCTGCCCATCTTGTTTCTACGTCATCATCTCTACGAGTGGATGAACATCCCGCCGGGCAAAGAGGCAACACTTGATTCCAAGCGGGCTTATCTCAATTGGAATTTCTTTGTCGTGCGCGCGATTATTTTCTTCGGCTTTTTTATCATCGCCTCTCAGTTACTGCGTCGTTTTTCGGTGCGGCAGGATAAGGACGGCAATCCGCAGTTCACCATTTGGTTGCGCAAGGTCGCCTTCGCCAGTCTGCCAATGTTCGCGTTGTCACTTAGCTTCGGTGCGTTCGATTGGCTGATGAGCCTGAACTACCACTGGTTCTCCACCATGTTTGGCGTGTACATTTTTGCGGGCGCGGCCGGCAGCTCGATGTCGCTGCTCGTGCTCGTGATCACCGCCCTGCGCGGCGCCGGTTATTTGAAAGACATCGTCACGGTCGAGCATTATCACATCATGGGGAAATGGATGTTGGCCTTCTGTGTTTTCTGGGCCTACATCGGCTTTGGCCAGTACATGCTCATCTGGTACGCGAACATGCCGGAGGAGACGCAATATTTCATCACTAGAAACACCGAGTCTTGGTGGGCCATGAGCATGCTCCTTGTTATCGGGCGCTTTTTCGGCCCATTCGCCATTTTGCTCCTGCGCTCGATCAAGAAACATCCGCATCACCTTTGTTACGTCGCTGCGTGGATCGTCTTCATGCAAATGCTCGATATGTACATCATCGTCTTGCCCGCACTGCATGGAACGGGTGTGCATTTGAGTTTGTGGGATTTTGTTCCGCTCATCGCCATTGGTGCCACGCTCGCTTTCGTTTATCTCCGCATCCTCGGCAAAACCTCACTCTTTCCGGTGCGCGACCCGCGCCTGATCGAATCGTTGAAACTGGTGAACTAACATGGCCGACACCGAATCACTTCGCCAAACCGCGCAATCTCGCGCGCCCTTTTCTACCTGGCTTGGCGTTGTCCTTTTGTTTGCGCTTTTCGGTGTGATTGTGCTCGCCGTCATCGGTCCCGCGTCGCGCAGCGACGATTACGAACAAAAACGCGCTAAGGCGCGGGAAGAAAAGCTTAAGACCGCGCGCGAAGAAGACGCCAAAGCGCTCAGCTCTTATGGTTGGATCGACAAGAACAAAGGCGTGGCGCGGATTCCGGTCGCCCGGGCCATGGAATTGACCCTCGTAGAGTTAGCGCAGAAGAAACCGGAACCGGCTGGTCCGATTGCTACACCCGAACCGGCAGCTCCCGGTGCTGCGACCGGGGCGCCGGCGCCACCGGCAGCACCAACACCGGCGTCCTCTGGTTCGCCAGCGCCAGCGCAACCACCCCCCGGCTCTCCGACTCCGGTTCCAGCCAAAACGCCATGAATACTTTGATTTCACCGCCGCGAACGAACCTGTCGATCTTTCTCACACACCATGGACGCCACTGAGATTCCGCTGAAACCACCGTCCGTTCCAACGGATGTGCCGACGAGTGACGTCGAGCAAATCGAGCGTGCATTGATCGATGCATCGACGCGCGTGCCCGTGTTGATGTTCTATACTTCGGCGATTGTCTGGCTGCTCATCGGCACACTCCTGGCCGGTTTCGTTTCAATAAAATTGCACGAGCCGGACACGTTCTCCGGCATCAGTTTCCTGACGTGGGGCCGGCTGCGACCGGCGCACATGAACGTGATGGTGTACGGATGGGCATCAATGGCCGGCATGGGCACGGCCATTTGGTTGATGGCGCGGTTGTGCCGAACTGTTTTGCGACATCCACTTCTGCTCGTAGCTGGCGGCGGTTTTTGGAATTTTGGGGTGCTGCTCGGCGTCGGCGGAATTCTCGCGGGCGATAGCACCGGTTATCAATCGCTCGAGTTTCCGCCTTACGCAGCGGTCGTCCTTTTCGTCGCTTACTCGCTCATCATTTCCTGGGCCGTGCTCATGTTCCGTTTCCGGCGCGGCGATCAGATTTACATCACGCAATGGTATTTGCTCGGCGCCTTTCTCTGGTTCCCGTGGCTCTACGGGGCCGCGCAATTGATGCTCTTCGTCGTGCCGGTGCAGGGCGTGATGCAAGCAGCCGTGGATTGGTGGTTCGCGAACAATCTGCTTTTTCTCTGGCTCGGCGCGATCGGGCTTGGCACCGCTTATTACATGATTCCGAAAGTGATCGGCCGCCCGGTTTACAGTTATCATCTGGCAGCAATCGGTTTCTGGACCTACGCGCTTTTCTCCAGTTGGACCGGAATGCAGCGGCTCGTCGATGGGCCGTTTCCGGCCTGGATGATCACGGCAAGCATTGCTGCGACCATTCTCACCATCATTCCAGTCGCCACCGTTGGGCTCAATCATCACATGACGATGCAGGGGTATTTCCCGCTCATGCGCTACAGTCCGACACTGCGCTTCACTGTGTTCGGCGCGATTTCCTACACGGTTTTCAGCGTGGTCGGCGTTTTGATTTCGCTGCGCTCCGTCGCCCGCTACGTCAATTTCACCCAAGCGAGCATTGCTTATTCGCATCTCGGTCTCTACGCATTTTTTACCATGGTGATGTTCGGCTCGATGTATTACATCGTGCCCCGGCTGGTGGGCCGCGAGTGGCGTTATGCCTCGCTCATTAAACTGCATTTTTGGGCCTCGGTCTATGGCGTCGGCCTGATGACGGTCATGCTGCTCCCCGGCGGTCTCCTGCAAGGGGCGAACATGGAGAATCCTTCCCTTGCTTTCGCCGAGAGCACACAAACGATCCTTCCCTATCTGCGCGGGCGCAGCCTGGCCGGGCTCTTGATGACGGCCGCGCATTTTATCTTTGCTTTCCATTTTGGCCTGATGCTGTTGGGCCTGGGCCGCACATCCAGCGTTCCAACGTTTTTAAATCCAGTTGAAGCGGAGGGTTCTGAAGAGCACCTATGAAAGGATTTGTCCCCCTCGTTCTCGGAATTTTTGGGACGTTCACTTTTTCATGGGTGGGCTTGATCTTAATTCCAAATCTGCAAATCGGGCATCTCGATCCGCAAATGGACGAAGAAGGCACCGATATCTATCCAATGCCGCAATCGGGAATGGCCGAGCGCGGCCGCCACATTTACGCCGCTAACGGCTGCGTTTATTGCCACAGCGAGCAACTCCGCGCCGAGTATGCTGCTGCCGACCTCGATCGAGAACGCGACGCTGCGCCGGAGCCGCGTCCGAAATGGGGCCAGCGCCGCAGCGCCCCGCGCGATTACATTTTCAATCGTCCCGTGCTGCTCGGGAAAGAGCGGATGGGTCCTGATCTTTCGAACATCGGAAAAGCCGCGCCCGCGGACGGAGAGAACGCCGCGCCAGCAGCTAGCCCCGGCGCTTCGCCTGCGCCGAGCGCGAGCCCGGCAGGTTCGCCGGCCAAAGCTTCACCTGCGCCTTCGGCTTCTTCTCCCGCGCCTGCCGCCTCGCTTCCTCCCAAGCCAGCGAATTCGCCCGCTGCATCGACATCTCCTGCTGCTGCGGCCGCGTCTCCGGCACCGGCGGGCTCGAGTCCGCCTGCTGCTGGAGCCAATCCAGCGCCGACCGCGCAAATCGCAAGTGTCGCCGCGAGCCCGGCTGGAAGCGCAGCTGGCGTTGAACCAAAACCCGGAGAGCCAGCGCCATACTCCGCCGCCTGGCACCATCGGCATCTCTATTCACCGCGCAGTTTCTCGATCGACTCGGACATGCCGGCCTATCGTTTTCTTTATGAAAAGCGTCCCATCGCCGGCGAACCTTCCGCCGAGGCTCTCAAGCTCACCGGCCGCGACGCGCCACAAGCTGGTTGGGAGATCGTTCCCACTTACGACGCGGAGTGCCTCGTCGCGTATTTGATGTCGCTTGATCAATCG
>Ga0210399_10002478_pt1 | contig 14359 bp, 18 predicted proteins | sample IncBWC14MmetaG_FD_150865 | JGI IMG/M metagenome (GOLD analysis project Ga0210399, IMG submission 150865) | Forest soil microbial communities from Barre Woods Harvard Forest LTER site, Petersham, Massachusetts, United States - Inc-BW-C-14-M | ecosystem: Environmental > Terrestrial > Soil >... | reverse complement strand
CAAGGATAACAAAAGGGGGAGCCAGGCGGCTCCCCCTTTTGCTTCTTTACTTGTGTCGTCTCGGAAGCGCGCTAGTAGCACGTATGTTTCACGAGCGACGCGCACCGCAAGAGCGGTGCGATCAGCTTTGGTGCAGCTCTAAGCCCGGTGGAGTCATGTTCCCTCCGGAGCCCCTTGAGCTCACGCTTTGCTTCTACTCCTGCAATTCGTCGAATGCAAGCGAAGAGAGGGTGAACGCACGTTTTCCACAGCACGCGCTTCGACGGCGATAGATCAATTATTATTTAATGAAAAGCGTTTCCCGCAACTGGTCGCGGCCAACAAACGATTTCATCGTCCGGTAGCGCGAAAAGAGGTCCTGAATCTCGCGGTTCTGATAAACCTTTTGCGCCGCGCAGATAATCGGAGTGGAAATCACCTGCAAGGTGTTGGAATCCGCCACTCGATAGCGCTGAAAGCCTTCCGGCTTCTTGCTGTGAAACATCGCCAGAATCACCCCGCCGGGCCGCAACAGTTCCGTCAGATTTGCCACCATTTGCTTCACCAGCATCGGCTCAAGGTAGTCCAGCAAGTCCCAGAGGAGCACGGCGTCGAACGATGCGCGCGGGTACTGAAGGTTTTCAGCAAGGAAACGCGTGGCACGTCCGCTTGGCGTCATGTCCAGCGTTTCATACGCGGTGGCATCCTCGCGCAAGCGTTTCTCTTCATCGGTCAGAAAAGCTTTCCATCCGCGCAGAAAGTCTTCCGACGAAACGCGAAAGCCGCGCTCGATAAAGAAACTCAAGGTCGTCTGCCACGCGGGCCCCAGGTCCAGCAGCGTGCCCCGGCCAAGACCATCGAGATTCCACAAGAACTCTTTCAACCCATTCGAAACGCGCGTAGACTCCGGCATTTCCGGTGCGCGCGTGGTGCCCACTGCTGAAACTGGCATCCCCGAAGTGCGCGAACGCGAGTTCGAATGTAGCGGAAGGGAAACTCCGCGGCCTGTGCCAGTTCCCATTCCAAGACCGAGTTTATGCAGGAAGCTCATTGTCAGTCAGCCGCCGTTCCGGAGTTCAGCGGTGCCGTGTCCACAGCTTTGCCCGTCGCTGTTGCTGCGGAAGCCTTGATTTCCGCGGCTTTGTTTGGCTGCTTGCCCGCTTCCACTCTTCCGCGCAGCAGTGCACCATCCTCGATGGCCAGGCGATCCGTCTGCACTTCTCCGATGACCTGCCCGGTGCTCCACAGCTGAACCTTGTCCCGGCCCGTAACTTTTCCTTCGATTTTGCCCCGCACGATTACCTCGCGCGCGCTCACGTCCGCCTTCACATGTCCATTCGGACCAACGGTCAGGCAACTGTTGGTCGTGAGACTGAGTTTTCCTTCCACCACCCCGTCAACGAAAAGATCTTCGCTGCCCGTAAGTTCACCTTTGATTTTTATCCCATGGCTGATGCACGCGGCCGCACGCGATGATGTCGGAAGCGCACCGGATAAAGAAGGCGCACTGGCAGCAGGGCTAAACGAACTCGCAGGACTCGGCGCACTCGGGAGACTGCTCGGAACTACTTCAGGCTTCGCATCATCTTTTTTCCACATCGGACACCTCGACTCCGACAACTGGATTTTCGAAGCCGCCGATCGCAGGGTTGGGTGGCACCGCGACTCTGAAGAGTGAACATAGTACACGACTTAACGGCTGTAAACAAGAATGGCGGGTAGCAAATCTAGGGTGTTTCCTGAAGGCCTACACCACTAATTGCGGATTTAGTGCTCTCAATTCCACTACCGATTGCGTTGTCTCACTTGTCTCACTCCTCCCCCACAGTTCCCACAGCGTCACCACCATGCCCGCAAACTCATGCGTTAACTCTTTGATTGACTTACGCTTTTCCCACCAGTGCTCGGGATCAAAGTCGCCATCTCGCGTACTCGCCACGCTTACCGTCATGCCCTGTGGAAAAACTCGCCGGAAAATATAGCGTGCTCGTCGCGTGTGATAATTCGACGTAACTACAATCACTCTTCGCCATTTTCTCTCTTTCACCAGCCGCGCGAGCGCTTCAGCTTCTTCCAGTGTGCTATCCGCGTCGTGTGTAAACCGCACAATCTTATCTTTCGGCACTCCACGCTCCACCAGATCGTGTTCGATCAGCTCCGCGATGTTTGCGCTGGGCCGCAGCCGCCTCCCGCTCGCCACAATTACCGGCGCTTTCCCTTCCCGGAACAATTGCACTCCCCGCGTGGCCCGATCGGCATAGAAATTGTCGTCGCCCAGCACGATAAGCACGTCCGCTTTGTCCAGCGGATCCTCGATGATCCAGGCTTCCGCCGTAAAGCGGAGAATCGGGCGCCTGACGAGATACAACAGGAAACAGAAGAGCAGGAAAAACAGCAGAATGATCAAATTGAGGAAGACGCGGCCGAATTCGCTTTGTTTCGCATGGCCCTGTTTCATGAATTGGCGTCCAACGCTCGCAAATTCGCGGCCGCTTGTTCCGGCATTTCTGCGTTGAAATACACCTCTTTGATGCTGTAGGACTTGCTGGTCTTCTCCACGATCGGCAAGATCTCGATGTGCCAGTGGTAATCGTCGGGTAGCGTCTTCCAGTAGCCCGCCAATTCACCCTTCTTGTTCCTGGTATTGGGTGACGTGTGCACCACCAGGTGAAATGCTGGCGCCACCCTTTCCAGCCGGCGCAGTACTCGCCCCAATAGTGCCGCCAACTGCCTGCGATTCGAGCCCGGCCGTGGCTGTTCGAATAAATGATTGTGCCGCCGGTGCATCAGCCAGACTTCATACGGTACTCGCGAAGCATAAGGGCATAGCGCGTAATACTCACCCTGAACGTCCACGATGCGCTTTCCCTGCTTCTCTTCCTGGCGCACCGTATCGCAGAAAATGCAGCGCTCTTTGTCCTTGAACCATTCGTGGGCCGAGCTGAGTTCATACTTGATTCGCCGCGGCACAAAAATCGTCGCCGTCACCTGCGAATGCGCGTGCGGCCATTCTTCTCCCGCCAACGCGCCCTGGTTCTTGAAAACGCTCACGTACTTGAATCGCGCGTCCTTCTTCAAATCCGCGATGCGCGAGGCCCAAACCCACAAAACTCTTTCAATCTCTTCGTCGCTAAGCTGCGACATCCTTTTATCGTGTAGCGGCGTCTCGACCACAACCTCGTGGGCGCCTAGCGCCACCATTTTGTCGTACATCCCTTCGGCCACACGGCCGGGTTCCCCTTCCACGTGATAAAGCGGATCTGGGTGCGGCACGACCCGCACCTGCCATGTCCCTTCCGCCGGCCATGTCAGAATGAACTTCAACTTTTCGAGCTTGGCCGGCTCCAGCGGACACTCCTCCGGCTCATTGCCGCGTGCTTCTCTCTGTCCCAGGATGACCCAGCTTTGTGTGATGGGATCTTTACGAAGTTCCATTCGAATCTTTAGCGGGTGTAGCGTGCGGGGGTTGGCCCCTGTTCGAGGCGGTGCCGGTCCCAGATCGCGCCTTCGCGCGTGAAGTAAGCCATCTCAAAATCCTGCGTCAATTCCAGCGCATCCACCGGGCAAGCATCTTCGCAAAGTCCGCAGAACATGCAACGCGAAGTGTCATACGTAAAATTTGTCAGCACTTTCCTGCGTGTGGCGTCGTCGCGCTGCCAGCCCACCACAATCAGGTTCTCGGGGCAGGCTAATGCGCACAAATTGCAGCCAATACACAGTGTTTCGCCCGTCTCCGGATTATTGTTCAGCCGTGGCGCGCCACGATACCGCTCCGCTACCATCGGCCGTTCCAGCGGATACTGCTCCGTAACAATATTCTTGGGATTCTGCGCCTTGAAGGTGACCGCGAGGCCCTTCAGAAAATCCACTTGAAACAATCGTTCCAGGAGTTCCCGCATGCGCCTAGTTTGTTTCCCCCCTCCCCAATTGTCAAGCAACGCCTTCGCCTGGCTGTAAGTCAGTTTCCGATTACCGCGTTTACCAGGCACTGAACGATTTTCTTTGGCGAAGTACGGACCCCTCGCTAAATGTCAACGTGCGGCTATACTCTTCGTGATGAGCAGCTTCGAGTCTCTTGCAACTCTTAAGCTTTCAATTCAACGTGCCCTGCTAGGAGAGGTCACGGGCCGACTCATTGGCGTCACCTGTGGGCTCAAGGAACGACACATCCAAATTCGAGCCTATCTGTCGGGCAAGGTCACAGAGGAAGACACTGAACGAATCGGGTTTATCGGCGCAGAGGTTATCGCGGATTTTCCTGATGGCTACACGATTGATGAAACTTGTGTGTCGGCGGATGGTATAGAGCCAGAGATGCTTGATTTCTGGGCGTTCCTCAGAGCAAAAGAATGAAGCCTGAAACATCCAGCAGATTCTTACCAGGTATGAAAACCACTTGTCCGGTTTCCGCGTTTACCAGGAGCGTGTCCGGATACGCTCCTAGTTTACGCTCCCTGTAGACAGGTTGCTCAGAGGTATTCTTGCTCGTATGGTTGTCCCGCTGTTAGTTTGAGAACTGACTGCAAACTCTCCTCGTACGAGTTTTAGGCGCTCTTGCATACTGATTAGACCAAGTCCCGTGCCCTTCATTGCCAGCTTGGGGTCAAATCCAATCCCCGAATCACGCACGCTTAGCTCAATCCGGTCGGGGGTGCCACTAAGCGTTACGTCAACTTGTGCTGACCTGCTATGTTTCAACACATTTTGAAGCGCTTCCTGTAGAACCCGGAAGAGGGTAACCGCAACATGTTCAGGCAAACCCGCTGGGACAGCTTCGCAGTGGACATCGATGTTCAGAGCATGTTTCTCGGATAACTCTCGACATAAGCCCTCTGCTGCCGCTGCGATACCCAAAAATTGGAGCTTTGTGGAATGCAAGTGGTGCGATAAGGCTTGAATATCGCTCGAAAGGTCCCAAATTTGTTGCCGCACTCGTAGGATATCCCTACGAGCCGCAGCTTCGGAATCGGAAAGCCCCTGCTCCAACTGCTCCAGATTCACGCTCACGAGCGTCATTCGCTGATTGAAATCGTCGTGAAGCTCTCTCGCAATCCAAGCACGCTCGCGCTCTTCCGCCTCAATCAACTTACGGTCCACGGACGACATGGCCTCCTCTGTCATTCGACGAAGTTTGAACACAAGCTGCGATATAACTATCGAAATGACACAGAAAGTCGCAATGGCGACACCGTCGAAAGGGTCGTCAACACGAAAGGAGTAAGCAGGAGGGGCAATGTAGGCTAAGCCGAGAGTTGCAATGACGGAGGCAAGCACTGACGAAGCAAGGCTCCCCGTCCGTGACACTAGTACGATGGCAATCACAAACAGGAGGCTCGCAGTCGCGAGATTGAGATGCAGGCCCTGGCAAACGACCGCAACTGCAACTAGGGCCAAGCTGAAAGCTAAACATCTCGCTATTCCAAGCAGAAACCCCTTGGACCTCACGTGCTGATGGATGTTCATTCGTGTCCCCCCCTCCGCCGCCGTCAACACACAGTGTGGAGGATGATATTGGTGGGACCGGATATGGGTACGACTGTCAAAACTGACAGGTGCTTGGATTCTGTTTACGTCCAGACCTGTTTCGACTGTCAACTCCCGATTAGTCGCCTTACCGGACAAGTCCCGTACCAGAACTCCATTAGTCTCCCTCGTTCGCTTCCCATCAATTCCCCCAATACGTCAATCTCCGCATGTCAACTCTGTACAGTGTCTTCTCGCCAAGTTCGGGAGTCCACACCCACGTCCGCCGCGTCGTCCAGTTCCTTAGCCCATCCAACTCATACTCGTATTCCACTTTCAGCCGCAGCGTCCCTGTGCCGTCTCTCCATTCCAGCCGCTCCGGATTGTGCAGCTTCTCATCCGGATAAATTGTAGTGACATCGTCGTACGTCCCATCCGCATTTCCTCGAAAGGAATGTTGCGTGTTCCCGATAGGGTCCAGGAAGAAATGCTGCCCGAACACATTCGGGTCATTTACATTCTGCCGATAAAAGTGAACTTTGCCGTCCTGCGTCTCAATCTCCACCTTTACCGATCCGTCTTCGGCATAGCTCGTCCACGTCCACACATCCGTCTTCGGGTTGTACGTATCCAGAATGTGATAGGACAACTCATCCTTACTCCCATAGCACCATTCTTCCTTGATGTTCCCGCTGGCGCCGGTCTGCCGCAGCGTGCGTGTCTGGATCTTGTCGTCGCGGTCGTACTGCACCAGTTCCCCCAGGTGCCCGTTGCTGTCGTATCTCCATTCCGCATGAAATACTCGTACCCCACCGGCGTATTCGTTCTGCTCGGTGATTCCGTACGGCCCGTACAGCGTACGTCCGCCAATTTCACCGTCCGCTCCCAACCTCACTTGTTCAACGATGTTGCCCCGCTCGTCTCGCGCAATCTGGTATCGGTCTCCCCGGAACTCTCCTTCCACTATCCCGCCAGACCGGGTCAGCGTCCCCTGGCGGTCATACTCGCATTCTTTGCAGCCACCGATTTCCAACAGCACCGGCCAGCCCGCCTGATTCAGCGCAAACTTCGCTTCCCCCTCTTGCGTGGACACAGTCCGCACCGGACCGACCAGGCCATTATTTTGCGCTTCCGTTTTCTTCCCGTCCGAGGCCCATCCCGCCGTTGCGACTAACAACGTGACTAGGCCGCACTGCAGTAAAACCTTCATGGCATCACCTAGTTCCTTAGACGCCGTTTCTGCCAACACGGCCATCTCTTCGTCTCGGGTTCACCCTTTACGTGCTTCCTCGAATCATACTGCCGGGCATCTTAGTGCAAGTGCCTGGTAACTCGGGTTACCGGAAACCGGACTGCTATCTTTGGCCTTTCTCTGTATGCTCTGTGCTCTCTGTGTCCCGTGCGAATTCCGTTTCCCCTGTTAACGCGTGTTATTCTCTCGTGGAGGATGGAAATCGACACCGAGTTCATGCAGGAAGCGCTTGCGGAAGCGCGCAACGCGGCCGCCGCAGGCGAAGTCCCCATTGGTGCTGTCCTCGTCCTCGACGGCAAGATTCTGGCACGTTCCGGCAACCGCACCATCCGCGATTGCGACCCCACCGCCCACGCCGAAATCATCGTTCTCCGCGAAGCCGCCCGCCTTCTCGGCAACTACCGCCTCGCCGATACCACGCTCTACGTCACCATCGAGCCCTGCGGCATGTGTGCCGGCGCCATCATTCAAGCCCGCGTCCCGCGTCTTGTCTACGGCGCTGACGACCCCAAAGGCGGCGCCGTCCGCTCCTGCTTCGAGATCCTCTCCCACCCGCGCCTCAACCATCAGGTAGAAGTTTCCTCAGGCATTCTGGCCGCCGACTGCGCCGCCATCCTCCAATCTTTCTTCGCCGAACGCCGCTAAGCGATAACTTTCCTCGCATCTGGCCATAGCCCCCGCTCCCTCTCTCTGCTAAAATAAGCTGTCGAACGACCGCGGAGAGGTGGCTGAGCGGTTGAAAGCACTCGCCTCGAAAGCGAGCGTGCGGGAAACCGTACCGTGGGTTCAAATCCCACCCTCTCCGCCAGAAAGCCCTTTCCCCAGGCACTCATGATCCTCCGCACAGTTGAGCAGGTCCGCCGCATCTTCCTCGTCATCGCCGGATTTACCCTGCTTTTGGTCGGTGGCGTTATGCTGGTCACCCCGGGGCCCGGAATCCTAGTGATTTTTCTCGGCCTCGGCTTGCTCGCCGCGGAATTTGTTTGGGCGCGCCGGCTGATGGATCGTCTCAAGCATGAAGGCGGACGCTTGGCTGACCGTTTCGCGGGCACGAAAAAATAGAGGCGCCTTTCTCCGCGAGGAAAAGTAACTGAACATCTTTGGAGGGCATCTTGTCTGATTCGAAGTCTCGAATGTCCGCAATTTGGTCTGGAAAATGGGCGCTCATTACTGGAGCAAGCGCCGGGATTGGCGTCGCGCTCGCCGAAGAATTAGCGGCTGGCGGAACAAAGCTCGTGCTCACCGCTCGGCGCAAGGATCGCCTCGACGAACTAGCGCGCCGGTTGACCGCAACTTACAAAGTCTCCACTGAGGTATTTCCCGCGGACTTGGCCGATTGGAACGCTCCGGAAAAGATTTTTGCCTTCACAAAAGAAAAAGGCCTCGAGATCGACCTGCTGATCAACAACGCCGGCTTCGGCCAGTACGGCGAATTGCATTCCGTGGAAACGCAGCGCCTGTTGGACATGGTCCAAGTGAACTGCCATGCGGTCGTCCACCTGACCAGGCTTTACCTACCGGAAATGGTCGCGCGCCGCCGCGGTGACATTCTTATTCTCGCTTCCACCGCTTCCTTCCAAGCCGTTCCCTATATCTCGACTTATGCCGCCACAAAAGCCTTCGATCTGCTTTTCGCCGAAGGCCTCGCCGAAGAAATGAAGCCCTACGGAATCCGCGTCTGCGCTCTCTGCCCCGGCTCCACCGAATCCGAATTTCACACTGTTTCCGGCCAGGAAAAATTCAAGCGCAACGCCGAGACGGCCCAAAAAGTAGCCCACACCGGCTTGAAAGCCCTCGCCGCGGGCAAAAGTTACGTCATTTCCGGCCTCGGAAACTATCTCGGCGCCCACGGCGAACGTCTCGTCCCCCGCCGCTTCGTCACCAAAATCGCCGCCAACATGTTCAAGCCCAGCAAAAAATGAAGAGACACTGTGGAGTGCGGCGGCGCTGCCGCCGTTTTTCTTCCCTCATGGGTCGAACCAACCTCTCCGCCCCGCAAGTTTCTATGTCCCTTAGACGCTCCGACCGACACGTGACACCCTTTTAGTCCGTCTAACCTATTGTGAAACCAAGGACTTCTCAGCCCGCTACCGGCTTGGCTGTTTCAAATGGGAACTTTTCCACACCGTGCCGGGAATTGCTAGGTGAACGCAGGCAGGACGTCTGATCAGGAGACATGAGGATCGCCGACCTAGAGAGAGACGACGTTCTGTTGCGGCGGGCCGCCAAGGGTGATGAGGAGGCTTTCTTGCTCATCTACCGGCGGCATCAGGCGCCCATGTACCGCTTTGCCTTGCGCATGACCGGCAACACCTGGGCGGCGGAAGAAATTGTGCAGGACGTTTTCATGACTTTGATGCGTGATCCGAAAAAGTATGACGCCACTCGCGGAGCGCTCGGAGCTTTTCTTTACGGTGTGGCGCGCAACCGCGTCATGAAGCACCTCGAACGCTTGCCACGGGAAGTGGCGCTCGAGGAAAAGAACGAGGACGGCACAGGCTCCGGAATTGTTCTCCAAGACGCTTCCACCCCGGCGATGTGGTTGGAAAAGCGCGAGCGCGTGCGTCAAGTCCGGGATGCGGTGCAAGAGTTGCCCGTCGAGTTTCGCGAAGCCGTGGTGTTGTGCGAGCTGGAAGAATTGAGTTATGAGGAAGCCGCGCAAATGGCCGGATGCCCGATCGGCACGATTCGTTCGCGGCTGCATCGCGGAAAAGCTCTTCTGATGGCCAAACTGGAAATGCTTCGTGGCGTGCCGCGCCGCGCGAGTGCAGCCCGTTAAGGGATTTTTTATGCAAAGGAAGCAAGAGATGAACTGCGAAGAATTTGAAGCCATTGGATTGGACGCCGAGCGCGACTCTTCGTTGAGCCAGGTGGAGCGCGCGGGGGCTCGGGAACACGCCGCCACGTGTTCGCGTTGCGCCGCTCTGCAGGATTCCTGGGAAGCGGCGGGGATCGAGCTTCGCGCCTTCGCCGAAGACACTTCGATGGCACAGGCGCCCGCGCGCGTGGAAATGCGTTTGCGCCAGGAATTCCGCACCCAGCACGTGTCGATGAGAGTACGCCGTACCGCCGCATTTGCTGCTTGGGCGCTCGCCACCGCGGCGGTCCTGGTCGGAGCAGTGAGTTGGGTCAACTGGCGCAGGAACAGTTCGAGCGTAGTGGCGCACCAATCGAAGTCTTCACAAGGCGCGGCGATTCCCGCTGCAAGTGATGCTAAAGGAGTGGCGAGCCAGCAATCAGACACTGCAGATTCCGAAGCGCTGATGGCCGACAACGAATTGAGTGATTTCACGCTGCTGCCCGGATCCTTGCCGGCGGACACCATGGACGCTGCGATCTTGCGCGTGCGCATGCAGCGCAGCTCGCTGGGCGCGCTTGGCCTGCCCGTGAATGAAGAGCGCGCCGGCGAATGGATCCAGGTGGATCTCCTTGTGGGAAATGACGGATTGCCGCAAGCGGTGAGATTGCCGCAAGAGTGATGGCTGGGATGACGGTTTTCTGGAGATTTACGGAATGATGGGCGAGGCAGCTTTTTGGGAGAGATGGAAGGCCGCGGTGCGCGGCGAGAGGAATGTCCCGCGGAGTTTTTGGGCAATCCTGCTTGGGGCGCTGAAGTCTGGCATCGCCGAAATCGCCACCGCAAATACTTCGCGACAGTTCGGGAGAGAAGAGGAGAAGGAATAATGAATCGTAGATTAGCGATGAGCTTGATTCTCGGCGGCACGCTGGCAGTGAGCGCCGGTCTTGCGCAAGCGCAGGAAGCGCCTGCACTTCCACCCCGCGGAGAGATGCTTCGCGGCAGCGGGCCCGGTGGACAGACGATGCCTCCTCCCATGGGTGACCGCGTCGAATTGATGGGCTTCGAAGGAATGCGCGGCGGAAAAACTGTGACCGGCGTGCCATTCAGCGGAGTCGCCGTTACCGAGTCGACGCAAACGCTCGGGGATGGAAATCGCATCACCCACAAGACGCAGGCGAACGTCTTCCGCGACAGCCAGGGACGCGTTCGCAAGGAAGTAACGCTCTCGGGATTTGGTCCGATGGCGGCTTCCGGTGGAGGGAAATCGTTTGTAGTGATCAGCGATCCCGTTGCGAAAGCAAATTTCGTGCTGCATCCCGACACTAAAGTTGCAGAGCAAATGGACGATTCGCATCGAGAAATGAAGTGGATGGCGAAAGGCGGCGCATTTCAAGAGAAAATCCAGGCCCGCCAGGAAGCGGAAATCGCCTCCGGCAATCTTAAGAAAGAAGATCTCGGTACGCAGGTGATTAGCGGAGTCAGCACGCAAGGAACGCGCCTGACGCGCACGATTCCCGCGGGCCAAATCGGAAATGAAAAGCCGATCCTCATCGTGCATGAGACCTGGTTCTCCAATGATCTGCAAATGGTAGTCATGAGCAAGCGGAGCAATCCGTGGGGCGGTGACACCACCTACACGCTGACGAACATTCAGCGCACCGAGCCGGCTGCGGCGCTTTTCGCGGTGCCTTCCGACTTCACCGTAAAACAAGGCGGCCCAGGAAAACACTGGATGGGCAAGCAGGGAGCCCCTCCGCCGCCGCCCGCGGAAAACTGAATCACAACACACGATCTTCTCTCCTGAAGACGGTGCGCCCTTTTCGCAGCTGCCCCCATCGCTGCGGAGAGGGCGCTGCCGTGTTTGGAGAAGAAAAAGATGTGGCGAACAGAGACAACTACGTCTGAACGTCCAGACGTCTGAACGTCGAAGAAACCCTCCCCCCGCGTTTTTTGTAAGTGTTGCATCTAAAAGGGTTAGCTCGCCTGCAAGTCTTTTGTTTGCAACACTTACGGAAGATATCATAAGTGCTGCATCTAAAGAACTTACTCGGACGAAGCGTTGGCGAGAAAGTAACGGGTCGTCTGACCATCTAGGGGGTACCTCCCGCATTCCTGTATGAATGTGAAAGCAAAGGGGTTGCAAAATGGGCTCCCGTAAGCGCATGAAATGAGGGGAGTTATTTTTGGCGGAATGGTGTGGGGTGAGTTCCAAAATGGGAATGTCTCGATGGAAAGATACTAAGTGAGGTGGAAGGACTGCGATGGCGACAGTCATGCTTACTTAACTAACACATTATACTATATTTTTTTACTTTGTCAATAGCTTTCTATATGTCTTGCTGATGCCGCGAGATAGCGGGAGTGGATAGAAAGTAGTATCAGGGCAAGGCAGAGAAAGATCCGCCCCTTGAAAATTCACAAGGGATGCAGCACCCGGCGCGTTGCCACGCCAGAGCGCGAGTGCTAGGCTCTCCGAGCCGTGAATCCAAGACGCCCAAAAGTTGAACCAGTTCGCGCGCCGACGCTCTTCGAGATGGATAAGGTGGAGGAGTTGGTGAACCGCGCTAGCGGCGCAAAGGCGGAGTTGGCATTCTCTGTGCCGGGAATATATCTGGGGACTTCGTCGTTCACTGCAGCGGGTTGGGAAGGCACCTTCTATCCGAAGAGGATGCGGTCCGCCGACTACCTCGGATTCTACGCGAAACACTTTCCAACGGTGGAGGTGGATTCGACGTTCTACGGATGTCCTTCCGCCCGCACCGTCGGCAACTGGGCCGCGCGGACACCGGAGGGCTTCGTATTCTCCGTGAAAGTTCCGCAGGCGATCACGCATGAAAAAGCGTTAGTGGATTGCGCCGCGGAATTCGAGGAGTTCGTGAAAACGATGGAACTTCTCGGCCCAAAGCTTGGACCTATGGTTTTTCAGTTTCCCCTATTCGACCGCTGGAAATTCCCGAAGCAGGATGGCTTCCTGGCCGTGCTAGAGCCATTCCTGAAGAAACTTCCCGCGGATCGCAAATTTGCCATCGAGATTCGCAACAAAAGCTGGCTCGATGCCAGGTTCGCGGATGTGCTGCGAGAGTACAACGTTGCCCTGGTGCTCACCGACTCGTCCTTTGTGCCGAGGCCGTGGGAGATGAAGGAAAAATTCGACCTAGTCACCGCCGACTTTCTCTATGTTCGATGGCTGGGAGACCGCAAGGGCATCGAGAAACAGACGGTGACGTGGGACAAGACAGTTGTCGATAGGCAAGAGGATTTGCGGAACTGGGTAGACTTGTTGCGGCGACTTATCAACGACAAGGGCATCCGAAAGACCTTCGCGTACGCGAACAATCATTACGCCGGCCACGGGCCGGACACGGTGAAATTATTTTCGGAATTGTGGAACAAGAAGAAATAACGCGCTGGTCCGAGGCGCTGAAAAAGCAGTTCCCTCCCCCCGCGGTGGGCTCGGGATGACACCATGGAGGGCGCCACGCGTCTGGAGCGGCCGCGGAACACTTGCTTTGGAGAGGAAAATGGGTAGAGTAGCGTCTCGCGCGCGAGGCTTGGCGGCTGGGAGAGATGGACACGAGCAGACCAATATCGAGGTACGCGGGCCTTGCGGGGAAGACGGTGTTCATTACCGGGGGAGGAAGCGGGATTGGTGCGGCGTTTACGCGGGGTTTTGCGGAGCAGGGTGCGCGGGTGGCGTTCGTGGATATTGCGGAAGAGGCTAGCCTTGCGCTGGCCGCGCAAATTCGGGAGGAGACGGGAACGGCGCCGTTGTTTATCCGGTGCGACCTTCGGGACGTCGCGGCGGTGCGGGCGGCTATCGAAAGAGTGCGCGTGGAGCTGGGCGACATCGGCGTGCTCATCAACAATGCGGGGAATGACGAGCGCCACGCCCTGGAGCAAGTGACGCCGGCTTATTGGGATGACCGGATCGCGGTAAATTTGCGACACATGTTTTTCGCGGCGCAAGCCGTGTTGCCGCAGATGAAGCGGCTGAGCGCAGGCGCGATCGTCAATCTTGGTTCGATCACCTGGAGGCTCAAGCAAGTTGACATGGCTGTATACGGAATCAGCAAGGCTTCCGTCGTAGGATTGACGCGCGTGCTGGCGCGCGAATTCGGCCCTTTCGGTATCCGCGTGAACAGCATTTCGCCGGGAGCGATCTGGACAGAACGGCAAATCAAACTGTGGTACACCCCGGAAGTGGAAAAAGAGATCATGAACGGCCAGTGCTTGAAAACGCGTTTGATGCCGAGCGACATTGCGAACATGGCGATGTTCCTGGCGTCGGAGGCGGCGGAAAAATGCACAGCACAAGAGTTCATTGTGGATGCAGGGTGGAGCTGAGGGGAAGATGAAAACGATCAAAGGACCGGCAGTATTTCTGGCGCAGTTTGCGGGGGATGCGGCACCGTTTAACAATTTGAAGAGTATAGCGGCGTGGGCGGCGAAACTTGGATACAAAGGAGTCCAAATTCCCTGCTGGGATGCGCGGTTGTTTGACTTACAACGGGCGGCGGAGAGCAAGACGTACTGCGATGAGATTCGCGGGACGGTGGCGGAGCACGGACTCGCCGTCACGGAGCTTTCGACTCATCTGCAGGGGCAATTGGTGGCGGTGCATCCGGCCTATGACTTGGCGTTTGATGGATTTGCGCCGGAGAAGATGAGGGGGAACCCGAAGGGGCGGCAGGCTTGGGCGGTGGAGCAATTGTTGATGGCGGCGAAGGCTTCGGCGAATCTAGGACTTACGGCGCATGTTACTTTTTCGGGGGCGCTGGCCTGGCCGTACATTTATCCGTGGCCGCAACGGCCGGCGGGGCTGATTGAGACGGCGTTTGATGAGTTGGCGGCGCGGTGGCGGCCTA
>Ga0210399_10002476_pt1 | contig 14365 bp, 10 predicted proteins | sample IncBWC14MmetaG_FD_150865 | JGI IMG/M metagenome (GOLD analysis project Ga0210399, IMG submission 150865) | Forest soil microbial communities from Barre Woods Harvard Forest LTER site, Petersham, Massachusetts, United States - Inc-BW-C-14-M | ecosystem: Environmental > Terrestrial > Soil >... | reverse complement strand
TCCCGCCGATTAATTCAGCAGGTTCCGTAGCACCGCAACCTCGGCTTCAATTCCGGTGTGCAGCGCGGGATCCATGTCAGGAGCAAACAGCGGTGAATGATTGGAAGGTAAGTTCGTTCCCGCCGATTTCGCTTCCGCAAATTTCGCGGGGTCGGCACCACCTAAACTGAAATAGAACGACGGCACGCCCTGGGCCGTGAAGTAGGAAAAATCCTCCGAAGCCATGCCTGGATCGTCGAGCACCACCCTGTCTTTACCCAGTGCCGATTCAAGAACGCCCTGCAGGCGGTGGGCCAGGGCTGGATCGTTGTAAACGGCGTCCGTGGCCTCGTAGTGCTCAATCTTGGGTTCCTGGGTGGCACCGGCGGCGCTGGCTTCCGCCCTGGTGATGCGCTCGATGGCCGCGAGCATCAATTTGCGAACTTCTGGTTTGTAGCTGCGGACGGTGATTCCCAGTTCTGCGTGGTCAGGGATGATGTTGTTTTTCGTGCCGGCCTGGATGTATCCCACGGTGATCACGGCGACTTCGCCCGGCTTCACTTCCCGCGAGACGATAGTCTGCAAGGTGACCACCACGCGGGCGGCAATCACGATCGGATCGATCGTGCTGTTGGGCATCGAGCCGTGTCCGCCCTTGCCATAGATCGTAATACGCAAAGAATCGGCATTCGAAAATCGGTAACCGGGTCCGACCCCGATCTTCCCGGCCGGAAGCTGATTGCCGACGTGTAACGCAACTGCGACGTCCGGCTTGGGAAAGCGCGTCATCAGGCCGTCTTCAATCATTCGCTTGGCGCCGGAGATCGTCTCCTCAGCGGGCTGGCCGACCAGAATGAGAGTTCCGTGCCAACTGCCTTTGCTGTGCGCCATGATTGTGGCCGTCGCCACCAGCGATGCCATATGCAAATCATGCCCGCAGGCGTGCATGACGGGGACGTCGCGTCCTGAATCGTCCTTGGTGTGGACTTTGCTGGCGTAAGCCAGGCCAGTCTTTTCCTCTACCGGAAGCCCGTCGAGTTCGGTGCGAAGCATGACAGTTGGCCCCGCGCCGTTCTTCAGGATAGCGACCACCCCGGTTCCGCCTACATGCTCGGTAACCGTGTAGCCGAGGTCCCGTAGGCGGCCAGCCACCTTCTGTGCGGTTTGGGTTTCGTGGGAAGAGAGCTCGGGATTCTGGTGAAGATCAAGATACAAAGCATGGGCGTCGGGATAGACGGTTTCGACTTCGGCAACGAGTGACGAGGTTTGAGCCCAGGCGTATGTAGCCAACATTACAACCAGGAAAGAGTATGTCAGTTTCATTGTGGCCCGCATGATATCTGGAGTAAGAGCGGGCTGCAATCGTAGGTGTGTGGGGCGGACACTCCTGTCCGCCGCCTTTGACCTGGACTCTTTATTGCTCACAACAAAACTTGATTGATTGGCATCTCACATTCCAAACCAACAGCAACTGCAAAAAGCGGCGGACAGGAGTGTCCGCCCCACACGTTTTTCAGAGTTTCCCCAACAGTAACAAGTTCCATTTTGTCGCCATTGACTCCTGTCGGCGAGCAGGGGTACCCTTTACCTCAATGGTAGTTGCTTGCACCTCGGGGCGAGCATCCTCGGCTGGTTCCACCTCCAGACATGAGAACCGTTTGTCCGTGCCTGGGGAGGAGTGTTCCTGCCAGTCCCGCGGAAGGCGAGATGGTTTTTGGCGCTTTCCGTGCGCAGGCAACTCTGCATCCAATGCGCCGGAGGAAGCGCCAATTATCGAATGAAGAAAAGCATTGAAATCAGTCCCCAAATCGAGACTCTGTTCGGCACGCGCGACGAGAATGTGCGCCTGCTGGAAGACGGCCTGAATATCAATATTGACCTGCGATCAAATTCCATCGAACTGGAAGGGTCAGCCCGCGACGTGGCCCGGGCGGAGCAGGTCTTTGCCGACTACGATCACCTGCAGCGCTCCGGACACACCTTCAACAACGGCGATCTGGGCAGCATGCTGCGCGTTCTGCTGGCCGACCCCAAGGCCACGCTGCGCGGCCTGGCCGAAGCCGGGCGCCAGCGCGCATTCGGACGTCGCACCGTGCAACCCAAGAGTGTGAACCAGCGGCGCTATCTCGAAGCCATCGAGAATCACGACATGGTCTTCGGTATCGGTCCGGCGGGAACCGGCAAGACCTATCTGGCCGTGGCCATGGCAATTTCCGCGTTGCAATCGAAACGTGTCAACCGGATCATTCTGGCGCGTCCCGCAGTGGAAGCGGGCGAACGCCTGGGATTTCTGCCCGGGACCTTACAGGACAAGATCGATCCCTACCTGCGCCCGTTGTACGACGCGCTTTACGATTTGCTTGAGCCGGAGAAGGTGGATCGCTACCTGGAGAAGAATGTGATCGAGATCGCGCCCATTGCTTTCATGCGCGGGCGGACTTTGAACGATTCCTTCGTGATCCTGGACGAGGCGCAGAATACGACTTCCGAACAGATGAAGATGTTCGTTACCCGGCTCGGCTTTAACTCCAAGGCGGTGATCACCGGCGACGTCACCCAGATTGATTTGCCCAACGCCCGGCGCAGCGGGTTGCTGGAGGCGGCGGATGTCCTCAAGAATGTTGAAGGCTTAACCTTCGCCTATTTCGACGACACCGATGTTGTGCGGCACCAGTTGGTGCAGCGCATCATTCGGGCCTATGACGAGCACAAGGCCAGGGTGGCGGAACAGTTGCCGCTGCTCGAATCCAGGACGAACGGCAAAGCCAATGGGACTGAGATGGCCTCCCGGGAGAAGGACCCCCAGCCCTCCTCGGAGGTAGAAACCAACGAGTAGAGCGGGTAAGATTGGACAGGAGGGCGCCCCAATGTGGCCCTCCTGTTTGCTTTTGGAATAAGGACTGGAAAAAGCCTTAACCGAAAAGGACGCAAAGAACTCCGCAAAGTGCGCAAAGAAGAAAACCTTGGTGATCCTGCGCAAACCCGTGGCCGGATTGAGCGACACCGCCCTGGCCAAATTTGTGGCGCGGGCCAGCCGTGCCAGCAAGCTTGAAGGCGCGGTCAACGTGCTGGTGACCGGCAGTTCCGAACTGCGGTCGTTGAACCGGCGTTTTCGCGGGAAAGACCAGCCCACGGACGTGCTCTCCTTTCCGCCCGGGCCCTGTTTTGTGAACGGACTAGCCGGCGACATCGCGATTTCGGCGGACATCGCCAGGCAGAACGCGCGAAGGTTGGGTCACACCGCGGCGCAGGAGATCAAGATACTCGCCCTTCACGGCGTGCTTCATCTCGTGGGCTACGATCATGAAACCGACCAGGGCACGATGGCGGTCAGGGAAACGCAACTGCGTCGGGCGCTGGGCTTGCCCCTGGGTTTGATCGAGAGAAATGAAAAGATGGGGAAGGGGCCGGGAAGAGTGCAAGTGAAAGCCGCGGGTGGGTCGCCCGCGACCACACCTGTCTTACGAACTCGATGAACTATGCCATCGCAGCTGCGTTGCTGTTGTTGTTCTGCCTGCTGACGCTGGTTTCCTACGCGGATCGCGTGTACACCGAGATCGGAAGATTTCTCTCCCGGGAATTCCAGGAGAACATTGCCAACTTCGAGAAGAGAGTCGAGCCTGGACTGGGAGTAAGCCGGGCACGCGCTGCTCTCTCCATGGCGGTGCTGACCCAAGTCATGACAGCTGCTATCGCCATGATGGTGGGCTTCGCTGTATTTCGCGACCGCGCCTGGAGTATCTACGAGATTCTTCAGGCTACCCTGAGCCTGGTCCTCATCATCATTCTGTTTAACCGCTTTCTGCCATTTGTTTTCTTTTCGAGGACCCGCGGAGAATGGCTGGTGCGCTGCGCGGGGCTACTGCGAATTCTGATCTACTTGGTCCTGCCGGTCACCCTGGTGCTGGGATTCCTACAATCGGTCACGGCGCTGACCAAGGAGCATTCGGACGAAACGCCGGAGACCCAGGCGGAAGCGGTAGACGCGCTCATCGAGGCCGGGCAGGAAGAAGGCATCCTGGATGAAAGCAATCGGGACCTGATCCAGTCGGTGGTGGAGTTCAGCGAGAAGACCGTGCGCGAGGCGATGAAACCGCGGCCTGAGATCGTGGCTGTTCCGACCAACACGACCGTCGAGCAATTTGTCGAACTGCTGCGCACCAAACGTTTCTCCAGGGTGCCGGTGTTCGAAGGCACCATCCATAACATCGTGGGCATCGTCTTCGCGCAGGACGTCCTGCAACTCCCGGACACCGAAGCCCACTATCGCACTGTGGACACGATCATGCGCCGCGATGTCGACTTTGTGCCCGAGAGCAAACTGGTCAGCGACCTGTTGCGTGATATGCAGCAGAACAATATTCGCATGGCGGTGGTGGTGGACGAGTACGGTGGGGTGGCGGGCCTGGTGACCATCGAAGATCTGGTTGAGGAAATCGTCGGCGAGATCCGGGACGAGCACGAGAAGATTGAAGTGGTTCGCGAAAACGAACATTCTTACATCGTTCCCGGCAACATGGACGTAGACCGGTTGGTCGAGATGTTCGGAATACGGCCCGAAGGCAAAGAGTCGGCGACCGTCGCGGGACTGGTGAGCGAACTGGCGGGCCGCATACCCCATCGGGGCGAAGTGATCGAAGAAGATGGCCTGCGCTTCGAAGTGCTGGATTCAACCGAGCGGCGAGTAGAGCGGGTAAGAATCTCGGTCGCAAAACCGACGCAGCAGATGAAGCTGATATAGTCAGGTGCCGGGCGAGCCGGTAAGATGTCGGCGCTGCGGCAGCTCACTTATGGCCTTTCACTCCGGATTCGTCTGCATTCTGGGCCGCCCCAACGCCGGCAAATCCACACTCCTCAATGCGCTGGTCGGCGAGAAGCTCGCCATTATCAGTCCCAAGCCTCAAACCACGCGCAACCGCATTCTGGGAATTATCCACGTGCCCAAGCAGAAGGGCAGGCTCGGCGGCCAGGTGGTGCTCGTCGACACTCCAGGCGTTCACCGGCCTGATACTTCTCTGGGCCGGAAGATGATGGCCGAGGTGAGGGAAGCGATGGTCGGCTGCGAGTTGGTGCTACTGATCGTCGACGTCACGCGGCGATTCACGCGTGAAGATCATTTCGTGCTCGACATCGCGAAGAAGTCGGGAACGCCGGTATTTCTCCTGCTGAACAAGATTGATCTTCTGCGTGGTACGAAAGAAAAGCTGTTGCCCATCATGGATGAGTATCGAAAGCTTCACGATTTCCGAGAAATCATTCCTCTCTCCGCCCGAAAACGCGAAGGCCTCGATGTCCTTTTGGAAAAGGTGCTCCGGTTCCTGCCGGAAGGTCCACGCTATTTTCCCGAAGACCAGATCACCGACCAGCCCGTCCGTTTCATGGTGTCAGAGATCATCCGGGAACAGGTCCTCGTAGCGACCGAGGAAGAGGTTCCGTACGCGACCACGGCGGTGATCGAGCAATTCGAGGAAGGGACCAAGGTGACTCGGATCGCGGCCATGATTTACTGCGAACGCGACGGCCAAAAGGGAATCCTGGTTGGCAAAGGCGGCCAGATGCTGAAGAAGATTGGCACCGCGGCCCGCTTGCAGATCGAGAAGATGCTGGAGAAGCGCGTATTCCTGGAGCTATTCGTAAAGGTCCGCGAAAACTGGCGAGAGTCGCATGAGTTCGTCGAGGAGCTCGATTGGCGGCGGCAGGTGGAGCGCCTGGCGCTTAACGGAAAGCCATGAGCTTCTGTGACTTTGCCCGAATAAGGCGATCCCTGTAGAATCCCGGAGCGCTGGAGAGCATCCAACAAACGTAGTCCGTCTATCAACACGAAAGCAGGCCATGACCGATAACCACGAGATTCACAAGTTCGAGACCGGCAAGCTGAAACTGAAGGTCACACTCGCAGCAGACCGAAATGCCGTCGATCCCGTGGTCCAGAGCGTCATGGATGTGGTGAGACAGGTACATTGTGACGCAGAAAAGTACGACGCCATCGAACTGGCACTAACGGAGGCGTTGGCCAATGCGGTAGTTCACGGGGCCAAGGCCGACCCGTCAAAGATCGTCGAATGTGACGTCGTTTGCAACGAAGATGAGAGCATATTGATCGTGGTGCGCGATCCCGGCACCGGATTTAAGCCCGGCGAAATTCCCAACCCACTGCAAGGCGAGAGCGCTATTCGGATCACGGCCGCGGAATCTTTCTGATCAATCAGCTCATGGATGAAGTGAAGTTCCTCAAGAACGGCACCGAAATCCACATGATTAAAAAGTAGCGCTGCCGTCCGGCGGCTGTCGCGGGGCGTCCCGCCCGCGCCAGTGAGCGGCGAAACTCCTTTCTTTGCGCAGGCGTCATGCTGAGCCTGCGAAGGATCTTGCGCGAAGCGTATATGCGCGTTGGTGGGCACATGTGCCGCTGCACGCAGATCCTTCGGGACTGAAGTCCCTCAGGATGACGCCGGACTTGAGCTTTGTTCGAACTCAGGCGTTACTCGCGACGCCGGCGTTACCTACTTCACTCCTTGACGGCAATCCCCAGAGTTTTCATTTTGCGGTAAAGGTGGCTTCGTTCCAGACCGAGGACCTCCGCGGTGCGGCTGATATTGCCATGATTGTCATCCAGCTTCTTGAGGATGTAGTCGCGCTCGTAGGCGGCGCGCGCCTGGTGCAGAGTGGAAAATTCCGCGCCGATGGAGCGGCGCGTGCCGTCCCGATGGACCAGCGGCGGCAGGTGCTTGCGGTCAAAGCGAGTGGTGGTGGGATTCATGATGACGATGCGCTCGATCACGTTGCGCAATTCGCGCACGTTGCCTGGCCAGGAATATCGCATCAGGGTCTCAACCGCATCGTCGGTAAGTTCGCGCGGCCGGCGGCCGTAAGTGGCGGAGAACTCCTTCAGAAAGTGGCGCGCCAGCAAGGGAATGTCCTCCTGGCGTTCGCGCAACGGCGGGACAGAGAAGGGAATGACGTTGAGACGGTAGAACAAGTCTTCGCGAAAGTTGCCGCGAGAGATTTCTTCGTCCAGATCCTTGTTGGTGGACGCAATCAAGCGAGCATCCACGGTAACCGGTTCGTCGCTGCCCACCGGCGTGAACCGTTGCTCGTCCAGCGTGCGCAGAACCTTCGACTGGGTCTTCAGGCTCATGTCGCCGATTTCGTCCAGGAAGAGCGTGCCGCCGTGGGCGCGGTGAAACTTCCCCTCCTTGTCGGTGGTGGCAGCCGGAAACGAGCCTTTGCGATGGCCAAATAACTCGCTTTCAATCAGATCTTCCGGAATCGCGGCGCAGTTCAGTTCGACGAACATCTCGTTCTTGCGCAGACTTTGAGCATGGATGGCATGGGCCACCAGTTCCTTCCCCGTGCCCGACTCGCCGTAGATCAGCACCCGGCCGTTGGTCGGAGCCATAAGCAGGATCTGCTGGCGCAGCGCCTTCATGGGGACGCTTTCTCCCTCGATCACGCTGCGCGGGGTGAGCTGTTTCTTGAGCTCACGGTTTTCCTGCTTCATCTGCCGGGCATCGATGGCGTGTTTGATGAGGCTCAGCGTCTTGTCGATGGAGAGCGGCTTTTCCAGAAAATCGTAAGCTCCCAGCTTGGTGGCGCGCACCGCGGTTTCAATGGTGCCGTGGCCCGAAATCATGATGACCTCGGGGGCATTCTCGATGTCGTGAATTTTTTGCAGGGTCTCCAGGCCGTCCATTCCGGGCAGCCAGACATCGAGCAGCACCACATCGAAGGAGCGTTTGCGCAAGGTGTCCAGGCAGGCTTCGCCGCTGTCCGCACTGAAGGCCTTGTACCCTTCATCCTCGAGCACACCCTTCAGCGATTGCCGGATGCCGGATTCGTCGTCCACGATGAGGATGTTATGCATGCTGACGGGTGAGGGGCGCGGGAATGAATTCCGGGGCGACCGGCAACTCCACCACGAACCGGGTGCCGACCGGTTGATTCTCTTCAATGCGAATAGAGCCGCGGTGGTCTTCGATGATGCGGCTGACGATGGCCAATCCCAGTCCGGTTCCCCGTTTCTTGGTGGAGAAGTAGGGCAGGAAGAGTCTCTCTTTTAATTCCTGGGTCACCCCGTGGCCGGTGTCAGCGACGGCGATCTCGATCGCGTCCCGGCTGGCCACAAGCGAAGTGGAAATCTGAATGTCGCGCACCAGCGCACCTTGCATGGCTTCGGCGGCGTTGTCTACGAGATTGGCCAGGGCTCGCTTGATGGCCTCGGCATCTGCCATCACCTTGGGCAGGTCCGGCGTCAAAAATGTTTGTACATGAATTCCGTCCAGCCGACCGTTGAACATCGCGAGAGTATTGTCGACGATGGAGTTGATACTCGCAGGCGCGGGCTGCGCCGTGGGAAAACGCGCCAGGGTAGAAAATTCATCCACCAGCGTGCGCAGAGTCTCGACCGCGCCACCGATAGTTTCTGCGCAACCGCGAAGAACTTTCATCGAAGCTGCGTCGGGAGGAGAACTGCGCTCGAGATGGCGGCGAATCCGTTCGGCCGAAAGCGCAATGGGGGTTAACGGGTTCTTGATTTCGTGCGCGACCCGCCGCGCCACTTCGCGCCAGGCGGTCTGTTTCTGGGCCTTGAGGAGATCAGACAGGTCTTCGAAGACCAGCACATAGCCCAGCCCCTGGCCGCCATGTTGAAGCGTCGCTACGGTGACCGCGGCGTTGAAGCGGGAGGGATGCAGGGCCACTTCAAGTTGCGTGGTGGTCGTGCCCATGCGGTCAGCGCTTCGCAACAGAGGCTCCAGATCTTCCAGGATCTCCTGGGGAAACACTTCCCGCAGCGCGGCGCCGATCACGATCAGATTTGCAGACTCCGATCCGGAAGGATTGAACATGCGGATCAAGGCATGGTTCACGTGCGTGATCCGTCGATTTGCATCCAGAGAAAGAACCCCGGTCGGGATGCTCTCCAGAATGGTCTCGATATGCTGTCGGCGCTGTTCCAGCGCGATGTTCGCGGCGCCCAGATCGTGGCTGGAAGCGTCGATCTGACGGCGGCTGGTTTCCAGTTCTTCCGCCATGCGGTTGAACGACCGCACCAGATCGCCGATTTCGTCCGCCGCGCTGACTTCCACACGGTAGTCCAGACGTCCCCGAGAAATTTCCTGGGTCGCTTCGGCCAACGCCACCACCGGGCGGGTCACGAGTTTCGAGAGGTAAAGCGCCAGCCAGGTCGTCGAAAATAGCACCAGCACGGTGAGCAGGAGCAGCAGTTCCATGTAGGTGCGGCGAACCAGTTTGCGTTGACGGCTGAGTTCGAGGTAACGGTGCTGGCTGGCGTCAAGCTGCTTTACGGTCTCCGAAAATTTCTGCGGCAAAGGCATGCCCACCACGATCAGACCTCGATCGGCTACCGGGGCGCCACTCAGAATGTAGTCGGTATTTTCCCACTTGAGCGGGACGACGGCGTCCGAGGTCAGACGCTCCAGCGGGATTTTCGCCTTCATCAGCGGCCAGGAGGCGGGGGCATCGAGACTGGCCTCGGCGTTGCCCTGCTCCAGGGCCAGGACGAATCCGCCCTGCAACGTGGTCTCATGGCGCCGGAATTCATTCATCACGCTGGAGAAACTGTGCCCGGCGAAAGCACGTTGCGTGTCCGGCGCCGCCGCAATGGCTTCGGCTTCGGCATGAGCGTTCTGCGCTGCGTACTTCGACACCAGCGACGCCACCGCCGCCGTGTCTTCCCGCACCTCTTCCACGGGGCGCGAAAACCACTTGTCGAGAGACCGATTCATCAGGCCATAGGCAAACCAGAACATCATGATGACTGGAAGGAATGAGAGCAACAATCCTCCCACCACCAGGCGAGTGCGGAACTTCGATCCGAGGACGCCCAGCCGCCTCTCCGCGAAAAGTTTCAGGAGGTTGCGAGCCAGAACGAACGTTAGGGCAACAAACAGGAGAAATATCAGAATGGTGAGAGCAGCAAAGAACAGGAGTGGGAAGCGCTGCTGATTCGTGTCAGGGCTCAGAAACGGCAGGTCGAAAGACGACTGAGAGAGAAGAACCCCAAAGAGCAACACTGTACTGACGGCCAGCAAGATGATGACTTTCTTACGGCTCGTCGTTTCCCTATTGCGGGTTGGACTGGGAGCAGCCACTATGAATATCCGGACGCGAGTGTTTCATTATAAGCCTCCCGTGATCGGTTCGAGAGTAGCGGGTCGTGCTCTCCGGCCATGCGCTGCGCACGATTGAAAACGCGAGGGTGCCCCATTTCTCGCGCTTTTTGCGAGAAGTGGGACCCGGACAGCCGACCGAGTCTATGTGCCGAGGGACGGTTCTCGTCCTGAGATCACCTGTTCGGGTTTCTAAACGTCAACCCATTACCAAAGTCATTCAATCTCTGCCGCCTTGCTTCGTCCTGTTCTCGTTCGGCACTGCCGCGTCTCCCCTGTATTAAAGCGGTTTTTGTGGCACGCTAATCTGTAACTTCCGGACGCTACCCGGTGGTCTTACTCACTAAAGTTACTGGTGCCGTAACCCCGTTACGTTGACAATTTGTGTCAACGCGATAGGCTGCAACTTCTCCCCTCGAAAAGCAGCCGTAGCCGCGCCGCATTCGCAGTCCGAAATTATCTGACGCACAGATAGGAGATCGAGGTATGTCTCAACGGTTGGGTGATCTTCTTGTCAAAGAGAAGGTCATTACCACGGAGCAGTTGGAACAGGCGACCAAGGTCCAGAAAGAGACCAACTGTCGTCTGGGCTCGGCTTTGGTTAAGCTGGGCTTTCTGACGGATGAGGACGTCACCAACTTTCTCTCCCGGCAGTACGGCGTGCCCGCCATCAATCTCTCCTACTTTGAAATTGATCCCTCGGTCGTAAAGCTGATTCCGTTCGAGACTGCCAAGCGCTACCAGATTCTGCCACTGAGCCGCGTTGGCGCTTCGCTGACCATAGCCATGGTAGATCCGACCAACGTCTTTGCTATGGACGATATCAAGTTCATGACCGGCTTCAACATCGAGCCGGTGGTCGCGTCGGAAAGTTCCATCCTCGAAGGCATCGAGAAGGCCTACGGCACCACGCAGCAGGAAGATCTCGAGCAGGTCATGCAGTCCATGACCGAGGTCAGCGATGCCGACGTCGAGTTGCAGTCGGAAGAAGCGGAAATGGAACTGGCCGACCTGGAGCGGGCGGCCGACGAAGCTCCGATTGTGAAACTGGTCAACCTTGTGTTGACCGATGCGGTGAAGCGGGGAGCCAGCGACATTCACATGGAGCCGTACGAAAAAGAGTTCCGTGTGCGCTTCCGTATTGACGGCGTGCTGCAGAGCATCATGTCGCCGCCGCTCAAGTTGAAGGACGCCATCATTTCGCGCGTGAAGATCATGTCCAAACTGGACATCAGCGAAAAGCGGCTGCCGCAGGACGGCCGCATCATGCTGAAGATGAGTCTGGGCGGACGCAAGAAGCAGCTCGATTTCCGCGTCAGCACGCTACCCACCCTGTGGGGCGAAAAGATCGTCATGCGGTTGCTGGACAAGGAAAACCTGCGCCTCGACATGACCAAGCTCGGTTTCGAGCAGGAGTCTCTGACCAAGTTTGAGAAAGCCATTCTGAAGCCCTACGGCATGGTGCTGGTGACCGGCCCTACGGGATCAGGCAAGACCAACACACTGTACTCATCTATCGCGCGCCTGAATACGCCGGACACCAACATCATGACCGCCGAAGATCCGGTCGAATTTCAGCTGGCCGGAGTCAACCAGGTGCAGATGAAGGAACAGATCGGGCTGAATTTCGCGGCGGCCCTTCGCGCTTTTCTCCGGCAGGATCCGAACATCATCCTGGTCGGCGAAATCCGCGACTTTGAAACTGCGGAAATTGCCATCAAGGCGGCCCTCACCGGCCACCTGGTGCTCTCCACGCTGCACACCAACGGCGCGCCGGAGACGATCACCCGCTTGATGAACATGGGTATTGAACCCTTTTTGGTGGCGACCTCGGTGCATCTCATTTGCGCCCAGAGGTTGGTACGCCGCATATGCGGGGAGTGCGCCGAAGTAATCGATATGCCGGTGCAGGCGCTCATCGAAGAAGGGTATACGCCGGAAGAAGCCAAGACGGTGAAGATCAAAAAAGGCAAAGGCTGCGGCATCTGCAACAACACCGGATACAAAGGCCGCACTGGCTTGTACGAAGTGATGGAAGTGGATGACGAGATCAAGGAACTGGTCCTGGTGGGCGCTTCGGCACTTGAGTTGAAGAAAAAAGCGATTGAGCGGGGCATGATCACGCTGCGTCGCAGCGGGCTTATCAAAGTTGCCGCGGGCCAGACCACGCTGGAAGAAGTGGCACGCGAGACCATTCACTAAGTTTGGGAAGAAAAGGGGAGACTATGGCGCTTTCGTTAAGTGATCTGTTGAAAAGGCTGCTGGAGATGGGGGGAAGCGACCTCCACATCACCACCAACTCACCGCCGCAAATTCGGGTGCACGGACACCTGGTGCCGCTCGATCTGCCGCAGATGACGCCGGCTGAAACCAAGCAACTGGCCTACAGCGTCATGACCGACTCGCAGAAGCATCGCTTCGAGGAAAACCTCGAACTCGACTTCTCCTTCGGTCTGAAGGGTCTCGCCCGCTTCCGCGCCAACACCTTTAACCAGCGCGGCGCCACCTCCGCGGTCTTCCGTCTGATTCCGTTCGAGATCAAATCGTTCAACCAGTTGGGACTGCCCGCCATCGTGAGCAAATTGTGCGACAAGCCCCGCGGGCTGGTGCTGGTGACCGGTCCTACCGGATCGGGCAAGTCGACCACATTGGCGGCCATGATCGACAAGATCAACACCGAGCGGCACGACCACATCCTCACCATCGAGGACCCAATCGAATTCGTGCACATGAACAAGAACTGCGTGGTCAACCAGCGCGAATTGCACGCTGACACCAAAAGTTTTGCCGACGCGTTGCGCGCCGCCCTCCGTGAAGACCCGGACGTGGTGCTGATCGGCGAAATGCGCGATCTCGAAACCATCGAATCGGCGCTGCGCATTGCGGAAACCGGCCACCTTACCTTTGGCACGCTGCACACCAATTCGGCATCGTCGACCATCAACCGAATCATCGACGTGTTTCCCGCCCACCAGCAACCCCAGATCCGGGCGCAACTGTCGTTGGTGCTGGAAGGCATCATGTGCCAAAGCTTGCTGCCCAAGTCGGATAACAAGGGCCGGGCCATGTGCATGGAGATCATGGTTCCCAACGCGGCCATCCGCAACCTGATCCGCGAAGACAAGATCCACCAGATTTACTCATCCATGCAATCCGGCCAGGACAAGTTCGGAATGCAGACGTTTAACCAGGCGCTGGCGACCGCATATTTCCAGAAACAGATCACGATGGAAGTGGCGATGGCCCGTTCCAGCAACACCGACGAATTAACGGAAATGATCAACCGTGGCGCGGGCTTAAATCGTAACCAGCCTGCCGCCATGGCGAAGGGTGCCGCGCCCAGCAAACGCTAGAAGTCAGAAGTAAGAGCGGCGAAGTAAGAACGCCCGTTCCCGTCGCCGGCGGCGGTATCAGGGGCGGAGCGGCAAGCAAGCGGGTCCGGATAGCCGGCAGAACGGGGACCCGGGAAAAAACGAATTGTAGCGAGGAGACGTACCATGCCAGTTTTTACGTTTTCAGGGAAAAATGAGGCCGGTCAGAAAGTCAGCGGCGAGCGCAGTGCGGTCAACAAAGAATTGCTGACCAGTCAGTTGCGGCGCGAGCGCATCACGCCAGGGCCCATCCGGGAAAAGGGCAAAGAATTTGCCATGCCGACCTTTGGCATGAACAAAGTCAAGACCAAAGACATTGCCATTTTCTTCCGGCAATTCTCCGTCATGATCGACGCTGGTCTTCCCCTGGTGCAATGTCTGGAGATTCTGGCCGCAAACCAGGAGAACCCGGCTTTCCAGAAGACGCTGACGGGCGTGCGCACTACGGTAGAAGGCGGCGCCACCCTGGCCAACGCGATGAAGCTTTATCCCAAGATCTTCGATGACCTCACCACCAACATGATTGAGGCGGGTGAGACCGGCGGTATTCTGGACATCATCCTGCAGCGCCTGGCTATCTACATCGAGAAGGCAGTGAGGTTGCGGGCGGCGGTCAAGTCAGCTTTGATTTACCCGGTGTCGGTCGTCAGCCTGGCTTTCCTGATTGTGGGCGCGCTGCTGAAGTGGGTGGTTCCAATTTTCTCCAACCTGTTTATCGGCCTGGGAGTCGCTCTGCCGTTGCCCACCCGCATCGTAATGGGATTGAGCGCGTTTGTCGGCCAGTTCTGGTGGTTTTTTATCGTCGGTGTCGCCGGCATGGTCTTTGGGTTGAGGCAAATCCGCAAGCATCCCAAAGGCCGGTACTACTTCGACTACACGTTGCTT
>Ga0210399_10002475_pt1 | contig 14366 bp, 9 predicted proteins | sample IncBWC14MmetaG_FD_150865 | JGI IMG/M metagenome (GOLD analysis project Ga0210399, IMG submission 150865) | Forest soil microbial communities from Barre Woods Harvard Forest LTER site, Petersham, Massachusetts, United States - Inc-BW-C-14-M | ecosystem: Environmental > Terrestrial > Soil >... | reverse complement strand
TGCATCTCTGCGTTAATTTCCGTATCAGACGCTCAGAACGCCGCAGACACTGCCTGGCAGCATCTGCAGGAACTAAACACCAAGATAGGCGAGAAAGTACCGATCGGAATCAATGCTGCCGAGTTCTACGCCGTTCGAGCCAAGATGCTGCACGACGCTGCGGTCGACTTCGTGAAACAATTTCCCAACGATCTTCATGAGCCGGAAGCGATGCTTTGGAAGATTGCCACGACCGATTTCCCGGAATCCGCCGAACTGAGAATGGTATCACGGTGGAACAAAAGGGCTAACGTTCTGGGTTTACGATTTGCGATTCAACCCCTACTGTTCGCCAGCATGAGTGACGGAACTCCCGCAATTGGAGTGATTGGAGGCAGCGGCCTTTATCAAATTGACGGACTGGAGAGTATCCAGGAAATCGTGGTCGACACGCCTTTTGGGAAGCCCTCAGACAGTCTCGTCTACGGTTACGTCGATAGCCGTCCGGTCTATTTTTTGCCGCGGCACGCGCGTGGGCACAAGCTGCTTCCGACGGAATTGAACCATCGCGCGAATATTTTCGCGCTCAGGTCATTGAACGTTCGATGGATCGTTAGCGTGGGAGCTGTCGGCAGTCTCGACGAGAAATATGCGCCTAGAGACATTGTTCTCCCTTCACAATTTTTTGATCGGACCAGTCGGCGCTCGGATTGGACGTTCTTCGGAGATGGAATAGTTGCCCACGTCGGCTTTGCCGATCCAACCAGCGCGAACCTTCGGACTATCATCGCTCAGGAAGCCTCAGAACTAGGCTATACCGTGCACAACGGAGGAACTTATGTGAACATGGACGGACCTGCCTTTTCGACGCGAGCGGAGTCAGAATTTCATCGAAAAATGGGTTTCGATATCATCGGCATGACCAACCTGCCGGAGGCCAAGCTGGCGCGAGAGGCCGAGATTTCGCTTGCCTCGATGAATTTCGTAACCGATTACGACTGTTGGAAAATCGAGGACGAACCGGTGAGCGCCCAAACTGTGATTGGGCATTTGCTGGCGAATGCAGAAGCGGCTCGAAGGATCCTCCCGAGGGTCATCCGAAGGATTCCACCGGAACCAGATTGGCCGGAACATCGAGCACTCGATAGCGCCCTTGTAACTGATCGAAGGCTATGGCCAGAGGCCACGATCAAAAAACTGAAAACAATTCTCGAGCGATTTTCGTGAGACTATGCGTTTTGGAGCGACTGCTTTTCTTCTTACCTTTTTGAGCGCCCTGACGGTCAATGCACAGGACGTCAACTCCACCCCAACTCCGGCGCCGCCCGGGTCAAAACCAGCGACCTACACCCAGGTACGCGTCGATCAGCCCTATATCGCAATGACGTTCGATGACGGGCCCAGTTCCGCAAACACCCCCCGATTGCTGGAGATTTTGAAGCAACGCAATATCAAGGCCACATTCTTTTTGATCGGTCAGAATGCCGCCTCAAACCCGGACATAGTGCGACAAATCCTTGCAGATGGCCATGAAGTGGGAAACCACTCGTGGACCCATCCCCAACTTTCCAAACTCTCTGATGAACGCGTGACGACTGAGATCAACAAAACTCAAGACGCGATCAAGGACGCAAGCGGGTTTACCCCGACCCTTCTTCGACCGCCATACGGGGCGATCACTGCGCGCCAACGAGAATGGATAGAGAGCCAGTTCGGCTTGAGTATCATTCTGTGGTCGGTCGATCCGTTCGACTGGAAACGGCCGGGAGCATCGGTTATAACGCAGCGGATTTTGAGCCAGGTTCGGCCAGGAGCGATTATTTTGTCACACGACATACACAAACAGACGGTCGATGCAATGCCGGCCACCTTGGATGGTTTGATCGCCAAGGGCTACAAATTCGTCACGGTAACCCAGTTGATCGCGATGAATAAGCCGAAGCCGTCGCCGACACCGGCCGTAAATTCGGGCGGCGAACAGCCGCGGCCGGTCAAGAGCTACCAAACCGCGCCCGTAAAGGGAAATTCTAAAGCGGCAACTCAGCGCACGAGCCAACAAGGAAATACTCAGTCGGACTCCGCTAAGACAGAACCCAACGGAGAAGGGCAATAAGAGCCTCCCTTGAAGATGGTCGGCGAAAAATACCTCGATCTCCGTTCCCAACTCGGGACCGCTTTGGGGTCGTTAGTCATACTTGCGCAGCAAATCGGCGCGCCCCAGGCTACACTGCGTAACCTGCAAAGCCTCGCTACGAACCTTTGCCAGCCATTCCTCTTTGTCGTTGTCGGCGAGGTCAAGGCGGGCAAGTCTTCGATGCTGAATGCGCTTTTCGGTCGCGACTTTTGTAAGGTCGACGTCCTCCCGGCAACTGATCGCATTTACGTCTTTAAGTATGGCGACAACGAACACGACGTCCAAGTATCCGAGCACGTAACTGCCCGTTACAGGCCGATTGATTTTCTGAAAGACTTCAACATTGTCGATACCCCGGGAACAAACACGATCGTCGCAAATCATCAGGATATTACGGAAAATTTTGTTCCAATGGCCGACCTGATCGTTTTCGTTTTTTCGGTAACGAACCCGTGGGGGGGTTCGGCGTGGGATTTCCTGCGTTTAATCGGTCACCAGTGGAAGAAGAATATCGTTTTCGTGATCCAACAGTCGGACCTGAGGAACCCGGATGAGGTCGCCTCGATCGCCAAGCATCTCGATCAAACGATTTTGCAAATTTTAGGATCAAGTTGTCCAATATTTGCGGTGTCAGCAAAAAAGGCCTTCCTGGCAAAAACCTCGCGGGAGGCGAATGTAGACAGCTTGTGGAGCGAAAGTAACTTCGGGCCTCTGGAAGATTGGATTACTAAAACTGTTTCACAGAGCGAGGAGCGCGGTGGAAAGCTGCGTTCGGTCGCACAAACCGCGCAAGTTGTGACTGGAGGATTGAGGGCACGACTCCAAGGCTCGTTGGATATACTGAAGTCGGATCAGGAAAAATTGGCGTCGATTCGCGGCGTATTCCAAGCGCGGAAGGAGCAGACGCAGCGGCAGGTGGGCGGATTTATCCGGGAGATCGAGCAAGCTTACGATGGTTGCCGCGAGCGGGGCGAAAAAGTGTTAGAGGAACGACTTACTTTTGGGCAGACCCTCAAAATGATTTTCTCTGGTGGGCGTTGGGAGAAGGATTTCCAAGACCATGTCGAAACTGAGGTCAAGAAAGAAGTCCAGAACAAGATCGAACATGCGCTAACCCTTCTGGAATTGGATCTCCGAGCGATCTGGCAAGACCTCCAAGACAAGGTAAACGTCCAGTTTGGCGAGGATTCCAAGAAGCAGGTTCGCGCGGTAATTCCCGGGTTTCTAACCCAGCGTCAAGAGGTGCTCCAACGGCTTCAGCTCACCTTGATGGAGCAAATGTCAGATGCGAAGATAAAGGAACAGCTGCGGCGCCTTTTCGGAGAAACGGCTCGTTGGTTGCGGGTGCCGAGCAGCGTGGTTGCAGCCGGCGGGATCGCGACGGTCATCGCCGCTCTCACGCACACGGCGTTGCTTGATGTCACCGGCACCGTTGCCGGGGTGGCAGCCTTGACCGGCACAATCTACGCCGTTTGGCGTCGGAAAACGATCCTCCGCCAATACAGGGATCAAATGAATGAAAAGCGCCAGGATCTCGCACGAGCGGTCGAGACTCAACTGAGACACGCCATTGACGCATTCTATCACGAAGTCGGCCTCACGTTCTCCCCGCTGGAAAGCTTCTGCGAGGCCGAAGCCAAACGTCACCTGCCGTTGAGGGACCAGATCGAGGCCCTTGAGCAAAAGATCGGCGCCATCAAGGCGCAGATAAGCTGAGCCTTGATGCCCCGGATTTCTAGTGGCAGTCTGCGCGCATTCCCTTGCCAATGAGTCGATTTTTCCGGCGATTAGTCAGTGCCGCAGCAATGTGGGCAATCGCCCTTGTTGTGCTCTTTACCGGGAACGAGACTATCTTCGTGCTGCTCATCGGATCGCTCGGGATCGCGGGTCTCTGGGAATATTTTCAAATGATCGAGCGATCCGGGATGCGCTGTTTTAAGGTTTTCGGGATGGCTTGCGGAGCGGCTTCGTTCATCGGCAGTTTCCTGGCACTACGCACGTATAGCCCGACCGCAGCCTACGATTTCGAAAATTTTGTGCTGCTGGTCTTTCTATTTGGGGTATTCGCTCGCCAAATGTTTCGGCCGACCGGGAAAAATGCTCCGCTGGAAGCGATGGCCTACACTCTCTTCGGACTAATGTACGTGGCTTGGCTGTTCAACTTCATGACCAAGATCATTTATGTGGTCCCGAGAACGCCACAAGGCGCCACACTCGGCCAGTTTTATGTCATCTATCTGGTCGTGGTCACCAAGTTCACTGATATGGGTGCTTATCTGGTCGGGAGCCGGATCGGCCGGCACCAGATGATGCCGCACATCAGCCCCGCCAAAACGTGGGAAGGTTTTATTGGATCGCTGGTTTTTGCGGTCGCAGGGAGTTTTCTAATGATCATGTTGATTCCTAAACAGCTCGCATGGTTGAATTTCTTTCACGCGATGATCCTCGGTCTTCTGATCGGACTTGCGGCGGTCGTGGGCGACCTGGGAGAATCGATTGTCAAGCGCAGTACCGGCGTCAAAGACTCCGGGGCGTTGCTTCCCGGGATTGGCGGAATGCTGGACCTGATAGACAGTCTATTGTTTACTGCCCCCCTACTGTTTTTCTATTTACGATTTTTGGTTCGATGAGAAAACGCCGAGTTACCCTGCTTGGATCGACCGGATCAATCGGAGCAAGCGCGATCAAAGTTGCCGAGACTATGCCAGACCGCATGGAGATTGTCGGGATGGCTGCAAAGCGCAGTTCTGCGAGTTTGGCTGAAGCTGCCAACCGGTTGAGACCTGAGGCCGTCTGTATTGTTGATCCGGGCTCACTGGACGACTTGCGGCGCGCCTTAAATTACGAACCAATCGTTTTCGTGGGCGAAGAAGGCTTGATTGAGCTATCGACACTTGCAGGGTCTGATCTGGTTCTTGTTGCCATTGTCGGCACCGCCGGTCTACGGCCGGCCCTCGCTGCGATCGACTGCGGGAAAGATCTCGCGGTTGCCAGCAAGGAAATCTTGGTGATGGCAGGTGAGATCGTCATGACGCACGCAAATAACAAAGGTGTGCTCGTCCTACCGGTCGACAGCGAGCACAACGCAATTTTTCAGTGTCTGGAAGGGAAACGGAGCGAGCAGATAGAAAATCTGATTTTGACTGCGTCTGGCGGTCCGTTCCGGCGACTACCTGCCGACCAGCTCAACAATGTCACCAAGGCGGAGGCCCTGCGACATCCGACGTGGAAGATGGGCCAGAAAATCACCATAGATTCGGCGACGCTCTTCAATAAAGGGCTCGAAATGATCGAGGCCCGTTGGCTGTTCAATGTGCCGATGCGAAAGGTCCAGGTGCTGATTCATCCGCAGAGTATCGTGCACTCGATGGTCGAATTTGTGGACGGCTCAATCCTCGCGCAGCTGAGCCATTCGGACATGTGTTTTCCAATCCAATTCGCCGTAACGTGGCCCGAGCGAGTACCGCATAGCCTAAAGCCGCTGAGGTTGGCGGAAGTACGCAGCCTCGAATTCGAAGAACCCAGATACGACGTCTTTCCGGCCCTGAACCTCGCCCGAAAAGCGGGCGAAGCGGGCGGCGTTTTACCCGCGATTTTGAATGCCGCGAATGAAGTGGCAGTCCAAGCATTTTTAGACGATCAAATTCCATTCCCGGAAATCTGGCGATTGGTGCATAGTGCAATGGAATATAACGCAAATTTGGCGAGCCCCAGCCTCGATGATATAATCCGGGCGGACAGCGAAGCCCGGTTATTCGTGCGCAGAGCTTTAGGTAATCCTTAGTTTATGATTTTGAACATCTTCCGTGTCGTCCTCACGATTTTTGAGGTCCTTCTCATCTTCAACCTGCTGATCATTGTGCACGAGCTGGGTCATTTTTTGGCCGCTCGCTGGCGCGGATTGCATGTCGACAAATTCGGGATTTGGTTCGGGCGTCCAATTTGGAAAAAGACTGTCAAAGGGGTCGAATACAGCATCGGTTGGATTCCCGCTGGAGGATTTGTCCTTTTGCCGCAGATGGCTCCGATGGAGGCTGTCGAAGGCAAGGCCGGGACTACGCGCGAGGATCTTCCAGCGGTGGGTCCGCTTGACAAAATCATCGTCGCTTTTGCGGGCCCACTTTTTAGTTTTCTATTGGCCCTGGTATTCGCAGTAATTGTTTGGGCGGTCGGCAAACCCACCGCCGAAGCTGAGGCGACCACAACCGTTGGCTACGTGGTGCCCGACGAACCGGCCGCGAAGGCGGGATTCCAACCCGGCGACGTAATCCTGGCAGTCGACGGTCACCGCGTTTCCCGTTTTGCCGGATTAGTAGACAGTATCACTTGGTATGTTGTCCGCAGTGAAGGCGAAACCATTCCGTTCAAAATTCGGCGGGGCGATAAGGTGCTGACCCTCGACTCAGGCTATACGCGGCCGGAGACCAGGGGTTGGGAAAGGAGGTCGCTTCGCCAAGTAGGGATCGCGCCGGCAATTACGCCAATCGTGTTTAAGGTCGCGGAAGGCTCCGTCGCTGCCCAGGCCGGGATCGAGCCAAACGACGAAATACTTGCCATCGGCGGCGAGAAGCTTTATCACCCGCAACACATTCTCGAATGGGCCCAGGCGCATCCGGGCAAGCCATTGCCGCTGACTGTTTTGCGAGATGGGAAGACTGCTAATTTTACGATGGCACCATCGCGTCCCGTGGTGTCCGCGGTGATCAAGAACAGTCCGGCGGATGTTGCCGGAATTAAGGCCGGAGATCGTATCGTGGCGCTGAACGATGATCCGATTTACGACCCAATGGAAATTATTAAGCGGGTCGAGGCAAACCCTGCGACACCATTTTCTCTGACCATCGCCAATGGTCCTGAAACAAGAGTTGTGCGGCTTCTCCCAGCGACTCCGGACGGCCAGAACAAAGCGATTATCGGGATCGGCTTTGCCCCGGACTCAGAGGGCATCGTCTGGGACGGGGGCGGAAAAATGACCGTTGTTCACATCTCTCCGATTGAACAAATTTATGCTGCCGTAGAAACCATCGGCAACACGATCGGTGCCCTCCTGTCGCCGCAGTCCGACATTAAACTGCAACACATAAGCGGCCCGATCATGATCATGCAGACCTATTACCGTCTATTTGACAGCGATTTCGGCTGGCAACTGGCGCTTTGGTTTAGCGTCGTTTTCAACGTCAACCTGGCGTTGATCAATCTTCTGCCGATCCCTATCCTGGATGGCGGCCACATTGTCCTGGCAATGATCGAAGGAATCCGGCGACGACCTATCAACATCCGGGTACTCGAGGTGGTCCAGGGAGCGTGCGCTCTTCTACTGATCGGTTTCATGCTCTATGTCTCGTTCTACGACGCCCAAGATTTGCCTTGGAATTCAAATCATAAAGCAAAATTCACGATGCCGGCCAGACCAGCTCCACCCGAGAATCAATGAAATACACTCCATTTTGCGCGGATCCGTTTAATTACCGGCGCCGGTTAACACGCGAAGTCAGAGTCGGCAAAGTCGGAGTGGGCGGTCACCATCCGATTCGGGTGCAGTCGATGATCACCTGCGACACGATGAATACCGAAGCCTGCATCCGGCAGACCATGGAACTGGCCGCCGTCGGTTGCGAAATAGTTCGAATTACCGCGCCGACGGTCAAGGACGCCCAGAACCTAAGATGCATCAAAAGGGGATTACTGGAGAGAGGCTGTGATGTGCCGATCGTCGCAGATATCCATTTCAAACCAGAGGCTGCGATGGAAGCGGCTCTCTGGGTGGAAAAGGTGCGTATTAACCCTGGGAACTATGCCGATTCCAAGAAATTCGCCATCAAGGAGTACAGTGATGAGCAGTATTGCGCTGAACTGGACCGGATCCGTGAACGTTTCACCCCGTTGGTACGGCTCTGCCAGGAGCGCGGCATCAGTCTGCGGATCGGCACGAATCACGGTTCTCTGAATGATCGGATCATGAATCAGTATGGAGATACACCGCTTGGAATGGTTGAGAGCGCTCTGGAGTTTGCCAGAATCGCGCGTGATCTCCAATTCCATGATCTGATCTTTTCGATGAAGGCCAGCAATCCGAAGGTGATGATTGCTGCCTACCGTCTGCTCGTGGCCCGCTTGCTGGAGGCGGGTCCGGATTGGAATTATCCGGTTCACCTCGGGGTGACGGAAGCCGGAGACGGCGAAGATGGCCGCATTAAGAGCGCGATTGGGATAGGTTCCCTGTTGGCCGATGGAATTGGCGATACCGTCCGCGTTTCTCTGACAGAGGATAGCGTGCACGAAATCCCTGTCGCCCGGGCTCTGATCGCACCGTACGACAATCGTGCCCTCGAACCAACAGCGCGACACGGGCGCACTCTTCCGTTTGACCCATTTGCGTACGAGAAGAGGGCCTCTGCTAAAATAGGGGTGAACGGTGTTGATTTAGGAGGCGAGGAGACTATCCGCGTATTCGTTCGGCAACGAACATTCGACAAAATCGCGCATAAGCTCAAGAACATGGGCGATTTCCAGCCGGAAGGCGTCTTGGAATCCGCGAATTTGGTGGAGGTCGATCCGACTGACTCTGAGTCGATCATCGCGCTCAACGACTTCTCTGATCCACGCTTCGTGACGGTCAAGGACCAAATCGATTTGCCCGTGATAACCGCCTATCGGTTGCTTGCGGCCCAGCTGGACGAACGACATCCCATCTTGTTGAAGGACACGCTTTGTCCTTCTCTTGATCCGAGCCGCGACTTCCTGGAAACTCTTCTTGAGTCGGCGACCAACCTGGGAGCATTGCTCTGCGACGGAATTGGAGACGCTATACTGGTCCAGGGCGAAGAGGCACCCGGTCAGTCGCTTCGGTTAGCCTATAACATTTTGCAGGCAGCCGGCGCCCGGATATTCAAAACCGACTATGTAGCGTGTCCGTCCTGCGGGCGTACCCTCTTTGACTTGCAAACGACAACGGCCCGGATCAAAGCCACGACGAACCACCTAAAGGGAGTAAAGATCGCAATAATGGGTTGCATCGTGAATGGCCCCGGTGAAATGGCCGACGCGGACTTCGGTTATGTGGGCGGAGCTCCGGGCAAGGTAAATTTGTACGTCGGCAAGAAGCCTTTGAAGTTCAATATCCCCGAAGCCGAAGCGGTCGATCGATTGGTTGATCTCATCCGAGAACATGGTCGGTGGGTAGACCCGATTGGAGCATCAGCGGGGTCAGCGGGGTCAGCGGGGATTCGACGTGCGACGGCAGGTGCCGATACCAATCAAGTACAAAAATCTAGAATTTGATGAAGGTTTTCGTGCCGATCTCATCGTGGAAAATATGGTACTCGTGGAACTAAAGGCATCCGAAACGAATCACGCCGTCTATTATCGCCAGCTTGCCAGTTATCTGAAGCTCTCTGACCCCGCTGACCCCCGCTGAACCCGCTGAACCCGCTGAACCCGCTGACCCCGCTGTGCCCTTTACGACGAGTGCCTGTGGAACCAATCAAAAGGGGAAAACTTCTCCCGGCTGTGCCGTTTTGGCGACGAATTTGGTTTAGCGCGATTTGGATGCGCGTTCTTTTCGCTCTTGCCGGTTTCTTTTGCTTGAGTAGACGGCTCGATGACGCTCGTGGACCAGATCCATACGCGCCCCTCGTCGCCGACCGCCGCGATCCACTTGTTATCGGGAGACCACCCAACGGACCAAACTGGTTTGTCGGTCATCAGCAGCACAATTCGCCGTTTTCCCTTGGGGTACTCAACAGAGTTGACTTGGCCATCTTCTCCGCACGAAACGAGCCAGTCACCCTTCGACGACCACGCCACGCGCCTTGCTCCTCCCATCCCTGAAGGATGTAGCTGGGCGGCAAATACCGCGTCTCCGGTTGCGGCGGATCGGACAAGAATCCGGCCATCCTGGTGAGCCGTAGCGATCCACTTGCCACTAGGCGAGTAGCGTACCCCATTCACCTCGTCCAATCCGTATCCGAAGGGGGCAGCATAGTTCACCAGCACGTCCTGGCGACGCCAGCGCAACACGCCCGACTCTGCGTCGAAGAGAAGCAAACGGCTGCCATCCTGACCTGTCGTCACAGCGAACAAACGGCCTTTTGGCGACCAGTCGACACCCAAACCGTCGCCATCGAGTTGAATAGAGGCCCGGAGATAACCCTGCACATCCCATTCCTTGGCAAGCCCAGTGTAGTCGACTGCGATAAGCGAGCTGCCATCAGGATTCCAGCCAATATCCAAAATCCATCCACCTTGGAACAGCTTCTTCTGCAACTGCCCATCGTGCCAAAACTGCACAGTGCCATCCTTTCCAGCGGATACCAGCAAGGTTCCATCTGGCGACCAGGCAAGAGCCCAAATCTCCTCTTGGCCGGTATCGAACGTCCTTTCAATTGAGAAATTCGGCAAGCGATAGATTCGAACGGTGCCTCGACCTCCGACAGCCAGCAACTCGCTGTTCGGAGACCAGGCCATGCTGTAGAGACCAAGGTCAACTTTCTCACTCCAGTCAGGAGCCGGCGGAGTTTCATCCGCCTGCGGGAGGAGTTGCTGCGAGGAGGTCCGAAGCGCGAAAGTAAAAGCTATCAGAACAGCGAAGATTTGCTTCCCAATCATGTATCGTTTGCATGACCGGGAGAGCTAGCGTCCTGCTGCGAAATTCCAGTCTATTTCAATGACACGACACTAAATTTCGTACTCCGCAACATCCAGTTGTAGCCTGGGAATCAAAAAATCCAGCAATCGTCCGACAGACTCCTTCACAGACTCGCGGTCGGTATAAATTGTGATTTCAGGATTCTCAGGCACTTCGTACGGGGCGTCAATCCCGGTGAAGTCCTTTATCTCACCCGAACGGGCGCGTTTGTAAAGTTTCTTCGGATCCCGCTGCTCGCACACGTGCAACGGAGTCGCGATGTAAGCCTCGATAAATTCCACGTCAGCACCGAGAATCACTTCTCGCGCACGGGTACGATCCAGGCGGTAAGGCGAGATAAAGGAAGTGATTACAATCAGGCCGGCATCCGCCATCAGCTTTGCGACTTCAGCAACGCGACGGATGTTTTCTACCCGGTCCTGCGGCGAAAATCCAAGATTAGAGTTCAAGCCGTGGCGGATATTGTCTCCGTCCAAGACATAGACCTGCATGTGGCGGCTGAATAAATTCGTTTCCAAGGCATGGGCCAAGGTCGACTTGCCCGAACCGGACAACCCGGTAAGCCATACGACCATGCCTCTATGACCGTTTCTTTCAGTTCGAATCCGATGATCAATCGTGCCTTCGGACCAAAAGATGTTTGTGCTCTGAACGGGCTCCCGGTGGACGTAAGTTCCTCCGAAGATAATCCCACCGCCAGCCACATCCTGATGATCGACAATTACAAAGCGACCAGATGTTGCGACCCTTTCGTGGTTATCCATGACCAGCGGTGATCGTGCCTGGATCGTTACTTCCGCCACCTCATTTTTAACCACCGAAAGTCTTAAGCCTGAAAATGTGTCCAAAGACGTCGCATCGATTACGCGATCGACCGATACCAATTGGCACTCGACCTCCTGAGAAAGCAGCTTCACCTTGTATCGCCTGCCAATGGAAAGGGGCCTGTCGCCCATCCAGAATAAACGTGCCCGGAAACGATTCGTCTCGATCGGAGTCTTAGTATCATGCGAGCCGATATGCCCGCGTTCGACGAAAATCGGGTCCGTGAGCGTAACCCCAATCGATTCTCCTGCCGATGCCGAATCCTTGATGGGCGCATTCCATCGCTCGATCGAAGCCACACTGGAACTTTTGTTATTGGGCGAAAAGACAATGTAATCGCCTACTCGGAGAGTTCCCGACTCTATTCTGCCGGCTACAATCCTGCGCTCATCAAATCGATAGACGTCCTGGACCGCAAACCGGAGGGGACCGTCAGCCTCCGCGGCAGGAGGAGGAAGCCGGTCGAGTGCGCGCATAAGGGTCGGACCTGAGTACCATTTCGCAACACCGTTCAAAGGCTCGACCAGATTCAGTCCTTCACGAGCCGCGATTGGAATAAACCTAAGAGGTTGGATCCCGAGTTTCCCAAGAAAATCGCGATATTCCTCCTCAATTTGCTGATAAACAGTCTCGGAAAAATCCACCAGGTCCATCTTATTGATCAGGACGATCACCTGATCTACGCCAAGCATGCTCAGAAGATAAGCGTGCCGCTTACTTTGCTCCTGCACACCTTCGTTCGCCGCAATCAGCAGCAATGCCGCGTCTGCATCCGCAGCGCCGGTTACCATGTTTTTGAGAAACTCCTTATGCCCAGGCGCATCGATGATAACGTATGAACGCGTCGCGGATCGAAACCAGATTTGTGAGACGTCGATTGTGATGTTTTGGTCTCGTTCCGCCTGCAGAGCGTCCATCAAGAATGCCCACTCAAACGGCATCCCACGGCGCTGGCAAACTGCCTGAATCTGTTCGAATTTACCGTCGGGCAGCGAGCCGGTGTCATGCAAAAGGCGCCCTACCAGGGTCGATTTTCCGTGATCGACGTGGCCGACGATGACGATGCGTAGCGCATGAGCACCCGGATTTGGCGTTGGGTCCGACGTTCTCACATGTACCCACTGGCTCGAAGCCGTTCAAACGCGTCCTCCGCCTCTTGATCCTGAGCGCGAGTACTCCGCTCCGAAATCTTGGTATGGCGCAACTCCTCGATAATCTCCGGAACGGTGCGTGCGCTCGACTTAATTGGTTTCGTACAGGGTGCGCAGCCCAAACTACGATACCGCATCCCGTCCCTGGCGAAGTAAAGATCAACGACCTCTATCCGTTCGCGGTCGATGTACTCCCACACGTTTACTTCAGTCCAGTGCAGCAGAGGATGAATGCGGATGTGCGTCCCCGGATCAAAGTCGGTCTTAAATTGGTCCCACAATTCCGGCGGCTGATCCTTAAAATTCCACTCGAAGTTTTTGTCGCGTGGCGAAAAATATCGTTCTTTTGCCCGGGTTCCTTCTTCGTCACGCCGGATGCCAACAATGACAGCCTGATAGTCTTTTTCTTCAATTATCGCCTGTAGAGCATCCTTTTTGAGAAGACTGCAACACTCGACACGGGTAATCCTCCCATTCGGGAATGTTTCGCCCCGCTCGAGCGCTTCTCGATTCTGCCCAACAATCAGGTTAATACCCCACTCCTTCGCGAGCCGATCCCGAAACGCGATCATCTCTGGAATCTTGTAGCTCGTATCGACATGCACACAGGGAACCGGAATATGCCCGAAAAACGCTTTCCGCAATAGCCACAGCATAACCGAGGAGTCCTTGCCGATGCTCCATAGCATCGCCAGCCGCTTAAATTTGCGGTAAGCCTCCCTCAAAATGTAAATACTCTGACTCTCCAGCGCATCGAGGTGCGCAAATCTGGATTCCATTTCTAAATATTTTCCCCTAGAAAAGTGTGAATACCGCATTCGGTCTTGTCAAATCCAGTCCAGCGTCCAGCACGCTCATCCCGCCCGGAGATCACTGCGCTCGTACAGGGGTAGCACCCGATACTGCGAAAACCACGATCCACTAAAGGGTTGTACGGGATTCCGTGTAAGCGGATGTAATCCCAGACTTCTTCCCGAGACCATCGAGCCAGCGGATTGACCTTCAAGATGTTTTTCTCCCGGAGTCGATCAAATTCATAAAGCTCCAAAATCTGCGTCTTAGATCTCCCCGCCGACTGATCGCGACGGAGCCCGGTAATCCAGGCATCGAGCTGACCAAGTTTCTTCTGGAGCGGCTCGACCTTGCGCAACGTGCAACACAAATCCGGATTGCTGCTCCAGAGGTCAGGAGCGATCTCCTGGGCCTGTTGCGGCACGCTGAGTTCCGGCACCAACGGTTCAATCACAATTCCGAAAAAGCGTTCCAGGCGGGCCTTCAATTCCAGCGTTTCCTGAAAAAGCAATCCGGTATCAATCGTGAAGACCGGGACGGGTATTCCGGCAGCCACAGCCTTGTGAATCGTGACTAATCCTGCCCCTTGAAAGCTCGTACCGATCGCAGCCTGAGTACCGAAATGATCGAAGGCCCACTGCAGGACCTCGGTCGGTGAGGCAGATTCAAACTCTGCGGAAAGAGAACGGATTTCCGAAGGATTCAAAGTTAAGGCGGCTAGCATTTGAACTACTTCTCTATATACAAATAGGGAATTATCAAGCGGTTTTGTTGCATCTCCTCGGACCCGGTAGGGACGCGCTCCTGCGCGATCCGGCGTGGCACGGCCAAGAACATC
>Ga0210399_10002472_pt1 | contig 14370 bp, 12 predicted proteins | sample IncBWC14MmetaG_FD_150865 | JGI IMG/M metagenome (GOLD analysis project Ga0210399, IMG submission 150865) | Forest soil microbial communities from Barre Woods Harvard Forest LTER site, Petersham, Massachusetts, United States - Inc-BW-C-14-M | ecosystem: Environmental > Terrestrial > Soil >... | reverse complement strand
TCTCTCTTGCGAGGAATGATTCCGCCGCCCGTCGGTGGTGGTGGCGGAGGGCACGTTGTGGTCTTAGCGACCGAGCGAACAACCGCAGTTGCCACCGCGCTGCCTACCGCAGTCGTAACCGCTACCGCGCCGACTGTTCCGATCCCACCTGCACCCGCTGCCGCGGCGCCCGTTGCTTTCGTCGCGTTCACGGCTTCTGTAACATTTAAAGGTGTAACCGGCGCAGGTTGCGCTGGAGCCTCATTGCCACGGATCGACGAAATCTGGCCACCCTTCATGAGGACGCAATTCAGTGCAAGGTCGCAAAGCTTACAGGCGCCTTCGAGGCAGATCAAACCCATCTTGCGCTTGTCACGATTCGGAGTGCTTGCAGCAGTCTCTGCCACTCCACCACTGCTCTCGGCGGGTGTCTCGAACGTGACGATCATTTCCGTCCCAACGACGCCAGCGACTCCCACCGACGTGCGAATCTGGAAGTGCGAATCCGGCTTCACAAGTTTTACCGCTTTCGCTCGCACGCGGCCGTAGTTCAAATCGAGGTCCGTCTGTTGCGCGGAAGCGTCATGCTTTGCGACCGTCAAATTGGAATCGGAGCCTACGTTCAAAACGGACCCATCCGTCAGCGATATGCGCGCGCGCGCCAGGTGGCCGGTATTGATGACGTCTCCCCAGTTCACGGGCATCGAAGGGGCCGCATTCAACTGCTGAGACGCCCTTACGACGTAAGCCGTCGGCACGACAATGGAAACCTTTCCAGCCTGTTGCGTGGCCTGCGCGCCCACCCCAGCGGGGATCGCGACGAGAAGACCCAGTAGTAGCGCTAGCATCGAAATTCCTGCGATTGAAGATGCACGGCTGGTTGTACGCATCGCGACATTCCTCCCCAAATTCCTGCAAGAACCCTGTTGCTCTTTCAGGCCTTCCGAAAAGCTGGGAACCAGTTGGGAACAATTCCCCTTCGTAGGATCGCAAAAAACTACCACAATCCTGCTGACCGCTGCTAGCTAAAATCCGTCGCTGTCGCGCAAAAAGCTACGCAGGCGGCATGCCCTTGGACCAGCCCTGCTAATTTCCGGCTGTTTTCGTTTTCGGCATCGCCTGGCTCATCTGCGCAAACATCTGCCGCATCGCTTCCGTCGAACCCGGCGCCCGCCTCTCCCGCCACGCTTCGAGCCGTTGGACATGCTTCTCCAGATTCGCGAACGTGTGTGGGTTCTTGAACATCGTGCGCCAAGCGGCTGTAACGGGTTTCACCTGCTCCCAAACCACCCACTGCTCGCCGGTATTCTCGAAAAAGAAATCTTCATCGATAAGCCCGCGGTTCACGATGCTGGCCACCATTTCCCAGTAGCTCAGCACCATGCGCATGAAAGTGTTTTCCTGGCTTCCGGGCGGACACGTCTTCATCAGCTCTTCCGCCGACGCGGGACGGAAATGATTCACGTACCATTCGCGCGCCTCTCGCAGACGGGGTTCCCGCCGAATGTCGTACAGCCGAAGCATCAAATTAACTTGTTCGTGATTTACGTCTGCCATTTTCTTCTCCTTATTATTAATGAAGTGCTGCACTATGCGCTCGGCGTCGGGACCTCTTCATGGACCGCAAGTTTGTGAGTGTGGGTCATCGGAATGCGTGATTGCTCGAACGCAAGCTTGATGCGCCGCCGCAACTCGCGCGCTACGTCGTCCTTGCGATTAAGTGCCGTCCGCACCTGCAGTCGCAGCACCGTACCGTCGAGCGTTAGGGATTCTACTCCAAGCACGCGCGGCCCATCCACCAACGCGGCCGACCAATCGGCGTCCTCCCGGAAATCCCCGGCCGTTTTCTCAAGTGTTGCCAGCGCCCGGCCCACCATTTCATCCGACGGCACGGTAACATCCACAAAAGTCTGAGACCAATCCCGGCTCAGATTCGACACCTGGCCTACCTGCGAATTCGGAACGTTAACCATCGCTCCGCTCACCGCCCGAATCACGGTGCGGCGAAGAGTGAGGTATTCTACGCGTCCCGTTTCCCCATTCAGTTGAATGAGGTCGCCGACGCCATACTGGTCTTCAAACACTATGAAAAACCCGTTGATCAGGTCTTTGATTAGGTTTTGGGCTCCGAAACCCAACGCCACGCTGGCCAAGCCTCCAACCAGTTCAATCGGCGTAATGTCGAACGCCAGAATCCGCAGAGCCATCAGCACTGCCACGGCAAATATAACGGCAAGTCCGGCGCTGTAGAGCAGCCCCGCCATTGTTCGAGTCTGCTGCTCGCGCATCGCTCCCGTGCGCGAGTGCGACTTCGAGATTTGCACCAACCGCGAAGTCAGCGCCTTAAGAATGCGGGCGAAGATAACTCCTAGCAGCAGGATCGCGAGAAGCTGCAAGCCGCGCAACCCAATTTCCGTCCAACGTGAAAGCAAATAAGTCATAGAATAGGCGGAGCGGGATTATACCACTCGCGCGGCGCGGCGCTGTGGCCGCCCGCATTTATCTCAATTCGAGCAGGTGAGCCATGGAAACAAGCAGACGTATCTTTCTGGCGTCAATCGTACCAACAGCGCTGGCGATGTCGCTCGGTTGTTTGTCGTTGCGAAGTAACGCTCAGGAACCGCGGACTCCCAATCTTCCGCAGGATCCAATGAACCCCAGGCCTCCCATGCCCGCTCGTCCGGATGACCCTTTTCACGCGGACTTGCCAAAAATCGATCCGAAAGCCGTTCTGACGCACAATAAGCTCGAAATACAAGAGGACACGCAGAAACTTTTCGCACTCGCGTCAGCGCTCAAAGAGCAAGTCAGCAAAACGGATTCGGCGGCAGTTCTCTCCTTGCCGCTAATCCAAAAAGCGGAAGAAATAGAAAAGCTCGCGAAGCAGATTAAAAACTTGGCGCGCGGCAGCTAACCACAGCCTGCTCCAAATACCCTGCTTCAAACATAGTTTCGCCGTCTTTTGAGGCCCTCGGTTTCGCTGGCATTCCTCATCCACCCGCCATTCGACTCCCAGCCCCCTCCCGTAAACAAAAATAGTTGCAAAATCTGGCCATCTGATTTAGCTTTCCGCATCGCTAACGCGGTCGGACCTTACTAAGAAGCGCGGCGCGGCGCTCTTCACCTCGCCGATTTATCCGTGGTGCCGCAACGTCGGAAAGAATGGGCGCGGCGGATGGGGGTAATCCACAGTGAATGTGCGTGGAGACGATTCTCGTCGGCCAACGGTTATTCTGAAATCACCGCAAGGAATTGCAACCCATACGCGCGGCGCGCTGGGGTTTCTCGTAGCCCTCCTAGCGCTAGCCCTCACCGTTTCGATTGCCAGTGGGGCTGATAACCCCCCCTCGAACACGGACGCTGCTTCAGTTGCTCCTGCGGCCGCCTTCGTTCGAGAAGTAACGTTGGCGGAGAACGGCTCGACGACTCAGGTCGCCATCAAAGGTGATGGCCAGTTGAGCTGTCGCGCCATGCGCCTCACGAATCCGGAACGCGTTGTGCTGGATTTCACCGGGACCCGGCTAGCCGTCTCTCAGAAGAGCTTCGCTAGCACCCTGGATCCTGTGAGCCGAATTCGGCTATCCCAGTTCGCTCAGAACATCACACGAGTAGTGATTGATCTCAAAGTCGCCTCGGCGTACGAGCTGCGGACTCGCGGCAACGAAGTCGACGTGATCTTCACGGCCGCGAGGTCCTCACCGGAAGCCAAGACAGAGTCGGAAGCTAAGGCCCAGCCGGCCATGCAAGCCGCTTCGGATGCATCGGCGTCCGCTGCTGTGCTGTCGAATTCAGATCAGCCTTCGTCGACGAACTCCGCGACGGCATCAGAGACTGACACCACAGTTGTGACACAGTCGCCCACAGGGGCTGGCACAGGTTCTGGCACGCAGACCTCGCAACCGACCGCGCAACAGGAGACCAGCCATCCACAGGGTAAAGGGCCGTTTGCAAGTCAGCAGCCCCAGCCGGCCGGCGCCGACAAGCCGCCTAAGATCAAGAAGACACCGGTTTCTACTGTGGACACGCGGTGGCGCACCAACACTCTAGAAGGCGTACCCCAATTCGGATATCACCTTTGGGATACATACAATCAGAACCGTATCAAGGGCGACTATCCCTTGGCTGGAAAATGGTTCAGCGAAACCGATGTCTTCCAGAATCTGGTCTTTAAAGAGCGCCGGAACATCGACTTCACTTCGAATCCGACGTTGGCCGGACAAATCGAAGCAGGCACCCTGCATTTCTTCTCGCACAACAACTTTGTGGACGAAAACGTCATTTTCGGAACCGAACTTCGCCACAACGACGACCGCTTCTTCCCGTCCGATTTCCGGATCCACGTCGACGGCTCGGTGGACTGGAAGCACCAGCCCACCGCATTCGACAACAAGTCGGAAGGCCATGCCCAGGTTTTCGACGCTTTCAGCGATATACAGCTTCACAACTTCGGCAACGTCAATTTCAACCAGATGTTTCTTCGCGGCGGACTCCAGTTTTTCAAGTCTGATTTCCACGGTTTGATCTTTAACGACGTCGGCTTCGGCGGCCGCATCTTCGGCAATTCGCTCAGCAACCGCCTGCGCTACGACATTGTCGCGCTCAAGCTCTTCCAGAAGGATGCGGTCTCGGGCTTCATTGATTTCACGAAGCCCAGCGAACATGTGGTGGTGATTCCGCACTTCGTTTGGGAAGACTTTCTCGTTACGGGCTGGAACAGCGAGTGGAGCGTCCACTGGAACCATGACCCGCGAAAGATCGGCCACGACAACGCTAACCAACTCAACCTCGACACCTACTACGTCGGGACCACGCTCAGCGGAAATCTCGGCCGCTTCATCTTCAATCCGGCTATTTACGGTGTTTTCGGGAATGTTCAGCACTTCAACGATGGCGATAAGGTTCGGCACGATGTCCGCGCCTTTACGGGCGTGTTGGATCTTGAATACCCGTTCGACTTTTGGAAGTTCCGCGTCGGCTTTGTGTACGCTTCCGGTGAGAGCGGGAAATCGGCTGCCACTTCCAAAACGGACACCGGCTTCGACGCCATCAGCGATGCGGTCCAACTCTTCGGCGGACCCATCGACTACTGGACGGGTGAAGACATCAAGTTTGGAAAGGGAGACTTTGTCCGCGCCAACAGCTTGTTTCCCACCCTGCGTGGCGCGAATGCTCAAGCCAACTATGTAAACCCGGGCCTGTCGATGACCAACTTGGGATTCGATGTCACCGTAACGCCGCGAGTGTTTCTCTCCTTTAACGCGAACTGGCTCTATTTCAACGATACCGGCTCTTATCCGATCGGTATCGGCGGCGGCAACACCGCTCTGACTGTGATTAACCACAACAATGCGGGCGTCGAAGAGAATATATTTATTCGCTGGAAGCCGTTCCTGCATCAGATAAATGACTTCGTGATTCTCGACGCAGGATTTGGCGTTCTTCAGCCACTGCCAGGTCTCAGAGATGCATTCGGCAGCAGTCGTCCGGTCTATACGCTCCAGTTGGTACCACGTCTGATTTTCTGAGGTGCGGGGGTAGAGTCGAGATGAACGCCATCGTTTCGTTCTTGCAATGGGTTTCTGGCAAACGCGTCACTGTGATTTCAGCCTTTCTCATCGCGCTCGCCTTGATCGTTGGCGCGGGTGCGGTTGGAGTTCGCGCGCAGGAAGCTAAGGCGGACGACAAGAAGGCGGATGACAAGAAAGCCGCCGATGCCAAACCGCCGCACCAGAGCCAGTGCGAAACTTGCCACGTCGGAATCGAATCGATGCACGCCAACAAGAGCGACATCGCTTGCGTCGACTGCCACGGCGGCAATGACACGACCACTTCGAAAGAAGCCGCCCACGTCCTGCCGCGAAAGGGAAGCGTCTTCGCGAATGGCAAACGGCCCACTGACTCCTATTCTTACTTGAACCTCGAAAGTACGGAGTTCATTCGCTTCCTGAATCCCTCGGACTTGCGCGTTGCGGATAAGAGTTGCGGCGATTGTCACGGCGATATCGTGAAATCGGTCCGCAACTCCATCATGGCCACCAACGCCATGGCTCACGGCGCCGTCTTCTACAACAACGGCGCGCTCGCCTCGAAAGTCCCCATATACGGAGAAGGTTACGACGCCAAGGGCAAGCCGGCTGCCCTCTTTCCGGATCCCGCGCCCACGCGCGAAGCCCAGGATCGCGGTGCCATGCCACAGCTTCACCCGCATCCTCAGTTTGAAGCCACAAAAATTACGGACCCACTCCGCGTCGCCGAAGTCAACAATAACGAATTCGGTGATCGCGGCCCGGGAACCGGTGGACGCATCGCCGCCGTCTACTTGAACGTTCTCAAGACGCGCTTGAACGATCCCACTCTGTGGTTTTTGGGCGTAAACAAGATCGGCGGCGACTTCCGTGGCAGCGGTTGCAGCGCCTGCCACATCATCTACGCGAATTCGCGCGATGAAGCTTCCGGCGAGTACGCGCAGTTCGGCAACAAGGCCATCAGCGTCAGCGCCGATCCCACGATTCACGGAAAAGCCGGGTTCCCGATCAAGCACCAACTGACCCAGGTGATTCCCGCCATGCAGTGCCTTACCTGCCACTATCATCAGGGCAACGGCTCGCTTGACACTTATGTCGGCGCGGTATGGTGGGATCGCGAGTCCGACGCCGACTTCATGAAGAAATATAAAGGGGAAGACGAATACGGTCCCGGTCAGAGCAGCATCTGGGACCACAACGCCGAGGCCACTCACACCCAGTTCGAGGACTACCACGCCCACGGCTGGAACATAATGAAGGTCTACAAGCGCGACGAGAAGGGATTGCTGCGCGACGCCGCGAACAACCTAGTCTCCGATACAGACCCTGACAAATTCAAAAAGGCCGTCCACCTCAAGGACATTCACTTCGAAAAGGGCCTCGACTGCATCGACTGCCACACCGAGCAGGACGCGCACGGCGACGGCAACCTCTACGCGCAAATGACCGACGCCATCGAAATCCGTTGCGAAGATTGCCATGGCTCCGTGGACAAGCGCGCCACTCTGCTCACCAGCGGCATGGGGGCCAGTGGCGGCCATAAGTTGAAGAAAGTTGACACGCCGTTTGGCGGGAAGCAATTCGAAGTCAATGCCGCCGGTGACATCATCGAGCATTCCATGAAGGATCCGAATCGTTCCTGGGTGGTAAAGCAGGTTGTGGACATCATCAACCCGCTCAGCCCGGTTTACAATCCGCGCGCTGCTTACGCCAAGCTCGTGTTGACAGACGGCAAAATCGGCTCGGGGACTTCCGGCCCAGAAGCTCTGGCGCATTCGAACACTAAGATTATGTGCTTTACGTGCCATTCATCCTGGCAGACGACCTGTTCGGGATGCCACTTGCCGCTGGACGTAAACGTCAAGTCGCGGGATCTGCACTATGATCCCCAATTCTCGCGCGCCTACGCTCCTTACTGGCGTCAGGTGATTCGCACCGACCTCTACTACTTTGGTATTGGCACCTATAACCAGGGCAAAACTGTTTGGCCCTTCCGCCCGGCGAGCTCTACCATCGTTAGCGCCAAGGATGGCGACCGCAACAACGTCGTCCACCAGCAGCCCCTGGTTTCCACTCCGGGCTTCACCAACGAAGCGATGACTCCGCATCCGCCTCACACCGTTCGCGGAGCGGAAACCAAGCAGTGCGCCGATTGCCACGTCAGCGACGACAATAGCAACAACGCTCGAATCGCTTCCGCGCTAGGCTTCGGCGTCAACGCACTCAACTTCCTCGGCGAGTTCGCTTACGTCGCTGATAACGGCCATGGGTTGACTGGGGTGAAAGTCACGGAAGGGGACGAGCCGCAGCCGGTGATCGGCAGCAGCTTCGAAAAAATCCTCTATCCCGAGGCTTACGATAAGTTCGAGAAAGGTGGCCGCAGACTCACCGTCTCCCATAGCCGAATGGCCTCGAAGATTGTGGGCCTCGCGATGCGCGGCGAATTTATGATCACCGCGGAAGGTTCGGCCGGATTCAAGCTCTACGACATCGCCAACATCAACAACAAGCAGTTCGCCCAGCGCATCGTGCAGCACGTTAACTCTCCGCTCGGCGAAGGCTCTCATGTCCCCAGTCCTGACGCCACGTCGATCTACTTCACTGCTTCATCTCCAATGTCGCTCGATCGCATCGGATTGCAGGGGAACATGGAGCAGAAGATTCACGAACTGTTCCGCTACGCGCTCGCCACCGATCGCAAAGATGGTTTCTTGCTGATCGACGTGAACACTCTCACCGACGCCGATCCTGAAAACAATTTCCTGCGCGCCAAAGTGCGTTTCAATCCCGACGGACAGCTCACTGGCGCCGTCAAAGTACGCCCGTGGGGGCACTACGCTTACGTCGTGTCCGAGACGACCGGCCTGAGCGTCGTCGACATCAATAGCCCGCTCTCGCCGCGCTTGGTTTACCACAGCGCTCCCGGGGAACTCGACGGCGCGCGCGCCATAGAAGTGCAATTGCGCTACGCCTTTGTCCTCGACCGCAGCGGCATGAAGACGTTCGACATCACCAATCCCGAACAGCCTCGGCTGGTTCCCGGTGCCGCCGTCGCCATGCCGGATGCTCGCGGCTTAACAATATTCCGCACCAAGGCTTTGGTCGCCGCTGGCAAGCAGGGTCTCGCTGTCATCGACGTTTCGAATCCGGAACGCCCCGGCGCTCCGCAAATGTTCGACGCGGGCGGAAAACTCAATGACTCGTACGATGTGCAAGTGGCCGAAACCAACGTCAGTTACTTCGCCTACGTTGCCGACGGCAAGAACGGCATGCAAATCGTTTCGCTGATCGAGCCCGATAATCCGGGCTATCTCGGTTTTGCTCCGGACATCACGGTGATGAAGCTCGTCGCCTCCTTCCCGACTCACGGGCGCGCTGTGGCCATCGCCGAGCCCACCGTTCGCGACCGCTACGTCGACGAATCCGGCAACCAGATTTCCGTCACCAATCGCCTGGGTTCGCGGCCGTTCAACGCCGATGAAATCCATACGATTCTCTTCTATCCCGATGGAAAGCTTCTGAAGGTAAACAACAACCCGCCTAGCGCCCTTCTCAAACCGAAGGACGCCGATACCGTAGCCGCCAACAAACCCTAACGGCGAGCGGGTGAAGTCAGTCGCAGTTGCTTCCGCTTCCCGCGCGCGCGTACAATGGCGGGGTTATGCAGTTCGGCCCTTTTAATGTTTTGCCGTTCCTCAAATCTCTACTCTCGAGGGAGGATCATGAAACGCTCTAAAACTCTGCTGGCTGTTTTGCTCGCGCTGCCCCTGGCTCTGCTCTTCGTGTCTTCGTCCGTCAAGGCCCAGAAGGGCGACGCCGACGATGGCAAGGACGTTTATAAGAAGAAGTGCCAGAGCTGCCACGGCCCGAACGGCGAAAAGACCACCTACAAAGACGTCACCTTTCCTCCTCTCACCGACAAGAAAGTTCAGGCTGAGAGCGACGCCGATCTGAAGAAAGAATCAGCGGAAGGCAAGACCGGGAAGATGGGCAGCGTCAAGGGGATGTCCGCTCAGGACCTCGCCGATGTCGTCGCCTTCATGCGTTCTCTGAAGTAGTTTGTCAGCTTCTGATTTGAACTGTTCCGGCGGTTTGTCCTGCAGATTGCGGTCTGTCCTGCAGATTAAGGACGAGCCGCCGGGGGAGTTACATGGCCTAGCGGCAGCATCAGTTTCGGCTGCGCCTCCACCACCTGATTGAGCTTCACTTTTCCCTCGATCGTCTTTTCCCTCGGCCATTCGTGGTAAACATGGCACTCGAAGCATCGTGATTCGGCGTGCATCGGTTTGTGGCAGTCCTGGCAGACCTTGATTCCCGGCAAATTCACGTCGGCTGTTTTTTCGCTCGCCGGAATCGTGTCGTGGCAATCGAGGCAAGCGAGGCTGCGATGCGCGTCGTGGCTGAAGTTCGCTTTTTTGTACCAGCGCGTGGTCATCTGCGCCGGCTGGATCGTGGGAAGTTTTCCGCTGCTGAAATCGATCCCCTGGTGGCAAACCGTGCAGCTGCTTTTCCACAGCGCCTGCTCGGCGCTCGCGATTTTCCCGGCATCGCCGCCGTGCGTCTTCGTGAACCACGCGTCGATGTTTTGCGGCGTATCGTGCGGAGCCGCGTCGCCGAACGTGGTGTTGAAGCTCGTCGAATCGTGGCACGAAGCGCAATTGTCCGCGTATTTCAGCGGCGCCATAAACGCGTATGTCGAAGCAGACCTGCCGCACACCGAGCCCTTCGGCTTGCAGGGAGCCGCATCGCTCGGATGGTGGCAAGTGTCGCACGTGGCTCCCACCTTCGCGCCCATGTGCACTTTGTGATTCAAATTGATCGTGCCGGGGTCGGGATCTTTCAGCTCCGGAAACTCCGGATGACTCGTATTGAAGTTCGCGGCCGCGGGCTGGAGCGTTTTGTGGCAGGAAGCGCAATTCCATGTGCTCACCGCCACCAACTCCGCCTTGATTCCGCGATGCTCCAAGTGGCAGCTCGTGCAGGCGCCCGCGGGCGTTTCCTTGGTGTGCCGCGGCCCGTCGTGGCAGGACAGGCAAGCCTTGTCGGAAACCAGCATCCGCGCTTTTACGCCTTTGCCTTCCGGAAGGTGGCAGAGCTCGCACTTCTCGGCGAAGATCGTATGCACTTCGGCGACAACTCCGGGGCTGTAAGCATGGTGCGTATGCAGCGGGACGAACGACAGCACCCAGATCGCGGCCAGCGTCACCGCGGCAATCGACAGAAAGAACCGCCAGCGGCGCATGCCATGCGCCTGCTTGAAGTAATTCATGTCGACGCGCTGCGCCAGCTTTTTCGCTGTTCGGATTCGTCTTGCCAAAGCTAGCTCCCGTTGCGTCGAATCGTGCAGCAGTACCTGGCGATATCGCGCCGGATTGTACTGAAATCCCGGCCGCAGCGTCACCAGTATTTTTCAACAGGTTCTCCCGGCGCTCACCACGGCGCCGCCTATCCGGCGGACCCCAGCAACGCCTCGCCCGAGGCGCTCTTGACGCTGGCCAGCGCCGGCCCTAGACTGAATATCGCGCGATGCATCTCCGCAGCAAACCGCGCGCCCGTAGCTCAGCTGGATAGAGCGTGTGCCTCCGAAGCACAAGGTCGCAGGTTCGACTCCTGTCGGGCGCGCCATCTTCTCACCGGCTTTCTCCCTCCGCGTTCACGGCGCATAATACGTAAACACCAGGTCGTGTTCTTTCCCGGGCTCGTGGCAGGGGAAGCACGTTTTGATCAGCGCCTCGTCGGCGGACTTGCCATCTTTGAATTGCGCGAACCCCCAGCCGCCCGTCGCGGCGTACTTTTTTGAATCCTTCACCATGAACTGAACGTTCGTGGCGTCCCCGGCAACGAAAGATTGCTCCCGGCCGAACACTTTGTTGTTTGCGGCCGACGGCGTGTGTTTCCAGGCCAGCCGCGCAATGATCGTGCCGTCCGGGAAGGGCAGCGTCCCGTCCCGAAAAGCCTTCACTGCCACAGCGTTCCCCAGAACGGCGCGCAAATCATTGAAGTCGCCCGCTTCGTGGGCGATGGAGATCAATTCCCACTGCCGGTATCCAGCCGGAATTGTGATGCCGTAGATCGGCGAGCCCTGGTCGCCGGCGCCTCCGGCCGTGAATGCCATGGAAGCGATCGCGCACGCCCCGGCCGCAGCTGCCAACACCAGGATAGAGATCCGTTTCATCGGTCGTTTCATCGGGCCTCCTTGTCACACAAACGAGCTTCGCTGCCTGACGCGCCGGATTGTAAGCATTCGCCCCGCACGTCCGCAACAGGAGACGATCTATAGCCGTTGGCGCTGGGTTCTGCGTGAACCGATCGAAACTAAAGAATGAAGGGTGCCAGACCCTTTGGGTTATAAGGGTCTGGTTTTTCTCTTGAGTCGTTGACTGCCTTATAGCAATTATGCGATAATCAAAAATCAGGGAGGCAGTCTCGGAATTGAGCGGCGAGTTCACGATTGACTACGTGGAACTGCCGAATGGGCGCGTCCCGGCCCGGGAGTTCGTTGAATCGCTGGATGATAAGGCTGCCGCCCGTATCGACGCGTTCATCGACCGCCTGCGCGTCTATGGCAACCGCATGCAGGGCAAGTTTGTAAAGAAGCTCACGGACGACATCTTCGAGCTAAGGGTCAAGCAATTCGACCGGATTTTCCGCGTGCTGTTCTTCTATCAACCGGGAATGCTGATCGTGATTACCTCTGGGTTTCAGAAGAAGACGCAACAGACGCCTCCAGCCGAGATTGCCAGGGCGGAGCAGCTCAGGAAGCTCTGGATTAAGTACAGGAACCGCTACACGGGATCGCCGAAGGAACGGGAAGCCATCCTGAAGGGGTTGGACGTATGAAACGCGATAAGCACCGCGAATTTGTCGGGCAGCGCGCGCGCAAAAGCGCCACCTACCGTAAGAGCTTCGCGCGCGCTCTTCAGCAGGTTGACCTGGCCCTGTTGGTCCGCGAGATGCGGGAGGATGCGGGCTTCACTCAGGCCGAACTCGCTAAGAAGGTTGGGACGACGCAGTCGGTGATCGCCCGCCTGGAGGACGCTGAATATACCGGCCATTCGCTCACCATGCTCGAGCGCATCGCTGCAGTCTGCGGCGTTGCCCTCAAGCTCCATGCCGAGAAGAAGCCCGGTTTCAACCGTGAGGTCGCTCTCGTTTAGCAGGAGCACCTCGTCGCGCTGCACGGGTTTATCAAGAAAACGCGCTCGACGCCGGATGATGATTTGGCGCTGGGGCGCAAGCGCCGGAAGGAGTTAAAACGATGAGCAAGAAGCGCAAGAATCGAAAGAAACATATGGGCTCGAGTATCGATGATTTCCTTAAGGAAGAGGGCCTCTTTGAAGAGGCGCAAACACAGGCGATCAAGGAAGTCGTCGCGTGGCAGCTGGATGAGGCCATGAGGAAGCGGAAAATATCGAAAAATAAAATGGCCGCGCTGCTTAACACCAGCCGCACCCAGGTAAACCGGCTGCTGAATCCGAAAAGTGACATCACGCTCTCCAGCCTGCAACGCGCGGCGGCGATCGTTGGGCGGCGAGTAACAATTGAACTAGCGTAGAAACCACCCTGTCACGGACCCTCCAAAATTCTCGAAGATATGGCGTCGCGCTCAACCTCCATGCCGAGAAGAAGCCCGTTTCAACTGTGAGGTCGCTCTCGTTTAGCGGGAGCACCTCGTCGCGGCGCTATCAAGGCAGCGGGCTACGCAAAGGCATCCACCTGGCGGCGCCCAGCATAAAATTCTCCCCTACTGCCTTCGCGTGGGCCGCAGCCGGTACCCATTCCGTTAAGTGTGCGTGATAGAATCCCACGCATGGCGGACAAACTGACTGAGGGGAATCTGCGGATTTGGAAGCATTCCCACGGACGAAAAGACTTTACCAATCAACAACGCGGCGATTGTAGGAAGCGTTCTGTAGTCACAATACACAGGAAGACAAAGAAAGGGCAAGGCATCGCGTTTAGAACTGAGATGTCCATCGGAGATTTCTTCTATCTTACGCATGGCAATAACGTCCAATTGTTCGGTCAAATCTCTTCGGCTCTGAGCAATTCTCGTCGAGCAGGGTGGGTCGAACGAGAATACGTGACAATCCGCACCCTTCAGCGTCGGTCAGGCCATTTCAGCGGTTCTCGGAAAGGGTGGACTCCACGTTTCAACAGCACGTGCAAAAAAGTGCCCGAATTAGAGCTCAAGCTGTTTGAAAAACAACTCCTGTTCCCCTTTTTCGGGTTGCGCCTGCGCGATCTGGAACAATTACCAAACGAGCTTGCGCGGTCGAACGAATTGGAAGAGAGGGTATCAGCGTTTGGCGGAAAATCGTACGAGGAAGGGTTGAAGCGTCTGCGGTGGCATGAGGCCCCTGAGAGAAATACGAGGCTTGTCAGCGCTGCGAAAAATGCCTTCAAACGCAAGCACGGCAAATTGTTTTGTGAAGTGTGTGATTTTGACTTTTCTGCACGATACGGAAAGCGCGGCAAAGGCTACATCGAGGCACACCATTTGGTTCCAATATCTCAGCTCACGGCTGCGACGATGCTAACGATCAAAGACTTGGCGATGGTTTGCGCTAACTGCCACAGGATGTTACATCAGCCTCCTCGTTGCATTACGATCAAGAAGCTGCGAGTGCTCTTGCAGCCTCCGTCGGACCGCTGACTGACTCGTACGCTGCCCCCGCTGCATTCCCCGCAGGTTGCTGCGGATACCCCGTCCGTCAAGTACCCATGCTAGAATCTGCCCGGATTGACTCCCTATGCCGATTCGGGATTTCACGTTTCGAGATATATTTTTCATCTGCGATCTGGATGAAAAGGAATTCAGTAAGTACAACGGTCCTTGCGCCATGGCAAGTTTGAGATGCATGGC
>Ga0210399_10002470_pt1 | contig 14371 bp, 9 predicted proteins | sample IncBWC14MmetaG_FD_150865 | JGI IMG/M metagenome (GOLD analysis project Ga0210399, IMG submission 150865) | Forest soil microbial communities from Barre Woods Harvard Forest LTER site, Petersham, Massachusetts, United States - Inc-BW-C-14-M | ecosystem: Environmental > Terrestrial > Soil >... | reverse complement strand
CGGCACAGGAACGCCTTTTGTCACTCTAATAACAGACTTGGCGGACTATCCGCCACACTTCTGGATCGAGCCGGAATCGGAATACATCATCGCCGGCACCGAACGCGCCCGCCAACAAGCCTTAACGATGGGCCATCACGCTGACCATGTGTTCCTAACATCGGGAATGATCCTGAAGCCAAAGTTCTACGAGAAGATTACCGTCGATCGCGTAGCCGAAAGGAAGCGACTCGGACTGGAGCCCGATTGTCCAACTGGCATCGTTCTGTTCGGAGGCCATGGCTCCCAGGTGATGGTCGACATCACAAAGAGACTGAACGAAGCCGGCAGTGGCGTTCAGTTGATCCTGATTTGCGGGCACAACCAGAAGCTTGCCGCGCAACTCAAAGGCTTACGGACCAGAAAGCAAATCGCCGTCGTCGGATTTGCGCAGAATGTCGAATACTACATGGCTTTAGCCGACTTTTTTATTGGGAAACCAGGCCCTGGCTCGATAAGCGAGGCACTACAGTTTCACCTGCCCGTCATCGTGGAATGCAATTCCACTACGCTGCCGCAGGAGCGCTACAACGCGGAATGGGTGACGGAAAAAGGCTATGGGATCGTGGTGCCGAGCTTCAAGAAAATTGCGCCCGCCGTTCAACGCTTACTCCAGAGCGCGACTTTCGATGAATTCCGCCGGAAGGCCAGCGAGTATTCCAATCGAGCGCTGTTTGAAGTGCCCGTAATCCTGGAACAGTGCGCGGAGCCCACGGCGACAACCCAATCTCAGGCTGCGGTCTAATTTAGTCGCCGCAAGATGTCCGCGCCGCACGTCTAGAGACGCGGGCAAATCACCGAAACAGCGCGGCAAAAAATCCGCCGAGTCTCTTGAAGAATCCGCGTGCCGGTGGGTGATTCGCCGATGCGGTTTCAGTGCCAGCGGCCTTCTGATTTTCGTTCGCAGATGGTGGCAGCGGAGCGGCCAATGGCGGCGTTGCTCCTGGACGCGAATCCAGCGGCAGCGCACGCACATCCTCAACCGGCGCGGGCGGAGGGCCGGTCGCATGGAACACGAACGGTGCTTCTACCTGCACGTGAAGTTCATTTGGCGCGACAGAAGCATCAAGTGGAGCGGCCGCGGCCGGTACTCCAGTTGCCGGCAAACCAGCAGCGGGCGTGTTTTCCGCCTGAGCCGCCTCCGCAACCGGCGCTGGGGTCGCGTTCGCGGGCGGCAGCGCGCTCTGTGCTTGGCTCTGCATGGGCAGTTCGCTTGTCGCCCGCAGCGGAGCATCCCGCGGTGGGGGACATCCGCATTCCAACGGCACCGCCATATCCACACGATCGAGTTGTCCGGAACGAAACATGAGCTGGTCGGTTGCCTTGACCTGGTAAGTGCGATCGCCGATCAGTTCGGTAACAATCGCCGATGCCGTGTTGCCGGGCAGCGCGCGTACGCAGGTATTGCCCTGAGTATCCGCGCTGATGGCATAGTGGAATTCTCCCGGCCCCACGAGAAGGATGCGGAAGTCAGGCGTCATCACGGAATCCGAAGATGCGTCGAGAGCGAAGTGCGCCTCCAGTGCGCCCGTGTTCATGCTGAGCATCAGGTTGTGCCGGTTCTGCGACGGAGTAACCGAAACCGTTGTTCCCGGACAAACATGCACTTCGCCGCCGCTCGACAGCCGGAGAACGGCGGTATCGGGTCCGGCCGTGATCGCAGAACCCGCGTCATTGTTATTGTCATTGTTACTGCCAGCCAGAGCCAGCGGGCCGGCCGCGCGCACCGCTGCCACGACCGGTTGCGGCGCAGGCGTCAGGCCAACGACCGTCGGTTGCTGAAACGGCGAACTGCTCGCCTGGCTGGGATTCTTTCCGAGATGCACGACCAGGCGATTTCCTGCCGCATCCCAGGTGTAGGAGCGCGGCGCGAGCAGATCCACGACCACGCGCGCTACGGGCGGATTTTGTTGAAACTGGTCGGCGCGGATCGCGCTGATTTGGTCAGCTTGTATGCTGATCCGCTTCTGCTGCGTGTCCAGGCGCGCGTTCGGTAGATCGATCACCAGCCGATCAGGGTCGCTGATCGCCTGGATCGAAGGCACTAGCGGCTTCGTCGCAAGAATTTCAACGGCGGGGCCATCCTTTTCCTGCACGATCCGGAAGCTCTTGATCGCCGCAATCTTTATCGCGATATTCTTTGTCGCGACATTCTTGCTCACAGGGGAAGAAGCGGCGGGCTTAGCTGGCGTCTGGGAATGAAGCCACGGTGGTCGGAGGACGAGAACTCCCACCGCAAGAACCGCGCACAAATTCGCCCGCAGACGGCCGCGAGACCACGGTTGCCGGAACGCAAGATTCGGCGGGAAATCTTTCACCTGAACACTCGAGTGTTACAGCAACCATACCACTCGGGGCTTCTGGAAAAAAAGCGCATGAAATGAAGACCGGAAAAAATCGGGCTAAGAGGAAGCGCGAGATCTTATGCGTCGGCCAGGAAGTCGTACTCATCAATGACGGCTGCCACCGCCATCTTGCCGATGGGATTGCCACCGTCGACGCGCACCACACGGCCCTTGCAGCGCACCCGGATGCTTTCCGTCAGGGTGATCTCGGGCGGCAGGGTCAGCGTGAAGTCAATCGCGGAGCCGGCCTGGATGGCGGAATCGAGATAGAAGCAGATTCCGCGCGCGCTGACGTCGCGAGTCTGCGCCTCGTGCTCCTGCTCATTTTCGCCGTAGCGAACGCTTACCGGCAGGCGGAGCGTGAACCGCCGCGTGGCCCGCTTATTGTTATCCTGGTCTTGGTCCTGCTGCGTCTCGGCCATTGAACCGCTCCAAAAGCAAGGTCTCAAAGCTTCAAAGACTTGCCAGAAATTGCCTGTAAGCATGGCAATTGGCGGCGTGCCTGTCAAGTATGGTTTCACCGGCCGCTGGGGCTACAATGAATTCGTGGTCTTCGTCCTCGATAACTACGATTCGTTCACTTACAACCTCGTCCAGTACCTTGGCGAACTGGGCGCGCAGGTAGAGGTTCGCCGCAATAACGAAGTGACTGTCGGAGAAATCGAGGCGATGCACCCCGAACGCATCGTGCTTTCTCCCGGACCCTGCACTCCGCAGGAAGCCGGCATCAGCATCGAACTGATCCGCCATTTCGCGGGCAGGGGAAATGTGCCGTTGCTCGGCGTCTGCCTCGGACACCAGGCCATCGGCGCAGCCTTCGGCGGCCAGGTGGTTCGCGCGAAGAACCTGATGCACGGCAAAACCAGTCAGGTCGAGCACGACGGCAAGACCATCTTTCGCGGTCTGTCTTCGCCAATGACCGCGACCCGCTATCATTCGCTGATCGTCGCCGAGAAGGATCTGCCAGGCGACTTGGAAGTCAGCGCATGGACTACGGACAAAGATGGAACCCGCGTCATCATGGGCCTGCGACATAAGAGTTTCCCGGTTGAGGGTGTGCAGTTCCATCCGGAGAGCGTGCTGACGGATGAGGGGAAGAAACTGGTGGCGAATTTCCTCCGGAGTTGATCCACGTTTTGTGCTCTTTTCGTTTATTACTAGCAGGATACTACCCAATGGGGAATCAGTGGTTGCGCCAGTGTTTCCAGAGAGCGTGCAGCATGGCGGGTCCATGGCGCTGCACCACGATTACGCGGGCGTGGCTGACACTACTCTGGCTGATGGCCAGCTTATCCAGCCCCTGCCACGCTGAAATCCCTGATGTGCTTTGCAATGAGGGCAGCGGCTCGTTTGAAGCGGCATTCCGCACCGGAGTAAAGATGCACGTGGGAGCCGCGAAAAAGGGCGGATTGGCGAGGCGGCTATGTGAAGCGGCAATGAGCTGGGACCTGCATAACGAAGTGGTTGCAACCGACGCTTTTCAGCTTGATGTCGATGCATTTGGTGTGGATTTGGGTGTGGGTGTGCCGGTGGTGACGGTGCAAGTGAAGAAATCCAGCGCTGACTGCTGCATGACATACCTGGTCTATTCTCTGCAAAAGCCTTCCCGGTTGCTGCGCACGATCACGGGTGGAGACTTCTTCAGTGCCGCTGATACCGATCTCGACGGGCGCGTGGAAATCTGGAGCCACGATGCGGCGGCTGTGGCTGGTTTCGAATCCTTTGTTCTGGGCGAACTCGACGCGCCGCCGACAATTGTGCTGCGCTTTGAAGGCGGCCGATTGCTGGACGTGAGTTCCGAGTTCCAGAGTTATTTTGACGGCGAAATTCCAAAGATCCGGGAAGAGATTGACCAACAGGACCTGCTGGATTTTAAGAGCAGTAACGGCGCGCTGACGCCGCCAACGGCTCTCTCCGCCGAGCGGTTGCACCGCTTGCGGCTCGTTAAGGCCAGAGCACTGGAAGTTGTCTGGTCTTACCTTTACGGCGGCCGCGAGCAAGAGGCGTGGCGCTCGCTTGCGGAAATGTGGCCTGCTGCCGATGTCGAGCGAATTCGTACTGCAGTTCTGGATGCACGGGCTCACGGGATTCGCGCGGAAGTGGATGGTGTGACTACTGGAGGTCCCAGCAGGAAGAAGAAGCGTGTCGCGCTTTTCGACGCTGCGAGCAGATCAGGGCCGGGTAAGTCCGAGATTATTTCGCCTCGGCCGATACAGCTTCGGCGGCCGCCGTTGAGTGTGCCTGAACAATCTTTGCCGGAGTCGGAGTTGTTGTTGGATCTGGTGATTGATTCTGCGGGGAAGGTTCGCTCCGCCGAACCGGCTGGAAAGACGAAATGGGCCGACGCAGACCTGCTCCGCGCGACGGAGGAGTGGAAGTTCATTCCGGCATTCAAGGGAAATCGGCCTGTGGCTTGTCGTTCGCGGCTGGCTGTATCGCTGACGCGATGATCCTCCGAAGGCCGCGTTATCGTGCCAATGCTGAGGTTCCAGGTGAGGCCGAGCTGCGTTCCGCATGGACCCTTCGACTTCGCTCAGGGCAGGCTCGCGAGGCGCCCGTCCCCACGCTTTCACACACTAGCACGCCCTATCCGCTGCCTCTGGCCATCTCCACTGCCCGCAGCACCGCTCGCGATTTGTTTTCCGACTCTTCGAACTCGCGCTGCGGGTCGGAGTCGGCTACGATTCCGGCTCCCGCTTGCAGGTAGGCCTTCTTGCCTTTCATCAGCAGCGTGCGAATCACGATGCAGGAATCCAGATTCCCCGCGAAGTCGGCATAGAGGACGGCGCCGCCATACACGCCGCGCCTCGTCGGTTCCAGTTCTTCGATGATCTGCATGGCTCGCACTTTGGGCGCGCCGCTCAGTGTTCCCGCGGGGAAGCATGCGGCCAGCGCGTCCACGGCGTCCAGTTCCGGGCGCAGTCGTCCTTCTAGAGCGGAGACCAGGTGCATCACGTGCGAGTAGCGCTCGACGTACATCAGGTTGCGAACTTTTACCGATCCATACTCGCTTACGCGGCCGAGGTCGTTGCGGCCGAGGTCGACCAGCATTACGTGCTCGGCTCGTTCCTTCTCGTCTTCCCGCATTTTCTTTTCAAGCGCAGCGTCAGCGGCTTCGTCTTTTCCACGCGGGTGTGTGCCTGCAATCGGACGATATTCAAGTTTCGAGCCGCCGACCCGCACCAACATTTCTGGCGACGATCCGAGCACGTGCATCGCGCTCGCGCCCGTTTCTTTCCTGCTTCGCTTCGTCTTGCCGCCGAGGCTGTCTCCACCGAATCGCAGAAAGAACATATAGGGAGACGGATTCACGGTCCGCAGCGCGCGGTACAGATCGAGCGGATCGACTTCGGGCTCGAAATCCCAGCGCTGCGAGAGCACGACCTGAAAAATGTCTCCAGCGGCGATGTACTCTTTGGCTCTGCGGACGCTTTCCAAGAACTTCGGCTTCGGAGTGCGCGCCCTCACCTTCAGCTTTGACTTGGCCGTGGCTTTGCGCCAGTGCGCGGGCTTCGATCCCGCGGCGAGTTTTCTCTCGATACGCGCGATGTCCTTCACCGCCTGCTCATAGGCCAGCTCGGGCGCATCGCGGGTCACGTCCGCCGACGCCACAATATGGATCTGGTGCCGCAGATGATCGAAGGCGAGCACGCGGTCGAAAAACATCAGCACGCAGTCGGGAACGTCGAGGTCATCCGTAGCGTGCTCTCCTATGTTCTCGAGGCGGCGCACGATATCGTACGCGCAATAGCCAACCGCGCCGGCGGTAAATGGCGGCAAACCTTCCATCGCGGCCGGGCGGTGTTGCTGCAGCAGTTCTTTGATGACTTGGAAAACATTTCCCGTGCGCCGGGCGATTTTGCGGTCACGTTCGATCTTGATCTCGGCGCCGCGCGATTCCAGCCGCAGAAACGGGCGCACGCCGAGAAATGTATAACGTCCAATCTTTTCTCCGCCTTCGACTGACTCGAGCAGGAAGGCATCGGGTTCTCCGTCAGCGACGGCGAGAAAGGCGGAAACCGGCGTCAGCAGGTCGGCAGAGATCGACTTAGCGACCGGAACCAACGTGGCGCTGCGTGACAACCGCAAGAACTCTTTGTAGTCGGGACGGATCATGCTGCTCCCCATTATAAGGAAGCCAGTCTTGGTGCCTAGGTTGCACCACGTTTCACGCGCACTCCCCCGCGCACTAGAGATGGGCGAGAGTTGTCCCTTCGTCAGTTTCAGTCCCAGGTTCGCGGAACATTCACGTAAGAACGATCAAGTTCGGCGACGGACGCGCAACCAAGCAGCCTCAGTGTGCGGTCGAGGTCGGTGCGCAGAATTTCAATGGCGCGATTGACGCCGACCTCTCCGGCGGCGGCCAGGCCATAGGCGTAGGCGCGTCCGCAGAGCACGGCGCGGGCGCCGAGGCAGAGAGCTTTGACGATGTCGGTGCCGCGGCGAATGCCTCCGTCCATTAGTATTTCGGTTTGGCCGTTGACGGCCTTGACCACCTCCGGCAAGGCTCGCAACGAAGAGGGAACGCAATCGAGTTGGCGGCCGCCATGATTGGAGACGGAGATTGCCGCGGCGCCTTCGTCGATGGCGCGGCGGGCGTCGTCTCCAGTGAGGACACCCTTGACGACAATCGGGCCGCGCCACAGTTCGCGAATCCAGCCGAGGTCGCTCCAGGTCACCGTCGATTCGGCGAGGGCGGCGGCGACATCCACGAGCGGCACGGGGCCTTTGCCCGGGACGACGACGTTGGGAAGCGCGGGCAAACCGCCATCGAGCAGAAAACTCGCGAGCCAACCTGGGCGTGAGAGGACTTGCGGAAGGAACGGAAGTTTTTCGAACACGCTGCCGCTGACGAGTTCCTTCATGCCGTTGCGGTGATCGCGCTCGCGGATTCCGGAGACGGCGGTATCGATGGTGACGACGAGCGCGGAAAATCCTGCGAGGCGAGCGCGTTCAATTGCGGCCTCGGCGGCGGCACGGCCGCCCATCAGATACAGCTGATAGAATACGGGTCCGGTTGAGGCGGCTTTTACGTCTTCCAGCTTGTGTCCCGATATGGTGGAGAGAATGTAGGCGGTGCCAGCATTGCCGGCGGCGCGAGCGGCGCCCACTTCGCCCACGGGATGCATGAGGCGGCTGTAACCGATCGGAGCTAGCAGGAATGGGAGAGCGAGATCGAAACCGAGGACACGGGTGCACAAGTTGCAATCGGCGACGGCGACCGCATGGCGGGGACGGAAGGTGACGTCTTCGTAGACGCGGCAATTTTCGCGGAGGGTGACCTCGCCTTCGGCGCCGCCGTCGAGGTAGTCGAAGACGGCCCGGGGCACGCGGCGCCGGGCGAGGTCGCGGAAGTCTGCGATGCTGACTACGCGGGGCGAGGCGACGGAGCGGGAGGATGGAGTCATTCCGTGATGTCAGAGTTCGTTAAAGCAGATCGATGGTATCACCGATGAAAACCGGGGAAGAAATCGCGCAGGGATGCGATTGTGCCCTAACGCTTCAAGAATGCCACCTTTATCCACTAAACTGAATATCCGAACGAGGGTCTGCCACTTGCACAAGTTCTGGTTGTCTTTGAACCATCGCATTTTCGCTTTCTTCTTCCTGTTTTTCACTGTCGCGGCGGTTGCCGAGCCGGTTCCTCCGGAACTGATGAATGGGCTCAAATGGCGCTTGATCGGGCCTTTCCGCGGTGGACGCGTGGTGGCCGTGGCTGGAGTGCCGGGCGACTCGACAACTTTTTATTTTGGTTCGGTCAATGGCGGGATCTGGAAAACGACTGACGCCGGAGTTGTCTGGTCGCCGATTTTTGATGGCCAGCCGGTGGGCTCGATCGGCGCGCTTGCCGTGGCTCCTTCCGATCCTAAAATTATTTATGCCGGGACCGGCGAGACCGACATTCGCGAAGACCTCTCTTCCGGTAACGGTGTCTACAAATCCACTGACGGCGGTTCAACCTGGAAGCACATCGGCCTGGAGGACACGCGGCAGATCAGCCGGATTGTGATCGATCCGCAGAATCCGAGCATCGTTTATGTGGGCGCTTTGGGACACGTGTATGGTCCGAGCGAAGACCGGGGCGTCTACAAATCCGTCGATGGAGGAGCGCATTGGGCGCGGGTTCTAGGCCTCGGACCCGAAATCGGCATTTCAGATTTGGCGATGTGTGCTTCCGCGCCGCAACTTTTGTTTGCCGGAGCATGGCATACGAGGCGTCCTCCGTGGAGCGCGTATGCACCTGTCGATGGGTCTGGTAGCGGCCTTTACCGTTCGCAAGATGCCGGTAAAACCTGGGCCCGCCTTGACGGAAACGGGCTACCCGAAGGCGATTGGGGACGGGTTGGCGTCGCGGTTGCACCGGACGGCAAGCGCGTATACGCGCTTATCGAAGTAAAAAAAGCCGAGGCGAAAAAGCCGGAGACGAAGAAATCCGGCCTCTATCGGTCTGACGATGGAGCGAATACATGGACACTCGCTAATGCTGATCCTCGGCTGACCAGCCGGGCATGGTACTTCAGCCGCATCACTATCGATCCGCAGAATCCCGATGTGATCTACATGCCGAATGTCGCTCTCTACCGGTCAGAGGATGGCGGCAAAACAATTTCGATTGTGCGCGGTGCGCCAGGCGGCGATGATTATCACGAGCTTTGGGTCGATCCCAGAAATTCCGCCAGCATGGTCCTCGGAACGGACCAGGGGACCACGATCAGCCTCAACCGTGGCCAGACTTGGAGCAGTTGGTACAACCAGCCGACGGCGCAGCTCTATCATGTGACCACCGACAACCGGTTTCCCTATGTCGTGTATGGCGCGCAGCAAGATAGCGGCAGTGCTGCGGTTGTAAGCCGTACCGACCACGATCAGATCACGCCCCGGGACTGGTTCCCCGCTGGACCCAGCGAAAGCGGATACCTGGTGCTCGATCCGAATGACTCCAACATCATTTATCTGAGTGGGACTTACGGAACCGTTGCTCGCTTCAACAAACGGACGGGCCTTAGCCAGGACATTGCTCCATGGCCCGCATTTGCATTTGAAGCCGAGATCAATCAGCGCAAATATCGCGACCCCTGGACTCCGGCGCTGGCGCTTTCCCCGGTTGATCCTACCGCGCTTTATCTCGGGACGCAGTATGTGATGAAGACTGTGGACGGCGGTCTGCATTGGGAGACCATTAGTCCCGATCTCACCGGAGCGACTCATGATGCGCATGATGCTCGCGAGAAAGCGCCGCGGCCGCCAACTGTCGAGAACGCGAAACGGGCCGGTTATGGGGTCGTGTTCACGATTGCGCCGTCGCCTCTCAACCGCGATTTGATCTGGGCGGGAAGCGACACGGGATTGATTCACGTCACCCGCGATGGCGGAAAGAACTGGAAAGATGTCACCCCGCAGGGATTGAGCGACTGGAGCAAAATCTCGCTGATCGAAGCATCGCATTTCGATCCTGCAGTCGCCTATGCAGCCGTTGATCGCGGACGCCTCGACGATCAGACGCCCTACATCTATCGCACGCGCGACTACGGGGCTACGTGGCAACGGATCACGGACGGCATTACTGCTCCGGCATTTTTGCGCGCCGTTCGCGAAGACCCTCAGAGCAAAGGGCTCCTGTTCGCCGGAACCGAGTTCGGAGTTTACGTATCTTTTGACGACGGCGACCACTGGCAGTCGTTGCAATTGAACCTGCCGGTCAGTTCAGTTCGCGATCTTACGATCCACGGCGATGACCTGGTGGTTGCTACGTTCGGGCGTTCGTTCTGGATTCTCGATAACATCACGCCGCTTCGCCAGGTAGTTGAGGCGAGAAAAGCGAGTGGCCCGTGGCTCTATCGTCCGGCCACAGCGGTGCGCGTGGATAACGACTCGTTTTCGGGCACACCCATTCCGCCCGAGGAACCCACGGCAGAGAATCCTCCCAATGGCGCGATGATCGACTATTTTCTCCCGTCTCCGGCGAGCGCCATTCGGCTGGATGTTTTCGATGCGCAGCAAAATCTCGTCAGAAAATTCTCTTCCGAAGACCCGGTTACGGCGAAGCACCCGCCGCTTCCGGTTGCCGAGCGGTGGTTCCCCAAGCCTGAAGCCCTCGAGAAAGCAGCCGGGATGCACCGCTTCGTCTGGAACCTTACCTGGGGAAGTTCGGGCGGCCCCAGCGCGGACGAAGACTCTGAAATGCGCAATCCGAGGGGGCCGAAGGCAGTGCCGGGAATCTACCAAGTCCGCCTGACGGTCGATGGAAAAACGCAAAACCAATCGCTGAAAGTCATCATGGACCCGCGCTCGCCCGCGACTTCCGAGGTGCTTGCACAGCAGTTAAAGTTGGGCCGACAGATTTTTGGCGAAACCGTTGATGCGCGCCACGCGCTGGCCGAAATCGCCTCGGTTCAGAAGCAACTGGCTGAGGTTCAAAAGAAGCTAGGAGCAACAAACTCAGAGCTCAAGTCGGCGCTGGCGGAAGTTGAATCTGCGATCGGCAGAATTTTTACGAATAAGGAACATACGGCAGAGCGGGCTCCCGGGCTGCAAGACGCCTACACCGATCTGGCATCCGCTCTGCGAGTTGTCGAAAGTGGGGATCGTGCTGTGCCTTCGCAGGCGATCGCGGTTTACAAGGAGTCAAGCCAACAGATAACGGCACGCATCGCAGAGTGGGTCGGATTCAAGCAAACCAGGTTGGCGCAGCTCAATCAGCATCTGCAGGAGGCTAACCTTGCTCCCATCGCGATCGCTGAGGTTGAGGAGCGGGTGGAATTTCTGACGTCGCGCTAGGAGGCTGAAAAAGAATTCGTGCCCGAGCAAGAACTGCGACCTCGGCAGCTAAACAGATTGCTGAAAAACTCGACTTCGACTGTCCAGCCCCTGAAGGGGCATCTGATTTTGAAAAACTTACGGCATCTCTAAAGCGGTGCCCTGATACGAAGCCAGAGTTTTTCAATAAACTGTAAAGCCACATTCAAAACATCAAGATCATCGGTTCGACTATCATGTTACTCGAACACTGCATGCGAATTTGGAGGCCCTATGCGTCTGCTCAAACGTACTCTCGCGGTCCTGGCGTTGGCGGGACTTTTTATTGCTTCTGCCGCTGCTCAGGAGAAGCTCACAACTCCACTGATTCCGCGCGAGGTGCTGTTTGGGAATCCGGAGCGCGCTGACCCGCAGATTTCGCCGGATGGCACGCAGCTCGGATATCTCGCCCCCGTCGATGGGGTGCTGAATGTGTGGATTCGCACTCTTGGAAAAACTGATGACCGCGCGGTGACTGCCGACAAGCATCGCGGCATCCGCAATTTTCTTTGGCAATACGACAATCAGCACATTCTCTACACCCAGGACCTTGGCGGAGATGAGAACTGGCGGCTCTACCAAACCGACATCGCTTCCAAACAAACCCGGGATCTAACGCCGTTCGACAAGGTTCGCGTGGATATCGTGGCCTACGAATGGAAATTTCCGGGCACGATCCTGGTGCAGATGAACCAGCGCGACCCGAAGCTCTTTGATGTTCATCGTATCGATCTGAACAGCGGGAAGGTTGAGCTCGATACGGAGAATCCGGGAGACGTTCAAAACTGGCAAGCCGACAATGCGCTGCAGATCCGGGGCGCCCAAGCGGAGACGCCTGACGGAGGGACCATTGTCCGCGTACGCGATGACAGTAAGTCACCCTGGCGCGAACTGATCAAATGGGGCGCCGATGAGACCTTCGGAGGCGTCAACGGGTTTTCCCCCGACAACAAGTCGCTCTGGATTACGACCAGTCTTGACGTGAATGCGGCTCGCCTGCTCGAGATTGACATCGCCACCGGCAAGCGCAAGGTCATAACGGAAGATCCGCAGTTCGACGTCAACAGCACGATCAATAATCCCAAGACGAATGCTCTGGAAGCTGTCAGTTACTCCAAGCAGCGTACGGAATATGTGTTCATCGATCCGAGTGTGAAGGCGGATTTCGAGGTTCTAAAAAAACTTCGCAGTGGCGATATCGCTGGCATCTCGCAAGACCTGGACGACAATAAGTGGATTGTCGGCTTTGTCAGCGATGACGCGCCCGAGTACTGGTATGTCTACGATCGGGCGGCGAAGCGAGCTACCCTGCTGTTCAGCAACCGGCCGCTACTTGAGAAATACAAACTATCGGCGATGAAACCCATCGAGTTTACGGCCCGCGATGGCATGAAGCTGTACGGTTATTTGACCACGCCCGCGGGAGTCGAACCCAAGAGCCTGCCGATGGTGGAGTTCGTGCATGGCGGTCCGTGGGGACGCGACGAGTGGGGTTACAACCGTTATGCGCAATGGCTGTCGAATCGTGGTTATGCGGTTTTGCAAATTAATTTCCGGGGATCGACTGGCTACGGCAAGAAATATGTGAACGCCGGCGATCGCCAATGGGCCGGGACGATGCATACGGACTTACTCGATGGCAAGGACTGGGTGGTCAAACAAGGAATAGCAGATGCGGCAAAGGTCTGCATCATGGGCGGCAGCTATGGAGGTTATGCGACTCTGGCGGGAGTTACGTTCTCGCCGGATGCGTTTGCCTGCGGCGTGGACATTGTCGGCCCTTCCAATCTGAATACCCTGCTTCAGACTATTCCGCCGTACTGGTCCACACTGTTGGCCACTTTCCACAAGCGCATGGGTGACTCGGAACAAGTACTCAAGCAACAGTCGCCGTTGTTTAAGGCGGACCAGATCAAAGCGCCGCTGCTGATCGGCCAGGGCGCGAACGATCCTCGCGTAAACAAAGCGGAGAGCGACCAGATTGTGGCTGCCATGCGCAAGAACAATAAGCCGGTACAGTATTACGTGTTCCCCGACGAAGGGCACGGATTCGCGCGGCCGACCAACAACATGGCCTTCAATGCCGCCTCGGAAGAATTCCTGGCGAAGTATCTGGGAGGAAGATTCGAGCCTGCCACGCCCGACGAAAGCAAGCTGCTGGCGAGCATTAAGCAGTAACGCACCGGCGCAGTTCCTGGAGCGCGTATTGGGCCGAGAAGCCGCGAAGCGGATAGGCTAAGCAGAACAAAACTTGAGCTGGGGGAGGATGCACATGCAGAAAGGCGCACATTGACTCTCGACCCCGAGATTACTGAGGGACAACGTGAACCCCAGGATCATTGCAGACCCGACCCCCTACGGAGATGCTGTATTTGAAGTAACACCCTTGGTTGTTGTGAATCGTGGTGCTGACGCTGCAGTCGGTGGGAGTATTACTCGTATCCCACTTAAATGTTGTCGGCGTAGGGGAGGTAAGGGAACCAGGCGGCGGTGTGATGTTCTTATTTGGGGGATTACTGTTTGGATCGAACTTCTGATCGAAAGTAATCACATAGCTGTTATCAGAAAAAGACCAAGTCACAGGATCCCCGGTGTGTACGGTAATTGGGTCGGCCACTGCGCAGCCATTAATCGAAACTGGCATTGTTGTTATAGTTCGACCGCCACGGATGCCGAAGACTTTCATGATTTGTTCACAACCGCTGAAGGTGAGCATCGCTCCTAAGAGCAGAAAGCACCCCCACGTTTTTGAAACTTTCATCGGTTTGCCTCCCCATACCGGCCGCAAATTCTTATATTGGCGAGCATTGTCGCGGTTAAGGATTCACAAAGTCAAGCAGCTTACAGGGATGAGTCCTCGGTTTTAGGAGCAAGCGGGGAGCTGGGGCGCGGGAGTCGGGTGTGCTGGGCCGGACGCGACGTTAGGCCTGTTCGACAGTGAGAGAGATGACTGAGTTACCTGCCTGGTCCGCCCTTGCTAATCAACATGTTCTCCCTCGTCGATGAAGCCGAGTTCGGGCGGAGGCAGTTTGTCGCTCTTCCTGGCCCAGAAGACATAAAGGGTAGGTAACAGAACGATGCTGATGAGTAGTTCGACGAGGAGACCTCCGACAATCACGATGGCGAAGGGACGTTGCGAGTCGGAGCCGATGTCGTGCGACATGGCAGCTGGCAGAAGTCCCAAGGTGGCT
>Ga0210399_10002464_pt1 | contig 14378 bp, 14 predicted proteins | sample IncBWC14MmetaG_FD_150865 | JGI IMG/M metagenome (GOLD analysis project Ga0210399, IMG submission 150865) | Forest soil microbial communities from Barre Woods Harvard Forest LTER site, Petersham, Massachusetts, United States - Inc-BW-C-14-M | ecosystem: Environmental > Terrestrial > Soil >... | reverse complement strand
TGTGAATCCCTTCGATTCACAGAAAATGGAAAATGCTCTAGACGTCATTGCGAGGAGCAAAGCGACGAAGCAATCCATTCTTCGTTGTGTTGCGGCATGGATTGCTTCGCTTCGCTCGCAATGACGGTTAGGCTGTTTGACAATTGAACCGAAAATCAGTGCGGCGAGATTGGACTGAGCTGCAGTGGCGCGCATGGCTCAGGCAAAATCCCTATCTGCCTGCGGCCTGCGGTGCCCCGCTCGCGGCCGGCTTGCCGGGCGCGCTCGGCGCAATCACCTTGGTGACGACGTGCTCCCTGAGCAATTCATCCTTGTCGGGATACCACATCCCGCTCGGGGTTGCGGTGTTGGCGCGCTCGGCGAACGCCTTGCTCAGGCCGAAGCGTTGCAGCCTTCGAATCTCTTCGGCGATCGTGCCGCGCCGCTCGGACGTCGTCATGCCGCGAAACGCCGGCTGATGAAAGCCGAGCCGCGCGCTCGACAGCAAAAAGCGCTCCTTGCCGCCGAGGAACACGATGGTGCAGGCCGACAGGCAATCCCTGACGACGACGGTCGAGAGCGCGCGCGCCTTGATGATGTCGGCCATCCGTTGCGCCTCGCGGATACGGCCGCCGATCGAATTGAGCCGGATGGTCTTGACCCCGCTCATCGCGTCGAGAAAACCTTCCATCTCCTTGGCGACCCCAAAAGTGATGCCGCCGGAAAATTCCAGCATCTGTCCATTGGCGAGAATATGGAACTGATGCGGGCCGACCTCGGAATCGCCGGTGACGATCTCGAAGATGCCGGCGAGCTGCGGCGCGCCGACGGTCGCGAAGCTTGCCGCGGTCTGGATCACGCCGATCACGATCATGGTCTTGGCGGCGCCGCCCCAGAACGATTTTCCGCTCCGCTTGTAGTGCGTGGCCGAGCGCCAGACGCCAACCGCCTGCCATGCCGTGAACACCAAGACGCAAAGCCAGATGGCGCCGAGCGCAACCAGCCACACCAGCGGTTTCGCGTCATCCCGCCGCGCGATGACAATTCCGAGCCCGGCGATGATGGCGCCGATGACGACGCCGCCCAAGATTCCGTTCAGCCAATAGGATACCGGCAACGAAAGCTCGCCGCGCCAGTGCCGCGCGAAATAGTTTTGCGATGGCGGTTTCGGCAAAGGCGGCGGCGTTGCCGAGGCCGCCGGCGCGGACGCGGCGGCCTGCAAATTTTCGACGCTGTCTGTGAGGTCGGACAAGATTTCGAGCCCAGCCGGCGCCCCCGCCGATTGCAGCTTTCAATGCTGCGCCGGTTCGGCGACCCTGACAAGCCCGCGCATCTCTTTCGTCATGCCCGGGCTTGTCCCGGGCATCCACGTCCTTGTCTCACAAGCAAAAAGACGTGGATGGCCGGAATAAATCCGGCCATGACGGAAGAGGCGGTTATCCTGGCCGCTCGCGACCTAACTCAGATTTGTCGCAATCGCTTCATAATCGGTGAAGACGACGTCGCCTTCCGAAAGCTCCGGACCGTACGCTGCCTCGAATTTCTTCACGGCGGGTGAACTCGCATGCGCCTTGTGGGCTGCTTCATTCTCGAAGATGAAGAAATGCACGAAGCGGGTCGGATCGTCCTGGCTCTGCCAGGCGAGATAAAGTTTTGTTCCGGGCTCATTCGCCCTGACATAGGGGACGAACTCGGCAATAGCCCGCTTCACTTTCTCGATGCCGGACGGCTTTACGCGGTAACGGGCGATGGTTTGGATGGGCATGGATGGCTTTCCTCTGCGATGGGACCGAAGGACGAATGGCGGGAGCGGACCAGTTCATTACTCGCGCCAATGCGGCCCCGGATTCCTGCCCTCGACATGATCTTTCAGCCGATACATCAGCTCGCCCCAGGTCGAGTTGCAGGTCGCGACCATGTCGGTCATCTCCTTCCACCCGCTCTGCGTAAAGCGCAGCAGGCTGCCGCCATTTTGCGGCTCGATGCGCCAGGTCAGCCTGGTGCCGTTCCATTCGGGATTATCACCATGGCATTTCCAGACCACTTGCCGCGGCGGATCGAGCGCCTCGATGGTCATCCGTAAGGTCATCGCCCTTTTTTCGAAACCGAATTCGGCTTTGCCGCCGACCTTGTCCTCGGCAACCGTGTCCGCCGTCCACCAGCCGCGCAGTCCCGCTTGCGTCGCGAGCGCGCCGTAAACGCTCGACGGCGGCGCCTCGATCGGAATCAAATGGCGAATTTCGGCCATGGCAGGTCACCTCATTTTGCGCGGTCTGTGAAATGCTGCCGGACGGCGAGCGTTTGTAGACTATGCACGCTGGACGCTTTGACTATTGCCATTCAGCCATATTACGTTCGCCCAATTATTGTGAAGTTTCACAGTTCAGGGGTGGCGATGTCCGGACGTGACGAGGCCCTGATCGGGGATTGGGTGAACAGGCTGCACGCCAATGAGCTGGCCTGGCGCATTCTCTCCACCTTGAACGAACGAAAATCTGAAGTGGAGCGCCGCGCGCTGGACGGGCTGCAGCGTGAAAATCCGGAGTTCGAACGCGCCGCCAGCCCGCAATTCCGTGCGGAAGCGCAAGGTCATTGCAGCGATATCCTCCATCTCATGCTTGAGATCGCCACAGGACAAGCGGCCGAGCTTGGTCCCGATCCGTTTCATTTCGTCCGCACCCACGCGGTGCGCCGCGCGCGCCAGCAATTCCCGCTGGCGGGCTCGCTCAATGCCTATCGCCTCGCCCATAGAGGCTATTGGGAGGTGATGCGCCATTCGGTCGGCAACGCCGCGGCCGCCGAGAGCGAGAAGACCGAATGCCTGATGATCCTGTCGGAATTCTTGCTCGAATTCTTCGACCGTATCAGCGGCATCATGACGGACGCCTATATCGCCGAAGAGAAACTGATGATCGCGCGGCGCACCCGCGCCCACGTGGCGCTGATCGAGGATCTCCTGCACGGGCGGCAGCCCGGCGATCTCCATGCGCAGGCCCTGTGCGAGCGCACCGGAATCCGCTCGGGCGCGCCGGTCGCGGTCGTGATCGCGCGCCTCACGCCGTCCGGCAATGACAAGGCGTTCGACCGCGCCTTCGAGCTGGAGCGGCTTTCGCAATGCCTCCACCGGGCGTTGACGCCAGAACCCTTCGGCCGGTTGATCGATATCCGCAGAGACGAAGTTTTGGCGATCGTCGCGGGTTCCGCGGATACGTCGAGGGTCGTGCTGAAAGCGCTGAGCGCAAACGCTGCGGAACTTAACTCCTGCGCCGGCATCGGCATCAGCTTGGACGCCACGGAGATTTCGGCTTTGCCGCAGGCCTTTCAAGAAGCCGAGCGCGCGGTCGAATTCACCGGCGCAAATCGGCCGATCATGCATTTTGCCGACATCGATCTCTTGGAATTTCTGGTGCGGCGGCCGGATGCCGCCGCGCGACGGCTGATTCCGCCATGGGCCGGCCGCCTGGCCGATGCCGACACCGGCAAATCGGGCGAATTGTCGCGCACCATCCTCCAGTTCGCCGATTGCAATTTCAACGTCAAGCGTACCGCCCGGCGGCTCGATCTCCACACCAACACGGTGTATTTCCGCCTCAACCGGATTCGCGAACTGACCGGCATCGACCCGCGCAGCTATTCCGGGCTCTCGCTGCTACTCACGACCCTGCGGATGCTCGACGGCACCGCGGGATCAGATAACGCCCGGCGCTAGATGCTAAACGCCCCGTTCAAGCAATGCCCTGAAATCGGCCCGAGCCCTTTGCGCCTCGGCCCGCGCCGTCTCGGACGCATCGCCGAGACCAAAATAGCCGTGGATCAGGCCTGCGCCGCGATGATATTTGGTCGGAACGCCCGCCTCCTTCAATGCCGCCGCATAGGCCGCGCCTTCGTCGCGCAGGGGATCGAACCAGGCGGTGGCGACGATCGCGGGCGCAAGGGCGGCATGGCTGTTGGCGCGCAACGGCGACACCCGCCAGTCCGCGCCGTCTTCTGGATCTGCCAGGTAATGGCCGCAAAACCACTGCATCACCGCGCGCGTCAGGAAATAGCCCTCGGCGTTTTCGGCGCGCGAGGGGTAGCGTGCGTCTTCCGTCGCATCCGCGTAGTTCCCGAAGGCATTGGTAACCGGATAGACCAGCAATTGTCCGGCAAGCCTGATGCCGGCATCGCGGCAGGCAATCGCCACACAGGCCGCGAGATTGCCGCCGGCGCTGTCGCCGGCGACGCCGACGCGGCTGACGTCGCCGCCGAATTCACTGACGCGTCCGACAATGTCGCGCACCGCGGCAAAGGCGTCCTCGAACGCGCCGGGAAAGCGCGTTTCCGGCGGACGGCGATACGCGACGGAGATGACGACCGAGCCGGTCTCGATCGCGAGCCAGCGCGCCTGCCGGTCATGGGTGTCGAGATCGCCGGCGACCCAGCCACCGCCATGGAAGAATGCCACGGTCGGCGTTTTCCCGGACGAGACGCGGTAGGCGCGCGCGGCGAGCGGACCCGCGGCGCCCTTTACCTCTATGTCTTCCACGGAGCTTACCGGCGGCGGCGGCACATGCGCGCGCGAAGCCGCCAACGCGCGAAGCGCGTCGCGGGCGCTTTGCGGGGTCATGATCTCCGGATCGCGCAGCGGCAACAGCGGAATGATGCCCGCGATAATGGGATCGAGCGGTGCGGTCATGTGAAAACCCTCGTGAAAACCCCTGGAAAGCGCCTGCGCTGCTTGTCTCAGCATAGGTTCGCCGTCCGGCGCCGGCAACCAAGGGGTGCGGCATCGCGCGTTTGCGGGATCGGCATCGACACAGCCGATGTGGAAAGCTCTGTATATCCTGTTCGCAAGTGCGCGCGCCGCTGGCTAACCATTTTGGGACATGTCAATCTTTATGACCGTAATGTGGTTGGGTCAGATGAATGGAAACGATGCTTCGGCCGCACATCGCCTAGCTCGGAAAGGCGCCGCGCACCATGACTAGCCCGGTTCCCACTAGCGCTTCGGCATTGCTGTCCGCCCTCGATATCTGGTCGACCGCCCCTGCTGCGGCGCCGGTTCAACCGAAGGTCCCTGCCAGCACAACCGAGACCAAGCTACCCGCTGAGACCGAGCTGCCCGCGGTCGCGGTCGTGGCCGAGGTGAAACCGCCTGCGGTCGCAACCGAAGCGAAATCGCCGGCCATCGCCGCCGAGGTCAGGCGCCTCAGCCCCAGCGAACGGCTGGCGGCGGCCGGCGCCGCTGCGGCTTGCCGCCAAAACCTCAGCCCCATCTCCGCCTGGCCGCCACGAAAACTGTCGCTCGCCTTGCAAGGCGGCGGCTCGTTCGCCGCCTTCACCTGGGGCGTTCTGGACCGCCTGCTGGACGAAAGGGACTGCGACCTCGATGCCATCTCCGGCGCCAGCGCCGGCGCGGTCAATGCCGTGCTGCTCGCGTGCGGGCTGGTCGAAGGTGGCCGCCACGGCGCGCAGTCGCGTCTGAGGCAATTTTGGACGCGGATGACGAACGACGCGTCGTTCCGTTCGGTGATGCTGGTTGGTGGATTTTCGCCGGCGGGAAGCTCGGTGGCCTTCGGTCCGGCGCTGCGGTCAGGACAATTCGATCCGTTCGACCTCGATCCGCTCCGCCAGGTGCTCGGGCAGGAGATCGATTTTTCGGCGCTGCGCGCGCCGGCCTGCCCAAAGCTCCTGATCGCGACGACGCGGGTTCGCGACGGCGGGCTTAAGATTTTCCGCAACCAGGACATCACGGCCGATGTCGTGCTGGCGTCGACATGTCCGCCCCTGATCCACTGCGCCGTCGAGATCGGGGGCGAGTCCTATTGGGACGGCGGCCACGCCGCCAATCCCCCGGTGGTCAGGCTGATGCATGAATCGGATGCGACCGACCTGCTTGTCGTTCAGATTACTCCGGCACGTGACCGCTACATTCCGATGACCATGGCGGCGATCGACCGCCGTCTCGATCAAATCACGGCCAATTCGACCCTCAATGCCGAGATCGCCGCCCTCGAGACGGCGCGCGGCGCGGCGTCGGCGTCCCGGCGTGTGTTCCGGATCGCGGCGGAAGACGAGATCGACGGGCTTGCGCAGCGGAGCGCTGTCGACCTCGGACGCGGCTTTGTCGAGATGCTGCACCGGAGCGGCCGCGCCGCCGCCGACCGCTGGCTGAACCATGGGCCGGACCAAAGGCCACCCGCCATCGGCGACAAGCCTGCCGAATGGAACGCATTGCTGGCGCGATCCTCTGCCAGGGAGGCCGCGGAGGTCTGATATCCGCGGGGCGCGCGCGGCCTTCCTGCGGGGCGCAGGCAAAAGCCGCCGGCTTTACCGAACATTCAGGTGTTGCCAATAGGATTCTCCGCCGGCCAGAACAGGCCCCACAAAAACGCTCAGGACGAGCGATGCTGGACGCAGATCGATCCCTCGCCGACGAAGTCGAAGCGGCCATCAACGCCGGCTCGGCGGAAAAACATCTCGAAACGATCAAACGCGTCACGGATCTTTTTCTGGCAAGCGCCGATAGCTTCAATGGCGAGCAAATCGAGCTGTTTGACAATGTCCTCCAACGCCTCATCAAGACGATCGAGCTCCGGGCGATTGCCGACGTGAGCGCCCGCATGGCGCTCGCCGAAGTGAGCACTCAGCTTGCGTCGGTTTCAAAAGCGCCGCCTTCCGTCATCCGTCTGCTCGCACGACACGACGAGATCGCCGTCGCCGGACCGGTTTTGACCGAATCGGCCCGCCTAACCAACGTGGACCTGATCGAGATCGCGGAAACAAAAAGCGAGCCGCATTTGCTGGCGATCTCGGGCCGCTGGTGGTTGAAGGAGGTCGTCACCGATGCACTCTTGGTTCGGCGCTACCCGGCCGTCAGCCGTCGATTGGTCAACAACCCGGGCGCGCGGGTTTCCGCCAAGGGATTTGCGATCGTGCTGAAGCACGCCGAAACCGATCCCGAGCTTGCCGTCGAAACAGGTCTTCGGGTCGATCTGCCGCCCGAGATCCGGCATCAACTGCTGCGGCAAGCGACAGACACCGTCAGATCGCGGCTTTTGTCACGCGCGCCGCCCCATTTGTTCGAGGAAATCCGAAACGCAATTGCGGCTACCTCAGCAGGCGCCGATCGCGAGATGTCAGCCGTTCACGACTTTGGCGCAGCCAAGCGCTTGATCGCGCGGCTGCGCGAGAACGGCGAACTCAATGAAGCGGCCTTGCTGGCGTTCGCCAGAGCGCGGAAATACGAGGAGACCGTCGCAGCCCTTGCCGAGTTGTCCCAATCCACCTTGGAGGTGGTTCGACCGCTGATGCAGAGTCTTCGCGACGACGGCGTGCTTATTCCCTGCAAAGCGGCGGGGCTGAGCTGGGAGACCGTGAGCGCCGTCCTCGACAGCCGCTTCACCTCCGGCTCGATGGGACCGCACGAACTGGCCAGGGCCAAAGACCAATTTGCGAGGATACGGTTGGACGACGCACACCGCCTGCTGAGATTCTGGCAGGTCAGATCAACTTCTCCGCCATCCAATCTCAACTGAGGCGCGGGCCGCGGTGATTCTTGATGCACGCTAATGCAGAATCTGACCTACGGCTCGCTCAGATCCACGCGATCCCTTAGGGATCGATGGCGCGTCGAGGTAGAGTTTGACGCCGTTCTGGTCGAGCAGAAATATAGGGTGGTAGCCTCGAACGTTCTGATCCTCGACCATGATCATGTGGAGATTGTCCAGCATGACCCAATTTCCATTGAGCCGTGCCGCCACAACGGCGTGGTCTTCTTCCAGGATGTCGTGCCGCAGGATGACGATCCGAAGGTCATCGGCGGCAACACCGGCGTCCTGCAGAGCGACGAATTTTGCGATCGCGTAATCTTCGCAGTCCCCGGCGCCCGCGGCGAACGTGGCCAGCGGCGAACTCCAGACATCCTCCACACCGTAGAGTGCCATGTCGCTCATTGACTTGATTTTCAGATTGATCGCGCGGTTGATCTCGCCCAGTTGCGCCCGTCCTTCCAGGCTTCGTGCACTGTCGACAATGGCCAGAAATTCGCGCGCCGGCTGCGACGGGCACGATGCGGGGTCGTGCTCGCAAATCTTCAGCACTTGTTGTTCGCTTGCGACTTCACGCTCGACGCGGAGCCATTTTTCCAGCAGCGGACCCGAGGTAATGGCCGCGGTCGAAAGTCCGAACGGCTCATCGACTCCGGCGCCGTCGACCGCTCCCGGCGAATTCAACTCCGCGGCTTCAATGCCCACAGGCGCGCAGCTCAGCGCGCAGATCAGTAGAATGGCACGCCAAGCGCGCAAATTGCCCAGTATCCACATTTGGCTCTCTAGATATTTTGCCTCAGCCAATGAGCGCCGGCGAGCGACGAACGAATCGAACGCGCGCGTCATCGCAACCGGCGGCGTTGCCAGTGCAACGATCCCAAAGCTCCAATGATTATTCGCTAGCTCAGGCGATGCTGAAGCGAAGGACTACGGCAGGCCGAAGGCTGACGTAGATACAAAACAGCTGAATCCAAGCGCCCTTGAACAAGGATCGATCAAAAAGCCGTGTTCGCTTAACATGGCGGCCAGCACGAGCGAGGCCCACAAAAGCTGCTGCCTCAAGCGAGCGACATCGAAGCGCGTGACAGCGGGTCCTACCGTGCCGTCCCGCGCGATTCACTCGCAGCCCTCACGCCGCGCGGCCAAGCTCCGCGCCGAGATGCTTCAGGCGCGGCATCACTTCCTGCTTTAGGAGGCAAAGCGAATGGTGCCAGGCTTCTGGCTTGTGCTTGTAGTCGAAGCCGAACACCAGCAGAACGCCGAACCCGCCGACCTCGTGATAGATCTTCTCGGTGACGGTTGCGGGCGAGCCGACGACCCAGTTGTGACGGGCGCAATATTCGACCGTGACGTCGCTATCGGGCACGTCGGGTGCGGCCTTGAGATAGTCCTTGAAACCGAAATGACCGAGCAGCGGCAAGAAATACTCGCTCATCATCCGGCCCATCATGTCGCCGACGGACAGCTTCCACGCCTCCTCGTCGGTATCGGCCACGAACACCTCGCGCACCAGCCGCCAGTCTTGCCGGTTCGGTTTGCGCCCGGACTTGGCGGCGCCCGCCTCGACCGAACCCCAATGGCTTCCGACATAGGCCGGGTTGAGGTTGAGGCTCATCGGGATAAAGCCGCGCTCACCCGCCAGTTTTAGCGTGTCCGACCCCTTGCTGAGGCCCGCGACGCCGATCGGCGGATGCGGCGCCTGCTTCGGCTTGAGGTGGGGTTTGAGGAAATCGAACATGGTGTCGGGTTTTGTGACTGTCCAGAACTTGCCCTTGTGGGTCCACGGGGCATCCTCGGTCCACATCTTCAAGATGATCTCGAGCGACTCGCGCGTCATCTCCCGGTTCTGCCACTCATCCCGTCGACATTGAACATCGCCCAGTCGCTCGGCAAGCCGGATGCCGCGACGCCGAAATTCAGCCGGCCGCCGGAGAGGTGATCGAGCATGGCCACACGGTTCGCGAGTTCAGCCGGATGATGATAGGGCAACAGGAAGCCGCCGGGGCCGAGGCGGATGTTCTTGGTCTGCAGGAACGCCTGCGCCAGCAAGAGGTCCGGCGCCGGGTGCGGCTCCCAGGGCGCGGTGTGATGCTCGCCGATCCAGGCTTCCTGATAGCCGAGCTCGTCCAGCCATCGTAGCACCTGAAGGTCGAAGTCGTGACCCTCCTTCAACCCGCACTCCGGCGGATGCGAGGGCATCGCGAAATATCCGAGTTCCATGAGGCTTCCTCCTCTTTTGTTTTTTTGGGCGCGTCGTTGCGCGCGAGCGAGAGCATAGCACGCGAGAGGTGCGGCGGAGATATGACAAAGCTGCGAGGTGAGATGCGCGCGCGGCACGACGGTTTCTTTCCCTCTCCCCTTGTGGGAGAGGGTGTCTTCGCGAAGCGAAGACGGGTGAGGGGTTGCCTCCGTGGATGCAGACCCCTCATCCGGCACGGACTGCGCATAGCCGATGCAAAGCATCGGCGTCCTATTGAAGAACGGCGGCCAAAGGCCGCCTATGGCCACCTTCTCCCACAAGGGGAGAAGGGAAGAACATCCCCCTACCGCGCCCCGAACTTGGTCTCGCCGAACAGCGCCTTTTGCGTCGAGGGCTGCGAGCGCCAGTATTGCGGCGGGGCTTCAACCTGGCCGCCGAGTTCGGCGGCGGCGTGCCAACCCCAGCGCGGGTCGTAGAGCATGCCGCGCGCGAGCGTGACCATGTCGGCCTTGCCGGATGCCACGATTTCCTCGGCCTGCTTTGCTTCCGTGATCAGGCCGACCGCGATGGTAGTAACGCCGGTTGCTTCCTTGATGGCTTGCGCGAACGGCACCTGGTAGCCGGGGGAGAGCGGGATCTTTTGCAACGGCGACACGCCGCCCGAGGACGCATCGATCCAGTCGACGCCGCGCTTTTTCAATTCCTTGACGTATTCGATGGTCTGCGCGAGGTCCCAGCCGCCCTCGACCCAGTCGGTCGCCGACAGCTTGACGCCGACCGGCTTGTTGGCTGGAAAAACCTCGCGGATCGCGTCGAAGGTTTCCAGCGGATAGCGCATGCGGTTTTGCAAGCTTCCGCCATATTGGTCGGTGCGCTTGTTGGAGATCGGAGAGAGGAACTGATGCAGCAGATAGCCGTGGGCGGAGTGGAGCTCGATGGCATCGAGGCCGAGCCGCTCGGCGCGTTTTGCGGCTGCGACGAAAGCGTCGCGCACGCGCGCCAAGCCCGGCGTATCGAGCGCCAGCGGCGGCAACTCGCCCTCCTTATGTGGCACCGCGGACGGTGCTACCGTTTGCCAGCCGCCTTCGGCAAGCGGGATCTGCTGCCCGCCGTCCCACGGCACGTGGCTCGATCCCTTGCGGCCGGCATGCGCAAGCTGCATCGCCACCGCGATCTTGGAGTGCTTGCGCACCGAGGCGATGATCGGCCGCAGCGCCGCTTCGGTAGCATCATTCCACAGGCCGAGGCATCCGGGCGTGATACGACCGATCGCCTCGACATGCGTGGCCTCGATGCAGAACATCGCCGCGCCTGACAGCGCCAGCGTGTTGATGTGGGTAAAATGCCAGTCATTGGCCTCGCCGTTCACGGCCGAGTATTGGCACATCGGCGCCACCATGACGCGGTTGGGAAGTCTCAAGCCGCGCAGCTGGATCGGGGAAAACAGAACACTCATAAGGGGGATGTCCGGTTGAGGGAAAAGACCGTCGTCGCGTTATCTAACGAGGCACTGCATATTCCTCAATCCGCGACAATAGAGAGAGGGAGGCGCGTTTATTGCAGGGCTCGTGGGAGAGAGGCTTGGAGCCGCTCTGCTGCTTGGTGCCGGCGGCTTCAACCACTTCGAGGTTGGAGGCCATTCTTGCGAATACCACCAGTCGGCAGTGCCGGGCTTTCCGGCGCGCAAATCGATGACGCGGTAGCGTTCCCCTGACCAGCAATTCGCACTCAGCCTCGGCTGAAAACTCGACCGCAAGCCTGCCGTCATCGAGCTTTTCGGTCACGCGTCCGTATGAACCCCGAGCTAAGCTCGTCTGAAACGGTCCCCGATTTCTTCATCCATTTGTATGAAGACAGCCTTCTCGGTTCAATAACCCTGCAAGGGACGGCGTTCGCGATAAACATTTCTTGAAATGTAATGCGGATCACAGGTGGCTCAGCAACGTCAGGTCATGGTGCGCGCAAGCTACCTTACTTGCGGAGTTTCAAAGATGAGACAAGCTCCATTCATCGCAACGGAGTTGACTTCCCACGAAATTGCAGTCGGTCGCCAAGACTCAAAGAAAGGCATTTTCGCAGCAATATTCGAGGCGTTGCATCACTCGCGCCGACTTCAGGCGGCGCGCACTCTGCGACAGTATCGTCACCTTATCGATAGAGCCGAACGCGACATTCTCCGCGAGCTGAATAAACGTTCCGGAGCATGAGCATGTTATTAAATGGGAGGCTATTTTGGCGCAATTGGTAGGTGCAATTACCGGCACCTGGTGAAAGGACGCTGGTTGCGACCTTATTGATCGCATTCTTAATTCTCCACGTTGTTGCGGGTGCGATTTTGCAGCGCGCTAGTTTGGAAGACGACGCGTCCTTCCTGGATAAATCTCTTTCGCAATCGAGTGATTGACACGGATCACGCACGAGCCGGAGAGTCTCATGGTCGGCCTCGGATCGTTTCTATTCCTCAGCGTAGCTGTATTTTCCGGCTCATTTGTCGCGGGATTAGCCGGTTTTGCCTTCTCGGCCGTAGCCGGCGGGATCTTGCTGCATGTAATGGAGCCATTGGAGGCTGTACCACTGATGATGGCGTGCAGCATCGGGGTTCAGGCCGCGAACCTATGGGCCTTGCGAGAGAACATCCGGTGGAGCGAAAGCATGGTCCTGGTCATCGGAGGCCTGCTGGGCGTTCCCATTGCGGTCTGGCTCCTTCGTAGTACCGACGCAACGGTCTTCAGAGAAGGGTTCGGCTTCGTCGTTGCCCTGTATGCTGGTTATATGCTTTTCCGACCGAGCCTGAAACACCTCCAGCCGATGCACCGCGGCCGAAATGCGCTCGTCGGGTTTGGCGGTGGCCTCATCGGAGGTCTAACGGCGATGCCGGGAGCGCTCCCGACGATCTGGTGTGACACGCACGGAGTACCAAAGAACCGGCAACGGGGGCTTGTTCAGCCATTTATTGCCGCTATGCAGATTTTTGCATTGGCGCTTATGCTTGCGCGACACAATCTGTCTTCTAAAGTTCTTGTCGACGTTGCCCTCAGCCTGCCGGCACTCCTGGTCGGGTCGGTGCTTGGCATCGTCGCATTCCACAACGTCAACGAAGCTACGTTCAGGCGAATCATCCTATTCGTCCTGCTACTGTCGGGCGTGCTGCTTGTCATGTGACACATACGCCGCGTACTGAGAGCGAACCAGTTCGTTTCACTGGTCCTTGCGACATTTTGCATGAGAACAATGTTCCCCCTACGTAGAACGTTATCCTCGCTCCCGGGAGACCGGCCGATAATATTGAGGCGCCTCGCGCCGGTCGAACATGCCGTAGTCACGCTCGACCTCGCACACCCGGACGCTCGTGGTCTGCGACGTGGTGGCGTCTGGCTTCGGGCTGGCAAGCGATTCTAATAGCATTCTTGCGGCTTCAAAGTCGCGGGCATCGTACAGCGACAAAAACTCGTTCGGCCGATTCAAGCTCTCGAATTGGTCCGACGCTCCACCGCCGCATGGATTTCCGCGCGAGGCTGCAATCACGACATGGCGGGGCGGATGGGCGCCGGGGTCATTATAGGACGACGGACGTGATGGCTTCCAGTCGCCGGCGTCCAGCGTTCGCGCGAAAACAACATCGGCAATCCGCAGCCTGTAGTCGGCGAACACATGCTCGCGGCCAGCGACTTGGGCGTGGTGGTGTTGCTCGAAGGTGCGCCAGGCCGCCAGCGAGGCTTCATCGCGCCAAAGCGAATGGGACAAAATTACGTCGGGGTTTGAAAGGTTGCGATAGCGATCAATGAACAAGAATCCGTCATGCGCCTCCAGCGCCGGTCGGAGCGCCGCGGCGATATCGAGATAACGCTGGTAGCCGTCGCGCTTCGGTGTGACTTCAAACAGCAGAGCGAGCATATGAGGACTTCCAGGTCGAATGAACCATTGAAGGCCGCCACCTATCCAAACCACTCCGGCCATGTCTAGAACGGCATTGCTATTTCTTGCGAGCGCTGTCCTGGTCAAACATTGCTCAACGTCGTCGACTGCGCAACTATGCGCGCCAAGCTGGTACGAAGGCGCGAAAGAAGGTTTCTCTGGAATTATGGGAGAGAACTGGGAGTCATCTGGAAAACAGACACGCCGACCGTGGGGCGGGCGGCCGAAAGCGCGCTTCGCCTTGTGGCGCCCGGCTGCCGTTGCCGGGGTCGAACTCCAGATCGGAACACAGATCGAGGCCTATGCCCTTCCAGTTCATTTCCACGATTCCTATCAGTTCGATGTGATGCTGGAAGGCGAAAGATCCTGGGAGCGGCGGCAGGGTCGATGTGTGATCGGAGCCGGACGACTTAGCGTCGCGCATCCCGGCGAGGCCCATGCTGTCAACGTCGTCGGTGAGGCGAATTCGTTTCGAACCATGCATGTTGACGCCGCAAGGCTTTCCGAAACCTATGAAAAGATACGCAGCCGGCGTCAATTACCTCGGTTCCCCTTCGATATCTCGGCCACGCCAACTGTCAGTCACTTTCTCTATGCGCATCGGACGATGGAATGTGGCGAAGGTCCCGCCGCCGAAAATGCCTTGACTGGATTCCTCGATTACCTTGTCCGGAACCACGCTGACGGCGAGTGCTGGCGGGGCGAGGCCATCAAGCACACTCAATTGCGCACGGCCCGCGATTTCATCGATTAGA
>Ga0210399_10002462_pt1 | contig 14382 bp, 12 predicted proteins | sample IncBWC14MmetaG_FD_150865 | JGI IMG/M metagenome (GOLD analysis project Ga0210399, IMG submission 150865) | Forest soil microbial communities from Barre Woods Harvard Forest LTER site, Petersham, Massachusetts, United States - Inc-BW-C-14-M | ecosystem: Environmental > Terrestrial > Soil >... | reverse complement strand
TTCTTCGTCGAGTTTGGAAAGTTTGCCCATGGCTTCGTCCAGAACCACGGCGATGATTCCACCGTGGGCGAAGCCCCCGCCGCCCGCGTAGTTTGCACCGAGGGTGAATCTTCCGTGGATGCGGCGGTGTTGCAGGTCGAGTTGGAAGGTTAGTTTCATGCCCGCGTCATTGGAAGCACCACAGCCGAAGCAGTGGTTGGTTTCTTTGGGATCGAGTTTGAGCGTTGTGGTCACGAATTTTTGTTCCCCAAAATCAAGAAAAACCAGAACCAAGACGAAGCCAAGAGAAACCCAAGAGGGCGGGGCAAGCCCCGCCCCTACAAAACGCGAGAAAATTTACACCAGGGCTACGTGGGCGCGTTCGGCGCGGCGGCTCCCGCGTTGGCGCTTGCGCATTTCCACGCGGAGCAACTCCGCCAGGATTGCTACGCCCCTGGTGATTTGCTTTTCGTCCAGGCTGGCGAAGCCGAGGCGCAACGTATTCGGCAACGGCGTCTGCACGTAGAAATAGCGACCGGGAGCGAAGAGCACGCCGCGTTCCTTGGCGTGAATCATCAATTCGCTAGCGTCAAAACCTGGCGGAAGTTCGAGCCAGAGGCACATGCCACCTTCGGGGCGCGTCCAGCGCGTGCCTTCGGGCATCATCTTGCGAAGCGCTTCGTCCAGCACAAGCAATCGTTCGCGATAGAGCTTGCGCATGCGGGTGAGATGCTTCTGGAACAGGCCGCGACGCAGAAATTCGGCGAGGGTGGCCTGCGCGAGTTGGTCGGTGTGCAGGTCGCTCATCTGTTTGACGACACGCAAACGCTCAATGGCTGCGGCTGGCGCTACGATCCAACCTACGCGGAGTCCCGGGAAGGCGACTTTCGCGAAACTGTCGATGTGAATGACGAGATTGGAGCGGTCCAATTGTTTTAGCGAGGGGATTTTTTCCTCGCGAACGTTCAGGCGCGAATAGATGTGGTCTTCAACGACCGGGACCTGGTAGCGGCCGGCGAGTTCGAGGACGCGGCGGCGCGAATCGAGGGGCATCGAGACGCCCGTAGGATTGTGGAAGTCGGGAGTAAGCACCAGGAGCTTCACGCGATTTTGCGAGAGCGTGGTTTCCAGGACGTCGAGGTCCATGCCCATCGGGATGCCGGGTTCGGCGTGGGTTTGCACCGGGACGCCGAGGCAGCGAGCGCGCACAGACTGGAATACGCCGGAAGCGCCGGGATACGTGGGATTTTCCAGGATGACGGTGTCTCCCGCGCGCACGAAAGCTTTGGCGATGAGGTCCAGCGCTTGCTGGCAGCCATCGGTGATAAGCAAGGTTTCCTGACGGGCAGGGATGCCTTCACCGCGAAGCAAGTCCAGCAAGGCCGCTTTGAGCGGGCCATAGCCATCTGATGCGCCGAGATTCAGGATATCCGAGCCGTCGCGGCGCAGGACGGTTTGCGCGCAGGTTTGCAGTTCATCAATGGGGAAAAATTTGTCGTCGGGGCGCGCGATCACGAAGGAGAGGGTGTTCTCCGGCGCTTCGGCGGTGAGGCGGCTGAGGACTTCTTCGCTGCGTTCATCGGCGAAGAGAAGCTCCCAGCGCAGGCCATTGGTGCCGTTGGTCATGGGTAGGGCGGGCGGAGGCGGCGTCATGCTGAGGCCATTGCCATTGGCGCGGATGAACGTGCCGCGGCCCACGTGTCCCTGGATCAATCCTTCGGACTCGAGCTCGGCGTAGGCGTTCGCCACCGTGGTGCGGTGCACGCCAAGGTTGTTGGCGAGCTCGCGGCTTGCGGGAATGCGATCGCCTGGGCGCAGGTCACCTGCATGGACGAGGGAACGCAGTTGATCGCGAAGCTGGATGTACAGAGGAATGTGACTCTCGGGCTGAAGATGCAATGGCAGCATTGTCTCTCACCTTGGAACTATTTTAGCAGGAATTGGCCTAGAGCAAGAGCCAATATGTCTTCCATCCGAATTGAGCCTGGCTGCGCCCCTTCTACCGGGTGGCTACGAACTCCTGCCTCGAAAGTACGTCTGTGGTGTGGTTCCCAGCATCGTCCGAAACATTTCAATGAAGGCACTTACGCTGTCGTAACCGACGGCGATAGCGACCTCCGTGACAGATTTCCTTTGTGCCAGCATCTCCAGGGCGGCAAACAACCGAGCCTGCTGTCGCCAACGGCCAAAGGACATGCCGGTCTCAGCCAAAAACGCACGCATGAAAGTACGGCGGGCCATTCCGGCAACATGCGCCCAATCATCCAGTGTGCGGTCATCTCCAATATCGTCCAGCAGACCATCTGCGACTCTGGCCAGTCTTTCTTCTCTTGGTATGGTCAAACGCAAGGGCTGCTGGTCAGGCTGGCGAATCTCATCACGAAGCGTTGCGATTAAGTGCTTTTTCGCCGCGTCGAGCGGTTGGCGCAGGCCCCAACCGACCATGCGATGAACTATGGCGAACAACAGCTCCGACGTGTTGAACACGCAGGGCGTCTTGGGTAGTCCGCGGCACATCTCCGGAGACAAGTCGACCATCGAGCCAGCAGCGCCTCCGACAGAACGCGCCGCGTGCTTACAATTTGGTGGAGTCCATGCGCAACGCTGGGAGGGAAACAGCCATCGTTCGTTTTCTGTTTCCACGATGAGCAACCCCTGGGTCAGTGCGACGAGTTGCCCGCGGTGGTGACTGTGCTCTGGGGTCCAGCCCTCGACCATTCGCCTCTTGAAGTCATATGCCAGCACAGGCGTATCGCTCTCGTAGAGACGGCGCAGTTCTTCCATATCCTGCACCGAGAACATGGATTTACGAGTTTGGCCCTTTTCCGACATAGTTCGCCACTTTCCCGTTAGCGGAACAAACAAAACTCGGTTAGAGTACGCGGCAGAATAAGGAAAGACAACACGGGGAGATCGGGACAATCCATGAGAAAGCTGATCTACACAATCAACATCACGATCGATGGCTGCTGCGAACACACCAAAATGGATCCTCCCGATGACGATGAAGAAGTAATGGACTACTTCACGCAGCTCGTCCGGGATGCTGATCTGTGCTATGGGCGTAAAACCTACCAATTGATGGTTCCGTATTGGCCTGATATCGCAAAGAACCCGTCTGATGCAAAAGCGGATAGAGAGTTCGCTCAGGCCTTTGACTCCGCCAACAAAATTGTTTTTTCACGATCGTTAGAAAGCGCTGAAAGCAGAAATACCAGAATTGTTCGTGGCAACCTTCGCGACGAAATAGTTAAATTGAAGCAGGAGCCAGGCAAGCATATTTGCGTCGGTGGTGTAGATCTTGCTTCACAACTGATAGAGCTTGGTCTGGTTGATGAATATCGTTTCGCCGTTGCGCCAATCCTTGCGGGAGAAGGGAGACGCTTGCTGGAAGGTGCGCACCTGCAGGAGAAATTACAATTAAGACTTGCTGAGTCACACGTTTTCAAAAAATCAGGCTGGATCGCCCTTCGTTACTTGAAACTGTGAGAGAGAACTCGGCAAGGCTCTGCCAGGACTTAACAGACTCCACTATCGCCAGTACTTTTCCGGATTTTTTACCGCAAAGGCCTCGTCTCCGTCGTTGACAGCGAACGAGCCGCCACTGGGTAGGAGTCTCTCAATTGGCGTTACATCCTATTGTCACCTTGCGTTTGTTAACGTGATGTTGTTGGGAGGGCGGTATCCTTCGTAAGATATCAGGCGACACCTAGACGGTATCCGAAAGGCAGGACGAAGATGACCCCGAAGCTTTTGGAGAAGCAAAGCACACGGCGAGAGATGCTGCGAAATTCGGCGGCGTTTGCGGGAAGCACGTTTCTGGCGCAGCTTTTTCCGGTTGGTCTACTAAGGGCGGGGGTTCCTGGTTACGGTCAGCAGGCAGCGGCTCCGACCGACCGGCTTGCGGCAATGCGGGCGCAGATGGGTGGTGTACCCATCCAGGCGCAACCGCTGGCGGAGAATCTCACGCTGCTTTCCGGACCTGGGGGGAACGTTGTGGTGTTGAACGGGCCGGATGGCAAATTCGTGGTGGATACGTTTCTGCTGCCAGCCTGGCCGAAGTTGAAAGAGACGCTGGATGGATTGGGGAGCGAACCGCTGAAAACGGTGATCGACACGCACTGGCACTTCGACCACACGGACAATAATGGCAATCTTCACGCGGCTGGGGCAACGGTCTTGGCACACGAGAACACAAAAAAGCGCATGGCCGAGCCGCACGACAATCCGGTTTTTGGTTTCCACGTTCCGGCGTCGCCTGCCGATGCGTGGCCGCAGCAGACTTTCAGCAGCAGCCAAAAGCTGCAGGCCAATGGCGAAACCTTGCTGCTGCAGTATTTTCAGCCCGCGCATACCGACACGGACATTTACATCCATTTTCAGAAGGCCAATGTGCTTCACATGGGCGATACTTTTTTTAACGGCTTCTATCCGGTCATCGACACGGGCACGGGCGGAAAAATCGCGGGTATGATTGCGGCTGCAGACAAAATTCTTCCGTTGGCGGACAACAATACGAAAATTGTTCCGGGGCACGGCCCGCTAGGGAACAAAGCGGATCTGACGAAGTTTCGGGACATGCTGGTGGTGACGCGGGACCGGGTGCAAAAATTGAAGGCCGCGGGAAAATCGGCGGATGAGATAGTAGCGAGCAAGCCTTTTGCCGATCTGGATCCCGTGTGGGGCAAGGGCTTTTTCAACGGCGATATGTTTGCGCAAATAGTCATTGCAGCGCTTTAGTTCACAGCGCTGTTTACGGAGGCGGCAGTCCAAGAGCACAGCCAAGAATGGCTGTGCCACAAAGAGCGAGGGCCAGCAACCCCGAGCCAGGCAGCCGCATGTTGGATGACCTCATCTCTCGATAGAATCACAATTGATGCGAGTTCTGGATTTATTTTCCTGGTGGGAGCATGGGGTTTTCGTCGGGGTGGTAGCCGAGGCGGCCGTTTTTTTCCCCAGCGGCGAGGTCGCGGATGCAGAGCTTGGTCAGGTCGTCTTCGTCGCACTGATAGATTTCTTTTAGCGGTAGATCTTCTTCCTGCACTTCGTAGACACCCGACTCCATATCGCCGTTGTCGTCAACGTTGGAAGTGACGATGGGGCTGCCTTCGCTGACGCGCACACGGAATTGTTTCGTGGCGGGTTCGTAATTGGAGTAGAGGAAACATCGGTCGACGCAGGCACGATCGGCGATATGCAGGAATAGACTGCGATATCCATCGGGCGCAAAAATGGTGGCGAGGACGCGAGTGCCCGGGGGAAGCTGAGACGTGATTTGTTGAGCGTTTCGCTCCAGGCGATTGAGGAAGCTGGCGTCTTGAAACAGAAGGGTGAAAAAGAAAAGCGCGCATGCGCCGAATCCGAAAAAATGCCACTTTTTAGGTGGCTGCCAAGCGAGCCAGCTGAGACCAACGATTGCGGTGATTAGCGTCAAGCGCGAGACCAAAGCTCCGATCCAACCGGCGTTGGGATCAGGACGTATATTTTCCGGTAGCAGTACGGCGGCGATGAAGCAGATGGCGGAGAACTCGAGGATGATTTGCCGCTGTTGCCAGTATTCAGCGCGGCGGCCCGCTTTCTCCGCCGAGGCTACGGCAATTCCCAGGCCGACGGCGACAACGACAAGGCAGAGATAAAAGTATCGGTGGCCAAAAACGAAGAGCTGGTCAACGCCAGTCCATCGAATTATGGGCGGATCGGGCCACTCGGTCTCCCAATTGGGGTGCCGCAGAACGACGATGTGGGCGGCGAGCAGGCAGGAAATTGCGGCGGCCAGCGGAATTACTTTCCAGTGATTGGGCAACTTCACCCAAAGCGCGCGGTAGACGGCGGTGCCCAGGAACCACAGGAATCCGATCGGGTGTGCCAATAAGATGAATGGCGCGAGTAACGCAGCGGCGATAATTCCCTTTCGAGTTAGAGGCCAGGCAAGGGCCAGAGCAAAGCAGGCCAATCCGATGGAGAGGTAATAGTTCATGAAGCCGAGGTGGAAGACGTAGCCGTAGGCGAGCATGGCGATTACCGGGGCGAGATACCAAGGCTTTTGACTGGTGATGACGGTAAGAAATGCGAAGACGCCCCAGAAGAAAATGAGGACGCAGACGGAAACGGCCAGTTTTTCGGCGATTGCGAGTCCCACGAGTTTCGCGGAATAGAAGAGCACCACGTCGAAGAGCACGTTTTTCCATTGCCAGACTACGTAGACTCCCGGGGCTTGGCCCTGCTCTGCCAGTTGGGCAAGCCAGGCATTGTAGACGTGGCTGCCGAGGTCGCCGGCTTGAATGAGGCGGTGCCAGTAGATCGGGATGAGGACGAGGATGGAGATAGGGAGGTAGGAGAGGATTGATGATTTGGAGGAGGAGGAGGTTGGAGCCGACATGAGAGTGAAAGTATAGTGGGTCGCGAGTGGGGTGGGAATGCGGGGAGAACCCGAGGCCCACACAGCGTTGGATCGTTGGCGGAACGCCTCCCTTCCTTCGTCAGGGCAAGCGGAAGGCGGTCCCACAAGAACAAGCCGAACCCAAGACGGCGGCGGAAAGCCGCCCCCTACAGAATGTGGAGCTTGGTTGGTGGCCGGCGTGTGGGCGCTCGGCGTTGGACGCGGTCGGAGGATTTGCAGTTTGGCGGGTTGTGTGGGAAATAGGAGGGCGCACTTGGCGGGCCGGAGGGCTACGGAATGCATTCACCCTTGTTTGGGGAGTTCATGGGGACGATGGTTTTGATTTTGCTGGGTGACGGCGTTGTGGCCGGCGTGCTGTTGAAAAAATCGAAGGCGGAAAATAGCGGGTGGATGGTGATCACGGCGGCGTGGGCGTTGGCGGTGATGTGCGGCGTGTTTACCGCGATTGCGTGCGGAAGCCCGGAGGCGCATCTGAATCCCGCGGTGACTTTGGCAATCGCGCTAAAGACGGGTGACTATTCGCGGTTAGTTCCCTTCGCGCTGGCGCAACTGCTGGGAGCCTTTGTGGGAGCGACGATGGTGTGGCTGCATTACCTGCCGCACTGGGCGGAAACACCGGAGGCGGAATTCAAGCGCGGCGTTTTTTGTACTATTCCTGCGATTCGGAGCGCCGGAGCAAATTTTTTCAGCGAAGTGTTGGGAACGTTCGTGTTGATTTTTGTGATCAGCGCGATTTTTTCGAAGCAGGTGGCCAGTGTCGGAATCACGGCAGGGCTTGGGCCATTCCTGGTGGCATGTTTGGTGTGGGGTATTGGACTTTCGCTTGGCGGGACGACGGGATACGCGATTAATCCAGTGCGGGATTTGGGGCCGCGAATTGCGCATGCGCTGCTGCCGATTGCCGGCAAGGGGGATTCGGATTGGGGTTATGCGTGGATTCCGATTGCAGGGCCGCTGGTTGGCGGAGCGCTGGCGGGATGGTTGGTGAGAGTGATTGGGATGTGAGTGAGGCAGGGATCAGGGATCAGCGATCAGGAAGCGGAGGTAGAGGAAGAGATTTTGTGGCGCTCGATCGTAGGAGGCCACCCTCAAGTTTCTCGTGGGGTGACGCTTTAGAGGAAAACCCAAGAGCGCAGCCAGGAATGGCTGTGCCACAGGCAGAAGTTAATGTCGACCGCGTTGGCCCTTCGCGTTGCTCAGGGTAAGAAGGCGGTCCCTGCAAAAGAAAGAGTGAAGCGAGAGAAAGAACGAGAACGAGAAAGAGAAAGAGGAAGAAAGAAAGGGAGAGAGAGATTTGAATATCGCGCGGACTTGCCCGCGGCAAACAGGCATGGGGGCAGACTTCGAAGCTCAGGCTAAAGCAGTGCTGCGCCCCTACGGAGAAACCCAAGAGGGCGGGGCAAGCCCCGCCCCTACAAAGGAAAGAGATGGCGGCTTATTTAGGGGCGATTGATCAGGGGACGACTAGCACGCGGTTTATTGTGTTTGATCGCGCGGGGCGGATTGTCGCGCAAGCGCAAGAAGAACACGAGCAGATTTATCCTTCAGCAGGCTGGGTGGAGCATGACCCGGAGGAAATCTGGAGGAGAACGCAAGCGGTAATTCGCCTGGGGATGAGCGAGAAAATTCTTCAGCCAGCGGACCTGGCTGCGATTGGCATTACCAACCAGCGCGAGACTACGGTGCTCTGGAACAAGAAGACTGGAGTACCGCTATGCAATGCGATCGTGTGGCAGGACACGCGGGTGGAAGGAATGGTGACGGAGTTTGCGAGGGATGGCGGGCCGGACCGATTTCGCGGAAAGACCGGGCTGCCGCTTTCCACTTATTTCAGCGCATTGAAGATTCGATGGATTCTGGAGAATGTACGCGGGGTCCGCGAACAGGCGGAAGCGGGGGAGGCGCTGTTCGGAACCATCGATTCGTATTTAGTGTGGCAATTGACGGGAGGAACGCACGACGGGCTGCACCTGACGGACGTGACGAACGCGAGCCGGACGCAGCTGATGAATCTGGCGACTCTTGATTGGGATGAGGAGATTCTGGCGGCGTTTGGGATACCGAAACAGATCCTGCCAAGGATTGTTTCGAGCAGCGAGGTTTACGGCGAGGCCGAGATTGATGCGATTTCGGGAGTGAAGATTGCGGCCGTGCTGGGCGATCAGCAAGCGGCGCTGTTCGGGCAGACTTGTTTCCGGCCGGGTGAAGCGAAGAACACATACGGAACCGGATGTTTTTTGTTGATGAACACGGGGGAACGCGCGGTGCCGTCGGCTTACGGACTGCTGACGACCGTGGGATACAAGTTGGGTTCGCGGCCCGCGGTGTTTGCGTTGGAAGGCAGCGTAGCGATCACTGGCGCGCTGGTGCAGTGGATGCGGGACAATCTGGGAATCATTCAGAACAGCGCGGAGATCGAGGCGCTGGCGCGCACGGTGCGGGACAACGGTGGAGTTTATTTTGTGCCGGCATTTTCCGGTTTGTATGGGCCGTACTGGAAGAGTGACGCGCGCGGCGTGATAGCGGGGCTGACACGGTTTGCGAATAAGGGTCACCTGGCGCGAGCGGTATTGGAAGCCAGCGCGTTTCAGACGCGCGAAGTGCTGGAGGCCATGGAGAAAGATTCGAAGATTTCGCTTTCGTCGCTGCGGACGGATGGCGGGATGGTGGTGAACGAGTTATTGATGCAATTTCAAGCGGATATTTTGGGGATTCCAGTGCAGCGGCCGGTGATCAAGGAGACGACGGCGTTGGGCGCGGCGTATGCGGCGGGGTTGGCAGTGGGGTTTTATGGCGGAGTGGCTGAGTTGAGGGATAACTGGTCGGTGGATCGAACCTGGACACCGCAGATGGCGGAGGAGCAGAGGGCGGAGTTGTATCGACAGTGGAAGAAGGCAGTGACGCGGTCGTTTGCGTGGGTGGATGGATGATAGGAGTCGGGGGTAGAGCTTGAGAGTTGGAAGTTGAAAGTTGAAAGTGACGAGCGAGGTGCGATCGGTGCGTTTGCGATAGGTTGAATTGGCGGATGGCCTCAGCCGTTCGCGTTGATCGGGTAAAAGGCAGTTCCTACGAAGGAAAGAGAGAAGTGAGACAGATTTGAAAATCGTGCGGACATGGGGCGCGGCAGGGCTGCGCCCCTACGAAAGAAACCCAAGAGCACAGCCAGGAATGGCTGTGCCACAGAAGAGAACCCAGGAGGGCGACATAAAGCCGCCCTTCAGAGGAAAAGAGAGACCCAAGAGGCCGATCTGCAGATCGCGTCTACAAAGGCAGGGATGATGGCTCGAAAAGTCAGGTGGGGAATATTGAGTGCGGCGAATATTGCGAAGAAACGGGTGATACCGGCGATGAAGCAGTGCGAATTGGCGGAGATTGCTGCGATTGGTTCGCGGTCGCTGGAGAAGGCGGTGGTGGTCGCGGCGGAGTTCGCCATTCCCAAGGTGTATGGGTCGTACGAAGAGCTGCTTGCCGATCCGGAGATTGACGTCATCTATAACCCGTTGCCGAATCATTTGCATGCGGAATGGACGATTCGAGCGGCGAGAGCGGGAAAGCATGTGCTTTGCGAGAAGCCTATTGGGTTAAACGCAGCGGAAGCACGGAAGATCCGCGAAGCGCGCGATAAATACGGAGTGAAGATCGGCGAAGCGTTCATGGTGAGGACACATCCTCAGTGGCTAAGGACGAAGGAGCTTGTGCAGAGTGGACGGATCGGGAAGCTGCGGTCGGCTGCGGGATATTTCAGTTATTTCAATGACGATCCGGCGAACGTTCGTAACGAATTGGAATATGGAGGCGGCGCGCTGATGGATATCGGCTGCTATCCGGTGAAGACCACGCGAATGGTGTTCGGTGAGGAGCCGCTGCGTGTATCGGCGTGCATCGAGCGCGACCCGAAATTCAAAACCGACCGATTGACTTCGGCGATCCTGGAATATCCTTCCGGGCAGTGCATTTTCACGGTGAGCACGCAGGTTGTTTACTACCAGAAAATGCAGTTCTTCGGCACAGAAGGGCGCATAGACGTGGAAATTCCGTTTAACGCACCGACGGACAGACCCACACGGATATTTATCGACGATGGGAGCCAGTTGTACGGGGGCGCGAGCCAGGTCGCGGAGTCGTTTCCGATCTGCAACCAGTTTACGATTCAGGGAGACTTGTTTTCGAAGGCGGTGCTGCAGAACACGGAGGTGCCGAACCCGGTGGAAGATGCGATCCGTAATATGGCGGTGCTGGATGCGTTGTTTCGGGCGGCGGAATCGGGCAGGTGGGAAGCGCCGGAGAGGATTTAGAAAAGAGACGAAAAAAGATTTAACACAGAGCACACCGGCGCTCTGGGCAAGCAGAGTGAAGAACGCAGAGGGCGCGGAGAAGATTAAGCAAACCCAAGAGGGCGGGGCAAGCCCCGCCCGTACAAAGGCGGAAATTAGTCGTAGTATTCCTGGCCCAGGTGGGTGATCAGGTTTTCGCCTACCATCCAGCGGAGGGTGTTTTTCAGTTTCATTAATTGGATGAAGAGATCGTGCTCGGGATAGAGTTCGGGCGCGGTCATGGGCGATTTGAAGTAGAAGCTGAGCCATTCCTGAATGCCGCGCATTCCGGCGCGTTGTGCGAGATCGAGGAAGAGGACGAGATCTAGGACGATGGGAGCCGCGAGGATTGAATCGCGGCAGAGAAAGTCCACTTTGATCTGCATGGGGTAGCCGAGCCAACCGAAGATGTCGATGTTGTCCCAGCCTTCTTTGTTGTCGCCGCGAGGCGGATAGTAATTGATGCGGACTTTGTGATGAATCGTTTTGTAGAGTTCGGGGTAGAGATGCGGCTGGAGGATGAATTCGAGCGCGCCAAGCTTGGATTCTTCCTTGGTTTTGAAGGAGCCGGGATCTTCGAGGACTTCACCGTCGCGATTGCCGAGAATATTTGTTGAGAACCAACCGTTCAAGCCAAGCATGCGGGCTTTGAAAGCCGGGGCGAGCACGGTCTTGATGAGGGTTTGGCCGGTCTTGAAGTCTTTTCCAGCGATGGGAACGTTGTGCTGAATGGCGAGTTGCTGGAGCGCGGCGATGTCCACGCTGAGGTTCGGCGCGCCGTTGCCATACGGAATGCCACTGGTGATGGCGGCCCAAGCGTAGAGCATCGAAGGCGCGATGGCCGGATGATTGTTTTTCATGGCCTGTTCGAACTTTTCGATGGTGCTGTGAACGTCGTGGGGCTTTTGGAAAACTTCGGTAGAGCCGCACCAGAGCATGACCACACGCGAACATTTGTTCTTCTTTTTGAAGTTGGCGATATCGCGTTTCAGTTGGAGAGCGATGTCGTATTTCGTTTTGCCCTTCTTTACGTGTTTGCCATCGAGGAGTTTGACGTATTCGTGGTCGAAGGCGGCAGGCATAGGCTTGATTTTGGAGAGGAAGGTTTTCACGGCTGCGAGGTGATGGGGATCAAGGACGCCGGCTTTTGCGGCGGCTTCATAGGAACTGTCCGGAAAAATATCCCAACCGCCGAAGACGATGTCTTCGAGACGCGCCAGGGGAACGAAGTCTTTGATTTTGGGCGAGCGGCCTTCGGTGCGTTTGCCGAGACGAATGGTGCCCATTTGCGTTAGCGAGCCAACAGGGACGGCTTTTTTCTTGCGGACCAGTTCGACGCCTGCCATGAAGGTGGTGGCAACCGCGCCCATTCCGGGGAGAAGGATGCCTAGCTTCCCTTTTGGCGCAGCGATATTCGTTGGCTTTTCCATGAAGTTCCTCAGTTTTCCAATTGGTGGACGATGCAGGCCGCAGATACCCCACAAAAATGCTGCGTCCCAAACTATTCATGATGAGGGAAGCGGTGAGGATATGCAAATGGGAAAGGGGCGGGAGAAGATTCGAGGAGGAGCAGAAATCGTGAAGGCGAGAGAATCGCGAGACGCGGGGAACAACCCAGGAGGGCGGGGCAAGCCCCGCCCCTACAAAGGCGGGAGAAAACCGGAGATGCGCTAGAAATCTTGCGGACATGGGGCGCAGCAGTGCTGCGCCCCTACAAGAGAAGGGCACGGCGAAGAAAGAAAAAGCTTAAACGCAGAGTGCGCTGAGGAAGAGCACAGAGGTTACGGAGACGGCAAGGCGCCCGCCTCCCTTCCTTCCTCAGGCAAGCAGAAGGCGGCCGCTACAAAAGACGGAGAGGGCCGGACATTTCCAGTTCTACGTTTACTGTGGGCTTTACTTTCAGGAGGAAGTTACTGGGATCTTTGAGGCCCCACTGGATGTAGGGGACTTCGAATTTTGCGGTTCCCTTCCACTGGTCGTTGGCGAGTTCGGCGTGGACAGGGATAACTAGATCGTGATCGCTGCCGTGAAGCGAGAGAGTGCCGTGGAGCTTTACATCGGAGGCGCCCGTGCGAGAAACGTGGCCTTCGATTTGAGAGGGCTTGAAGATGGCGTCGGGATATTTAGCGCTTTGCAGAACTTCCTTGTGCATTCTTTCGTCGCGGGAACTGTTGCCGCTCTCGCCGCTGGTGACCAGCACGACGATTTCTCCGGAGGCTTTTCCGGTCTCGGGGTCGAAACGAAGGCTTCCGTTTTTAATGTTGAAGGTCCCGTGGACCATATGGAGAGTGCTGTCGACGGTCCAGTGAAGTTTGCTTTGCGCGGGATCGAGGGAAAGCGAAACTCCCTGCACCGCGCTTTCCACGGCTTGAGGCCGCGACGCCGCCGGGGCGGCGGACAATATGGCGGCAAGGCTGCAAGCTGCGAGAGAACTTACGCCCGTGGATTTCCAGCGAGATAGTTTCATCGTTTTCCTTTCGCCAAGTTTCGTTCCAATAGAGTGCAAGCGATGCGGCTACAGAGCCAGGAATTGCCACCCAACACGCGCGCTGATGGAAAACAAGTTCCGTGCCGTAGCGCCGTTAACATGAACGTCAAGCAGCCTGGAAAAAAGGGCGGGTTTTGCCGAAACAGAACGCAGGAAACGCCGGCGAAGCCTTGCATGACGGCCCATCCAGAGCAACGCTCTGGCCATGCGCATGGGGCGGACAGCGATTTGGCGATGACTTCGCTGGTACTCCTCGAGGTTGTCATTGGCCATAGCATCGGCAAGCGCGTTGGATTGACGAAAGGCCATGCGCAAGCCCTCACCGGTAAGAGCGTCAACGCCACCCGACGCATCTCCAACCAGGGCGACTCGATCGCGAAAGACGCGAGGGAGCGAATGCATCACCGTGATTGCGCCACGTTCGCGGCTAGCGAGTTCCGCATTGGCCACGCGGTCGTTCAATTCCGGCCAATTCTTTAAGGCATTGGCGAATCTAGCGCCATCCATGGTCTCTGCCATCACGACGATGCAAACTTCGTCATCACAAATGGGGGTAACGTACGCTTGAACTCCTTCGCCCCAGAAACTTTCCATGTAATCCGACCAGGGGCGCACCCGGTAGTGACGGCGCGTGGCGTAACGCCCGGTACGCCGAGAGCCGCTGTCAAGGCCAGTCCAGCGGCGTACGCGAGAACCGCTGCCGTCGGCCCCGACTGTCCAACGACTTGTGACAAATTCGTGGCCTACCTGCACGCCCAATTCGGTCATGCGCGTGACAGGAGAATTCCAGAGGAGTTTAACGCCAGCATTTTCCGCATGACGCACCAAGAGTTGGTGGAGCACAGGACGCCGAACACCCAACCCCGCTCCGTCAGGAAAGTCCGCGCTTACTTCCAAACCGTTTTCCAGAAATCGAACGCCGCGAAACGGGAAGCCATTTGATAGAGCGACGTCAACACCCAAGTCCCGGAGTGCGGCTAGCGCTTCCGGCATTAGACCTTCTCCGCAAGGCTTGTCCTGCGGGGGCGCGGAGCCATCCGCGACCATCACGTCGAAGCCTTTTCGGCGCGCGGCAATGGCCGCCGCCAGGCCAGCCGGCCCACCACCGATGACGAGGACATCCATGCGCTTCCCTGGGAAAATCAAGTTTCCACCTTTCCTGCGCGAGCCTTCCCGTCCAACTTTCGTCTAAATATTTACGG
>Ga0210399_10002460_pt1 | contig 14392 bp, 4 predicted proteins | sample IncBWC14MmetaG_FD_150865 | JGI IMG/M metagenome (GOLD analysis project Ga0210399, IMG submission 150865) | Forest soil microbial communities from Barre Woods Harvard Forest LTER site, Petersham, Massachusetts, United States - Inc-BW-C-14-M | ecosystem: Environmental > Terrestrial > Soil >... | reverse complement strand
GGTTTTGACGTCCAACAACAGATAAGACGTCTCGCTCTTTGCGAAATCGCGCCGCAGAATCTCGACGGCGGATTGCGAGAATAACGAAGCCGGAGGATTGTTCAAAGGTTGCGCTTGCTGGCAAAACGCGGGCACCGCGAGCAAGAGGAGGAGCAGCAGGTGCCGTGTCCCTTGAGGGCCTATTGAGCCCATGCGTAAGTTACCGTTTGGGTTTGCCGGTCGCCGGCATCTCGAACCACGATTTTCTCGGATGAGATGTTCCTCAAAGTAAAGCTCAAGCTGGCAAGGTTCTCCGAGAAAAACTCGGGGCCTCCGCCATTTTGGGGAGATCCGGAGCCCAGGTCGAGGATCCTGGTGAGCGTCACGAAATTCTCCCGCTCCCGTTCATGATCAAAGGCCGCGGTCAGAATCGCGGCTGTGGCGGCCGTCTTTTTGTTCATCCCCTCCAGCGCTGTGCTTAAAAGCGGTACGCTGTCCGAGACGATGAGATATTTCCCGCGCACAGCGACGGCGAGTGGCCAGAGGCCGTCAAGCACGCTGAAGCCCGAAACGCTTTTCCATTCGACGCCCAACTTTCCCGTGGTGAATCCGGGCCGAACGAAATCCACCAGGGCGCAACGTACCGCGGGATCCTCCCAATCGGATGTTCCCAGAAAAGCGACGGCGGAATGAATGCGAACAAACACTCCCGCGGAATCGCGCTCCGTGCCCTGGAGTTGCAACTGTGCGAGAACGTGATTTTTGGCAAACACTGCTTGAAGAGGAGCGCTGCTGTCCCCGTCAACTGAGGTTTGTGCCGGCGGCTGATCGATCCTCGTCTCCAGGTCCGAAGCGGAGCCGGTCTCGCCCCCGCCAAGCTGCGCCTGAGGTGCGAGCTTTTCCGGCGCGGCGGGTCCAAGATGCGGCGCCAGAATCTTGGCTGTCAGGAGCTCCAGGGAATTTTTGGGATCCGGATCGGCCTTCGCCTCGTAGATGCCAGTGTTTGCGGGAACCAGGCGCAGAATTTCGGCAACCGCGGCCGAGCCTTTCCCTTCCGAACGGTCGTTAACCGCCTCTTTCCGCAGCAATGTGCGTTCCTCGTGATATTCCTTATCGGAGCGCGTGAGGTCGGAAATCGCAGCGGTGTACTGCTTCATGTCTGTGATGTTTTGCTGAACCCAGTAGGAGCGGAAATACGGGCTTGGAACAATTTTCTCCAGATTCAGAACCATGCGCAGATCGCCTGGCGCGCCAGTGGCTGCCACCGATCGCGACCACCATGGCTCTTCTTCTACACAATGATCCTTACTCCCGGCGAACAACTGGAGAGCCCCGGCCAGCAAGTCTTCGCGCGTCGCCAGCAAAAGGTAGTCGTCGGCAATGGCGAACGCAATCTCTCGATCCGAGTCGGGATCCTTGCGGTAAAAGAAATTGACGCCTCCCGCGGCGCGAGTTTCGAATTGCGACCTGTTCTGCCACAACGCGGACTGCATGGAATCGGCGGAAGCGCGCCGGGTGATGAAGAGAAACTGAAGCTTTCCGATGTCGTAAAGCGCGAGGGCGCTTTGCTTTCCCGCTGCCTGGTGGAGCAAATCCGCATCCACCGGAATACCCGCGGCCTTCGCAAACTCGTCGCTGGCGCCTTGCAATCTCAAAAGCAGGCGCGACTGCGAAAAGACATCGTGATTTTTGCTCTTCAGCCAGGCTTCTTTTTCCTGGGATTTGTCCCAGTCCGCGAGCAGCGAAGAAAAATCCCGGGCCTGCAGGTAAAAGACGGCGCCCGAAGGGACAAATTGCGACAGTCGGGGCTCCGGTGGAGTAGCGACTCGATAGGCGCCAAGAGCAACGCCGAATATCCCGGCACAGCTCAGCGCGACCCAGATAGTGCGGTTCATGGTTTTCTCCCTGCATTCGCGGGCAATTTTCCCGGTGACTCTCCTCGGGCAACCACCCGCGGCCGCACCAGACGATCCTGCTCCAGTTCGGAGTGCAGGATTGGCTGACGAGCCGCGTTTGTGCGTTGGCGCCGTAACCGCGTCCGCACCTCCAGAAGTTGTGTGGTGACGTGTGTGCGCTCAGCCGGCGATTTTTCAAGTTTTTGCGCGATTTTAAGGTAGGCAACGGCCTCGTCCAAACGATCCAGGCGGATCATTGTCAGTCCAACTTCGTGGGCCAGTTGGACTTGTTGAGAGAGCGGCAGAGCTACGCTGGATGCACTCTGTACTTCCGCTTGGCCGGCCTCCGCCTCCTCGTCCGCGCCGAGTGTTTCTTCGTCGCTAGAATTTCCTGGAGCGACCCGGCCCAGCAGCTTCTTCTGCAGCAACTGCTCGATGGAGGACAGGGCAAGCTCGTCGGCGGGGATGGAGATGGCCGCGCGAAACAACGGCACGCGCGCATCCTCTCTCGATGGTGAATCCGCCAACGCTTTCGCGAGGATCGCCATTTTGTCCCGGGCATTGGGAACATTCTGCGCCGCGGCGAGCCGCGAATCGTAGAAATAAAGATGGTCCGACGCAGCCGGCGTGATGTTCTTCGCTCCCGCTGCAAGCAGCTTCAACTCCGCACTGCCAAGCTCCGCGGACTGCGGCAACCCTGCCATCGCCGCGGCGGCTTGCACGCGTAGTGCGTAGGGATTCTCTGGTGCGGCGCAAAGTTTGGCCAGGCTTTGCGCAGCCGGATTCTTATCCTGTGCCACCAGAAGTTGCGCTTTGCTAAGCCGGAGACGGAACGACGGTTCCCATGGAGTTGCATTCGCCAGCGGCTCGAGGAACACAAGAGCTTCCGCGGGGCGGCCTGTCTTTTCAAACAGCGCCGCCGATGAATCCATGTTCTGATATGCATCGCCCGCAACGAGGACCAGCCTCTTCAGCAATGTGACCGCACCCGCGACGTCGCCGTCCGCGATCCGGATTTCGGCCAGGCCCAGGAAATTTGTCGCCACTAGCTGGTGCTCTTCCAATTGTCGAGCGAACACAAATTCAAGGATTTTCCTGGCCGATCGCTTATCGCCGCCGTCTAAAAGTTGCCGAGCGGCAATCCGAAGGCTTTCCGCGGAGGGCGCGGTTTGCGGATCCGATTTATATCCGGAGAGGACCGAGTCCAGCGTCCCCAATTGCGCCTCACACTGCATTTCGTAAGGCACAAGCGCCGAGGAATCTGAAACAGCGGGGTTCTTGCGCAGTGCAGCAACTTCATCCGCGGCCTGGCTGTATTGCTTTGTATCGACAAGATATTTCACCCACCGAAGCTGCCAATTCCACAAAGCCAACTTCGCATTTTCTTGCTCCAGACCCTCGTCCTTGGCCACTGCCGCCAGCTTGGCTTCGAGAATTCGCTGGAAAATTGGCGCGCGGTTTGCAATCGGAATCCACTGCGCCTCCGCGACATCCGCCAGCACAATCGTGGGGTCTGGCGCGGCCGCTGAAAGGTCCAGCATCCAGGCCGTAGCGGCCGCCGGGTCGCCTGCGGCGAGATAGGCGCTGTGCAGCAGCGCGTTCGAACGATAATTCCCGTTGCGCCGGAGATAAGCACGAAGGAGTTGATCAACCTGCGGCTTCACTTCCGGATAGGCCCCGCGGGTGCGCACGTGATCGAGCGCCCGGCCAAAATCCGCCCAGAAACTTTCCGGCAAACGCATGTTGTTCACCTGATTCAGTTGCTCAACAAAGAAAAGTTTCCATTGCGCAACGGCCTGGGCCCGGTTCTTGTCCTTGAAGTAGGCGAGCGCGAGCTTGTCGTGGACCTCCACACGCGTGGGTGAGAGCTCCAGTGTGTAATCGTACTGCTCGATGGCCTTGCGCACGTCCCCGTGCTCCAGGTAGAAATCACCAAGCGAGAGATAGGCATTCGACGATGCGGGACTGTGCTCCAATTCGGCCGGCAGGAAATCATCGGGTGCATCCAGCCGGGTGTCCGCAAGATATTCGCCGTACCTTGACGCGTAGTAGAACCAGATATCGCCGGCGAGTTGATTGTCACGGTTAACAGGCTTGCCCACCCGCTCGCCAATAGTCTGATCGCCGAGGGCGTCAACAAACGCAGCTTTGATTGGCATCAGAGGCTCAGCAAAGTACAAGCCAGTGAGCGCGGTGTAGGATTTGCCCCAAACCGGCGGCCGCAGCTTGCCGCGGGCTGTGACCACCGCATGAGCCAATTCCGCATCTCCGTTTGCGAAAACAAAATCCGCCGCCGGCTGTCCCCACGGCAACCATGATCCGGCCACCTGGACCAGTTGATGCGGATTTTTCTTCAACAGAAGTGTAAACCAGCGAGTTTGGTTCGCACCGCCGAGGTTTGCGGGACCCAGGCTGGAGAGCACGCGCAACTCGTTGTCGCTATCGCCCGCGGCGCGGTAGGCCTCGGCAGCATTCAGAAGGGTTGCAGAGCGAAGCTCCGGCCTCACTCGTGGTGCGAAGCCTTCCAGTTGCCCGCCAAGCTCGGCAAATTTCAGCCGCTGCCGTTGCAGCTGCACGAATTCCGTCATTTGGCCCATCCAGGCACCCTGATCCCGGAAAGAATTCATCATCAACTCATAGCGCCACGCGGCTTCTCTGTCGGCCAGTCCGGCCGCCTGCACCAGCGGAATGGCTAGTTCTGATGCGGTTCCGGCAGGCATGGGAGCGCGCAGCGTCTGCGCAAAGCTCGAAAATGTGACCTTCTCTTCCGGCGTGAAATACTGCGCCACGGTAGAACCTATCTCCACCAGCGCAGCGCGCATGCCGGTCCGGGCAGATTCCTGACGGGTGGCAAGGACACGCTCGCGCCATTGCCTGTCGGAAATGCCTGAAATCCCGGATTTCTCAACCTGGTCTTTCAGGACAGGAAGTGAATTCGACGCAGCGTTCATGGCGTTCCGAAGCGTGGCGTAAGCATTTTCATGCTGGCGGAGGCGAGTCATGAGGCGAACATAGATTTTTGCGCCGTCGTGATTCTCGGGAGCGGCAAGGAGTTCATCGCCGGCGGCGCCTACGCCTTGCTCCGCAAAGCTTTTTGCCGGTTCCAGGATGCCCCAGGCCTCCAGCCGGCGCGCCACCTCGAAGTAGTTCGCGGCGCGCTCCGGCGCCGCTTCAATCAGCGCCGTCTTGAGTGCAGCGACGGCCTCCGCGTTCCGTCCCTGGCGCGCACGAACCTCCGCGATCTTCTCCATCCACTTCGGGTCCTTGTACGCCAACTGGTAGAGGTGCTCGTAGTCGCCAGCCGCATCGTCAAACCGCAGCAAGCGCTCTTCCAGCGTCGCGCGCGCGATGTGAAGGTCGCTGCGGTCGGGACGAATGTTAATCGCCTTGCCATACGAATCGATCGAGGCAGGGAAATCTTCCAGGCTGGCTTGCATCCTGGCCAGCACCATGGCCCAGCGGTAATCGCGAGGCGATTGTTGAATCGTCTTCGAATAGAAATCGAGCAGCTGTTTTTCGCGCTGGTACCGCTGAGAGTAGATTGCAGCTTCTGTTGCAAGGCCTTCGTCTTCCGGAAAATTATTGATCAACTCGATGTATTGATCGATGGCGCCCGGATAATCCATCAGTTGTGTGAGCGCGGGGATTAGTCCCCGGCGCAGGGTAGCGATTCGGTTCTTGCGGTCGTCGGAAGCGAGAGGAGCGTTGCGAAACAACGCGATCTTATCTAGATAAAATTGCTTCAACCCCGGTGCATCGCCCGCTTGTGCGTAGGTGTCCGCCATGGCCGCAAGGTACTGGCTGTCGTATGGCAAACCCTTCAACAGGTTGTCCAGCAACCTGCGCGCCTGCTGAAAATCCTTGGCTTCAGTGGATTTGCGCGCGGCTTCAAACAAGAATTGCGAGCTGAGCTGGGGGTAAGCATCCTTGGCGGCTTGCCGCAGAACAGTAATTGCCTCCGGATAGAGCTTCACTCGCCAATAGAAGTCCACGGTAGAACGCACTACTCCGAGGATTTTCGGATTGGCTTGATACAGCGCCTCAATGTTGCGTTGAGCGGCGGCGAAATCTTTTTTGGTCTCATAGAATCGCACCAAAGCGTAGCGCAGTTGCATCCGGGTCACCGGGTCGGTGGCCAAGGCAGCTTGCTTCTCCAGCGCTTTCTGCCGGACTGCTTCCAGGGATCGCTGCTGAGCAATCGCTTCGATTGCCGCGGCGTGTTCCATGGTTCCGGCGTGTTCCAGTGCCGCGGCGAGGAACGCGGCCATTTCCGGCGCGCGATTCGCGGCCTCCAGAACGGGCAAGCGCAGATTGATGGCCGGCAGCGCGTAGCCCGAATCCACTGCTAACTTCTCGGTCGTGTCGTTCACCAGATCCCGAAGCTTCGGGCGGCGGGCCAGTTCTATAAGTCGTCCCATGGCGGGCGACTCTCCGCCACCCGCGACTGCAGTGGCGGCATACTCCTGAACAGCCCTGGGATATTCCTTCCGGGTTTCGTAAATCGCGCCCTCTTCATATCCATACAACGTGGCATTGCCCAGCTTCTTTCGGCCTTCATCCAAAAGGCGCAGCGCATTGTTGAAATCGAAATAGTCCCAGTAGATGGTTGCCGCCTCCAGGTAGCCTCCCGATTCTCCCGGCGCCACATTAGGAATACGCTCCCAATACGGAGCCGCCTGCTGGAACAGCTCTCTATCCGAATAGATGTCGCCGATGCGAGCGAGAGTCTCCGTGTTACCGGGATTCGCGGCAAGGAGATTTTCTTCCACTTTTGCGGCGACTGCCGTCGTTGAAGGATCGAAATAGGCAAGCGAGCGAAAAACCGAGGACGCAGTTCGATCCAGTTGCTGCTCCGCGGGATACACATCCGCCAGAGCCTTCAGCACCCGCGCGCTTTCTTCGAAGTGTGAGCGCCAGATTTCGGCTTCCGCCAATTCCGTTGCAGCGGCCGGGTTTTTCTTTACGAATTCCTCCCAGTCCGGCGTCTCTAGCTGCGGAGCCGATTGGCGCAAGGCGCTCAACTCATGTTCCAATTGGCGGCTGTCCGAGAGGTATTCAAAGTATTCGTTCCGAAGTCTGGCATCTTCAAACCAGTGCTGGCGAATCAGTGCGAGCCACGCGGCTTGGTCGTAGGTCGGGGTGGAATGATAGGCCTGCAGCAAATTGTTAATGAAATAAAGATTGTGAGGAAATCGCGCATTGGCGTATTGGTTCAATCGCAGATACATACCCGGTGTGCTTGCGCCAACCGAGGCGAAATATGCTTCAAGCACGCTGCCATCGAACTGCTTCACAGCATCTTCTGTGAGCTGCTGGAGTTTCGAATATTTCTCATAGCGCAGGTACAGACGCGCCAGCTTGCTATACCAGGACGGATCGGAAGAACGGGTGAAGGCGCGACGGTAGACTTCCTCTTCCTCCAGGCTGAGATTGTTTTGCTGGAGGAAATTGGCAAGCCGCTCGTAGAGCCCCGGATCATCCGGGTTGTGATCGATTTCGCGCCGCAATACGCCCAGCGCCTGCGGAACCTCTTTCAGTTGCACCAGCCGCGCCAGGTAGCGCTCGAGCACCCGTGAATACTCGGGGGAGCGCGGGCCAGTTCCTCGTGTTTCCGTGTTTCGCCCTACCTGAAAGGCGGAAGCCACTGCTTGCGAAGGCGTGGGAAGTGTTTCACGCCCCTCGCCCCCATCCCCGCCATCGGTCTCTTGATTCGCGGGCTGCTGCAAGCGCTGGTAGCCTTGCGGAGCGCCAAAGCTCTCGTTGTCGGCAACCTGCTTGCCCAGCGGAATATTGTCCGCATGGGCGGCAAGTTCCTGCAGAATTGCATCATAAATCGCAAATTCTGCTTGCGTCTTTTGCAGACGCGCATCCGCGTCCGCCATCAGAAGCGCCACGCGGGTGCGGTCGATGGATTTGGGAAAAGCGGCAAGAAATTCCGTTCCGCCCTTAAGTACGGCTTCGCTCTGACCGTTGCTTGCATAAAACTCCAACAGTTTCACGTGCAAATCGGGACGGCCCGCTGCGTTTGGAAAATTCTTGTCCAAAAGAGCCAGCAATTCGGCTGCGCGCGACCGGTGAAAATAAGAAAACGCGCGCAACTCCTCCGCAGGGTAAGCGCTACCAGGCGAAGTCGTGTTCAAGATCAGGGAAAGAATCCCGTTGAGGTAACCGGGGCCAGGATCCATCGTGGCGATGTCCTTGTACATAGACAAATCCCCGCTGCCCAATCGGATTGCGGATTCCGGGGAGGTCAAAAGCATGTCCGTCAGCCGGGTAAGCGCGCGCTCCTGGGAATCAGCCTGACCTTTGCTGCTGTAGAGCGCAAAATAATACCGCGCCGCTTCCGGATACGAGTGGATATCCTCGAGTAAGCGCCCGCAGACATACAGTTCTTGCGGAGTCCACGAAGATTTCGGGCTTTCTTTATGCAGCCGCAGGTTTGTGATCGCCTCTTGGGCTGCGTCCAGCTTCCCCTGTTGCTGGTAATAATAGAAGACACGCGCGGTGGCATTCAGGTCTTCCGGATTCTTGCTGAGGGTGGCGCGCGCCTCATCGAGAGACTTGCGCAAGCCTTGCGTTTGCGCCAACAGGTCGAAATACCCTTTTACAAGCTCTGGCTGCCACAGGGGCTGGAAACTCTTCTCGTAAACTGCCAGGCCCTGTTGAATCGACCCCTGCCTGTACTCCACCAGCGCCCGGGCCTTCACGGGGAAAATCTCGTCTCCGGGAAACTGTTTCTGGTGGGAAGCAATCAACTGGTTCCCTGCGTCAAACTCTTTTTGCGCGACAAGAAAGTCCAGGAAGCGCGCGTAGAGCTGTTCTTCGCCGGGGTAGCGGGCAATCCACGCACGGTACGTTGCAATGGCGGGTTCCTTTCCCAACGCTTGCGCATTGACAATTCCGAGAATGCGTTCGAACGCGTTCCACGAACTTTGCTGATTGGGCAATGTGAATTTCTCCGCCGGTGTTGAAGACGAATTCCCCAGCGTTCGCAGGACTTCGATCTCCTCCTGCGGACGTAGGCGGCGGTGATAGAAGTCTGCAAGGTCCAGTTGGGCGGCGGCTTTATTTGCGGCTTTCCCGGAATACAGTTTCCAGTCCTTCTCCGCGGAGACGAAATCCAGTCGCCGCTCATCCTCGAGGGCGGCCAGCGAATACAGATCCGCCTTCATTGGTTGTTGCTGTATCAACTCCCCAAGCGCCGGGCGCGTTTCCGCGGGAGGCCGCCGGAACAATACATCGCCATAAGGCAATTGCATGGCCCGGAAGAAGGCGCGTTCCACCTCGGTTTTTGCTTCGATATTGCGAATCCAGGCGGGCAACTCGCCTTTCGCGGACAGCGCAAAACCCGCGACGATTACAAGCAGCAAAGCTCCACCGATACGCCGTCTGCGTTTGGGCGCGAAATCACGGTACGATTTCAATGTCCACCCCCTGAGAACCCATGTTGTGCGCGATATCTTCCGCGGTGACCGTCAAATGATAGGTTCCTGGAATCAACTGATCCGGAATGAACAATTCCCCGGTATTCGTCCCGGCCTTCGCGTCCCAGCGCAGGCTCACGGGTACGGCACCTTCCAGGCACGCCACAAGAGTCCGGGTGTTCTGCGACGCGGCAACTTTCAACCCAACGAGTTCCCCGCGGCGATACCGTGTTTTTGGAAGCTTGATCTGAACCGTCGGAGACTTGCTGGCGATCACGAACGTTTTCGATTCGCGATACGTTTGGCCGGAGCGGTCGCGCATCACCAGCCGTACGGGATACGTTCCGTCCGCCAAGTCTGTCGGGACCAGAAAGCGCGTCTGCCAGGTATCTTCGTCGGGCAGATATCTCAGCTTCTTTACTAGTCCAAAAGGAAACAGCGCCACAACCGAAACAATCGTCGGGTCGGTCTTCACGCGGATCACCGGATCTCCGGGTCGAATCACACGTGGCCGCAGCAGTGCCCGCGGCGCCGCCAGAAACGAAGTGTACGGAGTCACAAACTTGTATTGGCGCGACAACCGGATGATCTCCTCGATCGAAGCCGTGTCCTCACCCTCACGCTCGATTTTCTCCAGCAGTGCGTCAACACGGGCACGCGCCCAGAGCCTGGGAAGTTGAGGATGTTCGGCGGATTCGCGCGGCAAGCTCGCTTTAGACGAGATGGAAAGCGGCGTTCCGTCTCTCACACCGTGAACGGTAAAACCAACCCCCTGCGCCGGATTTTGATAACGCCCCACCCAGGTAGCGCGCGAACCGGCGAATGCCGCATCCTGCAACGGATAGACGGCATCGACCGCGGACTCCGGCGAAACCGTCAGTCCCAATTGACCGACCGGACTGCGCCCGATCTTAGATAGAAAAGAAGTCAGTTTGAACTCGAGCGGCTCCGTTGACAGTACATTCTCAAGGACGCCGTCATTGCGGGCCAGCAGTCTGAACAGCGGCAAGTTCGCATCGTCACCGACAGCAAAAATATAGGTCTTGGGGCGATTGGTCGCCGGCAAGCGCTTCCATTCGTTGTCAAACGATGCCGCCAGCTTTGCGTTTCGAATCTGGCCCTCGGTGGCTCCGCCGTCGCTCAACAGCACCAGATAGGAGTTCCCGCCGGACACATTGGATTCGCGCAACCCTTCCTGAAGTGCTTTCTGAATGTTAGTGCCGCCCCGCAATCGGCTGGCTCGCACGAAGTCCAGCGCTCGCTGGACGTTGTTGCTGTCGGCTGCGGTCGCGGCCGGTTGAAACGCCTGAATTTGGCTGTTGAAGAGAATCAGGTTGAATTTGTCGCCGGGTTTCAGGGCGCGTAGCAGCGTTTCCAGCGCCTGGTAGCTGCGTTCGAGCTTTTCCCACTGCATGGAAAGCGACGTGTCGAAAAGAATGAACACGGTTTTTGCCGGAGCTCCACCCGTGGAAGTGTTCTCCTTCGCCCCGCTGTTGCTCGCCCCGGAACCTAAAAGGGCATTCACCGCGAAGAATCCCGGCTCGTTGGTGCTCCGAACCGGAGCGGTCTCGGTCGGCGATGGCTGAGCGCTGACCGGGTTTCTGTGCGTAATTACCGCAAGCGTGTCTTCTCCCGATTTGTCGATCGCAAAATTGGCAACGAAGTCTTCCGCGAGGTTGACGTCCTCGCCTTCGAACGTGGCGCGGACGATGTGCGGCGTGTTCTCCAAGAACCGCAGGGGATAAATCTTCGCCGGCGCTTGAAAATTGGCCAGCCCGTGAGCCGATCGCAGTTCGAAGTTGATCTTCAGGTGGCGGGCAATCTGGGCCTGGTATGCATCGGGTCGCAGGGGAATCGCAAAATAGGATTTGAGATTTTCCACAGGAATGGATTCATGGTATTCAAACTCCAGGCGCTTCGTGCCATAGGCGGGGATGGGAACGATTCGCGCGCTGAATATGGCGCTGCGCTTGGCTTCCTCTGCGCCGCGCTCCCCCATCTGCAGCAGCCCTGGATCGATCGATTGTTGCTTCAGTTCGTTGTAGATCTCTCCGGCGCGTTTGCGTTCCAGAATGACCGCCGGAATGCGCACTGGCCCATCCCAGACAGCAAAGTCCGAAACCGTGGCGCGGTTGGGTAGCGCGAAAATGTAGTTCCCTTCTTCGATCCGCCACGTGTGATTGGCGAAGATCTGCCGTACAAAAACACGGGCATCGCCGTTATCGATCTCGACCGTAATCTCCATTTCCTCCAGCGAAAGGATCGCGGGATCTGGTTGCGCTTTATCACGCGGCAGTAGCACTCCCCCGTCCGGAAATGCGGCCGCGGGCGCCAGCAGCCAAAGCAATAGAATGCTTAATGTTCGATTCATGGCTGAATCTTGTTCTCCTCGACGCCTACCAGACCATTGTCCGTGCCGACGTAGATGTATCCGTTTCCTTCGGCCAGCGCGGTCACATTCGCGGAAGGCAAGCCGTCGGTAACGATGCTCCACCGCTGCTTTTGCCGATCGTAAAGATAGAGCCCGTGGCCAAGAGTTCCGGCGAACACATGATCCTTCGTGACCAGCATGGCGCTCGGATTAATCTCGACTGCGGCGGTTGCGGTTTGATAAGCGTGGAATCTCCCCGAACTGTCCAGACCCATCACGCCGCTTCCATACGTTCCGATCATCCATTCGTCGCCGACACGGACGACGGCGGTGATCCAGTTCTGTTTCAGCCCTGAATTCCCGGCGGTGAAATTCGCCTTCACAAATCCCTTTTGCACCGCGGAAAGGCCGCCCAGCGTCCCGACCATCAGATCGTCGTCCGACGCTGCCAGAGCATACACATGGTTGTTAACAAGACCGTGAAAGCTGTACATGCTGCGCGCGCCGTCGCCATCGAGGAACGTAATTCCCGCCGGCGTGGCGATGGCCAGTCCGCCGTGGTAAGAAACAACGTCGGTGACATGCTCTGCGATCAAGCCGTCCGTTTTTCCCAAAATCTGTTCGGGTTTCCCGCTCGTTCCGAAACGCACCAGGCCATTCGCAGTCGCCACTTCCACGGTGCCACCTTTGGCGTCAGGCGAAATCCGGTTCACGCAAAAAATGTGGTCATTCTCAATGTGCAGCGGACGCGCGGGCCCGTCTGGCAGAACGTCAAGGCCGTGATCGAAATAGCCGACCCACAACTGTCCGTTCTTGTCGCGAGCAAGCGCTGAAATGTTCCGGTCAGTCAAAACGGCGGGGCGCGCCTTCAGCACTTCCTGCCACCCAAAACCATTCCGCTTTACTTCGAAAATGCCGTTGCGAGTCAGGATAATCGCGCCTTCTTCGGTTCCTCGGATCTGCCGCACCTCCTCAAGTCCCACGCCGGGGCCGCTCTGGGACCGTACGCGCCGGTGATTCGCAGCTAGCGGCACGCGAAGGACACCTTGATCCTCCGAACCAATCCACAACTCCTCATCTTGAACATGCAGGCAGGTCACCAGCACGCCGCTCGCCAACACACGCGAAAAGCGCCCCCCGTCAAATTCCGCCACCCCCACAGGCGTTCCGACGTATGCCTTGTCGCCGGCCAAAGCCAAGGCCTGCACCTGCCGATCCGGCAGCCCTTGTTCTTCTGCGAATGTTTCCGTCGTCCCGGCATGCCAATGCTTCACGCCTTGATCGAGCGTTCCCACCCACAAGTCCACCTCGGAACCTGCCAGAGCCCGGACGTACAGATGGCCGAGCGTGGGATGCAACTCCTGGATAGACTTCCCGTCATAAACAAGCACACCGCGTTTCTTTGTGCCGATCAGCAGGTGGCCGCTGGAAACGGGAAGGATGGCGGTCACCGCGCGCGCGTCGGAACTTTCCGCATAAATCTGTCGAAATTTCTGCCCGTCAAACAGCAGAATGCCCTGGTCAGCGGTCGCCAGGATCAATTCCGGTTGAGGCGCCCCTACGAGCTGCCCAACCGCCATTGCCACCAGAGGCGAACCAGGCAGATCGCGGCCAGCTGGGAACTCGCGGAGAAAATTGCCGCGCAAATCGTATTGCGAAAGGCCCGCCGGTCCGGCGACGTACAAACAATCTTGAAAATGTTCAACCTGCGCGAACACTTCCGGAGAGCGCACCGTTTCAAAATTGATATTTGTGCGGGGTAAATATGGCTGCGAAACAAACCCGATCTCGCGTTCGGATCGAATTTCTTGTTTGGAAGCCTTCAGGGCCCGCGACGCTTGCCAAATCACCAGGCCGCCCATCAGTGTGATTGCCGCCGCGACGATCCCGCCTGCCCACCACAGCCTCTTCCCGACCGTGACCATGCTTCCCCTTCGAGTTGCCGCCAATGGAACGCCAGTTCCAAGAAACGTCTTGCAGGAAGAGTTCCACTTTGCCTTCTTCGAGATTTCACTACATCTTGGCGAAACGCTAAAGCGATATCGTGTCTGCAAACATACAGTGTGTCCTAAGATTTACACTCGCCGTTCAAGGCGTAGTTTGTCGGGCCGGCGGGCAGCCCTGCTTCCCGTGCAAGTTTGCCTTCGCCTGTGAGGCGCACCTGGAGGCCAAGGCATGAGTGATCTACGGAACTTCTTTCTTGTCGGAAGGAAATGCTGGTTGGGAATGTGCTATGGGAAGTGCTAATTCGGTCTGCCGAGCCAGGAATACTGCCAAGCCACCGATACATTTTGAAAGTTGCCCCCAAAGGTCGCGTACGCGCCATTGCTGTAGCTGGCTTTCAGACTCTGGTGCTTGCCGATGGGGACTGATGCGGTCACTCCGATGCGCGAGTTTTTCTGCAGAGTTTGGGGATTTTGGACACCGTTCAGGCTTGTACGACCGCCATACCAAAAATTGCAGTCGAGCGAGACCCAATACCGGGGCTTTACGTCGTAACTGAGATGTCCCTCAAACGAGGCGATGGGCGCTTGCGATTGCGTCTGTGTGCCGGGAAAAAACGAATTGTGCGACCAGAAGTCATGGTTGGTTGTGTAGAACCACGCGCCGCCGTATCCATCGAGCACCCAATGGCTCCAGCGCCGGGAATAGCCCAATTCGGGTTTGAAGGCCCAGCGGTTGGCTCCGTTGTTGACCAATTTCGTCCCATCATATTGACCGGT
>Ga0210399_10002459_pt1 | contig 14392 bp, 9 predicted proteins | sample IncBWC14MmetaG_FD_150865 | JGI IMG/M metagenome (GOLD analysis project Ga0210399, IMG submission 150865) | Forest soil microbial communities from Barre Woods Harvard Forest LTER site, Petersham, Massachusetts, United States - Inc-BW-C-14-M | ecosystem: Environmental > Terrestrial > Soil >... | reverse complement strand
CCGAGAAGTTCCAAGCGAGACAAACCCAGAATGCGGAGAGCCGCGGGGTTGGCATTGAGGCAAGTCGCCTGGTTGTCGAGAATCAGAATGCCGTCGAGGGCATGCTCGAAAATGGACGCGAACTCTCTGTCCGTCACGTAAAACACATCGGCAGCGGCATGCCGCTCTCGCCCGGCATGAAGCAGGTAGTAGGCGTGCAGCGCAAGAGCGCAGACCAAAATGACGGGAATGACGGCGAGGAACAATCGTGATTGCGGGTCCCCTGCAACCAGAGACAAGGCGAAGAAGAGGATCCCTAGGAGCAGGAGGGAGAGGGAACTAATCCAGAACCACCGGGGTGGCGGTTCAGTTGGCAAGCGCGTCTTCGGAAGAAACGGAGCCATAGGTATGTGAGAAGAACTCATTCAATGTAACCGTCGAGGGTTCCTCTCTGATATCTTCACCGTTTGGTAGCCATGCTACGCGCCGCCATTCCACGGAGTCAAGAAAAGAGGAGACGGAAAAGAGGAGACGGAGTGACCATGTGGCCTTGCTGTGAGCGCGAAACTTGACGCGCAACGGTCTTCCGTCATAGTCGAAGCGGGAGACCAGGTATTTCCACTCGGGGCGCTTCCTCTTCGCGTTGTCCCCTTAGGATGAATGCCAGCCAATTTTGGCCAAGCTTTCCCCTTGTCGCCTCGTCATAAATAGGCCGGAGTTCGGGTTCGAATGACATGAGGACGAACACATCCGTAGGTGCCTTCAAGGGTTCTGGCAGGCCGAAATAGGACGTCACAACCAATGAGTTACTGCCCATCTGTGCGATTCTCTTCAAACTAATGCCGAGAGTGTGCTGACGGACTATGATTAGTCTTCAAGGATAGGGACAGGTTGAACCGCCTCCATGTGACCACGCCGTCACCTTGAACTTCGAGGTTGGTCCTATCCATCAGAAATCCGACATTAGGGTGACGCCGGCAAAAGTCGCAGTGACTCAGAAACTTGCACAGCAGCGGAGCAGCAATTCCTACGATTCAGAAATTCTGCCACTGTGGGTTTGCGAGGGGGCTTCATTTTCTGTAGATGCCACGGTCCAACCCTGCGATCAGTCGTTCCGCCTGGATGTTGAACTTGTCGCATATTCTTAGGAAAGTTCTGAGGGTAATAGGTCGTCCCGCTTCGATCTGCTGCCAGTGGCGTGCTGAAAAGCCCAGGGAAATCATGTCTTCCTGAGTGTATCCGTTACCTTTGCGGAGACCTTTTATCCTAGCCCCGAGAGCGCGGAAGAATTTGCTTTCGTCGATCACATTTGAGCTTATAGGCGGGGACGCGCAGAAACACCACGAGCGGATTAGCTGTGCGTGGAAGTTTCTATGAGGTGATTCGAGAGCGCATCAAACGCTTGAGCTTTTGTTCGTTGCGAGCAGCGAGCTCCTTCAGAAGGAAGGGACGATATTTCCTGTGTTTATATATTCCTCGATCAAGATCTTGCAGAAACTTAGACATCGACGTCCGGAAGGCGGCGCAGATCCGGAGGATGGTTCTCCCCGTAAGCGGTCGCCCTTTCTCGATTTGTTGCCAATGCCTCGTTGAGATTCCGAAATCACCAGCAGAAACACCACGTGCAGAAATACCACGAGCAGAAATACCACGTGCAGAATAGCTGGTTATATATTAAAGTGTGCATTATGCCATCGAGGCATGAGGGAATAGGTACATGGATATGACCAACCCATGCAGACGTGTCCAGGAATCGAGGATTCAGACGGAGGCTAGACATTGAGCTCCTTCTCTGCGGCCCACTTTCAGACACTTCCGCTCCGGAATGATCGAGCGGCAACCGATCCCTTATGTAAGGATACGGTTGCGCCAACCGAAGAACCTTCTGACGAAGCCCTTCTTGCTCGGATGTGTGCCGAAGACAAGGAGGCCCTCGGGTTTCTTTTCCGCCGTTATGGCCGCCTGATGCACAGCATAGGAAAGAAAATTCTCCACGATCCCGCGGAAGCCGAAGATTTTGTTCAGGAGCTCTTCCTGCACCTCTTTCAGAAGGCGCACCTATACGATCCTTCCAAGGGTGCGGCGCGTGGCTGGATCGTACAGACGGCTTACTATCAAGCACTCCACCGAAAGGTTCACCTCAGCACCCGCCCCCACTATGAGTCTCGCGAATTTGATGAAATGGAAGTTGGCGGCATCGCGGCACCTCCGATAGCCGGATATGACCGATCGGGAGAAGGTCTCTTCGGCAGGGTTCGCTGGCGGGAATTGATTGCGTGCTTGACCGAAGACCAGTGGGAGACCTTCCGGTTGCATTTCTATGAGGGCTACACTTTTGACGAGATTAGTCGGCTGAGAAATCAGACGGTATCCAGTGTCCGCCACCATTTCTACCGGGGGCTCGACCGGTTGAGAAAGCAGTTGTTCGCAAGTGAATTGCGCGATAGTTAAACAATGTGGTAAAGATGGAGGCGTCAACGGGAAGCCAGGGTGCGGTGTCTTATGAATCCGCATGAAGAAATTCTTGAATTATGCGCGGCTTCGACCGCCGGTGAACTGACCAAGGAAGAACGCCGAAAGCTCGACGAGCACTTGTCGGGCTGTGCCCCCTGCCGTGAAGCCCTCAAGCAGTTCCAGGAAACGATTAAAACGGCCGTCCCTGCCATCGCCGCGGGTTTGCCTCAGGATGAGCCGCAACTGGATAAGTCCTGGTCCCCAGACAAGACGCAAGTGGCGCTGTTCGAGCGCTTGTCTAATGAGGACCGTAAGGCCGGTTCCCGAAAGACCCCCAAAGACGCAATCGAGGGGTCAGAGCCATCGCACCACCGTGCCTATTTTCCCTCCCAGTTCGACTGGAGACAGATGTGGATGTCCTATGCCGCAGCTATTTTGCTGTTCTTAGCACTCGCGATTTCGGCATACCGCGTGGGCATCCGAAGAGGCGTCGAAGTCGCGACGAATGTGCCGGCATCGCTTGGGAAGGGGAGCAATCCAATTGAAGAGCAGCTGAGCGATCTCAGTCACGACCGGGAAACTCTGCGCGCACAGCTGGCCTCGCGCGACAAAGCAATCGACGATCTAAGGCAGCAGGTCGAGCGGTTGAAAGCCGCGGAGAGCGAACACTTAGAGCATTCCGCTTCTGAGCAAAAGGAACAGGAACGCCGTCTGGCGGAAGAGGCAGCGAGCGCGAACGCTCGCCTAACGGACCTGCAGAGCAAGCTTGATGTTGAGGAAAAAGCGCGTGCTAGCGAGTCATCCCGCGCAGCAACACTTGAGGCAAAGCTTGGAGAGCTTACCCAACAACTTCATACGCGTGACGAAACCGTTGCGGCGGAGACCCGCAGGCTCGAAAGCCGTGAAGGGACCATCGAGCAACAGCAGGCCAAACTTGCCGAACAGAAAGAGCTGTTGGACCACGACCGTGACATTCGAGAATTGATGGGGGCGCGGGACCTTTATATAGCCGAGGTTCGTGACGTTGCAAAAGACGGAACAACCCAGAAATCCTATGGGCGCGTTTTCTTCACGAAGGGGAAGTCCCTGATTTTTTATGCTTACGACCTCGACCGGCAGCCGGGTTTGAAGAACGCAAGCACATTCCAAGCGTGGGGGCAGCGTGGGGCGGACAGAGAAAAAGCTTTGAGCCTAGGAGTTTTCTACGAGGATAACGTGTCAAAAAAACGGTGGATCTTGAAATTCGACGATCCGCAGAAACTGGAGGAGATCGAAGCGGTGTTCGTGACCGTGGAACCAAACGGTGGTAGCCATAAGCCAAGCGGCAATCCGTTCCTCTTTGCGTATCTTAAAGTGAATCCCAACCATCCCTGACCAGTAATTCCCCGGCCCTCCTTGCACAAGACCCTCCATCCAGACGCAATAACCGGCACAGAAATTACGTTTCACATGCAAACCTCAACAAGAGCGTGTCATTACGCGCTAGGAGGGTTTTCGTGCGAGTGAACCGGGGCATGTGGCTTTTGGTCTGTCTACTTCTTTCCGTGAGGTTGAGCGTCGGGCAATCATCGAATGGGACGATCAGCGGGATCGTTCTCGATCCTTCGGGAGGGGTGATTGTCGGCGCTGAAGTATTAATCATCAATAATGCCACCGGAGTTCAGTACCCCGGCAAAGCGAACAGTGAAGGCTACTACGTGGTGCCCAATATTCCCCCGGGAACATATCGCATTCAGGTTTCCAACAGCGGGTTCAAAACCATCATTAAACCGGACATCGTCGTCCATGTTGAGGACGCGCTCGCGATCAACTTTACGTTGCCGATTGGGGCTGCGTCCGAGATAGTGACGGTGGAAGGTGGCGCGCCAATCATCAACACGGAAAACGCTTCCGTAGGTACGGTGATTGACCGGAATTTTGTGGAAAGTCTGCCGCTCAACGGGCGCAGTTTTAATACACTTCTCCAGTTGACGCCCGGTGTTGTCATCGCCCCGGTCTCCAATGGCTTCGTGCACGGGCAATTCAGCATTTCGGGCCAGCGTACTGACGCCAATAGCTTTTCCGTCGACGGTGTGTCAGCTAATTTCGGTGCCTCCTCCACGGCTTCGTCAGGGCAATCAGGAACGGGAACGGCGCAAGCGTTTAGTGCTCTCGGAGGCACGAGCAGCCTCGTTTCGGTGGATGCTTTGCAAGAGTTCAGAATCGAGACTTCTTCGTTTGCTCCAGAGTTTGGGCGATCTGCGGGTGGACAAGTGATTCTCACGACGCGTCCGGGGACGAACGAGTTTCACGGCTCTGTATTCGACTATTTTCGTAACACCGCAATGGACGCAAACAACTGGTTTAATGACCAAGCGATTCCTAGGATTCCAAAGGCGCCCGAACATCACAATGATTTTGGCGGCGTGGTCGGCGGCCCAATCTGGAAAGACAAAACGTTTTTCTTTGCTTCTTATGAAGGAGCACGATTGGACCTCCCCTCGACTCTTCAAATTCAGGTTCCTTATATTAATTCTGCCGTGCCTTCCTGTTCGCCATCCCCTGGGATCGCACAGTTTCTCAAAGCTTACCCGAAGCCAAATGGCCCTGTTTCAGCAGCCGCCTGTACGGGTCTGTTTACGGGATCCTTTGCCAATAAGGCAACCCTTGATGCCGGCAGCCTGCGCATCGATCACACCTTCAACGGGCGCTTCTCGATCTTCGGGCGCTACAACGATGCTCCTTCCCAAATCGCAAACCATACCAGCAGCCTTTCTGAAATCGATACAACGATTGCGGATACGCAGACGGTAACTGTCGGTGTGAACATGACTTTGAGCAACCGGCTGTTCAACGCTTTGCGAGGTAACTATTCCACACAACGTGCAGGCCTATCCCAGGCTCTCGGTTCTTTTGGAGGGGCCATTCCACCGAGTCCGGACGTACTTTTCGGCTCACTTCCCCCGGCCCAAACCGCGGCGTTCTTTCTTCCGTTGGATGGCACACAATCCTATTCCCTGGGACCGAATGCAAATAATCGAACCAAGCAGTTAAATTTTGTGGATGACCTCAGTTTCACTCTCGGTGCGCACCAACTGAAGTTCGGGGGCGACTATCGAGCCATCTTTCTCGATAGCGCTTCTTTCAAAAATCAGTTCACGTACCTACCCCTTAGCGTGCAGGACCTTATTTCGACGGGGCAGGTACTTTTGTTTATTCCCCAAACCGTGCTTCCTGCACGGATACTTTCACAGTCAACATCACTTTATGCTCAGGACAGTTGGAAAGCCTCACGAAGAGTTGTTCTGACCTATGGAGTTCGGTGGGAACTCAGTCCGGCGCCTGAGGGTCTTGGTTCAACAAATTTGGCATCGTGGTCAAACGTCAACAATCCTCCGGCGATTACGTTGGCGCCCGCCGGGACCCCGTTGTGGCACACGAGATTCGGAAATTTTGCCCCGCGTTTGGGAATAGCCTACAGCTTGGATCAAGGGGGCAGCATGGTTCTGAGGGCCGGGGCGGGCGTGTTTTATGATCTGGGGGTAGGTGCGTCAGCGGGTCTTGCCGATACTTTTCCAAATCAGGCCGTCGGCGAATATCTTTTTCAAACTATACCGGTAGCCAATATCGGCTCCTTCGTGCCGGCAATTTCAACCATGCCTCCCTACCCTGTCACCGATAGCGTTGGTTTTGACCCGAATCTGAAACTGCCTCGTTCCTACCAATGGAACGTCGCCTTGGAAAAATCGTTTGGAGGCCGGCAAGCTCTCTCTGTGACCTATGTCGGACAGGCTGGGCGCGATTTGTTGCGGCAAGAAGCCCTCTACCGACCAAACTCGAATTTCTCCGGAGGCTTTGAGCTGACGCGAAACAACGCCAAGTCTAACTACAATGCGCTTCAAGTACAGTATCGCAAGCCCATTGCGTCCCGAGTTCAAGCGCTCCTGAACTACACCTATTCACACTCTCTGGACAACGCCTCTAACGACGTGATCGCTGGCCTCGCGAACGAAGTGATTTCGGCCGCCAACGACTATGCGTCCTCGGATTTCGACGTGCAGCACAGCTTTTCCGGCGCCCTGACGTTTGCTGTTCCCTCCGTAGGGAGGTCCGGGCCGCTGGCCCTCTTGACGAGAGACTGGTCGCTCGACACGGTCGTCGTTGCGAGGAGTGGATTTCCCGTAAACCCATTCGTTTCGGCGCCGTCGTCGTTGGGTGTTAGTTCCATTCGTCCCGATCGTGTGCCCGGTGAACCTTTCTATGTTTACGGTGCGCAATGCGCACAGGTTTTTGGGCCCGTTTCTCAAGGCGGGAATGGGGTTCTTGAGGCAGGGCAGGCGTGCCCCGGTGGGATGGGATTGAATCCGGCCGCCTTCGACTCAGTTGCCCCCAAGGTCGCGAATCGGCAGGGAACGTTCGGTCGAAATGCAATTCCGGGGTTCGGCCTGACACAAGTTGACCTTTCCGTCGGCCGGAAGTTTGCGATAACGGAACGGCTGAACGTGCAATTTCGTACTGACGCATTTAATCTTTTCAATCATCCCAATTTTGCGAACCCCGCTGGAAACGTTTCCGGGGGGCCCAGCTCCTTGCTATCTCAACAGACGCTCAACACCGGTCTTCGTGGCCTTAACCCTATCTTTCAGCTGGGCGGTCCCCGCTCATTGCAGCTCTCATTGAGGTTGGCGTTTTGATGTGCCGGCCGAGAACGGTCCTGTGTCCCGTGCGCCGTCCTGGATTCCCGATCAACTAAATCCTTGGGGGTAATTTGGATGAAGTACGCTCGTGGTGCGATCCTTTCTTCGGTGCTGCTTTCGAGTGGAATTCTATCGGCTCGGGCTCAAGATTCAAATGTCGTCCGTTTTGACCCGGCGCCGGTGCGAATTCCGCCTTTAGAGAAGGGCGAGTTCCGTCCGGTGACAAGCAGGGATTTGCTGGACATACGAGATGAAAAAGGAGTGAGCATATCCCCTGACGGCAAATACGTTGCCTTCGTGGTTGGGCAGGCAGTATATGAAACGAATGGCTATCGCAGTGGTATGTACATCGTGGGCACCGCACCTGGCAGTACTCCCGTTTGCCTTGGAACCGCGGGTTCGCCACGATGGGATTCCATCAACCAATGGTTACCCGATTCGCCGCAGTGGTCGCCGGACAGCAAGTACATAACCTACCTGGCTAAAATGGACAATATGGCAAATAGAAACAGGCAGGTGTGGCGATGGAGCGTGGACGGCGGCGCTCCGGTACAGCTAACGGATGTCCCCGGTGAGGTACAGAATTACCACTGGACTCTACAAGGCGACAAGATCGAAGTGACGTTTGAGAGGCCGAGAGACAGCGGCCAGGTTAACAGGTTGTCTGAAGATGGGATTGTATATGACGGCGGCTTTGACGCTACGGCTGACCGGCCAGTGGTCAGCGAGGCGCTCGCCTCCGAGCCGAAGCAGCTAGAAACGTGGATTCACGACATCACTACGGGTCTGGAGAGGATGCAGACAAAGGAAGAAGCGGACGCTACTGGTCCTTGGGTCAGTGATATCGGGGAAAAATATAGCGACAGGACCACAAGTTGGGCGGGTCATCACTTGCTGGATGCCAAGATCTCGCCCGACGGTCATAGGGTCGCATATCGGATTTTCAGCGGAGATTCCCCAGGAACCAAGGTCTTGTATAAATTCTTTTCCAAGCCCGTGCGCGGAGGGACGCCTGTCGATGTGGCGCCAGGTGTTTACCTCACGGCCGACTATTGGTGGGCTGCCGATAGCAGTAGAATTTACTTTATCCAGAATGTAGGAGACGGTCGGCCTAACAAGCTCATGGTCGTATCGGCTGAAGGTGGAACGCCTAAGCAAGTTTTTAGTAGTTCGAGTTCCGACGCACTTTACTACTGCTCCCCCGACAAACGCTTTCAGTATATGGCGTGCGCGGGAGAGAACAGAGCGACGCCAGCTCAAGTCGCTCTCGTAGATTTGGCCGCCGGCACCGTGCGAACGCTCGTCGACCTGAATCCCGAATTTTCGAATCTGGAGCTTGGATCAATCACGCGCCTGGATGGCGTCAACAGATACGGAGACCACTGGTGGGCACACTTAGTAAAACCCCTGAACTACGAACCTGGCAAGAAGTACCCCTTGATTGTCACGACGTACCGAACTCACGAATTCGAACGCGGTGCCTCGGGGGATGAGAATCCCATTCAGGTCTATGCGGCGCATGGATTTGCGGTCTTGAGCTTTGACTATGGCCGCAGAGACTATGACAACAAGCCCGGCGATTTCGAGCGCTATCTATCGTGGTATGAATCGGTGGAAGCGAGCATAGAGATGGCCATCCAAGAAGCCTCGAAGATGGGAGTGGTTGATACTACGCGGGTTGGCCTGGCGGGGTATAGCCGCGGAACGGAGATGGTGGCGTACGCAATCACGCACACCAAGCTCTTTCGCGCTGTAAGCGGCGCCGCCGGGGATGGTAGTCCGTACTTTTACTACATGGCATCGAGAGGTGTTCAGGACAACTTTTCGAGGGAAGGTCTAGGAGGATGGCCGGAAGGAAATTCCAAGGTGAATTGGAGGCAACTGGCACCCGAATTAAACGCCGACCGAATAGACGTACCGGTGCTGAACAACGACCCTGATTCCGAGTTTCTGGCGGATCTTGCGTTGTATACATCGCTCAGGGAGCTTGGAAAGCCTGTAGAGCTAATCATTTACCCGAACGAAGTGCACCATGTAAATCAGCCGAAACACCGCTACCAAATCTACGAGCGCAACCTGGATTGGTTCAGGTTTTGGCTCAAATCGGAAGAGAGCTCCGATCCAGCCAAAAGTGAGCAATACCAGCGTTGGCGCCAACTTCGCAATCTCCTACAGCAAGCGGTGGCGAGTGAGAGCGGTGCCAGGGAACGAAGGAATTAGCATGCTACTCCAAGGCGCGGGCACAAGCCCCTTTTCGGATTAGCTAGCACCGCGCAATCAAGCATCCAAAGCAACCTGCCATGGGTGGCTCCGAACATTTTTGCCCCGAAGCCACTACTCGTCGGCTTCGCATACTGGCAAGGTCATTTGCACAGAATGCCGTTCGATTTAACGCACGCGTAAGGAACCTGCTGTTGCCGCGAGTAGATTCTGTCCATAGCCCGACCAAAACTCAGGAGTTGCGGTCTGCCGTATTTCACGAGTGTCGCTCCCTTTTGGCTTTCACCTCGCGGGCAAAGCGTAGGATCTATCTAAACTTCGAACGCGGGACATCCTAATTGGGAGGTGATGGAGAAGCCATGATGCTCGGCACCTCAAACATCATGGCTCGTTGGCTATTCGTCGGCCTCATACGCAGGATTGGTCATAACATGCTGCACGCCTTGGGAGTCAAAATTCCCACTAATCTTGGGCATCCCTTGACTTTGAATCGCGGAACTTGCTGAGGCAAGCATGGCGATTTCTGGTTTGGCGTATTTCATGGATATCACCTCCTTTCGCTTTTTGGTTAAACATCGGAAACCTGTGACTCGGTTGTCGTCACTTGCTCGTTGCTCCCCGTCGTCGGATATTGTGCAGGCAAGGAGATTAGAAGCCAGGAGGGTGGGCGCCTGAATCCTCCTGGCTTATGTTTTACTCGTCTCCCTCGTATGCAGGGACTGTTGCGAGCGGCTGGTTCGCACTGTCCACGCCCGAGTGGCTCTTGATTTGCCCGGACTGGATCACGAAGCTCGCAGATGCAAGCGAAGTGATTTCTGGTTTGGTGTAGTTCATTGAGTTTCACCTCCTTTCCCTTTTGAGTTTCTCAGCTGAGATCTCAGTTTGTTTTTCGGCACTTACTGCAATCCGCTGACATTCAAGGCCAACGGGCTCCGGTCGTTGGTTTGGGGGAGCGCTTCGGTGGTCGAGGGCCGTGGTTGACTTGCGAGGTCACCCAAAACATGGCTGGCAGCCAAGTTCCGGAGCCAAAGCTCGATACCAACGCTGCGCATGAGCGGAACAATGGGAACGTCTGCCCCTTGCCGAATCTTTTGCAGCATCTCTAGGAAGAGCGTTGAGTTCACGATCCCAAGTGAACTCATGAGCATGTGTTGACCAAGTTCCAGCAGATATGGCCATTCCGAGGCGATACCCACTCGGGGACCGCGTGTAACAAATGCCTTACGCTTCCGGTTCAAGATTTCGTTGGGGACGATGCCGGTGAGCGCACGACGCATCAGCGAGCGGCGTTGGCCCGGGCGAACGAGTTGTTCGCGTGGGATTGCGTATAGAAATTCGAGGAGGCGCCGGTCGAGGTAGGGATAGCGTTTCTCGTGCGGGAGGTTTGAGGATAGCTCAGAGCAGGCAAGCTGCCTTCGCAGAAGATCCAACGTGCCGACATTTTCTTGAAAGCTGGGCAGGGGACCGAAGATGGATGTCCGGCCCTCATACCCAGCCAGGGCCGCACGATTCCGTTTGACGAACGCTGGATTGAACCAGGGCGCGGGACGTTTGTGTTTCGGGACAACGACGAGGGCGGCTGGAAAGAAATCTCGAGCGGCATCAAGTAGTAGATGGAACCATGGCTTGCGCTTGTTGAGGGCCCAGACTTTTAGTTGGTGAGCCAGGATTCTGAAATGGCCGCGGACTAGAAGATCTTGTAGTTCGGGAGTGGGAGTTGGGACACCACCGGTAACCTCGTCTCCGCCAATGCCTGAGAGGACGACGCGATTGCCTTGGGAGGTCATGCAGGCTCCTAATTGACGGTTGGTCTCAGACGGACGGCCGACGTTCGAGCCGGGAGTGGCTCGAACGTATTCACTGTCGAAGTCGAACTTCAGAGGTCCTTGTGAACCTACATCAATATGGCAGCCGATGCGGCCGCGCTTTTCTTCTACCTTCGTGAAATAGGGGCGCTCGTTCCAGTTTGGTTCGGAGTCGTCGTAGTAGGAGATAGTGTCGAGGCGTGGGAATTGCGTGGCTCCGCGCGCGATGATGGTGTCGGCCATGCACACGATGCACGAGGAGTCCATGCCACCGCTGAGCTCGGCAAGAATGGGGCTATCCGAACGCAGCCGGAAGCGGACGGCTTCCGCGAAGACGGCGCGGAAGTGCTCTTCGTATTCGGCGTCGGTGCGGTAACGGATTTGCTTATCTGAGTCGAAATCCCAGTACTTGCTGACCGCGTGCTTTCCCTCTCGTATAAATACAAAAGAGGACGGTGGAACGGAATGGATGCCCACGTAAGGAGTAAAATGGTCGGCTGGAAAGAATGTGAACCAGCCGGCGATATACTCTTCGTTCAGTTCGAAGGAGTGCCCAGCGAATAGAACAAGGGGGTCGAGGATAGTGCTCCAAGTGACTTGGTCTTTCTCAATCGAGTAATAGAGATGGCGGGTGCCGATGGGGTCCTTTGCCAGAATCAGTGTGCGCGTGTGTGGGTTCCAAATGGAGAGGGCCCAGTCACCAATCAGCATGGTGAAGCAGTCCTCCCACCAATATTCATAAGCGGCGGAAACGATCTCAACGTCCGTGGAATCAGCCGTTACCAAGTCGCCCAACTTATCGATTAGATCTGCGCGATTGTCCAAACGGCCGTCCCAGGTAATGACGGCCCCAGATCCCGCAATGTGCGGTTGTGTTTCGCGACGGGATTCCTTGGTGGTATGAAATGCGCGATACACGATGCTGATATCAGCGTTTGTGTACGAGCCTCCATCGTCCGGACCAAATGGAGCAATGACCGGCAGCACCTTTTCGAGATAGTCCCGGTCGGCGGGTTTGCCGTCGGTATTCCATCTTCCAAATTGGACGCTCATGATTCTCTTCCTCAAGGTTCACTTTGGAACGAAACACTGCTAGCACCGATCCAAAACCGCATACATTTCCGGGATGTAAGGTTTGTCGTTGACGACGCAACCATCTACTTCGACCCAGGCGTGAGCTTTGAACGGCATTTGTTGCGTCCCGATGACCATCTGCGCTCGGACGCCGTATTCTTTTAGGAGGCATGCGGTCGCTGCGGAGCGTTGCAGACAGAGCGCTTCCTTCCAATACCAGATGGCAGCCATGTCGATGGCGGAGTTGATCGTTTCGACGACATTGGGATCTGCCGTGTGCGTTCCAAGTGGGTAGTTGCGAACCTTGTCGTAGAGCACGGCGAAATTGTCTCGCGCCAAGTACAGGTCGAAATAAATCAATTTCAAGTACGCTTTCAGCACTAGCAATGACATGAGAAACCCTCTCTTTCACGCCGGCAATTGCAATTGATCGCACAGAAAAGCCATGCGGTCCGTTAATGCTTCAATCCGCTTGCTCAAAGGGAGCACGGGGGAATGGCCGCGAAACTTGCTGTACTCGAGAAAAATGGGATGTTCTGAAGCATTTGCGGCCTGCAGCCGTGCTGTCATTTTGCGGGCATGGAGGGGATTACAGTTCCGGTCAGCGTCACCGGAAACAATCATCGTGGCAGGATAGGCTATGCCCTGCCGGACTTGATGATAGGGAGAGTAGTTTTTGAGGGCGGCGAAATCCGCGGGGTCGTCCACCGTCCCGTACTCATCTTTCCAAACGTGCGCATTGTCAAACAGGTGGTACCGCAGCATGTCCAGCATCGGAACCATGCAGACCACGGCCCTGAATAGGTCCGGCCTTTGCGTAAGCGCAGCCCCTACGAGCAAGCCGGAATTCGAGCCGCCGAAAATGGCGAGCTTTCCAGGTGAAGTTCGACCGGATTTGATGAGCCATTCGGCTGCTGAAAGGAAGTCGTCGTAGGCGGTCTGACGGTTGCGGCGTTTGGCGGCGTTATGCCACTCCGTTCCGAATTCTGATCCGCCACGAATGTTCGGCAGCGCAAAGAGACAGCCGCGCTCCATGAGAAAGGCGACGAAGATGCTGAATTGCGGCGTCATAGAAACGCCGTAACCCCCGTAAGAGGTCATGATTGTCGGATTGCTGGTTCCATCGAGAACGTCGCGACGGCCCACAAGGTACATCGGTACTCTTGTGCCGTCCTTGGACATGAACCAAATCTGGGAATGGCCGTAGTCGTTGGATTTGAAGGGAACGCTGCGTTGATTCCATAGTGTCCGGTTCCTGCTCTTCAATGAGTAGCGAAAGATCGAAATGGGTTCGGTGAACGATTCCGTTTCAAAAAGCAGCTCATCGCTGTCTGGCGAACCTCCAACCATGCGCAGTGTTTCGTCACTTCGGATCGGCAACTCTCCCAGTGCTTTGCCGGAGAAGTCGAAGATGTGGATTTGATGAGTCATCTCCCTCCTGTAGGAGACAAAGACGCGGTCACCGACGACGAGCCAACTGTTAATGGGGGTATCGTCCTCGGGAACGATGTCAATCCACTCGTGCTCTCCATTGTCACGAAGGCAGATTTCGACAATGCGACGATTCGGCGCATCGCGATCGGTAATGGCAAAAATCCTGTCGTCGAGCAACCGCAAACCGAGGTTATAGTCGATTCCACGAAAAATCGGTTCAGATGGGGTCACTCCTACGAAAGGTCTTAGGTAAACATCCGTGAGTGTTCTTTCAAGAAAGCGGTAAACGAGAAAGACAAGTCGGCTGTTGTCAGAGAAAAGACCAAGCCGGATTTTCTGGTCCTCGCCTGCAAAGAAAATCTCCTGGTCTTCGCCGAGCGATGTTCCTAGAACATGTTGGTATGCGGCGCGGTAGAAGGGGCGGTCGGCATTCACAGGTTCGTGAACGTAGTAGAAATGTTTGTTATCGGGCGCGAAGGCGAACCCGCGCAAATACCCACGCGGGAGAAGGTCGGGAAGACGCTTCCGGGTTTCAATTTCAAGAAGCTCAAAGGTTCCCGTTCTCTCTCCCCCTTCCTTCACTTCATATAGGAGCATCTTGCCGTCCGGGGAAACGCAGAGAGGCTTCACGGAAGTGAAGGTGCCCGTCCCTCTTGCCGCCGGGTCGATCAGGAGTTGGTCTTCGCCGCCTGCGGTGTCACGCATGTAGATGCAGGGCTGTTCCTGGTCGGGAAGGCGTTTTCGGAAGAG
>Ga0210399_10002456_pt1 | contig 14403 bp, 9 predicted proteins | sample IncBWC14MmetaG_FD_150865 | JGI IMG/M metagenome (GOLD analysis project Ga0210399, IMG submission 150865) | Forest soil microbial communities from Barre Woods Harvard Forest LTER site, Petersham, Massachusetts, United States - Inc-BW-C-14-M | ecosystem: Environmental > Terrestrial > Soil >... | reverse complement strand
CGCCCCGGGCGCAGAGCTCGCGGGGCGCGGCTGGCGTGCTCGGGCTTGTAGAGGGTTGGGCGTCCGGGACCGGACATGGCGGATGCTCCTGAGGGAAGGATTGGAGCGTATTTAAGTCCCGCTTTGCCTTTTGTCAAGTATTACTTGAACACGCTTAAGGCGGTCGATCGAATTTTCGGGCGCCATAGCGCCCGAAAAATGCCGTTTCAGATATCGTCCACCACTCCGCCTCAGATTCATCAGCAGTGTCATAAGGGCTCGATGCAGCCTCAGCTCTGCCGAAGCGTACATCAATTCCTCGATCAGCCCTCGATCAGCCCCTTGTTCAACGCGCCATGCCCGTCGCCCCGTCCGGAACATCATAGAAGGCCAGGGTCATCGCGACGCTGGTGTAATGCCCCATCAACGTGATGACATCGGTGACGCCGACGTGCCCGAGCGCCTTGACGGCGCGGTCATGGAGCCCGCGCGGCACCCATCGCGCGTTGGACAGCACCATCGCCATCTCGTAGACGATCTGCTCCCGTTGGTCGTCGAAGGCGACCGGCATTCCGCCAATGATCGCCTCGACCTTGAGCGCCGGCAACCCGACCTCTTTGGCGTGCCGTTCGTGGGCGGCCGTGGGATAGGCCGAATGCCAGCGGCTGGTGATGACACAGACGGCGATCTCGCGCTCGCGCTCGCTCAGGGAGTAGCCGCCCGGCTGGAAATGCGCGCCGAACGGGCCGGCGACTTTCGCCAGCTTCGGATTGTGCACCCAGATCTTGGTCGGGCCCGGCAGGCGGCCGCGGGCCGCGATCATGGCGTTGTAGCCTGCCTGTTGTTCCGGAGTCATTTTGTCGTACGGGATTTCGGCGTAGCGGCCGAAGGTCGGGGTCTCAGACATCAGCCTTCTTCCTTTTCTGTCACTGTTCGAGCCTGTAGACGACGCGTTCGTGCCTGGCCTCGAAGGCTTCATCATCGATACGCCGAACCTCGAGCTGGTCGGCGGCATGCAGGGAGCGCAGGCCCTGGCGCGTCCGTTCAGTAAATTGTTTCCTTGAGGCGCTGCGGGTAGTCGCGATCATAGGTTTCGCCGTCAAAGCCCTTTTGCAGGGATTTCATGATCGTGCCGCTGCTGGGCAGGCTGCTTTCGTCAACATGCAGGCGCGCGTCCCACAGTCGGGAGCGAACGAGCGCCTTGGGACACTGCGTGTAGACTCGTTCGGCGGTGACGACGATGACGCTGCGCGGCACCTTGCCGTCCATTGCGAACGATGCACAGAGATCGGGGTCGATGCTTATCGCTGCGCGGCCATTGATGCGAAGAGTTCGACCGACGCCGGGGATCAGGAACAGCAGCGCGACGCGCGGGTCACGAACGATGTTGCGCAGAGAATCGATGCGGTTGTTGCCGCGCCGGTCCGGCAGCAGCACGGTACGGCTGTCGACCACGCGGACGAAGCCGGGCGGATCGCCCCGCGGCGTGCAATCCAGCCCTTCCGGGCCCGACGTGGCCAGAATGACGAAGGGCGAGATCTCGATGAAGCGGCGGTAATGCTCGGAGATGTGGTCGATCTCCTTGATCACGGCAGGGCCGGCCGGCTGGCCGTAGAGGGCGTCGAGTTGAGCTTCAGAAGTGACAAGGTCCGGCACGGTTCCCTCTCTCGAGTTGCTCGCGATGTTAATTCGACGGACGATGGTAGCTCCCAATGAGTGCCGAAGCCAAGCACTCGGCGCGGAAGCGATTTCGTCATGTCCGCTTCGGGTCATTCGCTACATGTCTGTTTGAGGAATACTGCAGGCCAAGCCCGCCGCGATCCGAAAGGACGCGTTGGCTCGCTATGTCGAACGCTGTCCGAACTTTTAGGTCTTTGTCTGCTCAAACGCCTCGATAAATCGAACCAAAAAGCCTCTGAAACTTTTAGTTTCGACTGACGAGAAGGCTGAAAAAACCCGTCGTTCCAATGGGTCAACTCGAGCTTGAGCATTCCGTAGCACTTCGCGCCCAACGTTCGTCAAGTTGAGCTCAAGAACACTTGCATGCCGAGGATGAGGCGTCCTGCGAATGAGCCCTTGCTCCTCCATCGACTTGAGCAAAATCATCATTGCCTGTGGACTTACTAGGCAGGTTCGCGCCAGAGCGGCGGCCGCCACACCAGGCTGTCGATTAAGTTCGGCCAAGGCAACGGACTGAGACAAGGTAATTCCCACAGATCTCAGCGCATCATTCTTAGCGCGAACCATCGCCTGCTCAGCGCGCTTAACGAGCATCCCGAGTCGCATCTTTTCAAAATCGCCAGCGGGCCCGGCCTTCGGTCGACGCTTCTTCGTAGCCATAGAGCAAACAATCCCAATCAACAGAAAACGTCCAACAAGCCGAAGTCGACGCTCTCAAAACAGTTCGCTCAGCGTACGTCGACATTACCTTACGTCAGATCAGCGACGCCAAAATGCTCCATATGCGCGTGTTCATAAAATGGCCGCAGGATTTGTCGAAAGCGAGAATATGACGATGAGTTGCGAAAGTCTGTCATATGCCCTTCTACGGAATTCCATTCCACCCAAAATACGAAGGTATCCGGCCGCTCCACTCCACGTAGCAATCTAAAGCTGAGGCAATGTGGATTCTCTGCAAAGCACTGCCTGGCCCTCAGAAAGGCGCTCGGGAAGTCTTGTACCATTCCCGATTTTATGCGCGCCGTGACTATTTCAACGATCACGTCATCCCTCCTATGCGAGCTTCGGAGCGAACAGCTCTGGGCCAGGTCAGCATGTGCTTGGGGGTCAAGGAGATCACTACTGTCAAACCCAAGGAACAACTTCTCCGGCGGTCAGGTCGACCCCAAGCGAACTTGTTTCCTGCCGCCCGACATGGACGAGCGCGCCGTAGTGTGATTCGTCAAACTTTTCTGCAACAGCAAAATCCAGAACGCCATTGGCGACCTCGTCAGGCCCCGGCGCATTGCGAAGGTCCAACCAAGATCGGGATGCGCCGGTGTCAATCAAACCGGGAGAGATCGCCGCAATAAGAATGCCGCGATTCAAGTCCTTTTGCCGACGTTCTGCGGCAAGTATCCGTACCGCCGCAACTTGGCCGATTTTGGAAGGGATGTTTATCCATGCAGGCCAGGCGCGACCTGCTGCGAGCCCCGAGCGAACTTCGTCACGCCAAGTGCAAATCGCGCGGTCGAGCTCATCTAGCGTTTGAGGTCGCTGGAAACGTGTGTGCAGCACGGGCGCCAGCGCTCGAAGGCTGCCCGCCCTGCTTGCGATGACAAGCAACCGTCCCTCGTCGCGCAGAATCGGTGCAAAGTTTCGGAGAACGCGTGTGGTGCCGAGGTTATTGGCTTCAACGTAGTTGTCGATTACGGACGCAGGATCATCATTGGGTTGGGTGCGGAGATAATGATTGGAGAAGACGAGATCGACACCGCCATGACGCTTAGCGAGCAATGTGGCGAACCTTTCTACCGCGCCCAGCTTGGAAACATCCAACGTTTCTCCAAGCACCGTCGCAGCTGTTCCAGAAGCCAGTCGAACAGCGTCCGCAATCCGGGTTGTATCTCGACCGGTTAAATAGACGACGTCAGAAGGCGCCAAGCGCGCGGCCAGCCCTTTAGCAAGCGATAAACCAAGGTTGCGCGTGGCCCCGGTAACAACTGCGATTTTTGCCATAGCAGTTCGTATATATCAATCAGTTGATTGATGTCAATCACCGGACGCTTAGCGTGACCGCGTTGACCTGCTCCCCTGAAACGATGCCGCAGTGAAAGTCTTGCGAACATCTGCGCATAGCGCAGCAGGCTCCATGTCAAGGAACCGTGTGCGCAGAGTGTGCCGTCGTCATGCAGCTACGGCGCTTGCCGCGCCGGTCTGGCAGACGGCTGTGCCATGGCAGTGCCGCTAGAAGCATGGTTCCGCGCCTGGCCGGATCGTTCCGATATCAACGTCATGACTGCGTCGCGCCCTTTCACCAACGCCCTTGAGTGCTGCGCGCGGCGCATTTGCGGCCGACCCGGCAGAGGCTGACGCTGGCCCGACTCCTGTTCGAGCAGGGTGACCGGCACGTCACCGCCGAGCAGCTGCACGGCGAAGCGGTCGAGGCGGCGGTCCGGGTGTCGCTCGCGACTGTCTACAATACGCTGCACCAGTTCATCGAGGCAGAGCTGCTGCGCAAGGTCGTGGTGAATTCCGGCCACTCCTATTTCCACACCAACGTCAGTGACGATCATCACTTCTTTTTCGAGGATACGGACCGGCCGCTCGACATTCCGGGCGAGTATGTCGCCGTCTCCGGCCTGCCGAAGCCGCCCGTGGGCGCCGCCATCCGCCGCATCGACGTGATCATCCGCGTCGGCCGGGACCCGGCTCCAGCCGCAGGCTGGAAATTTTCTAGACTGTATTGATTCCCGACTCCAGCGGGCGCACAGTCCTCGCCGTCATCGGCTTTTCCAAAATGAGCAGAGGAGGCGACATGCCTTCGCTCAAGGGAACCCGGACCGAGCAAAATCTGAAGGACGCGTTTGCCGGCGAGAGCCGGGCGAACCGCCGCTATCTCTGTCTCGCCCGCAACGCCGACGTTGAGGGCTTCAAGGATCTCGCCGCGGTGTTCCGCTCGACTGCCGAGCGCAAGACCGGGCACGCGCACGGCCATCTCGCCTATCTCGGGGAAGTGGGCGCCCCGGCAACCGGCAAGCCGATCGGTCCGGCCGGCGACGCCCTCGAGGCCGCGATCGCCAGCGAGAGCCACGAACACACCGACATGTATCCGGACATGGCCCGCGTTGCCCGCCAGGAAGGCTTCGACGAGATCGCCGACTGGTTCGAGACGCTCGCCAAGGCCGGGAAGTCGCAGGTCGGCCGCTTTCAAAAGGCGCTCGACGCGCTTTGATCCATACCAACAATTCGAAGAAAACTGGACACGATCGGAGGGAAACATGGACACAAGAGCTGACGTGAATGCGGGCAAGTGCCCGGTCGTGCATGGCACCACAAATGCCGGGATGCGGTCGAACAAGGACTGGTGGCCGACTCAACTGAACCTCAGGATTCTTCGCGCGAACTCGCCTCAGTCCGATCCCATGGGCAAGGCTTTCAACTACGCCGAGGAGTTCAAGAAGCTCGATTACGCCGCCCTGAAGAAAGACCTCGCCGCGCTGATGACGGACAGCCAGGACTGGTGGCCGGCGGATTTCGGCCACTACGGCGGCCTCATGATCCGCATGGCGTGGCACGCCGCGGGCACGTACCGCATCGGCGACGGGCGCGGCGGCGCCGGCGCCGGCCAGCAGCGCTTCGCACCCCTCGGTTCCTGGCCGGACAATGCGAACCTCGACAAGGCGCGCCGGCTCCTGTGGCCCATCAAGCGGAAATACGGCTCGAAAATCTCGTGGGCCGACCTGATGGTCCTTGCCGGCAATGTCGCGCTCGAAACCATGGGCTTCAAGACATTCGGCTTCGGCGGCGGGCGCGCCGATGTGTGGGAGCCCGACGAGATCGTCTACTGGGGCAAGGAGAAAGCCTGGTTCCCCGATCCTCGTGGCGACGAGCGCTACAGCGGCGTCCGCGATCTCGAGAATCCGCTGGCTGCCGTGCATATGGGCCTCATTTACGTCAATCCGAACGGGCCGAACTTCAAGCCGGATCCGGTTGCCGCCGCCATCGACATCCGCGAGACCTTCAAGCGCATGGCGATGGACGACGAGGAGACGGTCGCGCTCATCGCCGGCGGACACAGCTTCGGCAAGACCCACGGCGCCGGCGACGGCGCGCTTGTCGGTCCCGAGCCGGAAGCTGCGCCCATCGAGGAGATGGGCTTCGGCTGGAAGAGCCGCCATGGCACAGGAAAAGGAAAGGACGCGATCACCGGCGGCCCGGAAGTCACCTGGAGCACGACGCCGACGAAGTGGAGCAACAGCTTTTTCGAGAACCTGTTCAAATATGAATGGGAACTGGAGAAAAGCCCGGCTGGTGCCAATCAATTCAGGGCGAAGGGCGCTGCCGCCACGATTCCGGATGCCTTCGACCCGTCGAAGCGTCATACGCCGACCATGCTGGTCACGGACGTCGCTCTGCGGATGGATCCGGCCTACGAGAAGATATCCCGGCGCTTCCTGGAGCATCCGGATGAGTTCGCGGACGCGTTTGCCCGCGCGTGGTTCAAACTCACGCACCGCGACATGGGCCCGCGCGCACGCTATCTCGGCCCGGAGGTGCCGGCGGAGGAGCTGATCTGGCAGGATCCCGTTCCCGCCGTCGATCACAAGCTGATCGACGCCAAGGACATCGCGGGTCTCAAGGCCAAGATCCTCGGCTCGCGACTTTCCATCCCCGAGCTGATCGGGGCCGCGTGGGCCTCGGCGGCAACCTTCCGCGGCTCCGACAAGCGCGGCGGGGCGAACGGGGCGCGCATCCGTCTCGCGCCGCAGAAGGATTGGGAAGTCAACCAGCCTGCCCAACTGGCAAAGGTGCTCGAAACCCTTGCGGGCATCCAGAAGGAGTTCAACGACGCGGCCAGCGGCGGCAAGAAAGTGTCGCTCGCCGACCTGATCGTTCTTGGCGGCTCGGCCGCCGTCGAACAGGCCGCGAAGCAGGCCGGGCACAACGTGACCGTTCCCTTCGCGCCCGGCCGCACGGACGCGTCCCAGGAGCAGACCGACGTGGAGTCCGTTGGCTATCTCGAACCGGTGGCGGACGGATTCCGCAACTATCTCAAGGCCCAGTTCAGCATACCGGCGGACGAGCTGCTGATCGACAAGGCACAACTCCTGACGCTGACCGCGCCGGAGATGACGGTCCTCGTCGGTGGCCTGCGCGTCCTGGGCGCGAACCACGGCAAGTCGCAGCACGGCGTCCTCACGAATCGTCCGGGGACGCTGACCAACGACTTCTTCGCGAACCTCTTGGACATGAGCACCGAGTGGAAAGCGACCTCCGATGAAAATGTGTTCGAGGGATACGACAGCAAGAGCGGCAAACTGAGGTGGACCGGCTCCCGTGTCGACCTCGTCTTCGGTTCGAACTCCGAGTTGCGCGCCCTTGCCGAAGTTTACGGGGCCGACGACGCGCAAGCGAAGTTCGTGGCCGACTTCGTGGCGGCGTGGACCAAGGTGATGAACGCTGATCGCTTCGACCTCGCCTGATCTCTCGGCCGAGAGGTTTTCGAAGGCTGTTAAGGCCAAGCCGCTCCAACCAGGCGGCTTGGCCGGGATGATGCGCCCGACGGCGTCAAAAGCATGCTGTCCGGACTTTCTGGCCGCTCGCAGCCGTGATGCCCGTTACTTTGCGGTCCTGCTCCGTGCCTGGTCATTCGCGTCATTCTGACTGTACGCCGATCACTTCCGGCTTAACCCGATAAGCAGACAATTTCAGTGCCAGCCGGCACTTCGCATTTGTGCCAGGAGCAGAAATCCTCTGCCTGCTCTGCGAGTACACTTCGGAGCCTATCCACGGTTACCAATGACCTCGGAAAGTGATGTCTCGGAGCGGCGAGCGAATATGACCGCGCCTTGGCGCTCGGAAATGTCGCGAGCGGTCGCGAAGTCCGCAATCGCTTCACCCTTGTTGTTCCGACTAAGCGCCAGCAAACACGCACCGCGCAGACGATAGATTTCGGGCAGGTAAAATCCAATGCCGGGCTCGTCTATGCCGGCGATAGCACGATCGAGATGTGCGAGGCCGTCCGCCGGCCGGCCAGCGGCCAGCAGCACTTCGGCGGCCAAGCCAAGATAATATTGCGGAAGCGGACCGACCGTTGTTGCATTGCCGATCTCGGCATCGATCAGTCGCGCGGCGTCGGCGATGCCAGAGCCGACCCCCGTCGCCCAGCTGACAAGCACCAGGCTACTCGCGCGCCACGGCGCCAAACCAAACTTTTCCGCCAGTCCCACCGCGCGACGCGCCGCCGTGAGGGTGGCGTCGCGATCGGCCCCAAGCTGGTGGCCGATGCCACAATTGTGCAATGCATGGGCAAGGCTATTGGGATGGTCGAGCCTTTCCGCGAGGGCGAGCGACTGCGCGTAATGTTGGGTTGCCTTTTGCCCGTCGCCCGTCAGCTGGAAGGCGTTGCCGCCCTGCGAATGCGCGCAAACACCCGGATCATGACCGCCGAATTCATGACCGAGGTGCCGGTGGCGAGCCATGTCGTACATCTCGACGCCGATGCGGGAACTGTCCAGCGCGTCCCGGACGTCGCCGCGAAAAAAAGCCGTTGACCACCGACAATGGTACGCCTCAAGCAAGAGCTCGCCGTCACCTGAACGTTGCGCAAGCGTCACGAGCTCTCCGGCGCGGTCGCGGGCGAGAGACGTCTTGCGTCTGAGATTGGCGTTGATCCATAGGCCCCATTTGGCCTGGAACGATTTGGCACGGTCCCCCAGCTTCTCGCCGATTTCGCTGGCCCGGGTGTAGGCATCCTCCACCTCTACGCTCTGCAGGCCATGGGCGACGACCGACGCTGACCCGAGCTTGAGCAGAAAATCCAGTTGCCGGCGCATCCCATCTTGCGTTGGCAATGCTTCGGCAAGCTTAAGACCGGTCGAGAAATGAGCGACCGCCTCGCGATAGGCCGAACGGCTCACGGCCTGATCGCCGGCGCGCATACGATAATCGCAGGCCGGGCCCGACAGTCCGGCCTCGCCGAAATGATGAGCCAGCAGATCCGGTTCGCTCGCGGCGACATCGGCCGAATTCTGCTCAAGCGCCCTGGCGATGCGTTCGTGCCATTGGCGCCTGCGTGTCAAAAGCAGACTCTCATAAGCGGCGTCGCGCACCAGCGCATGCTTGAAACTGAAGTTTCGCTCCAGGCTCCGTTCCTCGGGAAAGACAATTCCCGCCGCAACCAGCTTCGCCAACATGGTCTCGAGTTCGTCGGCACTTCTGGAGGCAACCGCTTCGAGCAGCGGGAAAGAAAATTGTCGGCCGATGACAGCAGCGATCTGGGCCACATCGCGCGCCTGGCCGAGACGGTCGAGACGGGCCATCAGCGAATCCTTGAGGGTCGTCGGCACTGCGCTGTCTTCGCCGGCCGATTCGATGACGCTCTTGGTCAGCTCCTCGACGAATAGGGGAACGCCGTCGGTCCTGGCGACGATCGCTGCGACCGTTTCCACCGACAGACCGTGCTCGGCGGCGACGCCGGCGACCAATTGCGCACACTCCTGGCGCGCCAGACGGCCGAGCGTCAACAGGGTCGCCTGCGGCCGCGCCGACCAGGGCGGCACGAAATCCGGCCGCGCGGTCACCAATGCAAGCGATCGTGCCTGGTCGATGCTGTCCGTCAGGCGCATCATCATTTCGAGGGTAGTGGCGTCGATCCAGTGCGCGTCCTCCAGGACTATGAGTACCGGATGGCTCTCGCCCATGCGAAGGAATGTGTCGACGATGAGAGCCAGGGTCGATGCCTTCCGTTGAGCTGGCGTCAGCGATGACGGCGCCGCCGCTACGAACGGGACGGACAAAAGCTCGGCGAGCAGAGGAAGCGCTGCCGTCTCCGAACCCGTCCGCTGCGCCACCAGAACGCCCAGTTTCTCGATCCGTTCACCCGGCGTGTCCGTTGCGGCGAAGCCGGCCGCGCGACCGAGATACTGGATCACCGGATAGAGCGCGCTGTCGCTGTGATAGGGCGAGCATTGCAAATTGATTCGTGCGTGCGGTTCACCGGCAAGCGCTTCCTGCAATGCTTCGATCGAGCGCGATTTTCCAATCCCCGCTTCGCCGATCACCGTGACGATCTGGCCCTCGCCCTGCCGTGCCAGGTGCCAGCGGTCGAGTATCAACCCCATTTCGTGCGCGCGGCCGATCAGCGGCAGATTCCCGCCGGCGCGGATGGCGGCAAAACGGCTTTCGACCGACGCTTCGCCGCGCACGCGCCAGGCGGGCACCGGGCGGGCGAATCCTTTCAATTCGTGGTTTCCGGTGCGCTCGAGCTCGAACAACCCACCCAGCAAATTCTGGGTCGCTTCGCTCACGAGAATAGTGTCTGGCTCGGCAAGCGCCTGCAGCCGCGCGGCGAGGTTGGGCGTCTCGCCAACGATGGTGCGCTCTTGCGCGGTTCCGCTGCCGATGATTTCGCCCACCACGACGAGGCCGGTGGCAATTCCGATCCGTGCCTGCACCCGTGTAGCGTCCGGCAACTCGATGCCGCCGACTTCCGCGATGATGGCGATCGCGGCACGGACGGCGCGTTCGGCGGCATCCTCGAAGGCGAGAGGAAAGCCGAAATAAGCCAGGACACCATCGCCCATGAACTTGGCGACGAAGCCGCCGTATCGCCCGATCGCGCCGGCAGTGGCATCCTGATAACGCCGGATCAAAACCCCGAGCAGCTCGGGGTCGACTTTGCCCGATAGCGCCGTTGAGCCAACCATGTCGGCGAATAGGACCGTAACCTGGCGGCGCGTGGCGTCGCCCGAACTCGTCCCGTCTGGGTCGACAGGCTTCGCTGGAGCCACCTCGGCGCCGCGACCGGCAATCGCCTTCAGCAGTCGACGGCGATTCCCCAGTGACAGGCCGAGCTGTTCAAGATCATGCTCATTCAGGTCCGCCAGGATATCGAGATCGATATCGTTCGCTTCGAAGATGTCGGCATATTGCTCAAGTCTATTGCCGCGCAACCAGTCGCGAAGTTCGGTCATGCCGTCAGTTCCCTAATCGCCACTCGGACAAGTGGGTGCGTCGCGTCGGTTCGCCGGGAAACTGCTACAATTTGCCTGATGTGCCAAGCTAGGCGTCGCGGTTGAACCCCAAGCAAGGACCAGGAGCATGGCCACGGACGCACGTTTCACGGGCACCCCGCAGGCGCCAACCGATCCCCAGGGGCCAACCGGACGCCTGACCGAATGGCTGCAGCATCTCCGCCTGGACTCGGTTCCCGATGAGGTGAAAGCCCGCGCCAAGCATCTCATGCTGGACGGTATTGCCTGCGCGCTGGTCGGCGCGCGCCTGCCATGGTCCAACACGGCGGTCGAGACCATCACGCGCTTCGAGGGGACGGGCGACAAGACGATCATCGGTTGGGGCCGTAGCGCCAGCGGACCGGTGGCCTGCCTGCTCAACGGCACCTTCATCCAGGGCTTCGAGCTCGACGACTTCCATCCGCTGGGACCCCTGCACAGCGCGTCGGTGGTCATTCCCTCGCTGCTGGCCTGCGCGGAAGAGCTCGGCCACGTCAAAGGCGACAAGTTCCTGCTGGGCGCCGTCGCCGGCTTCGAGGTCGGCCCGCGCGTCGGCATGGCCCTGCATGGCGCGCAGATGCTGTCGCGCGGCTGGCATTCGGGATCGGTGTTCGGCACCCACGCCAGCGCCGCAGCGGCAGGCATCCTGCTCGATCTCGACGCGGCGCGGTTCGAGGATGCGCTGGGGCTGGCGGCGACCCAGTCCGCCGGATTGATGGCGGCGCAATTCGAGGCGATGTGCAAGCGCATGCATCACGGCTTCGCCGCCCGCAACGGCCTCTATTCGGCCCTCCTGGCGGCCGGCGGCTACACCGGGATCAAGCGCGTGTTCGAGCGCGAGTATGGCGGCTTCCTGTCGGTGTTCGGCGAGGGCCATTCGCCTGACGTGGGCAAGATCACCGACCGGCTGGGCGAGCGATGGGAGACGCTGCGGATCGCCATAAAACCCTATGCCGCGATGGGCGCCCTGCATGCGCCGCTCGATGCGATCTTCGACATCATGGCGAAGCGGCCGGTGAAGAGCCACGAGATCGACCGCATCGATATCGACATGTCGCACGCCGCCTATCATCACGGCTGGTGGCCGCTCGAAAGGCCACTCACGCCGATCGCCGCCCAGATGAACGTGGCCTACGCGGTCGCGGCCGCGATCCTCGACGGGGCGGCGATGGTGCAGCAATTCGCACCGCAGCGCATCAATCGCGACGATGTGTGGGAGCTGATCCCGAAGATCACGGCGCACCACGATCCCGAATTCGACAAGGCCGGCAGCGGCACGCGCAGTACCCGGGTCACCGTCCATCTCAAAGACGGCACAAGGCTCCAGCACTTCGTCGAGATCGCGCGAACGATCGCAGCCCCGCTCACCAACGACCAGATCGTGGCGAAATACCGCACCTTGACCGATGGCATCGTCGCGTCCCGAAGACAGGCCGACATCGTGGACTTCGTGCTCAATCTGGAGACGGCCAGGGATACGTCCGAGCTTGCCCGCCTGCTGGCTCCGTCAGTCGGGGCCGCGTTCAGCGAATGACCGGTCGGCTTCGCGGCAGGCTTTTGCGCGAAGCGGCCAGGGATTGGCACTCATGACGGTTCGGCGAGCCAACGCGCGATCCGCACCCAGGCGCCCTGCAGCGTATCGGCGCCGATGAAGAGGCCGAGATGGCCGCCCGGCTCGACCATGCTCTCAATATCGGCGGGGCTGGTACCCACCAGGCGCCGCACCGCCAGGAGCTGCCCGGGCGGCACGACGGCATCGCCTTCGGCGGCCAGCAGGAAGAGAGGATGGCGCACGTCGGCCAGGTCGATCTGGCGGCCGAGCGCCGTGAAGCGGCCGTGGGCCAGGCGGTTCTCCTTGAACAGCCACAGCACGACCTGATGGAAGAAGGCACCGGGCAGATCGACGGTCGAGTCCGACCAGGTGCGGAAGCGCTCGAGAAGCCGCTCCTTGCCGGACTCCTCGCAGGGCTGGATCTGCAGCGCCGCGAGAGCGTCGTTGGCCTGCAGCACCGGTTCCCAGAGCTCGATCGCGCGGCGGCCGAGCACACGGCCGTCTCCCAGCCGCGCCAGCTCGTCGAACACGCTGAGCGGCAGGCTGTGGGCGGCGGCGGAGATGCGCGACGTGCCGACGTCGGTATCGATCGGCGCACCGGCCAGCACCAGCTTGCGCACCTTGGCCGGAAAGCGCGCGGCATAGACCAGCGCCATCCAGCCGCCCTGGCAGAGGCCCACCAGATCGACCGGCGCCCCCAGCTCGTCGACGGCGACATTCAGATCGGCGAGGTAACTGTCGATGGTGAGCAGCCGCATGTCGGCGCTCGCCGGGCGCCAGTCGGTGACGAACAGGCGAGAGCAGCCGTTGCGCGCCAGCGCATCGACCAGGCTGTGGCCGGGCGCCAGATCCGCGATGGTGGCGCCGTGCAGGGCCAACGGGGCGCAGATCAGCGTCGGCACGCCTTCGGCAGCGTGCGAGAAATCACGCAGCTCCATGGTCGACATTTCCAGCCTGACACGGTTGGTCGCCGACCAGGCGAACCTGGGCGACGGGTCCGCCTGAGCACCCGCGGCGCTCAGCGCGCGGGCGACTTCGTTGGCCTGCACCGCCAGCGCTTCGCCCGCCGCGGCAAGTGCGATGAAAGGCCAGGCGAAGTAGCTTGGCGGAGGCGGAAACGCCGGCTCATACCAGCGAGGAGCATTCTCGTTCATGTTGGCCTCGCTCACCGTTAATGGTGCGAGCCGACCGGCCGACGCGGCCTCCGGGAGAGAGGCACTCTCGAGCACGCGCGGAACCGGGAACGGCAGGCCACGTGGCGCGCCTTTGGAAATTCCTCGCCCACGCGCGACGGGGAGAGGTTGCGAGGGGAGGTGACTCCGATACTCCGCTGAAGAGGCAACGGCAAGGCGCGATACGTTGCGCGAACCTTAAATAATCGCAACATTGCGACGGGCGCTTGGGAACTGCCGGAGCAGGACGGGCCCGGGCAGCAAAGCCGATCGCTCGCCCATTGTTGATGGGTGCGACGCGTGCCGACGAGCCCGCGGCGACGTTGCTTCATCGAGAATGCGGATCATTGCCTTCCAACCGGCAGCCGGTAGGCAGCTGGCGTCGCTTCACAAACCGTGCGGCGCAAACTTACCGTCGCCTGAGTAATCGCGTCGGGGCACGTCCGGGGAAGATGCAACGTATTGAAGGCATCGGCCTTTAATACCAAATGGTCTTTTGCAGGACCGCCGTCGCCATCCGCCAGCTCCTGCGCCGTCCACGGATGTCTACGGCATGAACGAAGATGTGAAGACACAATCCGCCAGCCACCCACGCTTTCGTCGCGTGTGGTGGATCGTGGCGTCGTTAGTGCTGATTCTGATCGCCTTCGTCGTCTGGCAGAAAGTTGCCCAGACGCCGAAGACGAAAGCGGCCGCGCCCCAGATCGTCACGGTTGCGCAGGCGACGCAGGGCGACATGCCGGTGATCCTGAACGAACTGGGTACCGTCACGCCCACCGCCACGGTCACCGTCATGCCGAACCAGTCGGTCAGCGGCTATTTGACCGAGGTGCCTTTCCAGGAAGGGCAGGACGTCGAGAAGGGCCAGGTTCTGGCGCAGATCGATCCGCGGCCGTACCAGGCGGCGCTCGACCAGGCCCTGGGCACGCTGCAGCGCGACCAGGGCCTCCTGCATGAGGCGCAGATGGACCTCGACCGCTTCCAGAAGCTCGTCAAGCAGGATTCGATCGCCCGCCAGCAGGCC
>Ga0210399_10002454_pt1 | contig 14413 bp, 11 predicted proteins | sample IncBWC14MmetaG_FD_150865 | JGI IMG/M metagenome (GOLD analysis project Ga0210399, IMG submission 150865) | Forest soil microbial communities from Barre Woods Harvard Forest LTER site, Petersham, Massachusetts, United States - Inc-BW-C-14-M | ecosystem: Environmental > Terrestrial > Soil >... | reverse complement strand
TCCTCGAAGCGGGCTATCTCTATATCGGCATGGACCACTTCGCCAAGGAAAATGACGAATTGGCAGTCTCGCAGCGCAATCGCACGCTGCACCGCAATTTTCAGGGCTACACCACCAAAGCCGGCGCGGACCTTTACGGCATGGGCATCACGGCCATCAGCGGGATTCAGGGAACCTACGCCCAGAACCATCGTGACCTGCCGTCGTGGGAAAAGTCAGTGCAAGCGCGCGGCATCGCCACGATGCGCGGTTATCACCTTTCGCAGGATGACATCATCCGCCGCGAAGTGATCAGCCGCCTGCTGTGCCACACCGTAATTGTGAAAGACGAAATTTCGAAACAGTTCGGCATCAACTTCGATGAATATTTTGCACCCGAACTTGAGCACCTGAAAATGCCGCAAGAGGATGGTCTGGTTGTGATCAACGACAAGGAAATCCGCACGGCGTGGCTGGGCCGCATATTTATCCGAAACCTGGCCATGGTTTTTGATCCGTATCTGGAGAAGCAGCAGCTCGCCGCGCGGCCGCTCTTTTCCAAGACCCTCTAACCTCAACGGGGGCCACAGGCATGTCCGATCGAGTTGAAGCTCTGGTTGTGGGCGCGGGCATCTCCGGCCTCGCGACGGCCTACGCCTTGCAAAAGGCGGGCATCGCCACACGGGTGGTGGAGGCGGCGGCTCGCCCCGGCGGTGTAATTCAGTCCGTCAAGCGCGACGGGTATCTCGTCGAGTGCGGCCCGCAAAGCTTCAGTGGCAATGGATCCATCTCCGCGATGTGCCGCGACCTGGGAATCCTGGAAGAGCGCGTTCTCGCGGATCCCAAAGCGCGGCGATATGTCCTCATCGATGGAAAACTTCAGAATGTACCCATGGGCCCAGGCCTGCTCGCCTCCTCCTTTATGGGCGGCGGCACGCGCACCGCAATCCTCCGCGACATTTTTGGCAAGAGCGAATCGCCGGAGCCGGATGAGTCGGTCGCCAGCTTCGTTCGGAGAAAGTTCTCGCCGACTCTACTGGACCGGCTGGTCGGCCCGTTCGTTTCGGGAATTTACGCCGGCGATCCGGAAAAATTAAGCCTGCGCGCCGCGTTTCCACTCCTATATGAAGCAGAAAAGGCCGCCGGGAGCATCACGCGCGGTGTATTCAAGGTGATCAAGCAGCGCAAAGCCTCGAACGGCACCCAGCCGCAAGCACCGAAAGAAAAGGCGACGCTGCAGACGTTTCGCGACGGAAACGAAACGCTCATTCGAGCGATTGCAGGGCGATTAGGGGATCGTTTAACCTGCGGTACCGAGATTACTCGCATCGAGGCGCTCGATTCTGGCCAGGAACCCAAGGCGCGTTTTCGTGTGAGCTTGCGTGGACCGAGGGGTGAAGAGATCGTGGAAACCGAACGGCTGATTCTTTCTGTGCCGACGGAAACGGCGGGCCGGCTTCTGGAGCCGCTCGACTTGGGCTTCGCGGCGCAACTTAGCGCCATCGCTTACTCTGGCGTTGCGGTGGTCTCGCTCGGATACCTCCTGCGCGATGCTGGCGACAGCCTGAACGGATTCGGTTTTCTCGTGCCGCGCTCTTCCGGCCTCAGCATTCTCGGCACGGTCTGGAATTCTTCTCTATTTCCCGGCCGGGCTCCGGCAGGTGAAGCCCTGCTCACCAGTTTTGTGGGAGGCGCGACGAACCCCGGTGCCATCACCAAGTCGCCGGAGGAACTTGCGGCTCAGGTCCACCGCGAACTGACCCCTTTGTTGAACCTGCGCAGAGAACCGGTTTTCACCAACGTGACGATCTGGAAGCGCGCCATCCCGCAATACAACCTGGGCCACACGGCAAGGATTGCCGCGGTTGAAACCTTGCGCACCCGCTTTCCCGGCCTCTATTTTTCCGGGAATTATTTAAACGGCCCGGCGATCGGCACCTGCGTCGAACACGCCCTGAAAGTCGCCGACGAGGTCCGCGTCAGTTTCGCGAACTAACCCTTTTCCCTCAGCCTGTGGGCCAATCGGACTTCTCTGCGCTTCGCCGCTTCCCGCCAGCGACGCTTTTCTTCCGCTGTCCGAAGAATCAGCGGCGGCACAGGCCGCGGCTTGCGCGTAAATTCGTCAATCGCGACAAACGTAACAAATGCTGTGGTCGTATGTTTGCGCTCGCCAGTCAGTAAATTCTCCGAAAAAACTTCCACGCCAACTTCCAGTGAAGTGGTGAACACGCGATTCACCTGCGATTTCAGCATCACAATCTCGCCCAGGTTCACCGGGTTTCGGAAATCGATATAGTCGACCGAAGCGGTCACCATATAACTGTTTGCGTGCCTGCTGGCGGCCATGGCCGCCACAATGTCCACCATGTGCATCACGTGCCCGCCAAGCAGCTTTCCGAGAACATTGGTCTGCGCGGGCAGCACCACCTCCGCCATTTCTGACGCCGACGCGCTAACCGGCTTGCCCTTCACTCTCCACTCGTCCATCAATGCAGCAGTCGCCTTGTGTTTTGCCTTCATCGCTCTCCCTTGGGCGGCTCCTTTGGCCGGGTCTCGCTCTCCACGTATAATACGCAAGACCACTATGACGGAACAAAACAAAACCCGGCGGCAGAAACTGGAACAATTTCTTCTGCAGAATCCCAACGATGCATTTTCACGCTACGGGATTGCCCTTGAATGCCTTCGCGAAGGCGATATCCCCGCCGCGGAATCACACTTCAAAACTTTGCTGGAAGCGAATCCCGATTATGTGCCCGGCTACCAGATGTACGCCCAAACCCTGGCGCAACACAACCGCGCCGAGGAAGCCAAGGCACTGCTAGCCAGAGGCATTGCGGCGGCTAATCGGCAGGACAATCAGCATGCGCGCTCCGAAATGGAGGGCTTGCTGACTCAACTTGAGTAGCCGGGTCGACTTTTCTGGCCACCAGCAAGCCGTAGACAAAAGCCCCGGAAGAGAACCCCGCGCGCATGGCCCGGAAGGCTTTCAGATAGCGCAGAAAATCCTGGCCCTGTTTCGCCGCTAACGCCAAAAAATTGGGTCGCCGATGATTTCCAGGCACAGATCCCAAGTCCGGGCGCATTGCCTGGTTAATTCCTCGCGACGCAGGATTTCCATTCCATTCGAACGCAGAAATTCCTCGTAGTGGCCGATCTCCCCAAGTCGAACAAACATCCCCTGTTCGATTGGCTGAATATATTTCCTGATTTCCGCGCGAGAGATTTGGTTTCTTGAACCAATCCGTGAGTGCAAAAGAGGCCGCCGGGCTTGAGCAGATTCGCGGCTGAGGCGAAAAACTTTTCCCGATCGTGATAGTGCGAGACCGATTCCACCGACCAGGGTACGTCGAACGGCTCTTCAAAGGTCATGGCCCGCGCGTCCATCAGGCAGAACCGCGCGTCCGCGCGTTCCTTTGCCGCAGCCGTATTGGCCAGTTCCACCTGCAATTGGGGAAGATAGTGATGTCGATGGGTCGTTGCGTCGAACTGTTTGCAGAGGTACAGGCTGCTGGCGCCGAATCCGCAGCCCACGCCCAAAACCGCCGCGCCTTGCAGGATCTTCGCCAGCCGCGCTAGAAGCTCGATTAATTGGCGTTGCGCCTGTTCCTTGGATTCATCGCCGCGGATCCAATAGCCGTGATGCAGACGTTCGCCCCACAATTTGTAGTAGTACGGGCTGACGACGTCGTAATGTTCGATGATCTTGTACTTTGCGTTGGGCAGTGCCATTAGCGGAACGTCCCCCAAGTTGGACGGCCCGGCCGGAATTCCCGGGCAGCCGTACTGTAATCGCTTCGGGTTGCACAGCCAATGGATGCGCCCCCATCCGGGTTGTTGCCCACTTCCATGTCGGTGTCCGAATGCGTGCAATCAGGCGGGTCAGACGGAACCGCCGGAGTACAGGATATGGGACGAAAAGTTGCCCTTTAGTACCATTGCGCTGAATTTCCCGAGCCGTAGGCTATTACTGTTGGACCGCCCGGCCCAATGGAGAAACAGTGGCGGGCACACAACCTAGAGGACGAAAAGAACAGCGCATCGCACTGAAGATGTTCGTGAAGTTGAGCAGCCCGGATCATCCGTCGTCGGAAATCGCTCCAACCATTGACATCAGTTGTCACGGCGCCAGGGTTGTGACCCGGAGAAGCTGGCGGCCCGAGGAACAACTGTCAGTTCGATCGATCCGCGGGAATCTTTACTCCCGGGCCCGCGTAGTTCACTGCCAGCCGCACAAAGACAACAGTTTCGTAATCGGAATCCAAATGTATTACCCAACCGGAGATTGGACCGCCAGCGAGGCGACGAAGAGCGCTTGATCATCCAAGCTTGCCGGCGGCAGCGCCTCATCTTGAGACGGTTTTTGCCTGGACGCTCCTACCTCCAGTGCAGGCGAGCCACTGGGGGAGTTGTGCCGCCGAGAAGTTCTGAGTTCGCGGAAGTGCTCACTGCTTTGCCGCGACTTGCTTTGATTCGTTCCGCGGCGCGTTCGTTTGCAAGACGCGCACAAGATGGCGCCCGGTGCTAGGAACGACAACTTTATTGCTCAGCAAAATGGTTCTTGCGGTTATTTTGCGGCCGTAAATCCGCTCATTTGCTTTCTTGTCCTGGCGCAGGGTGGAGCCTTCGAGGGAAATGCCTGCAAACAGTCCGCGGGAACGCGAGTAGCTGAGGATTTCCGCGCGCATCCAGAGATCGGTGTTCGCCGAAGCGTCGCGGCCGATGGGGCCTGCGGCAGCGGAGGCATCTCCACCCAGTTTGATCTTACTGCTGAGAATGGAAGCTGTGCCTCTCTCGTTCATGACCAGGAGAATCAGGTCGGTGGCCTCGCCACCGATTTGCATCCCGATGCTATCGCCTTCGAGGGCGTACATTGCGGGAGCACCCCAGGGCCCGTTGAATTCCTTGCCCGTGCGGCAAACCATCGCTCCGCGACCGTACTCCTTGCCCATTCCGAAGGCCACCTTCAATACCGAAGGAAATACGATTACGCATTCTGCCTTATCCAGGACCTGCCGAGGCAGGCTGTCCGGAATGTTCAGGACTTCCTGCATAACAACCCCGCAATTTTCCAGCCGATTTTGTTCTTTTGTTGCAGCGTACACCGCACATGCGGCAAACGAGAGACACACCCCAATTACAAGAGATCGCTTCATAGCTCACCTCAATAAACAGAACTGTTTTGCTAACGTTGAGCTTCGTCCGCCCCTGGATGGACGAGGCACCTTGGCTGGCAAAATTGAAATCGGACTTAGTTTGATTGTTTCGACCGGCACAACAGCCTTTTCCCGCATTGCAATCTTAGGCGGGACAGCAGCCCGTGTCTGTCCACTTGTACACAGTCGCACGGATCGTCTGGTGGGAAGCGCTGGATGCAAGGCACTCGAACGAGTGGCGAGAATTCAAGCTCTTCAATTCGAAGCCCGTTGAATGCAGTCTGGCGAACTTCAGCCCCTTGCTCTAACTCTCCGCGTATCACCCTTTTTTCGTGGCTCTGCTATGATGAGCCTTAATATCCATGCGGCCCGATCGCATACCGCTCTTTCCTCTGAACGTCGTTCTTTTCCCCGGCGAAGAGCTTCCCTTGCACATTTTTGAACCACGTTACCGCCGCATGGTGCGCGAATGTCTGGATGGAAGGTCGCCGTTCGGCCTGCTCCTCGCCATGGATGACGGAGTCACGCACGTCGGCTGCACTGCCGAAATCCTGGAAGTGGTCAAGCGCTATCCGGACGGCCGCATGGACATCATCACCGTCGGCCGCGACACCTTCCGCGTTGTGGAACTGTTCACCGAAGACCCGTTGCTCGAAGGGCAGGTGGACTATCTTGAAGACTGCGATGCCCCGGTTGAACAAATTTGCCAACGCAAGCTGATCGAAGAGTACGAGACTTGCCATACGTTGCTCTTCAACACCCTGCCGAGAGACTTGGAAGAAGCGCCCGCCGAGATTCTTTCCTACGCCATCGCGGCCACTTTGCCTCTCGATTTACTCTGCAAGCAGCAGATCCTGGAGCTGCGCACCGAGAGCGAACGCCAGGAACGCCTCCTCAGGTACCTCTGCGACTGGGCGCCGCATCTACTCAAAGAGAAGGCTATGCGACAAAGTGCCGGCAGCGACGGGCACGGGTTGAATTAGCAGTGCGCGGACTATCGCGAGTGGTCCGCAGACAGGGGCCCCATGACGCCAAGTACCTCAGTGCATCCCACAGGACATACGAAACCACGAACCCTCGGCGAGTTGAAGCGCATTCCGGACTTTGATTCCCGGTCCGCCGGCGTTTCGGTAAAGAATGAAATTCGCCGCAACCTGCTGCGGACGATCGAGCGCAATGAGCCGTTGTTCCCGGGAGTTCATGGTTACGAAGACACGGTGATCCCGCAGATCGTCAATGCCCTGCTTTCTCGGCACAATTTTATTCTGCTGGGCTTGCGCGGACAGGCCAAGAGCCGGATTTTACGCGGCTTGTTGCAGTTTCTGGACCCGGAAATTCCGGTGATCGCAGGCTGCGAAATCAATGACAACCCGCTGCAGCCCATCTGTCGCGGCTGCCGCGAACGGGTTGCCGCCGACGGTGACAATACGCCAATCAATTGGCTGCCACGCGACCAGCGCTACGTCGAAAAACTGGCCACCCCGGACGTGACCATCGCCGACATCATCGGCGACGTGGACCCTATTCGCGCCGCACGCGGTGGCCGCGACCTTTCGGACGAGCTGACCATCCACTACGGCCTCCTGCCGCGCGCCAATCGCGGCATCTTCGCCATCAATGAATTACCCGATCTTGCCGGAAAAATTCAGGTCGGCCTGTTCAACATCATGCAAGAGGGCGACATCCAGATTAAGGGCTATCCCCTTCGTCTACCGCTCGACGTGCTTTTGGTGTTCTCCGCGAACCCCGAAGATTACACCGCACGCGGCAAAATCATCACCCCGCTGAAGGACCGCATCGGCTCGGAAATTCGCACCCACTATCCTTCAACAGTCGAGGAAGGAATCGCCATCACCACTCAGGAAGCTTGGACGGCACGCAACTCCGGCATCAGCGTTGAACTGCCCGACTACCTGCGCGAAGTGGTGGAAGAAATTGCGTTTCAGGCGCGCGAAGACAAGCGCGTGGACCGGCGCTCCGGCGTGAGCCAGCGGCTGCCGATTTCCACGCTGGAAAGCCTGGTGAGCAGCACGGAGCAACATGCCGCGCGCACCGGCGAACGCCACGCTGTTGCACGGATCGCCGATTTATACGCCGCGCTTCCCTCTATCACCGGAAAGATGGAATTGGAGTACGAAGGTGAACTGAAAGGTGCGGAGGTAATTGCTCGCGAGTTGATTCGCACCGCGATCGGGCGCGTGTACTCGAAATACTTTGGAGAAGTCAGCTTTCAACCGGTGGTGCAGTGGTTCGAAGCCGGCGGCGAGCTGAAAATTCCCGACCTCATTTCCACCGGTCAGCGCTATCAGCAATTAGCCAAGGTCCAGGGCTTGCTCGAGCACGTCTCGAAGCTCGGAGTCACCAATCGCAAGGACGAGGCGCACGCCGCCGCTGCCGCCGAGATGATTCTCGAAGGCCTGTGGGCGCATCGCAGAATTGGTCGCAGCGAAGAGCGCGGCTTCTATGCGGAAAAGCAGCGCGCGCCGGAGCCGCGGGAATCCGTCAGCCGCCCGCGACGCAATTACAACTGACGACCCGCCAAAGGGTCGTCATCCTGAGGCGGTCGCCGCGACGGCCGAACGATCTCAGTCGTGATAGCCAAACACCACGAGGGCCAGGAATGAAGGTAATCAAATACGGAAAGTACGTAGGCGAGCCAGCAGACGCCGTCGACCTCGACGAGCTCATGAAACGCCTCGGCGATTTCCTGCTGCAAAGCGGCTTCGAATCGCAATTCTACGGCCTTTCTGAGTTGGACGCTTCGCGTTCCATGGAAGCGTTGCGCGAAGCGATCCTGCGCGCGCTGCAGGAAGGCGACCTATTCCCCGAAGACGCCATGAGCGACGAGCTGCGCGAACTGCTGCAGGACCCCGGCGCGCTGAACAATGAGGAAATCCGCGACCTGATCAACAAATTGGTGGAGCGCATGGCGCAGGAGGGCTTCATCAATCCCCAGCAGCCGCCGCAGGTGACGCCACCTCCTCCAGAAAACACACCCGGCGGAAGCTTGGGCCAGCCGCGAGACGCTGACACGGAAGCGCGCTTTGAAATTACAGACAAAGCCATCGATTTTCTCGGCTTTAAAACGCTGCAGGACCTGCTCGGATCGCTCGGCCGCAGCAGCTTCGGCCGCCACGACACGCGCGATCTCTCCACGGGCGTCGAATCCGGCGGCATTTCACGCCCTTACGAATTTGGCGACGTGCTGAACCTGGACATCAGCGAAACGCTTTCGAATGCGATTCGGCGTGAGGGCGTAAAGGTCCCTCTGCAGATGGAGTACGGGGACCTGATGGTTCACCAGTGCGAATACCATTCGTCGTGCGCGACAGTGCTGCTGCTCGATTGCAGCCACAGCATGATTCTTTACGGCGAGGATCGTTTTACGCCCGCCAAACGCGTGGCCATGGCTTTATCGCATCTGATCCGCACGCAATATCCCGGCGATACGCTCAGCCTGGTGCTGTTCCACGATTCAGCGGAAGAGGTGCCGCTCGGACAACTCGCCCGCGTACAGGTTGGCCCTTATTACACCAACACGCGCGAAGGCTTGCGCATGGCCCAGCGGATTTTACTCCGCCAACGCAAAGATATGCGGCAAATCGTGATGATCACCGACGGCAAGCCTTCCGCCCTGACACTTGAGGATGGGCGGATTTATAAGAACGCGTTCGGACTGGATCCCTTCGTCGTTGGCGAAACACTGGAGGAAGTGAACAAGTGCAAGCGCGCCGGCATCATGATCAACACCTTTATGCTCGCGACCGACTACAGCCTGGTGCAGTTCGTGCAGAAAATCACCCAGATGTGCAAGGGCAAAGCGTATTTCACAACGCCTTACAATCTTGGCCAGTACCTGCTGATGGACTACATGCAACGCAAGACCAAGACGATTCACTGATTTTTCGTGGGATTCATGGCATGCGAGCTTGCACGGGACTATTGCGATGTCGCTAGCACATAAATTCAACAGATGGCTCGGGTGGGAGGCGCCTTTGACCAAGATCGTAGCAGGACAAATTGCACCGGGATTTAACCTGAAATCGCTGGACGGCAAAGAATACTCACTCGCAAAACTGCTGGAGAACGGCCCCGTGGTCGCCGCCTTCTTCAAAGTCTCGTGTCCAGTGTGTCAGTTCACGTTTCCGTATCTGCAGCGTCTAGCCGAGCGGTACTCGGGCGACTCCGCCACGGTCCTCGCTGTCTCGCAGGACGACGCACGCGGCACGAAAGAGTTCAATCGCGAATACGGCGTGACGTTTCCCACGCTGTTGGACGACCCCGGCTATCCCGCCTCGAACGCCTACGGCCTCAGCATGGTGCCCACGATCTTCCTGATCGAGCCGGACGGGAAAGTAAAGGTCAGCTGCATCGGCTTTGACAAAAGCGATCTCGAAAAAATCGCCGCCGAACTTTCCCAAAGGCGAAAGATCGCCGCAGCGCCGCTGTTTCGTCCTGACGAGGTTATTCCAGCTCAAAAACCGGGCTGAAGCTCAAAAAACTAGGTCCGGTCGGACCTACCCCCGGATGCCAATCTCCAGAATGGTGCATAAGGGATGCCAATCGGGAGATTGGCGTTCCCAGGAAAAGCGCCTCTCGCCTCAGCGGCGATTCTCTCCCAATCGCTCATTCCAATTCCACAAGCAAATCCGGTTTGTGTTTCTCCGGCTTCTTCCTCTTGTCCGGAATCACTTTAGTGCCCGCTGGCGCTAACCCCGACTTCCGCGCCCGCCGCCGCGCCTCGACGCCCTTATCCAGCCGTTGTTTTTTTCGCTTCGCCAATTCAGCTCTTCTTCGCCACGATTTCTTTCACCGCTCTCCACCACTGGTCGATGGCCTCATTCGTGTATGCGAAGACCGCGGCGTCGGAATTCGCAATGTGAATATTTCCGAACGGCTGGCGGCCAATCTCATGCGGCGCTTGGCCCTTCGGCCATTCCGGATCGAACAACGACAAATATTCATACGAGTACCCGTGCGGCCATCGGTTTACCGTGATGGCTTCGATATCCCGCGCGGGATCCCGCGTAATGCTGCGGTCCATCCCCAACTCGCGGTCGTTTTTCCCTTGGCTCACGCACATCTCCGGGTAGGGGAGTTTACTGCCGCACGATGCGACAGCGAACTTCCTGAGGAACACTAAGAGAATATCCTAATTTGTGGGGGGCCGAAAAAATGCCACGTGCTGCTCAATAATACGGGGAAGCTAGAAAGTGAACGTAGCTTGCAGATCGATCCGGCGGTTGTAACTCGGGTTCCCGAAAGGAGGCTTCGCCAACCCATTCGATTCTCCAAACAACGGAGATCCTAAATTGCCTATAGGTGCGGCTGGGTTGACATTGTTAGAGATATTTCTCCCAATTACGCTAATAGTCAGCCCGTAGCGACGATTCGTTACAGCTGCGTCCATGCCTCGGCCACCCTGTCCGCCGCGCCCCCCTCCTCCCGGACCCCGCCCAAAGGTTCCGCCGCCCATGCCGCCGCCTCCGCCACTGGAAGCACTTTCGAGCGCTGGTCCGAATCCAAACGACTTGCTCACCCTTAGGTTGAAGGTGAATTGACTCGGCCCTTCCCCGTAATTGATGGGGATTGGCGTGTAGCCCGTCGGGGGATTCGCGTCGAAACATCCAAACTTCGTCTGATTGGATGGCGAGCACACCGCAAAAGCGGGCCGCACGTTATAGAGATTGTCCTGGAAAGGGTCCGCACCCGTGGTGATGTTGAAGGGAATGCCGGAGCTCGCAATCATGAAAGGGCTCAGGCGATAGCCGCGCGGCAATCCAATGGTTCCACCCAAAAAAAGCCGATTGCGAATATCAAAACTTGCGCGGCCATAATCCACCTTTAAATTGCCCGGATCGGAAGGGAAACTGTTAACCCCCGAGGTGTCGCTGTTCGCACGATTGTAGGTGTAGTAGCCGAAGAGAGAGAGCTTCGCCCCCATCCGGATGCTGCCGTTGATGATCAACTGATTCTGCTCAAAGTCCGCGCCAGACTGGTATTGAAAGACGTTGCCCTCATTTGCATTCGGCCGCCCGGCTGGAGTGCTGCTGGTCGCCGGTAAGAATGGGTTCAGGTTGTTGGTATAGAACTGATGCACGCCGCGCGAATTCAAATAAGTCACTGCGATATTGGCGACCTTGGTGAGCTGGCGTTCCACGGTGATGCCGCTCTGTATCGTATACGGCGCACTCAAGTCGGAATTATCGCGATAGGCCGTGGACACTACCGTTCCCGTTGGCAGCGGATTCGGAAGCGGCAGGAAGAAAGCTGGGTTCGTGATTTGAAACTGTTTTTGCAGGGGATTCAGTTCGTTATACCGCTGCTGCGTCTCCACCAGATCGTAAGTGAAGCGATCGTAAAAGATGCCAAATCCCGCGCGCAGCACGGTCTTCGGCGGGTTCTTCGCGTTCCCACCGATTCCCCAGGCCAGACCGATACGCGGCGCAAAGTCCGATTTATCGCTGAAATTGTTCTGCGTTTCAAACCGCAAGCCGTAGCTCAAGGTCACGTTCTGGAGAACCTTCCAGTCATCCTGGATGAACAGCCCCGCATCCACCAGCGTCGTCGTGGAAGGAATAATCTGCGTGCCACCGGCGTTCTGTATGGTCTGGGTGTAGTAACTTGCCCCGCCGCCGTTCGCCTGAATCGTGGCGAAAGACTGCCCCGCGGCGATTCCCTCCACCGTAATCTGGTATGCCTGAATAGGAGTGAGGTTGCACAGCCCGTTTACCAGTGTGTTCGGGCAATTTGGGAACGCGCCCTGCCGCGAACCGAACGAAAACGTGCCGGTGAAATTCCCGCTGGTCTGATCGCGGTCGTTCGTGGCGCGAATCCGTCCGCCAAACTTCCAGGAATGCTTGCCGAAATTCAGGAACGTGGTGTTCTGGTATTCGTAACGGCTCTGCAGGTCCACTGAGCCGAATCCTCCGGCACCATAGCCACTGAACGCACCGCCCGCATTCAGATTAGTCAGCGTGCTCACCGGCGTGTTTTCGTTATTCTCGTGCACGAACTGAAACCGCGACTCATTGATCGCATGCGCGCTGATAATTTGCGTGTCCGTTGCCTGCAGTGTGTGTTCCTGGTTAAAGACATTCGTGCCCGTGTCCAGCAGGTTGAACTGCCCGACATTGTTGTTGGTTTCCACGTCGCGGAAGTATTGATAGCGCACGGTCAGCGTGTTGTTCGGCGTCAGCTGGTAGTCAATCCGCGGGCTCAAGTTGGTGCGCGTTTGCGGGTTGGTGATCGCGGCGCTGTAGGAAGGAAGGATCGCGAACTGCGCTTGCCCCGTGGGACACGCAATCTGCAGATAGCTGTCCCCGCAGACGACGCTGCCGTTAAAGATATTGAGTCCCCCGATGTTGCGCCGCTCGATATTGAAGAAAAACGACGCCTTCTTGTTGATTGGCCCGCCGATGTTTCCGCTGTACTGCTCGGAGTTGTAATCGGGCGGCGCCGTGCCCGCCGGAAGATTCTCAAACGGATTGCGAGCGTTAAACGCCGAAGCGTTTCCGGACACCTGCACCTGTCCATGCAATTTGTCCGTCCCCGGCTTCGTGAAAATTTCGATGCGACCGTAACCGAGCTTGTCGTACTCGGAAGAAAACGGATTCTGATTGATGCGAATCTCACGAATCGAGGCTTTGGGCGGCAACTGCCCGGCGGTAAAACCGTCAATGTAGATCTGCCCGCCGTTCGGACCTGCCGACGGGCCGGCCAGCGCCTGCAACTCCGAAGACAACTCGTCCGGGTCATCGGACAGCGCTTCGAGGTCTTTCCCTTGCAACGTGATGCTGTTGGCGTTGTTCTGCGGACTTACATCCACCTGCGTCGTGGAGGAGTTGACCTCGACTCTTTCCTTCTCGATTTCCAACGCGAGCTGGACATCCAAGCGCAGCGTTTGTCCAGTGGCCAGTGCGACGCCAGGTTTATCAAACAACGCGAAGCCCGCGGCCACGGCCTTAATCTCGTAAGTTCCCGGCGTCAGATTCTTGAATTCGTATACGCCCTCCTTGTTAGTCGTTGTGTCCATCGAACCGCCGGTTGGCGTCGTCAGCAGTACGGTCGCGCCCACCAACGTCGCGCCAGACGGATCCGTCACCTGACCCCGGATCACTCCGGTTGGGGTTTGCGCACGGCACGGCAGCACCATCAGCAAGAGGAAAAAGAAAAGTAACGCGCCGCTCCCCCTGCGTTTTTGTCGTGCATTCATTTGCATCAATCGAAAAGTCCGCGCCTCTGCCATTTTCCTCGCGAGTGCTGGCGCTATTGCGCCGCCGCGTCCCCTCCGCCATTGCTCAGGCTCCAAGGCGTCAGAATGCTCGATGCCTGATCCTGCGACGTGGCTTGCAGCAAGGGTTCCACGCCGCCCAACACCGTGATGGCGGTGACTTGGGAGTCCTTGAGCCCGCCCGTTCCGACGATCATGACCACATCGCCTTTTTGGAAATCGGCAAGCGGCGCGGCCGGCAATCTTCCCAGCAACTGTTGAAGGTCGCCTCCTCCACCGCGGCCCTGTCCTCCCGAGCCTCCGCCCTGGCCAGCCGCGGGCGTGGGAGTCGCCGCCCCTGCAGATGTCGGAGTGCCCGCCGGTGGGCCACCCTTCAAGCGCATGGCAATCGTTTGCGCCATCTGCGGCGGCAATTTCCGCAACTGCGAATCGGAACTCACCTTCACCACCTCAGGTTTTTTCGTCGCCAGATCGGAAACTGTAATCGTGCCCGCGCCTGCATCCACAGCGGAAATGGTTCCCGCAATATTTCGAAATGCTCCCGTCACCACTTCATCCGCGGCAAAACTGGCGCTATCGGCACTGCGCACTCCGCGGGCCCTCAACTGGTCGCCCGCGTTTATTTCCGAAAGGCTGCTCACCTGGGCATCGTCAAATTTCACCGAACCGGGAGCATAACGCCGTATCACCGCGGTTTTGCCAATCTTGACGGCCACATCTTTCGGTCCCGCAGCGGTCATCGTGCCGATAATGATCGTCCCCTGCGCTGCGTCCACGCTTTTCACCAACCCGCCAATCCCATGCTTCTGCCACTCTTCCCTTTCGTGCGCTTGTTTCTCCGCAATGTCGCTCTTCTTCATTGCGATCACGGATCCGGCTTCGCAAACCGGCGGGTCGCCGGCGCAGCGCAGCCGCACCAGCACGCGGTCCCCTGGCTGAAATTCAGACAACGGAATGGCTTCGGCTTGCGATAAATCCTTCGAACCGGGAGGCACGCGCAATAATTTTGTCGCTGGGGTTACCATCACTTTGGTCTCGGGTCCCG
>Ga0210399_10002453_pt1 | contig 14419 bp, 7 predicted proteins | sample IncBWC14MmetaG_FD_150865 | JGI IMG/M metagenome (GOLD analysis project Ga0210399, IMG submission 150865) | Forest soil microbial communities from Barre Woods Harvard Forest LTER site, Petersham, Massachusetts, United States - Inc-BW-C-14-M | ecosystem: Environmental > Terrestrial > Soil >... | reverse complement strand
CGACGATAGCAATCCCATGGCAGCCAGCAGCATCAGGCACGCGACGAGGCCCCCGCCTTTGCGACCGCCAACGGCCAGGATCACGAAACCGCCAAGAAGTATCCCCGAAATCAAAATGGATGCCAATGGGATTGGCCTTCCAGTTTCCGAATCGTGCGAATGTAGACTAGACGGCTTGGCATTCACGGTCACCGTCATGGTTGCTGCGGTACCGTTCGGGGATGCGTTCACAGCCGTCGGACTGATCGCACAGCTTGTGCCGCTCGGTGCCCCACTGCAAGACAACGTAACCAGGTCCGTGAACCCATTCTGCCCAATCACGTCGATCGTGACCTTGCCAGATTGTCCGACCGCGACGGAAAGAGAATTAGTGGAGAGAGTCGCGTTGAAGTCCGCAATGTTGAGCTGGGCTGATGCGGAACGCGTCGCCACGCCATTCGAAAGCGCTACCGTAAAGTTGTAGCTTCCCACGGCAAGAGTGTTCGTTTGGACGTCCAGTGCGATTGACCCGCCTGTACCAATCGGACCATTGAAACTGCAGACGGCCGGAGCGGGAATCCCGCTGCAGGTTCCTGTGAGGTTGGCCCCATAGTTGTCGACCGATGTCACAGTGACCGTGTAGGCAGCTGTTGTATTCTGAAGCGCGGTAAGTGAGCCGGGAGCGATGCTGACGTTGTAGTCGCCCACATCAAGCATTGCTTTCACGGTTGCAGTGATGGTTCCGTCAGAGGCTTGGATGGTGAAAGGATATTCGCCCAGGGCCGTGCTGGCTGTCGTGTTTACAACCAACGACGTCCCCACATTGCCTCCAGCCACAATGCCGAGAGAACTCTGGCCGAACTGGCAGGACGCGCCGGCGGGAAGACCCTGGCAGGTCAAATTCAGAGTCGCAGAATATCCACCCAGGGAACTCATCCCGAGTTGGTAATCCGCGGTGGTGAGGCCGGGAAAAACCGACTCGGTGGAGTTGTTAACGTATATCGCAACACCGTACTGGCCCTGAGCCGAAGCCTGCGTCCCATAGGTAGTGGCCGTGCTAGCGCCAATCGTTCCCTGAATCCAAAACACATGCGTGGAGTTGAAGGTGTTATCAATGGTGAAGTTGACCTCCTGAGTAAGAGATCCTGCGGGGATGGTAACGCTCGTCGGGATCTTGATTGCGGGATCGCTTGTCGTGAGCGAAACCTGCGTGCCGGAAGCCGGGGTGGCGAGGGAGATCTGAATCGCTCCATTGCTTCCTAACACCGGATCCGTAACCATTTGAAGTTGCAAAGCAGAACCTGGCGACGCGGGGATCACTTGAAAAGAAGCTGTGTAGATGTCGCTCTCGACTAAATCTGCACGCCCGTCGCCGGTGACGTCGAACGCCGTTGTGGGTACCGACGCATTCAAGAAATACGGCTCGTAAGTAGGAGTGAAGCTTCCGTCGCCGTTTCCCAGCAGGAACTGGACATAGTAGACGCGCGTGGGGTACTCAGTTGCTTCCTGGATTGCTGCCAGATCCATATTGCCGTCGCCATTGAAATCACCGAGGAAGGCGGGGTAACGAGCCCCATTGGCCGTCCCCAGGGTCAGCGCGAAAATCGATGGTCCGGTGTATGGCATGTACGTGTTGCTCAGCAAGAAGGTCCCGTCGGGCTGGCAGAGAAAAATTCTGAACTGGGGAACGGTGAACTGGGGATAGTCTGTGAATTGGTCGCGGTTATCCACCACATCGGGCAGACCGTCGTGGTTGAAATCCGCCACCGCCGGGTCGCTCAGATTCTGGAGTACCAGTTTCGCGGGTGCAAAGGTTCCGTCTCCGTTGCCGAGGAGTTCGTACACATCATTGTTCTGTGGAGGATCCACATTGACAAAGAGCCACACCAACAGGTCCAGTTTCCCATCCCCATTGAAATCGCCGACCCAGAGGCCCTGTACCCAGTGTCCCAGACTATTGGTGTTAAAACTGATCGGCGTCTGGGCGGAGAAAGTTCCGTCCCCGTGTCCGAGGTAGATCGTTATAGTCGTCGCGCCGGACTGGGAACCGGAAGCCACCGCCAAGTCGAGATTGCCGTCGTGATTGAAGTCTCCTGCAGCGAGGGCCCCGCCTTGGGAAATGTTGGTGATCCGAGGAGTTCCGAAGCTGCCACCTCCGACGTTGGGCGCCAAGACCAACTGCGCATTCGATCCTTCAAATGCGAGGGTGACCAGATCCGGTCGCCCGGTATTGCGGAAATCTCCCAGCAAATAATCGAAGACGCTAGACGTGCCCTCGGCAATGGGCGAGTGGATAGCAGGACCGAAGTGGCCCGTGCCATCGTTCAGCATGACCGTAGCCTGAAAAGGATTGGGATACCCGGGACCCAGTTCCAGCAAAACAAGGTCCGGCTTCCCGTCCCCGTCCACGTCGGCGGGAGTGAAGCTGGTATAAGGAGAGTTGACCGGGCCCGACGAATTGTTGCCGTTGATGTATCCGATGTATTCACCGGAAGGCATGCCGAATCCGCCGTGGCCATCGTTTAAGAATATTGTGGCGGAGTCGCTGTCCTGATTGGCGGTGATCACATCCGGGTGACCGTCACGATTGAAGTCGGCGACCGCTAATGCAAAGGACGTTTGCCCGCCGCGATAAACGTGGGCGCGTCCAAAGTTTCCTTTCCCGTCTCCGAAATGGATGGCCAGCAGGTTTCCGGCGACTTGCCCGTAGCCGGTTTGAGCGCTGATTCCCGAATAGACAAGATCGAGATGGCCATCGCCATTCACGTCGACCAAGCTGGCTGCCCAGCCAAAGTCACCTTCGCCAACTTGTGTGGACTGGGACTGGAACGTGCTGTCGCAGTTCCCCAGGAAGACTCTGGCAATGCCTAGATCATCCAAAGTGACGACGTCGGGACAGCCGTCTTCATTTACATCTCCTGCAGCTACCGTCAAGGGCGAGATAATGAAGGACTCAGAGATCGGCTGGGCTTCCTTGAGAAGTCCAGTTCCGTCATTTACGTAAACGACTGTGCCTACGCCTGGATCTACCACAACCACATCCGGCTTGCCGTTTTTCTCAAAATCGGCAACCGCGATGGACTCCGGCACTTGAACTCCGAAACTGAGATACGACTCGAACAAAGGTGGTCCAAAACCTCCCGCGCCGTCTCCCAGCAGCGTCACTAACGGGCCACCCAGCGGAATGTTGGGATCGGGTATCACGCCCGCAACCAGGTCAAGGCGGCCATCATGGTTCATATCCGCAACTGCGAGTGAAATCGGAGCCCCGGGGACGAAGAAGGTTCTCTCCGCCGCAAACGTCCCGTCGCCGTTTCCCAAAAACACGCCAATGCTTTCGCTGTCCGCCTCCGCCACAACGATGTCGAGTCTTCCAATACCGCGCAGGTCCGCCGCCGCGACCGCCACCGGAGACTGTCCGCTCAACGGAATTATCGTCGCCTGGCTGAAGGTCCCATCGCCGCGTCCGAGGTAAACCCAGAGGTTATTGCTCCCGCCATTCGAAACAACCCAGTCCCGCAATCCATCCCCATTAAAGTCTCCAGCCGCTACTCCACTGGGAATAAAGTCAGCCGGTAAAAGCGAATGTAGTCCCAAGCCTGCAAGGGGCGGTGTACCCGAAGGGGCTGAGGGGCCCATGCTGTTGCCTATCGGTCCCGACAAAGCCGGACTCGGGGCGGGCAATGGCGCCTGAGCCCGGGGACGCGAGAAAGGCTTCAGATAGTTCGGCCCACCTCGAGCTGCGTACTTCCATCCGAGAAACCGAGTCGGGGTGGCGGGAGAAGCGCTCTCGGGCGATCCATGTCCGTTGAGCAAGGGGTGTTGTTGCAGGTAAATCGGCGCTTGCGCGTGGGACAGAATCGTAAAGGTCGCGACATTCGACGTCCCGCCGCCAGGAGGGACATTGACGACTGTGATTTGAACCGTCCCAGGGGTCGTGATCAGGTTGTACCCGATGCCCACAACGATCTGGGTCGGACTGAGGACTAATCCAGACCCCAGCAGGGTTCCGTTCCAATAAACCGCCGATTGAGTCTGGTCAAAGCCGGTTCCATTGATGGTCAAGGAAAAGCTGAAGGATCCAGCTGTGACGGATGCCGGTGAAAGCGATGTTATCGTCGGAGCGGCGCTCGATAACGGATAGGTTACATTGTTCGACTGTCCTCCACCGGGTGGCGGATTCTGAACCCAGATATACGTGCTGGGGGCAACCTCGGGCCCGATGGCACTTGCCGGAATCTCTGCCGTGAGCTGTGTGCTGCTGACGTAAGTCGTCGGACGATTATAGAGGTCGAAGTTTACGGCGGAAGTCGGAACGAAGCCAGTACCGTTGACGGTGAGCGTGAAGGCGGGTCCACCGACCTGCACAGTTGGCGGCGATACGGTGGTGATTGTCGGCACCGGATTATGTGGCGGGCCGTTATTTCCGATCGTCCACAACAAGGCGCTGGCGCTCACGATGACAGGGTCGTTCACCGTCCACATGGTCCCAACCGACGGTGAGACTTGTACTCCGACAGTCGCTTGCGCTCCAGCATCCTGAAAAAAGCAGTAATCGCCGAACGTTGTGTCGGCGTATTCGAAAAGAATGTTGCTGCTGGACTCCTGAAAAATCACCTCAAACGTGATCGTGGCTGAAGAATCGCTGTGACAAACGAAACTTCTCACGTTTCTCCATTCCACGACCAACTGCCGGTTGGGCGCGCTTCCCACCACTGCCCAATACACTTTTTGCGAGGAGCCCGCCACGGGATACAGATCTTGCCAAAAGGGCGCTATGAGAGTCACAGGTACGGCAGCGAGAATCGGGATCACGTTGTTGCTGACTGGCGAATACGCGTCGGTAAAACTGATCGTTCCGTTGCTCCCGATGTGCAACGTTGTGAAACTTCCGCCGCCAAATGAAATGGCGAACGGCGACGTGACCTGCGCAACGCTGTCATCTCCCAGATTGAGGTTCGTTCCTGTGATGCTGACATAGTTGTACGGCGTGGGAGCGACAACATAATTGTTCAAAACTTCCACCGGAACAACATCGCCGCCGGGGAAGGTGACGGTATAAGTCCCCACGGCCGAAGGTGTCCATTGTCCGGTGTAGATTCCGTCTCCGGCAGCCTGGTCGGCACCAGTCCCATCGTCCACTAAGGTCACCGTCGTCCCACCCGGTGATACGCTTGCTTGCACATTCCCAGCCGGCTGCGAGCAGTCGACGTTGATCTCTTCGAGCGTCAACGGAACGCCCACAGTTCCCGCGACCACATCGTTGACCGGTTGAAGCCGGCTCTCCACACTCTTTCCGGAGCAACTCAACGACCCAATCAGGTTCAGTCGGTTTCCCGTCACGGTGTGCGCCAAGGAGGCTCGAGAATCTCCTCCGGTTAATGCCAGGTTCTTTAGCGAACGCCAATCCAGGTTTGGATTCTGGGCAGCCAACAATGCTATGGCGCCCGCTACATGCGGGGCTGCCATCGATGTTCCTGAAAGGACTCCGTAGTTGCTGCCTGGCAACGTGCTGAGGATTTGCTGCCCCGGAGCGCCCAGGTGCACTGTGTGCTTTCCTGCATTCGAGAACACCGCCAATGCATCCGTGCTTGTGGTCGCCGCCACCGAAATGACATTGGGAAGGACCGTATTGGCTGGATAAGTCGGTGCTACGTCGTTGTCGCCGAATTCATTCCCCGCGGCTGCAACGAATAGAATACCGGCCTGTTGTTGAGCCTGGATCGCGTCCACCAGCGCTTGCGAATACTCTCCTCCGCCCCAGCTGTTATTTGTGGCGACGATATTGTAGCCATTGCTCTTCATCTGCTGGACATAGTCGAGGCAAGTTATTGCATCGGAAACCTGCCCGCTCCCTGACGCATCCAGAAACTTACAGGCCAGCAATTGCACGTTCCAGTTAATTCCAACGATTCCCAGGTTGTTGTTGCCTGCAGCGCCGATAATGCCAGCGACATGCGTGCCATGCCCGTTGTCGTCGAAGGGGTTAGAGTTGTTGTATACAGGTGCGATGCCGTAGCAGCCATTGGTGTCATCATTGACGCCATTACAGACAGCAAGGTTATGGAAAAGATTCGGAATAAGGTCGGGGTGCGTGTAATCAATACCTGTATCCAACGTGGCAACTACGACGCTATGATCGCCTGTAATTAAATTCCATGCCAGACTAGCGCCCACATCGTCGCCAGGGGTGCCCCCGGTTTGGCCCGCATTGAGCAGGTTCCACATTTGGGGAAATAGCGGATCGTTCGGAGTGCTGAACGAATGAACGATGTAATCGGGCTCGGCATATTCTACCTCGACTCGCTGGCGATAAGCGTGTAACGCTTCACTTACTCCTGCATTCTGCGATAGGGAGACCACTTCTATATCACGTAGGGCCGTGTAGCGACGGAGAGTGTGGCCTCCAATTGAGGCATGTATGGTTTTTCGCGCTTCTGCGCTCGTTGTCGGGCGAAACTTTACTAGAACTTGATTCGCAGCATACTTACGATTGGAAATTACAGGAATTCCACTGAAATTCGAGATGCGTTGCGCAAATGTAATCGACGCAAATAGTAAAATGACCGGAAGTAGTGCAAACCTATAGAGGCGATATAGTCCATAAGAGGACATTGAATTATCCGGCAATCTCAAATGAGGGGAGGCAAAGTATCCTACGAAGGGCTGGGGAAGTCAAGGCGGCCAAGTTGGGCGGCCAAGTTGGGTTTGTCAACCGACATTAGAAATGTCCCCATGCTTACGCCGCTCAATCAATGAGAGTACGAGTCCCGTCTGTCTCAGTGAATCGTTCTTGATGATTCACTGTTGCAATGTATTCGCACCACAGGTCGGCATGAAACGTGGTGAGAGCCCGGCCGGCGGTCTTCGGAGTAGCGCTGATGTAAGCGAAGTAGGGGCTTTCTTCCGTGAAGTCTCGGAAACTATTCTTGGGCTCAAGTCGCAGGTCAAGCGTGGAGTTTCCAGGTTCTCCAATAAAGGCTTCGCCCATGCTTCATCCGGTTCTCGGAGCACACGTCCTGTTATGGCGAGGCACAGGCTTCACCGTAAACGCACTCGTGCCGAAGGGCGGCTATCGTCTTTCATTCTTGCGCGGAGTTTGTCAGCATGTATTCGTTTTATGCTGCCGCTTGCGCGTTTCGCGTGAAGCCCATCGTATGCAGCTTGAGCCTTTTGGCGAAGGGCCTCGCCCTCGTGGCGCGCGGCCCAGCGTGAGTTCATGGCGTGCCGCAGCAGAGCATTCACCCTTGTCTGATATCCGTGCCCGTGGCTCTTTAGCCATTTGATGATGTCGATGTCCAGGCGCATCGTCACCGGCTTTTTCGGAGGCCGGTAGAATTTTCCGATTTCCGCGCCGCTCCAGTCCACCACTTCCCGAGCGTCTGACAAATCAATGTCGGCGTCGGTTTTGGCGGCGATGACGGCGGCTTGCCGCTTCTGCTCTTTTGTGAGCTTCTTCATAGGGTTTCCTCTCCTTACTGGTAGCGGCTCGGGCCGAGATCCACCGAATCACTTCTTCGCCCTCTTCATCGGCGAACAATGTGTGAACAACAAAGAGAATCGAGCCTGGGCTAAATTCGCCAACGGTGTTGTACCGTTCCTCATCCTCATCGTGAAGAACGTCTCGAATCGTCATAGCGTATGGGTCATCGAAGATCAGGGCGGCGGTTGGGAAATCAACGCCGTGTCTCGCCAGGTTGGATTCGTTCTTTTGCTTGTCATATTCGAATCGCATCCAGTGACCCAAACACAAGATACCACGGTGTACATACACATGTCAATACATCGTTTGGGAATGGGGATCGGGGGACGATCGCCCGTTTTCTCAGGCGATGGACTATCGGCAGCGCTCCATTCGGTGCCGTCAGCAAGCGCAACGTCGCGGATTTTTATACGTATTCTTGGCTCCCCTTCGCACCAATACTGGTACACAACGTCGCTTTCAGGAGACTCGTGGGAGGTGCCCCTAGGCTCGATGGCATCCTTCTCGGCGCCGGTACTGAAAGTTATGGACCCTTCTTCGTGCTCACCACCTATGTGATCTTCAATATCCGTGGTAATCGGTATAGGCTTGTCACGGTCATGCACTATGTAAAGGTGATAAAGGGAAAGCAGACCAAGGGGCATGTTTACATCAGGTCTTTTTTGACGCACAAGGAATACGACAATCCAGCAAACTGGGACAGAAAGTACGGAAGGAAGAAAAAGAAATGAACACAGCAAAAGTTCTTGCGAACCCGGCAAAAATGATCGCGAAGGGCGCTCCCCATGTCATTCATAATGACAAGGAACTTGAAGCTTATACCGAAGCCCTCTTCAACCTGACGGCCTTGGAGAACCCCTCTCCTTCCGAGATGGACGCCATCGAATTGCTGTCCCTGCTTGTGGAACGATATGAGGACGAGCACTGGCCCATCACCGAGGTTGACCCGGTTTCCGTGGTGCGGTATCTCATCGAAAAGGGAAACCTTACGCAGCGGGACTTGATTCCGGAGTTCGGTACGGAGAGCGCCGTGTCCATGTTCCTCAGCGGGCAACGGAATCTTTCGCTTGAACAAATACGGAAACTGAGCGAACGCTTCAAACTCAGTGCCGATGTTTTCATCTCCGCAGCAGGGGCGGGGGCAGGGGCTTAAAGTGGCTGACGCCCTCCACTAGAAAACCCGATAGTCGTATTCCCTTGAGCTGTCTTTAGGACCTTGCGACGGGCTAGACGGAAACTGAGGCAGGCGCGACTCCAGGAGTGGACCGCGTTGCCTCCGTCGGCGCGGTAAGAAGCTGAAGGTCATTGCCTCAGCCCCATCATGGACGGGCCTTCCGCCTTCGGGATGGATTCCGACATGAGGTGGTGCAGATTACGCGTCCCGACGGCTCTTCGTTCCCTGCCAACCGATACGTGGGTTCACAATCGGGAGAGCGTCCGGAACTGGTGCTGTACTGGTTTCAGGCGCATGGCCGCGCCGTGGCCAGCGAGTACCAGGCCAAGTACTATCTGATCTCCGACTCGATTCACATGAATCGCAGCGACGGCGCGTTGGTGCGCCTCTCATTGCAGCTTCGCGTACTCGGCTTTGGCTTGCTTCAGGATGGGTATGTCGGAGTCGGCGTCTTTCCACAGCGCGAAGAAATCCTGGTAGTCGGCCAGAGCTTGGGTGCGCGCAGCATTGGCGGCGGATCCCTGGTTTGACCGAGCTGCGAGCGCGTTCGCTCGCGCCCGGCCGAGATGTGCCAGCGCGCCAGTCGCACAGCTCTGGACTATACCGGTATGGTCAAGAATCTTCTGGAACTCCCCTGCCGCCGCGTGGCCATCGCCCATCGCCAGGTAGGCTTCGCCCCGCACCTCGATCGCGTAGAGGCAGGAAGTGTTGTTCGAAAGATTGACAAAGCCCAATTCCATGGGTGCCGCGGCCTGCAGGCGACCAACCGCAGCCGCGGGTTGCTTTCTCCCCAGTGCTAACTGAGCATCGATCGTCGGCAGCCAAAGGGACTGCACTTGGGTATTCAGGGGGTAACGTTTCCCTAAGTCCTGTTCGAGAGATTCCGCGCGCGCGGTATCGCCCACCATAGCAAGAGCCAGTGCCGCTTCCATTTCGACGCCTTGGTTGGTCGGCGCGAGCTTGAGCGCCTCGTCCGCCGACGAGCGCGCCTCCTTAGCATTGCCGAACCACGCTTCGCGCAGAGCGCCGTCGCCCCAACATATTGCGGCTCCTTCTTTGTCGTCCGTTCGCAAGGTGGCGTCAACTGCCTGCTGCGTCAACTCCCGTGCCTTGCCTAGATGGCCCGCGTAGGCCTCGGTATCGGCTTCAAGCGAGAAACCCTCACCTTCAACCTCAGGCTGGCTGTTTAGCAACGCCAGTTGCTCCGCCATTGTTTTGGAATCATGCGCGATGAAGGCGAGAATGTAGAGGTCACTGTAATTCCCGACCTGCGGTTTTCTAGCCACGGCCGCCAGTTGCGTCTCCCTCGCTTCTGCGAATCGGTTCAACGATAGGAGATTGTGGGCGAGATTCATGTAGAGGTTTCCGTCATTGGGACTTAGGGGTATTGCCTGGCGCGCCAACTCCGCAGCTTTTTCATGTTGCCCTAGCTCCGAGTACACGATGCTGAGATTCGAGAACGCGCTAAGAGACGACCGGGGATAAGTCGCAATCTGATTTTCGTAGGCCTCGGCCACCTTATTTAGTTCGCCGGTGACCCCGTAGTAGTACGTGCTTGCAATTCCCACTCGTTCTCGGGCGGTCGCATGATCCTGCAACTCGAACGCTCTGCTGATGTATTCGATCCCTTTCTCCTGTTGGCCCTGGTTGAGGCAGCTTTGTCCCGCACCGACGTAGGCGAGCGCGAAGTTGGGGTCCAGTTCGATGGCACGAAGGTCATAGGCCAAGCGCGCGGTGTTGCCTTTTTCGTAGTATGCCTTAACCCCTAATGAGTATTGTTTGAGGGCCGCCAAAGATGGCGTGATTCCCTGTTGCAGAGGAACATTGAATTTCCACACTGAGCCGGGTGACTCACCCAGGTCGGCTCTCAACTTGGCGGCAGCGTCGCCGAGCGCATCCAGCACCCTCTCCTTACTATCAACCGTGACCTGCTCCTGCGCCATGGTCCTTCCGCTTTGGCAGTTCACCGCCTTCACACCAACGACATATCCGTCCCTCTGGCCGCTAATCGAACCCGCGATGTATGCCCTGCTGCCCTCACGTCGACAGACCTCGGGAACGATATCAAGCGTGAGCGGCGTCCACGGTGATCGGGACATCAACTTGAGAGTGGCGCCCAGTTTTCCGTTCGGAAGTAGATACAGATAGGGCGACTGTTGCAGTGCAAGGCCGAGCGCGGTTTGGAGAGTGTTGTCAAAGATGGCGTCCCCGGTGGAGTTGGTAAAATCGGCCAGGATTTCGGAGTCGTGCGCGGTCAATCGATTTGCTTCGCGGCGTGCCAGGTAGATATTGACTGCCGCCGCAGTAACGGCAAGCAGTACAACGAAACCCACCGCCAGCACCAGGCGACGCTTGCGGGGTGCGGAATGCGCCTCGGCTACGGCAGAACCCGACGGTTCCTGCAGTTGCCGCAAATCCACCAGCATCGCTGCCGCCGACTGATACCGTGCCTCGCGGTCTTTTTCCAGTGCCCGGCTGATGATGGGTTCGAGTTGCGCATCAACTTCAGGATTCAGTTGTCGAGGCGGCGCCGCCGTGTGTCGGAGAATTGCCTCGTGCAGCTCCACCGCTGTGTCGCCCGCGAATGCCCGCTGGCCGGTCGCCATTTCATACAGGACCAATCCAAAGGAGAACAGGTCCGTACGCGCATCCAGCTTCTCCCCCCGCACCTGCTCCGGCGACATGTAACCAGCCGTTCCGATCGCCACCCCGGTTCGGCTCAGGAGCAAATCGGCACTCGATGCCAGCAACGTCTCCCGCGGCGCCCTGGGGGCCTCGTCCGGGCCGTCTTTTGCCGGAACAGCATCGGCGCCCACCACTGCCGAGACCAGCTTCGCCAACCCGAAATCCAGTATCTTCGCTTCGCCGCGCTCAGTAAGAAAGATGTTCGCCGGCTTGATGTCGCGATGGATGATGCCCTTCTGATGCGCCGCGTTCAAGCCGTCCGCGATCTGCGTGGCGATGCCCAGCACCGCCTCTCTCGCTAGAGGACCCCGTTCGGCGATGCGATCGCGCAGGGTTTCTCCTTCCAGCAATGGCATCGCCAGGAAAGGTTGGCCCTCGTGTTCCCCGAATTCATAGATGGCACAGATATTGGGATGGTCGAGAGCGGATGCCGCCCGCGCTTCTCGTTCGAATCGCTCCAGTGCTTTGGGATCGTTGCCAAGTTCTTCGGGAAGAAACTTCAGCGCAACCCGGCGGCCCAGCTTGAGATCCTCGGCCTTGTACACCAACCCCATGCCGCCGCCGCCTACGATCTCCAGTACGCGGTAATGCGAAATTTTCTTCCCGATAAGATTCGCACTCGCGGAAGTTTGCGACTGCGCGGAAACCTCGGCGTGCGTCACCTCGTTGACCGGCGCTACAAACCGGTAGCCGCGTTTGGGCACGGTTTCTATATACTCCCGCCCGCCGTCCCACACGCCCAGCAGCTTCCGTAAAACAAAGATGTTCTTATTGAGGTTTCCTTCCTCCACAAAAGCGTCCGGCCAGACCCGTTTCATCAGGTCATCTTTGTCCACCAGATGTCCGGCGCTTTCGACGAGCGTTAGAAGGGTCTCTACCACCTTGGGAGCCAGGGGGACGGGGGCCCCGTCGCGCACCAGAACACGCTTCTCGGAGTCCAGACGAAAAGGGCCGAATGCGTAGAAGTGCTTTGTCTTCCCGCTCATAGCGGCAGCAAGAATTTCCCCATAACTTTTCCAGAACTTGGGAAGGACTTCAGAACCGCCGCCCGGTTAAGGTGCATCGCGTGGGGGACCGATCCGATCTGGAAAAGCCCGACCGCCGCGGATTTTAGCGCGGATAGTGGCCATAAGCAATGCCGAATATGGTCCTGGCCGGGCCACACTCCCATCCGAAGCCTGAAGGAGGCTGTATGAAATTTGAGACATGGAATCGTGTTTTCGCAGTTACTCTGCTCGCAACGCTGGTAATCCCAGGCGGCGTGACCGCGCAAAATACCGCAAAACAACTTCACCCGCACCAACACCATCACTACCAGATCGCAGACCCCGGCACCTTCGGCGGGCCGCAGAGCTATCAACAACTGGGTACGCTCGGCGCTGTCGGAGACTTGAACAATCAGGGAGCGTTCGGAGGCTTGGCGGACACGCTTACGGTGGACCCGAATTGCGTCAACTTCCCAAGTTGCTATGCCTTTCACGCGTTCCTCTGGCAGAACGGCGACAAGACCGATCTGGGCCTGCTCCCCGGCGGAACCGACAGCCAGGTGAACTGGATCAGCGCAAACGGGCTGATGACCGGAAACGGCGACAACGGCCAGCCTGATCCACTCATCGGGATTCCATTCCAGATTCGCGGGACTTTTTGGGGGCATGACCGAGCCATGACCGACATCGGAGCCTTGCCGGGCACATATCTTGCCGGCCCGTACGCCGTGAACAACCGCGGCGAGGTCGTCGGCGAAGCCATGAACACAATTCCCGATTCCAACTCGATATCGGGGTTCGGTTATCAGACGCGGGCATTCTACTGGAAAGACGGAGTGATGCAGGACCTGGGCACTCTCGGCACGGGCACCGATGCCTTGGCTGGCCTGATCAACGAGCGCGGACAAGTCGTCGGCGTGTCTTACACCAATGAAATTCCAAGCGCTGCTTGCGCCATCGCTGGCTACCTGTTAACTACCGGCCCTTTTATCTGGGACAAGAAGGACGGGATGAAAGGTCTCGGTGGTTTCGGAGGCACTTGCACCGTCGCCTACGATCTCAACAACCGCGGGCAGGTCGTCGGCTCGTCCGCCCTGCCGGGGGACTCGATCTTCCATCCTTTCGTTTGGGATGCCGAGACTGGAATGACGGATCTGGGAACGCCGGACGGGGGAAATGGAGGCGCATTAGCGCTCAACGAAAACGGCGATGTGGTTGGCAACGGGGAGGTTAACGGCAGCGCGGTCCATGCGCTCCTTTGGCGGAAGCGTGGAGGGAAATGGCGGATGACTGATCTCGGGACATTCGAAGGTCTTTGTGGGAGCGCCACATCGATCAATTCGTCCGCGCAAGTAGTCGGCTATGACCAGTGCAACGGACTCCCATTCCTGTCGGAGGATGGCGCTCCTATCGTTGACTTGAATACTCTTGTCCCCTCCAACTCCGGCCTGCAATTAAATGAGGTGGGGCAAATCAACGACCGCGGAGAGATCTCCATCAACGGCAACGACGTGAATAACAACAACCACTCCGTCGTGCTGATTCCGTGCGACGAGAATCATCCCGGCGTCGAAGGCTGCGACTACAGCATGGTCGACGTACCCGCTGCTGTAGCTCAGACCACTCCTGTAGTTCGCACCACATCCAGCCGCTCGTTGCCTCAATTACTCGTGCACCGGATGAATCGGTATCGATTCCGCAGCCTCGGAGGCTCACCACGGAATTAAGTGGTTGCGGGTACTGACTTAACTTAGGCCGGGGCGGGGTGATTCGCGCCGGCCTATTTTGGGAGGGTTGTTGTTAATCAGGCGTCACTCTTTGAGAACTGTTGTCCGCCCGCTAGCCCAGCCGTTTTCACCTCGCGATCCGATTTCCAATCGTTAACTTAATGGTAATCATCGTGTTTACTAACTCGACGGGGGTGCGAATTCTTCCCGCTAAGTTTTACCCCCCCATCCCTTTGACGGGGTGGAAGGAGGGCACGGCAAAACTTGGAGTGCACCCCAAAAGTGAGACAGGCGATTAAGGGGCCAGCTACATTGAATGGAGGAGAACAATGCTGGTGCCCCGACAAGAGTATTCCCGTGAACTGAAGTTGGCTGCGATGCGCGA
>Ga0210399_10002452_pt1 | contig 14426 bp, 8 predicted proteins | sample IncBWC14MmetaG_FD_150865 | JGI IMG/M metagenome (GOLD analysis project Ga0210399, IMG submission 150865) | Forest soil microbial communities from Barre Woods Harvard Forest LTER site, Petersham, Massachusetts, United States - Inc-BW-C-14-M | ecosystem: Environmental > Terrestrial > Soil >... | reverse complement strand
CGCACTCTCATCGCCCAGCTCTTCGACGAAGAAAAAGATCCCGTCCAAATCATCAAGTGGAAAGAAATCTTCGAAGTCATCGAAACCGCCGTCGACAAGTGCGAAGACGTCGCCAACGTCATCGAAGGCGTCATCCTCAAGAGCGCTTGACCTGTGAGCAGCTTTACTCTCCTCCTCGTCGTCATCACCGTCACTCTCACTTTTGAATTTTCCAATGGCTGGCACGACGCCGCCAATTCCATCGCCACAGTCGTCTCCACCCGCGTCCTCACTCCCCTTCGCGCCGTGATTTGGGCCGCTTTCTTCAATTTCGTCGCTGCGTTCATCTTCGGTACCGCCGTGGCCAAGACCATCACCAAGGGTCTGGTTCATCTCGAAATGGTCGACGAGAAAGTGATCCTTGCCGGCCTGCTCGGCGCCATCACCTGGAATCTCATCACTCTCATCCTCGGCCTGCCCACCAGCTCTTCCCACGCGCTGATCGCCGGTTACGGAGGTGCCGCTGTCGCCCACGCCGGATTCAATGCGATTATCTTCGGCGGCTGGCTCAAGCCTGTTCTTTTCATTTTCATTGCCCCTTTCATCGGGATGTTCGTCGCTATTGTCGTGACTGTCCTAACCAGCTGGATCGTGCGCAGACAGCGTCCTCTCAAGGTCGACCGCTGGTTTCGCCGTCTGCAGCTTGTTTCTGCAGCGCTTTACAGCCTCGGCCATGGCACCAACGACGCTCAGAAAGGCATGGGGATTATTACTGCAGCCTTGGTCACCGGCGGCATGCTGAAGTCCTCCGAAGTCGTCCCCTATTGGGTCATCATCTGTTGCCACTTGGCGATGGCCGGTGGAACAATGGCTGGCGGCTGGCGCATCATCAAAACCATGGGCCAGCGCATCACCAAGCTCAATCCTTTCGGCGGCTTTGCGGCCGAGACCGCCAGCGCCGTCACTCTCTTTGCCACCGCAAAATTCGGCATCCCTGTCAGCACCACCCACACCGTCACCGGCGCCATTGTCGGCGTCGGCGCTACTCGCCGCCTCTCCGCCGTCCGCTGGGGCGTAACGCGTCGTATCGTCTTCGCTTGGGTCCTCACCATTCCCGGCGCCGCCCTCTTCGGCGCGGGCATCTTTTATCTTGTGGTTCTCGTACTTCGCTGACCGCGTCCAATTCGCGCGTTGCAATTTCCGTTGGTTCTTTGCGGGATAGGAGACATCTCGGGTCGCATTGATAGCCTTGACGCTCAAGTTCGGGTGGGCAATCAGATTCTAGGATTGTTCAGGCTATTCGTCAGTCTCACAGTTGGCGGACGGTACCTCGGATTACGAATTCCGTGGGCAGGATACGCTGGCTGAAGTTCATTCGCGGATGATGTAGCCGCTCGAGAAGCATCTTCATGCAGGTTTCGCCGATCTCTTCTTTGTGCACGCGCACGGTCGAAAGCGGCGGGTCCATCAAAAGAGCCTCTTCGCGGTCGTCGAAACCAACCAGGCTGATATCATCGGGCACTTTCGTCCCGTGCCGCTGCAGCGACCGCCAAAGTCCGTAGGCAATTTCGTCATTGCCGGCTACCACTGCAGTTGGTCGTGACCGTCGGGACAGGATTCGCCCCGCGCTCGTTTGGCCGAAATCGACAAAACTCTGGGAATTTCGCGCCGTGATTAACACCGATTTCAATTTCTTTTCGCGCATTCCTTGCCGGTAGCCTTCGAAACGGTGTTCAAGCCAGGGGTAGGAGATGTCTCCGGCAAAAACGATCTGGCGGTGTCCCTTGCCGATCAGGTAGCGCGTCGCATGAAGCGTCCCATTGAAGTCGTCGAAGCCTACTTGGTCGTACTGCTGCTCTTCCCCCATTCCAACCACATTGTTACTGAAGGCCACGAAGGGCATATGAATGGATTCGATCCTGCGGAGCAGATTCGGATAAATCGTCCCTGCCAGAATAAGTCCGTCAATCAAGCCATGCTCTTGAAGGACCGGAGGGAGGCCGATCCTCTCGGGAGGCGTTCTGGGGGAATAATGGAGCGCCGCAAACAGCACGTGCTGTTTCACGCTGGTGGCGTACGATTCCACGCCTTGCAGGATGCGCGCGTGGAAGGGATGAAGAAAGTCGCGGTTGCTCAGGAGAAAGCAGACCATTTCCGTGCGTCGCTTGAGAATCCTACGGGCCTGCGCATTGGGGCGGAATCCCAGGCGCCGGATGGCTTCGAGAACTCTCGCACGCGTTTCACGGCTGACCTGAGAGCTCGAATTGAGTACGCGGGAAATCGTTCCAATGCCCACGGAGGCGGCTCGCGCCACCTCGCGAATCGTCGTTTTCCTTGGAACTGCTTCCATGGCCAGCGGCCTCTTGCCGATTGGGGGCCTTGCTCGCTACCTTGAGAAAACGTCGGCCCCATTCCCGCGCCAGTCTAGCACACCAAAAGGACGATGGCATTCCCCAGCAGGGCCAGCGAACCTGGGTTTAAGGGAAGAAGTTGGAAAACCAATCCGCCCTATCGGATTTGCGAGATTCTGACTTGACAGCGGGTTTTCGCTCAGTTAGGGTGTGGAACCAGTTCCAAGCCCTTGTGGCTTCCTCGTAGTGGTCTGGGGTTATCTCGAATCGCGTGGGGGGTGATGTCATGAAAAAACTGTCTGGTTCGTTTTTCCCGTGGATGGCAAACCGGGATAAATCTTGTGCAGTAACCGCCGAACAATCGAAAGTGCCCGGCACAACCGGCTTTATCAAACTTTGGTACCTCACAATTGCCGTACTGCTCGGGGTAATACTCTTTGGGCTTCCTACGCCAGCCCGGGGCCAGGCCGTCAATGCCACTTTGCTCGGAAGCGTGACGGACTCCTCGGGGGCCGCCGTTGCCAACGTAAAGGTGACGATCACGGAAACGAAAACCGGCATTACCCGCACCTCCCAAACGAACGATAGCGGGAATTATGTCTTCCCGGACCTGCCGCCGGGCACGTACACGGTCACCGCGGAACAGCAAGGATTTAAGCGCGCATCGAGAGCCGGCGTCGATCTGATCGTTAACACCACCGAGCGCGTCGATCTGGTCCTTCAGCTTGGAAGTGCCACGGACACTGTCGTAGTGGAAGCGGAAACTCCCATTCTTCAGACCGAACGAGCGGACACGGGGCGCAAGCTCGAAGAAGTGCTTACGGAGAATGTACCACTCGGGACCAATCGCAATTTCCAAAACCTTTTGAACATCGTGCCTGGCACCACTCGCGCCACTTTCCAGCATTCGCAGTTCTTCAACGCCAGTAGTTCGCTACAGACCGAAGTCAACGGTCAACTCCGCGAGGGCAACAACTACCAGATCGAAGGCATCGACGACAACGAACGCACCGGCCTTCTGCAGATTCTGATACCGCCGCTCGAAGCCATTCAGACGGTGGACGTATCGACGAGTAATTACGACGCCGAACTGGGCCGTGCGAGTGGCGCTGTTGTAAACGTTATTTTGAAGTCGGGTAGCAACAACTATCACGGCAGTGCCTATGAATTTGCCAGGAACAACTATTTCAACGCTCGCAACTTTTTCGATAAATCTGTGGGGCATCTCGTCTACAACTACTTTGGCGGTAATATTGGCGGCCCAATCAAGAAGAATAAGCTCTTTTTCTTCGCTGACTATCTAATGGTCAAGGACCATGAGGCAAATACCAACACGGTCACTATCCCTACGATGGCAGTCCGCTCGGGGGACTTGAGTGCTTCGACCACTGCCATTTACAACCCGTTCAGCGGCAACGCGGATGGCACCGGCCGCCAGCAGTTCGTCGCCACTTCCACTCCTGGCGTAGCTACCACTCAGGGTCCTAATGGAACTACGGTGGATGCATATAATCCCGCCTGCGCCAACCCGGCTGGCTGCCCCAACGTTATACCCAAGGCTTTGATTGACGGCATCTCTACCAAGCTCTTGAATTTCCTTCCTGCGCCCACGGCCGCCGGAAACGCGAACAACTACTTTGCTCTGCTGGCTTTCCATAAAGACACAGATTTCTTTGATGGTAAGGTGGATGCCAACCTTACCGACAAGGATCGCTTGAGCGCGCGAGTGAGCTACCAGCGCCCCTCCGTTTTCCAGGCCCCGATATTCGGTCTCGCTGGCGGACCAGCGCAGGGCAATTTTGAAGGATCGGGCCTTCAGAACACGTACAGCATCGGCCTCAACTACAATCGCTTGTTCTCGAATACTTTGGTTGCAGAGTTTCGCGTCGGCGTGGCGTGGTACCACAACGAGGCTCATAACACCGATTTCGGCACGAATACTTCGCAAACGCTCGGTATTCCCGGTGTCAACCTCGATAAGATTACCAGCGGCATCGTGGGTATTACGATCAACGGCGGTTTTTCCAATCCATTAATTGGCTTCTCAGCAAGCTTGCCTTGGATCAGGTCGGAAACGAATATTGACTTTGCCAATACCTGGACAAAGATTCTCGGCAATCACACCGTTAAATTTGGCGTCGATTTCCGCCGGATTCGTGATGCTTTGCTCCAGGAGCAGACGTTCAGCCCGCGCGGCCTCTATACCTTCAACGATGGCCAGACTGCCGTTAAGTGCACAGCCGTGGTTCTGCCGCAATGCCCGAAAATCGGCAGTTCTCCGACCAGTTTTACAAATAACTTTGCCAGCTTTCTCCTTGACGTCCCGGCTCAGGCGGGTCGCGATCTTGCCACTTTCTTTCCCAACTACCGAGCCAGTCAATTCTTCGCTTTCGCTCAAGATAAATGGGTGGTCACTCCCAAACTCTCCGCGGATATCGGCATCCGTTGGGAGTTTTACCCGCCTGCCACTCCAGCTGCCCAGGGTGGTTTTTCAAATTACAATCCCGCCAACAATACGCTTGTCGTCAGCGGCATAGGCGGCAACCCCAATGACCTTGGTATTACAACTCATTACAAATATTTCGCGCCTCGTCTTGGACTGGCGTACCGTCTAAGGGAATCAACGGTCATCCGTGCGGGGTTCGGGATCAGCTATACGCCATTTCCCGACAACAGCTACGCCTACAATTTCCCAGTGCGCGCCAATAACTCCTTCAATCCAGCGGTTGCGAGCTTTGGTCCGGCAGTGCTTCCCAGCGGACAAATCGCGACTTTCGAAACGGGTTTCCCTGCCCTCATTCAACCCGCGATTCCCTCGAACGGCATCATTACCAACCCGACAGTAGGTTCCGCCTACTTCGTGGTGAATCAGAATTTCAAAAATCCCTACGTGGAATCGTGGAACTTGGCGATCCAGCATTCGCTGCCCGGCCACTTCGTGCTCGATGTGGCTTACGTTGGCAATCACAGCGTTGATACCGTCGTGAATTACAACCTCAACGCCGCCACGGTGGTTGGCCTCGGGAACGCAGGACAGCCCGAATTCAACTCCTTCGGGCGAACGGCCAGTACCAATCTCCTTTTTGCCGGTTATTCGTCCAGTTACCACGCTTTGCAGATGAAACTTGATCGCCATTTCTCCGGCGGCTTCGCCACCACTACCTCTTACACTTTTGGCAAAGGCATGGGCTTTCAAACCGGCGACGATGGCGGCCTGGCGTTCTATATCAACCAACGCCGGAATTACGCTCGCAACGATTTCGATCGCACCCAAACGTTTGTGCAGAGCATTGTGTACGAACTGCCGTTTGGGAGGGGGAAGCGCTTCGTCTCTTCTGGAGTTGCCTCCGCCGTTGTCGGGGGCTGGCGAGTCTCGAGCTTTCTTACTTTGATGACCGGCCTTCCGCTTTACTTTAACGCCCCCGGGAATTCACTTCTCGCCCCGGGCAACACCCAAACTCCCGACCTGGTTTCGCCCGTGAAGATCCTTCACGGTGTCGGCCCCGGCAATCCTTGGTTCAGCACCTCAAGCTTCGCTGCTCCAGCAGCGGCTACCTTCGGCACTGTCGGCCGCAACTACCTAAGCGGGCCCGGCTTCTTCAACTTGGACGCTGCGCTGTCCAAGTCCATCCGATTTACCGAGCGCTACAATCTGGATCTTCGCCTCGAGGCTTTCGGCGTCACCAATACGCCGCAGTTCTTCTTCGCCTCGAATGGTGGCAACTCGGCAGGCATCACGCTGGGCAGCAGCAGCTTCGGCACCATTACCAATGCAACTGGTGGCCGCCAACTTCAACTGGGCGCAAAGTTCAACTTCTGATCTGGCTGCCACCGCCGAAAAAGGGTGAACTCCGCTTTGCCGTAGGGGCGCAGCATCCCGACCTTGTCGGAATGCTGCGCTCCACCCCGGCACAAACTCAAGGTTCTCCCGCTCAAGCCTCTATCGGCTCGAAAGTACGAACTTGTTCTCGTCCGCATCCCTGAATACGGCTGTCGTTCCCCATTCCTCCTTTTTCGGTTCGGCCTCAAACTGCACGCCCTTGGACTTGAGCACCTTTTGCTGAAAACATCGGCGTTTCAAAAAGTTCCGTCCAGGCCGCCGTAAGCTGGCTCCGCCGCAGGAAATTGCTCTCCGCAACCATGGAAAACGCCACCGCCGTCCCGCGCTATACAGTCCTCACTCCCTGGAAATCCCCCTCGCGCCCCAAGTCCGCCCGCACCGGTTGAGCTTTCGTCCTGAAATAGAAGCGCAAGGCTCGCTGCTGCACGCAATTCACCCACGCACTCGGAACCAGTCACGGATTACAAGTCACCGGCACTGCCATCCTCTCCGTCACTGGTGCTATCATTCGTAGAGAAACTTAAAACTGATAACTTATGACTGAAAACTCTTCCCATTTCGCCAGCGTCGAAGAAGCCGTCGAAGAAATTCGCCAGGGCCGCATGGTCGTCCTCGTTGATGACGAGGACCGCGAAAACGAAGGCGACCTCGCCATGGCCGCCGAGAAAATCACCCCCGACGCCATCAACTTCATGGCCAAGTACGGCCGCGGCCTGATTTGCATGCCGCTAACAGAAGAGCGCTGCGACGAACTTCGCCTCCCCCTCATGTCGCCGATCAACACTTCCGTTCACGGCACCGCCTTCACCGAAGCGGTGGACGCGCGCGTCGGCGTCACCACGGGAATCAGTGCTTCCGATCGTGCCATCACCATCCTTACGGCCATCGATCTGAAAACGAAGCCGCAGGATCTAGCCCGCCCCGGCCACATTTTTCCGCTGCGCGCACGCAACGGCGGCGTGCTCGTCCGTGCCGGCCAGACGGAAGCAAGCGTCGACCTCGCCCGTATCGCCGGCCTCACCCCCGCGAGCGTCATCTGCGAAATCATGGGCGATGACGGCACCATGGCACGCGTGCCGCAGCTCGTCGAATTTTGCAAGGAACACAATCTAAAGATGCTTACGGTCGCGGACCTGATTCGTTACCGCATGCAACACGAGCGCTACGTCCGCCGCGTCGCCGAAGCGGTCCTGCCCACGCGATTTGGGGATTTCCGCATGATTGCGTACGCCAGTGACGTGGACCACGATCAGCACATTGCGCTGGTGCGCGGCGAACTGGAGGGCACGGAGCCCGCTCTGGTGCGCGTCCATTCGCACTGCCTCACTGGTGATGTTTTTGGCTCTACAACGTGTGATTGCCCTGAACTCGTTTCCCGCTCGCTCGAAACCATCGCCAAAGAAAATCGCGGAGTCTTTCTCTACTTGCACCACACTGGCCGCGGTTTCAGCGTCGAAACCGCCGAAGAACCCGGCGTGCTCCCGCAAATTCATTTCCACAAGCGCGGCCAGCTTGACCGCGAACCCGCTCGCCAGCGCATGGTCCAGCACGAAAGCGGCATCGGCGCGCAAATCCTGATCGACCTCGGCCTCAAGGACATTCGCGTCCTTACCAACCACCCCAAAAAAGTCGTCGCCCTCGAAGGCTACGGTATCCGCATCGCCGACCAGGTCCCCCTCCGCATCGAGCAACCCAAGCCCACGCATCAGGTGCTGTGACGACTGTCTCTTCTCGCTTTTCTTCCTATGATGCAGGGGCAGAGCCTACCCCGCCCGATGCGTCCAGCGCACTAGAAAACTGTTTAGCCATTGCATCTGCCATTCCGAGCAGAGCGACGAATCTGCTTTTTTTCCCTTCGTTTACTGTGGCGGATCTTCGTCGTCACCAGCGGTTTGCGGCTTCGCAGGCGGCGTGGAGGTTTTGACAGCTGATTTTGCAGGTGGCCCCTTGGGTTTTGCGCAGCCGGGGCATCCCCCCGCTGGCGCAGCACTTTTGGAACTGGGCTTCCCCGCAACTAAATACTTGCGCATTTTTTCGAGGCGCTTCGGTCCGAGCCCGCGAATCGCCAGCAAATCGTCAACGCTCTTGAACGGACCGTACGACTTGCGCATTTGCAGAATTTTTTCCGCCGTGGAGGGCCCAATCCCTGGCACCAGTTGCAATTCTTCCGACGTCGCCGCATTAATGTTCACCGGTTGCGCCGGCGGCTTTTTTTTGGCGAACGCACCTGTACCGAACGACAGGCAAATAACTAGAGGAACGCGAATTGCGAAAGACCGCCACGCCATGGCGGATATATAGTACACTAAATACGTCTCTAAATCAGCAATAGAGGCCTCGTTAAAACATTAGCTCAGCCGAGCGCCCTGCGCATCGCAGATTTCAACTTCACCGAAGAGCGATGCTTGCTCTTCGATTTGCGCACGGTCGCCGACGACGACGATTTGCATGTTGGCGGAGTCCAAATATTTGCGCGCGGTCGAGAGCAAATCTTGCGGCGTGAGCGCGCGGACTTTTTGGCGATAGGTTTCGAGGTAATCGTCGGGCAATTCGTTCAGCGCCACGGTGGAGAGTTGCGAGAGCAAACCGTCCTGCGTGGCTAACCCCATGGAAAATACGCCGCTCAGATAATTCTGCGAATCGGCCAGTTCAGCTTCGGGCACCGGCACCGAGCGCAGCTTGTCCATTTCATAAAATATTTCCGTGAGCGATGCGGCTACGACATCGTTTCGAACGGCGGCGGAAACGGAAAAGTATCCGTGCTGGCGCATGGCGCTCACGCCGCTGCGCGGGCTGTAGGTGTAGCCCTTGTCCTCGCGGATATTCATCACCAATCGGGAATTAAACGCACCGCCGTACAAGCTGTTCGTGAGGCCCAGCTTGATCCAATCCGGATGCTTGCGGGTGATGGCGTGGCAGCCAGCCAGGATTTGCGTTTGGACTGCCCCGGGCACGTGCACTAGGTAGACGCGGCGGCCGCGGGGATTCGCGGGAGCGGCGGATGGTTTCGAATCCGGCTTTTTGCCGGCCCAGTTTCCGAAGACTTTTTCGGCGAATTTCAGCATTTCGTTCGAATCGAAATCGCCAACTAACAGCAGGATGCCATTTTCCGGAGTGTAAAACTCGCGATAGATCGTTTGCAGATCTTCGCGCTTGTAGCCAGCGACTTGTTCTTCGCTCGGCGAGACTTGGCCGTACGGGTGCGCGCCGAACAAAACTCTCCGCAAACGCTCGCTTGCGAGAAATCCGGGCTGGGTGCGCTCCAGCTTTACTTCTTCCAACTTTTGACGGCGTTCGCGTTCGAATTCGCCATCGGGGAATGAAGCTTCGCGCGCCAGCTCATTCACCATTCCAAGCAGCGGCTCGGCAAACTCCGAAAGACCGGCAAAGGAAATCGCGCTGGTGTCTGCTCCTGCCCCGGAAGAAAGATCGGCGCCGATCCGGCGCAAATCTTCTTCGATCTGGCGGCTGGCGCGCTTCGTGGTTCCGGTTCGAACGACAGTGGCCGTCATTTCGGCGAGCCCGGGAGCGCGGTCCGCTACGGCCGCGTTGCCGGAGCGAAAAAAGAGTTCGCCATGAAACTTCGGAATCGAGTGTGCTTCCGCAAGAATCACCTCGAGGCCGTTCGAAAGGCGCGCCCTGGTCCGCCTGGGCCAAGTCACCGCGCGCTCGGAGGAGAGCGCGGGAACGCCGACTGCCACCTCTACGGCTTTGGTGGCCATTATGCTGCCTCCTTTGCATTCGCTTTGACCGGCGTGCGGAAGACGATGGCGCGTTTTTCATTGCGCAGGTATTTCTTTGCGGCGGCCTGAATCTCTTCGCGAGTCACGGCGATGAATCCATCCAGAATGGTGTTCACCAGTTGTGGCTCGTTGTCGAACAACGTGAAACAGGCAAGAAGATGCATCAATCCAAATTTGGGCATGTAGCCGCCGCGGCCGCCTTCGAGAGTGGCGTAATAATCGGAGCGCCATTTCACTTTCAATTGCTCCAATTCGTCGGCGCTGATGCCGTTCTCGCGAACATCGCGAATGACGGCGTCGAACGCATCCAACGTCGCCTGGCTTGAATACTCAGGCTTATGCAGGATGCGCGTGGTCATTTGCGTCGGCCCGTTGTATCCGAAGAGATCGTCGATTCCGCCGCCGGCTTCGACGGCGATCTGCTTTTCGAGTACCAAGTCGCGGTGCATTCTTCCGGCACGTCCGCCGTGCAGGGCCTGATCCAGCAGGGCCATGGCGCACCAATCGGCGGTGCGCCTTTCCGGCATGACGTAGCCGATCGCCATCGCCGGGAGGGTTCCGAATTTTTCCTCGACGTTGCCGCGGCGCTCTTCGGCTTGCTCCGGCTCGCTGGGATCGGCGAACGGCGGCGCGGCCCCCGCGGGAATATCGGCAAAGTATTTCTTCGCCAGAGCGATCCCTTCGTCAGCCTTCACATCGCCGAGCATTAGCAATACAGCATTATTCGGGATGTAGTAGGTTTTGAAAAACGCCTGAACGTCGGCGAGGTCGGCGGCATCGAGATCGGCAAAATCACCGTAAAAATTGTGCGCGTTGGCCCAATTGCGAAACGCCACCGGCGGCATGTCCAGCCACGGGAAACCACCATAGGGCTGGTTCATCACGTTGACGCGAACTTCTTCCTTCACGACGTCGCGCTGGTTCTTCAGGTTTTCATCGTCCACTTTCAATGCGCGCATGCGATCGGCTTCGAGCCAGAGCACGCGCTCAAGGGCATTGGAGGGCACAGCTTCGTAATAGTTCGTGACGTCGTAACTGGTCGAGCCGTTCAGCACGCCGCCGCTGGAATTGACCAGTTTGATGTGTTGCATCTTCGGGGCATTCGCCGAGCCTTGAAACATCATGTGCTCGAAGAGATGTGCGAATCCACTGCGGCCCTGCGGCTCGAGGCGAAATCCGATTTTGTAATAGATGCCCACGGTAACCACAGGCGCGGTGGAATCCGGCGCGACTACCACGTGCAGTCCATTTGCCAGTTTGGTACTTTCGATTCCAATCCGGAGTCGTTTCACGCGTTGCCCCCTATCGCTCTTGCTCTTGGTTTCTGTTCCAGAGAACTCTTTTCCAGTGCGTCCAACATCCCGGCGGGATCTTGCGAGAGCACGCGAGCAGCCAGCCGATTCAGCGTCTCATAGGCCGGCGCAAATTCCCGCGGCGAATTCTGAAGTGCATTCAAATGGGCGCGTACGATTTTGTAATCTCCGCGAGAGAGCGGGCCCGTCCATGCCGGGCGAGGCCCCAACCTCTCAAAATTCTCCAGCACCTGGCGGGTCAAAGGCAACAGTCCGCGCACCGCTTCGCTGCGCTTCATTCCCAGCGAGACAAGCAACTGGGTGGCAGCTTCTTCCACCGCAAGAACATGACCCGCGGCCATCGCCGCCGCGGCGTGGTACAAGAGTTTTTTACTGCCGGCGATGCGCACGGGCGAACCGCCGAGTGCCCTGGCAATCCGCCGCGCTACTCGCACCGCCTGAGCTTCCCCTTCGATGGTGAAAATCCTGCCTTCGAGCGAGGGCACGGCGACGCCACTAAGAGATTGGAGAGGGTGGAGCGATCCGACCTTCGCACCACGCTTGCGCACGGCTTCAAGCACCTCGGAATCCATGGCGCCGCTGGTGTGCAGGACAACGCTGCCAGCGAGCTGTTCCTCGCCGAGGCACGCCAGTTCTTGCGCGACAAGCTCAATTTCGTCATCGGGAGTAGCAATCAGGATCACGCGCGACGCGAGGATCCGCGTGGTCATCCCCGCGCAGGCCTTCCCTGCTCCAATCAATCGAACGGCGCGGCGCGCGCTTGCTGCACTGCGCGTGACGACCGCGCCAATTTTCCAGCCCAGTTCAGACAGGCGGCGCCCCAGAGCGCTTCCCACGCGTCCCGCCCCGACGATCGCCAGGCTGTTTTCCATCACGTGTTAGGATAACCTGAGGGCTGCATTTCATACCAATCACCATGCACTTATTCGGACTGATCCTCTGCGGGTTGATCGCTTCGTTCTGGGTTTTCTACGGACTCCACATCGCTTACGGCGCGCTGCGTCTCCCCATGATCAAGGATATTGCGGCTGCGTCCGACGCCGACTGCCCGAGGATGTCCCTTCTTTTTGCCGCCCGCGATGAAGAAGAGAAATTGCCCACCGCACTCGCGACGCTTATGGAAATTGATTATCCGCAACTCGAAGTTGTGGCGGTGGACGACCGTTCCACGGATGCCACGGGCCAGATCCTGGATGATTTCGGCGCTCTGCATCCGCGCCTCCGCGTCGTGCATGTCGAGGATCTTCCCCCCGGCTGGCTCGGCAAGCCGCATGCGCTGCAAAAAGCTTACGAGGCTGCCAATGGCGAGTGGCTAGTTTTTACCGACGCGGATGTACGCTTCAAACCGGATGTCCTTCGCCGCGCCATCGCTCTTGCGAAGCGGCAGAAGCTGGACCATCTATCTCTCCTCTGCGACGTGGAAATGGTGGGATTCTGGGAGAAAGCGCTTATCACTTTTTTCGTCGCAATCTTCCATCTCGCCACCAACCCGCGCATGGTTGGCAGCCATCGTTCTCCGTTATATGTGGGAATTGGAGCCTTTCAACTCGTGAAGCGCTCCGCGTACGAGGCCAATGGGGCGCATCGCCGGCTGGCGATGGAAGTGATCGACGATATGAAACTCGGAAAGCTGATCAAGCGATCGGGATTTCGTTCCGGGGTCGGCATTTCGCAGGATAGCGTGGTCGTTCGCTGGCATGCGGGTTTCGGCAATCTTATCCGAGGGGTCACCAAGAATTTCTTCGCGGGCTTCGGGTACAACCTGGGCTTTGTGGCGGCGGGAATCTCAGGACTGCTTCTCCTCAACATCGCGCCACTCTTCGGGCTCCTATTCGGCCACGGCTGGATTCGTATTTTCGCTGCAATTGCCCTGGTTATCGCGCTGGGCTTCTATGGAGGAGCGGCGGCCAGCATGCGCGTGTCGCCACTTTACGCTCTGACGTATCCGCTGGGCTCCATCCTGTTGAGTTACATGCTTCTGCGTTCGGCCGTCGTTACGCTCAAGCAAGGCGGCATTGTCTGGCGAGACACATTTTATCCGCTGGACGAGCTGAAACGCGGAGTTGTCTAGCTTGCAGGCTCCGCAGGCGCGGCAGCCGCCGCGGCTGAAAACATTCCGGTCATGTCCTTTTGTTTTAAGGAGCGGATGCGGTCGCGGAGCTGGGCGGCCTTTTCGAATTCAAATTTCTTGGCGGCTTCGCGCATTTGCGTTTCCAGTTGCTGCAACATTTCCGCGAGTTGCTTTTCATTTTTGATACTTGCGGCAGCGGCGTCGAGGCTGGCGTCATCGATCGGCACGGTGACGTAGTCGGCTTCGACGATTCTGGCGAGTTCCATGTCCACAGACTTGATGATGGACATCGGCGTGATGTTGTTTTCTTTGTTGTAGGCGACTTGCTTGGCGCGGCGGCGGTTGGTTTCGTCGATAGCCTGGTTCATGGAATCGGTGCGGCGATCGGCGTAGAGGATCGCGCGGCCTTCGATGTGGCGGGCGCAGCGGCCGATGGTCTGGATGAGAGATGTAGTGCTGCGCAGGAATCCTTCTTTGTCGGCGTCCAGAATGGCTACCAGCGAGACTTCCGGAAGGTCCAACCCTTCGCGCAGCAAGTTGATGCCGATGAGCACGTCAAATTCGCCGCGGCGCAAATCGCGCAAGATTTTGATGCGGTCGAGCGTTTCGACTTCCGAATGCAGATAGCGGCACTTGATACCAATTTCAGTAAAATATTCGGACAAATCCTCGGACATGCGCTTCGTCAGGGTGGTCACCAGCACGCGTTCATTTTTCTCGGAACGGATGCGGATTTCTTCCAGCAGGTCGTCCACCTGGCCCTTGACGGGACGAATTTCGACTTGCGGGTCCACCAGGCCGGTCGGGCGAATCACTTGTTCAACGACTACGCCACCGGCCTTGGTGAGTTCGTACGGACCGGGCGTCGCAGAGACATAGACTACCTGATTGACGCGGTGCTCGAATTCTTCAAACGTCAGGGGCCGGTTATCCAAAGCGGAGGGCATTCGAAAGCCGTAGTCCACGAGGGTCTGTTTGCGCGCGCGATCGCCATTGAACATTCCGCGCACTTGGCCGACCGTCTGGTGCGATTCATCGATGAAGAGCAAGTAGTCCTGCGGAACGTAATCGAGCAGCGTGGGCGGCGCTTCGCCAGGCAAGCGCCCGCTCAAGTGGCGGGAATAGTTT
>Ga0210399_10002450_pt1 | contig 14431 bp, 12 predicted proteins | sample IncBWC14MmetaG_FD_150865 | JGI IMG/M metagenome (GOLD analysis project Ga0210399, IMG submission 150865) | Forest soil microbial communities from Barre Woods Harvard Forest LTER site, Petersham, Massachusetts, United States - Inc-BW-C-14-M | ecosystem: Environmental > Terrestrial > Soil >... | reverse complement strand
CGAGCGTCGGCCTGCTGGGTGCGATTCTGGTGGCGATGTGGAATTACATGGGGTGGGACAACGCCTCGACGATTGCGCAGGAAGTCGAGCGGCCGCAGCGGACGTATCCGAAGGCGATGATTGCCGCGGTCATTCTTGTTTCGATTACCTATGTGCTGCCGTTCCTGGCGGTCTACTTTACCGGGACGCCGGCATCGGCGTTTGCCGAAGACGGTTCCTGGGCGGCCATCGCCGGGCAACTGGGCGGCAAGGTGCTTGGCTTTGAGTGGCTGCGCTTTATGGTCACCATCGGCGGGATGATGAGCGCGTTCGGCATGTTCAACGCGCTGGTGATGAGCTATTCGCGCCTGCCGCTGGCCATGGCCAAGGACGGCATGATGCCGAAGATTTTCGGGAGGGTGACGCGCAAGAACGAAACGCCGTGGGTAGCCATCGTGGCGCTGGCGAGTTGCTGGGCGCTTTGCCTGGGGCTGGGCTTCAAGCGGCTGGTGACGCTGGACATCATGTTGTACGGCGCGGCGCTGATGCTGGAATTTGTGACGCTGGTGGTGCTGCGGGTACGCGAACCCGAGCTGAAGCGGGAGTTCCGGGTGCCGGGTGGCATGGCCGGGGCAATCACCTGCGGGATCTTTCCGCTTGGATTGCTGCTGCTGTCGCTGGTTGAAAGCGACCGCGAAACCATCCTGGGCATGAACGGCCTGCTCTTTGGCATGGTCATCGTGGTGGCGGGATTTGCGATGTATTACGCAACGCGTAAGCTGCAAGCCCGTTTTGCTTCCGAGAGCGCTCCGCAAGGCGTAACGGCGGACTAAGCGTATTGAGTGCGGGAGCGAAGCTCCCGCTTTTACGGCTTAAACCTCCCCCACACTCACAACGTCATATCTAAGCTGCAACCTCAAAAGCGGAGGCTCCGCCTCCGCACTCAAAAGGTCCCTCTTCGACGGCTTAACTACCTCTTACAGTCAACGATGGCGTTGAGATTTGGTATCCTGCTGGGCGTGAGATTCTTTCCCACTTCGTCGCATGTTCTTGGTGCGGGCATTCTTGCCGCCGTGTTGTCTGGCGTGGCCTTTGCCTGGGCTGTTCCCCGGCAGTCGGGCGGTGGGAGCAACCCTACAGCGAAAGTGGCGCAGGCCGCGGCAAACACGAATCCGGCCCAATCGCCTTCGACTACAGCCCTGTCGGCCGCGCATTCGGGATTGAATGTTGTGGTGCTGGATCCGGCGCACGGAGGGACGGACCCCGGCGCGCGCGGCACCGAGGGCATCACCGAGAGTGACGAAGTCTTGCAATTTGCCACTGCAACAAAAAAAGCGCTCGAAGCCCAGGGCTTCCAGGTCATCCTGACCCGCGAAGGAAATGACAATCCTTCGTTCGACGACCGATCCGCGCGAGCCAACGCGCAGCGCGGCGCGGTCTTCATCACGCTTCATATTGCTTCCACCGGATTAACCGGCACGGCGCGCGTGTATGTGGTGCCCGAGGTGCCGGCTTCGAACAACATCACCGGGCTGATTCCCTGGGACCGGGCGCAAGCTCCGTTTCTGAGTCTGAGCCGCAAGCTCGGCGACCTGGTACAGCAGGAACTGTCGAGGCGTTTTAAAGGTTCGCCGGACACGCTGCAGACTGCGCCGGTCCGCCAGCTCCGCACCACTGCCGCGCCGGCCATCGCCGTCGAAATTTCGAGTGTTTCAGTGAAGGAGCGCGCCGAGCTTGACCGCATGGTTCCCGGCGTTGCGGAAGCAATCGCGCGCGGCCTGACCGACTTTCGGCCCACGTATGTTGTTCCCACAATTTCGGTTCCTGGCGGGAGTGTGCAGCCGTGACCCCGAAATGGACGGTGTGGCTTGGCGGTGTGCTGCTGGCGGCGGTGATTGCGGCGGCGCTGTACTTCCCTGCGCTGCGGCGCCGGGTGAACCAGGCCAAGGAGTTGACGGAAAAGACCGCTGAACAGGCGCGGCGCGAGTTGCTGCCCGTGGCTCCGGTGAGTACCGGCGACCCGATGGTGAAGGTGGTCATGTTCTGGGGCTCGCACGGGCAGGAAGGCGAACTGGTTCCGGTAACGGTGGAATTGCCGTTGTCCCGGGATCCCGTTCTGCGCACAAAGCAGGTGCTGAACACGCTGCTGGCCGGGCCCGTGGATGCGGAATCACGCACGCTGCCTCCGGATGCGGCGCTGATGGCGTTTTACATTTTGCCCGACGGCACGGGCGTGGCGGATTTTTCCGATGAAATTCGAACTTCGATTCCTTCTGGAATTCAAAGCGAGCAACTGGCCGTCGAATCGATCTTGCGTACGCTGGAAGCCAACGTGCCGCAGGTGCTGCGCCTGAAGATTTTGATTCACGGCCAGGAAGCGGATACGCTGGCGGGCCACGTGGACCTGACGCAACTTTTTCGAGTGAATGCAAAGGATGCGGCGGGCACGCAGTTGGATAATCCCTCGCCGCCGGGTTCGAAATTGCCGGCGCCGATCCGCAAGGCTGTGGAATCCATGCGCAAGGCGACGAAGCGGTAGCAGGACGTTCGTGAGTTTGTGTTCGGGATGGAAAAGAGGATTGCGATGCGGAGCGACGGGCGGCACGCCGACCAGTTACGCAGCTTGAAGATCACGCCGGATTTTATTTCCCAGGCGGAAGGCAGCGTGCTGATCGAATTGGGGAAAACACGGGTGATCAGCACCGCGACGGTCGCGGATGGAGTGCCGGGTTTTTTGAAAGGCAGCGGCAAGGGCTGGGTGACCAGCGAGTATGGGATGCTGCCGCGCGCGACGGAAGAGCGCACGCCGCGGGAGGCGTCGCGGGGAAAGCAGAGCGGGCGGACGCTGGAGATTCAGAGGCTGATCGGGCGTTCGCTGCGCGCGGTGACCGATCAGGAAGCGCTGGGGGAGCGCACCGTGTGGATCGATTGCGACGTCATCGAAGCCGATGGCGGCACGCGGACGGCGTCCATCACCGGAGCGTTTGTGGCGCTGGCGCTGGCCATGGAGCGCATGGTTGCGGCGGGAATGCTGAAGACTTCTCCGTTGATCGATTCGGTTGCCGCTACCAGCGTTGGGATTGTGGACGACATTTCGCTGCTGGATTTGTGCTACGAAGAAGACGCGCGCGCGGAAGTGGACATGAACGTGGTGATGACCGGCAGCGGCGATTTTGTGGAAATACAAGCGACGGCAGAGGGCCGGCCTTTTGCCGGGGCGGAAATGCAGGATTTGCTGGCGCTTGCTGCGGCTGGCATTCGCATCCTGGGCGAAGAGCAACGCACCGTGCTGCCCGCGAATTTCCTGGGACGCAAGCGCTGACTGCGAACTGTTATTTGTAGGGGCGGAGCTTGCTCCGCCATAGAGTAAAGCGAATCGCCGGAGCGGGCCGGGCAAGCCCGGCCCCTACAAAGGTTGCACCCTATTTGGATAATCCAAAAGATCGGACAACATGACGGATTGCAAGGAAACCCGCACGCTTTATCTGGCTTCGGGGAACGCGGGGAAACTGAAAGAGTTTCGGGCGCTGGCGGAAAGCTCTGGCAAGAATTGGAAACTGGAATTGCTTGCGGACTACGCGAAGTTGCCGGAGTTTGAGGAGGCGGCACCGACATTTGCGGAGAATGCCGCGGGAAAAGCGTTTTATTATTCGCGCCAGGGCGACGCCATTGTGTTCGCCGATGATTCTGGGTTGGTGGTGCCGGCATTGGGCGGGGCGCCGGGCGTGCTTTCGGCGCGGTATGCGGGGCCCGGAGCCAGCAACGAAAAAAGAATTGCCAAGCTGCTTTTTGAGATGAAGGGGCTCGAAGGAGCGAACCGAAGCGCGTATTTCGTTTGCGTGATTGCGGCGGTTCTACATGGGCGAGCGCTGGCGGTGGTTTCGGAAAAGGTGGAGGGGGAGATTCTGGATTCGCCGCGCGGGTTGGATGGGTTTGGGTACGACCCCGTGTTTTACTTTCCTCCGCTGGGAAAAACCTTTGCAGAATTGCGGGCGGAGGAGAAGAGCATACATAGTCACCGTGGGAAGGCGTTTCGGCGGTTGCTGGAAGTTTTGCGGTAAGAGAAAAGAAAGATTTCAACACAGAGGGCACAGAGGTTCCACAGAGTTCACAGAGAAGAGGCGGGGATGGCGGCGAAGAACAAAGTGAAGATCAGCAAAAAGAAAATTGTGAAACACACCCGAGGTAAAAAACCTGCGGTGAAGAAAACCGCGGGCGCCACGACAGGGACGGAACCAAAGCGCGTGGCCGCGATCCTCGCGGGGCTTGATGCGGCGTACCCGGATGCGACTTGCGAATTGAACTTCTCGAACGCGTTTCAGTTGCTGATTGCCACGATTCTTTCGGCGCAGTGCACTGATGTGCGAGTCAACCAGGTCACCAGCGAGCTTTTCAAGAAATATACGAAGCCGGAAGATTTCGCTTATGCGTCGCCGGCCGAGCTTGAAAAGGAAATCCGGCCAACCGGATTTTTCCGCAACAAGACGAAATCCATCATGGGCGCGAGCAAAGGATTGATTGAAAAATTCGGCGGCGAAGTTCCGCGCACTATGGAAGAAATTCTGACCCTGCCCGGGGTAGCGAGAAAAACGGGTAACGTTGTGCTCGGCACCGCCTACGGCATCGCCAGCGGCGTCGTAGTGGACACGCACGTGATCAGGCTTTCGAACCGCCTCGATCTGACCCGCAACAACGACCCCAAGAAAATCGAGCAAGACCTGATGAAAGTGATCCCTGAAAACAAATGGATCAAGTTCTCTCACCAGTTCATCTGGCACGGCCGCCGCGTCTGCGCCGCGCGCAAACCCAAATGCGCCGAGTGCAACCTCGAATCGCTCTGCTACTCCAAAGACAAAACAATTTAACCTTTCTTCTCGCAAGTTCATTGCATCTTTGACAATCCGGGAACCCGGTGCGATAAGTTATAAGTAATGACGGCTTCGGCGAAGCCTGGATTCGCTCCCACCAAAGAAACCTATATAGCCGGGTTCACGCTTGTTGCAATCGCGTTGCATTTCGAGCTGAAATACGCGCTGCACTTCCCTGTTCTCACCTACAACTTGCCGTTGTTTGCCGCGCTGCTCGTCGGCGGTGTTCCGATGGTGTGGCAGCTTCTGAAGAAGTTGGTGAAGCGCCAGTTCGGCTCTGACCTGCTCGCCGGCGTTTCCATTATTACCGCCATTCTGTTGCACGAGTATCTGGTGGCTGCGATTGTGATCCTGATGCTTTCCGGCGGTGAAGCGCTCGAAGAGTTTGCCACCGCTCGGGCCTCGTCGGTGCTGGATGCCCTCGCCCGCCGCGTGCCCAGCGTCGCGCACCGCAAAGAAGCCGGCCGCCTGGTGGAAGTCAAACTTTCCGACATTCGCATCGGCGACGAACTCACAATTCTGCCGCACGAAATTTGCCCCGTGGACGGCACCGTTCGCGAAGGCCACGGCGAGATGAACGAAGCCTACCTTACGGGTGAGCCGTATGAAGTTTCCAAGGTCCCCGGATCCCCGGTGATTTCCGGCGCCATCAACGGTGAAGCGCTGCTTGTAATTAAAGCGGAAAAGCTGGCCGAGGATTCGCGCTACGCCCGGATCATGAAGGTGATGCTCGAAACCGAGCAGCAGCGCCCGCAACTGCGCCGGCTGGGCGATCAACTGGGGGCGTGGTACACGCCACTGGCTCTGGGTATAGCGATCGTCGCGGCGCTTCTCAGCGGCAACTCCGAGCGTTTCCTTTCCGTCGTGGTCATTGCGACGCCGTGCCCGCTGCTGCTGGCCATTCCAACCGCGATCATCGGCGCAATTTCTCTGGCCGCACGCCGCGCCATCATCATCAAAAATCCCGCCATCCTCGAACAGATCGAAAAGTGCCAGACACTCATCTTCGACAAAACCGGCACGCTCACGTACGGACGGCCGACGATGACGGACCTTCTGTGCGAAGAAGGAGTGTCGCGCGACGATATATTGCAACTCGTCGCCAGCGCCGAACAATATTCCAAGCACCCCCTGGCTGCCGCAATCGTCACCGCTGCCAAGCAGCAAGGTCTCCAACTGTTGGCCGTGGAGGAGATCAGCGAGCGCCCCGGTGAAGGATTGCGCGGCCAGGTCGCGGGCCACAGCGTCTTCGTTACCGGGCGCAGCAAAGTAGATCAGGCCGGCCTCAAACTTCCGCCGCTGGCCAGCGGACTGGAATGCCTCGTGTTTCTTGACGACAAATATGCGGCAGCCATCCGACTGCACGACGCTCCACGAAAAGAGAGCGCTTCGTTCGTCCAGCACTTGAAGCCCAAGCACGGCGTCCTGAAAGTGATGCTGGTTTCCGGCGATCGAGAGTCCGAAGTGAAATATCTGGCCGAAAGCGTGGGCATCACCGAAGTGCGCGCGGGAAAGAGTCCGGAAGAAAAAGTGGCCATCGTAAAGGAAGAAACCGCGAAAGCGCGTACTTTGTTCGTCGGCGACGGGATCAACGATGCACCCGCGCTGATGGCCGCGACGGTCGGCGTGGCATTCGGTTCGCAAAACGACATCACCACGGAAGCCGCCGATGCCGTCGTACTCGAAACCTCGCTCGGCAAAATCGATGAACTGATTCACATCGGCCGCCGCATGCGGCGCATCGCCTTGCAAAGCGCTCTGGGAGGCATGGCCGCCAGCATGATCGGCATGGTGGCCGCCGCTTTTGGATTTTTGCCGCCCATCTGGGGCGCGGTGGGGCAGGAACTGATCGACCTCTTCGCGGTTTTGAACGCCGTGCGCGTGGCGCTGCCAACAGAGGATTTGCAAGATTATTAATACAAATAATGAAGCGTTAACGTTTGTATCGAAATTACGGTTTGCCTGTCGAGGTTGGCGGCGGCTGCACCGGAGGATTCGATTGCTGGCTCGGCGCGCTGTTCAATATCGCGTTGAAATCGGGATGCGTGCCTGGCGTTTGCCCGCTGCCGCCTGTAACGTTGGGATGCCCTGGCGGCATCGCTCCCGGCGTTGTTCCCGCCGGCGGCGCTTCGCCCGGGCCCGGATGCTGCATCCCGCCGCCCATGCCGGTGCTCTTCAGGACCACCCACTCTGCGCCGTGCTTCTCCATCGCGTAGCCGATCTGCATCGCGTTGCCGGCGGAATCGGCGCCCTTGGCGCGAATTTCCACCTGTGCCTGAGCCTGATTGCCGTTGATCGTCGCCTGCGTTACGTTGACGTCCATTTTGCTCATATCGAGCATGTTCAACGCAGCAAGATGCTTGATCACGCCCGCGCGAATCGCTTCCTTCTCATCGCCCCTTGGTTTGCAACCAACCGCGAACAACACCATGGCGCCGAGCAGTACGGCAAGAAATCCCCGTTTCATTCCCATTTCCTTTCGCAGAATGCATTGCCGGAATCCAGCCTGGGCTTAAGCAACATCGTAACGTAACGTCCGGCCGAAGGCGAATGGACGGCCATCAACTCGAGGGTAAAACTAACCTAAATTATGTTTGCAAACAAAGCGGCGGCCCGCACGTGGCCGCCGCTTGGAAAAAATGCGCACAAACGGCGCTCGACGAATTTCTCTACCTCGGATGCTTCCCTTTCCTGGTTATTCCGTTGTGGCGAGCGGCATAGCTGTGGCCGCTGATCGCACCTTCGCGGGCGCGGGCCGCAGCAGCAGCCAGAGCGCAAGCAGGTGGGTCAGGAAAAGCGCCGGTACGTAAAGAATCGGAATCGCATAGGCGGCCCCGAGCTGCCCGGCCACCGACGGCAGGTTCAGACGTACAGCGTTCGCCGTATCCATAATCAGGCCGACCAGGCCGACGAGATTGAACGCCCAGACCAGCGGCCAGAAGAGGAAGCGCAGGCGCACCGTCAGCAGCGCAAGGATCGCAAGCAGCGCGGTGGCGAGGTCCCAGTAAGCCGCAGGTGCGGCGAAGGCGGCCGGCAGGTTCGGCCCGACAAGCCCTGCCAGCAGAGTGACCAGGCCAAAGAAACGGAAGCTGTGAAACGTGGCAATGGCGCGGTGCGCCTCGGCGCGATCCATGGCCCTCAGCCTCGGCCACACGTAAACCCCCAAGCATAGCGCCCAGGCCAGATAGCCCAGCGCCATGTCGATCAGAAAGATTTGCTGCGGTAACATGCTCGACCTCCTTTTGATTCGTACGTCCTGAATTTATAGGATGATATTTATCATCTTACGTCACAAAAATTTTTACTTGGCTTTTTGCTCCGCAAACGCGCTGATATAAAAGCGCCTGGCCGCGGAAAGCATTTCTTTGCCCGAGACCCGGTCGCTCATGGCGCGGGCGGTCATCATCACTCCGGCCATCGAAGGAAACAGCACCATAAACTGGCGCCTCTTCTCGGCAAGGTCTTTCCCCGGAAGAAACGGCAGCAATCGTTCCCGGTAAGCCTTCATGGCGGCGTTAATCCTGGCGCGGACCGCAGGGCGCTGCCGGGCGATTTCGGCAGCGAGTGTGGCAAGGACGCACCCGGCTCCCGGATTTTCGAGATGTTCCGGGCTGAGATAACGCTCGATGATCGCGCGCAGTTGCTCTCCTCGCGGAGCATTGGCTGCCGCCGCTATCATCCCATCCGCAACGTTTTGAAAACCTCTCGCAATCGCATCCACATAGAGGTCTTCCTTGCTTTCAAAATGACGGTAGAAGCCGCCGTGCGTCAGCCCAACGTCTTTCATCAGCCGGGCGACACCTTCTCCCTCGGAGCCGTGTTCGCGAAACGACCGCGCGGCGGCATCAATGATTTTTTCGTGCGTTTCCGCTTTCTGCTCGACGGGGTATCTCATCGTTTTTAGATTATACTCATAATCTTACAAAAACAAGGAGAAGTTCTCCGCGGCCGGGGCTAGCTTACGTTCCCTTTAGGCAGGGTGGGCCACATCAAATTCGCTCGATCCCGGAAGGTTACTTCACGGGACCTATAAGCGTGGCGGCAATTAGGACGAAGGCTGCAAACTGCTTTAGAATGAATAGAGCAGTTACTGTCGGGGCGTAGCGCAGCCTGGTAGCGCGCCTGCCTTGGGCGCAGGAGGCCCCCGGTTCAAATCCGGGCGCCCCGACCACTAACTTACTGAATTACTTGAGGCTCTTCCTGCGCGGCATTTCTACATTTGGAGTACTGCTACCGAGTTAGACTTCTTCTAGCGAGTCATTGTCGCACGGGGAAAATCAGTTTCTGGAAACATGTCTCTCAATTCTAAACGCACAAAACCACAATCAAATGCCATCAAGTGCTTGTGCCAGCGATGACCCAGCGATTAGCGCAACGTAGTCGTCGCCCTTCACATGTTCCGCAACCATCCACTTCGTGGACAGGGGGTCGTAAACGACCACGTAACCGTCTGTTGGATTGCGATGCTCCTGCAACACAACCCACATTGCGCGGGGCTGTGTTTCAAGGTCATCGGGGTCGGTCCTCACGGGGAATGGTTCGACCAAGCATGACGGATGACCTGCCACCCGTTTTGATCCACGATTAGCCGGATTGTCGGATACTGAAAATCTGCACATGCCTGTAGCGCGGATTAATCCGTTGACTGGTGGAACACTCGTCGCACGGACGGAAATCTCGTTCTTCTCCGTTCATCGCTCGCACCACATCTTCAGTTGAGATAACTGCGCGGAGCTAAGTGCGGCCTTGGGTAGAGTGCAAGCCCCAGTATAAGTCACCAGATACAAGATTCGGGGGGATTCCTTAATCATGAACAATTCTTCCCAGTCGTGGACTTGTTCATCACGTTCGGAGCAAAGGCGCCAGCCTCTCGTGTCGGCCTCAAACGTATATTTGCCGGCGCTGAACAGTTCAAAGTCGTTGCGCAGTTCGGTGTCGCGTTTATTAATGGCGTGCCGCTTCGAGAAATGGCTGGCTGCAATTGCCGCCAAGACAAGCAAAGCCCCTAACGACATGATTGAGGTACTGATTAGATTCCAAGCGATGAGGGCAACTCCCGAGAAAAGCAGAATGAGCTTCCTCCCGAGGGCAAAAGATTCCAAGGGCTTTTGAGACACGACCTCCTTCTCATCTCGCGCATCCAGGAAATCCTCGAACGAGAGTCTGTATTCAACAATCAAGCAGGAACCCCCCATCCGCGGCAAATGACCGGCCAGAAACAACTGTTGAAAGGAATTCGGTTCGCGAACCTAATCGTCGAAGAATTCTAGTTCGCCACTTCCTCACCCATCTAGTGAACGGGCTCATCGCATCGTAATTCCAGTTTTCCCAAGCTGCAAGGTTTTGTGAGTCGTTGATCGCCCAGCTTTCGGGGATTTGGAGTAAAGCCAGCGCGTCAGTTACGGGTACTTCGCGCGTTCCCGGCCGGTCGTCCCACCAGAAGAAGGTAATTTCACCTCGAAGTGCGCGTCGCATGAGGCGCGACGAGATGAACGAAATATGTTCTTGCCGGGAACGGTCAGGAAAACGCTGGCATACCTCATCCAGGATTTCATACAGTGCAGATTGTTCATGAACACTGATGTCTATGACGTACTCGACCGAATCAAGTTCCAGCATCTGACCCCACATTTGTGAACGCACTAAGTACCTGTTGCCGGTTATAGCAAGAAATGGCCCTCACTTTGAGTTCTTCAAATGGCTTAACGCATCATACAGACGAAGATGCGTTGACGTTGACTCGTCAGGGCTTGACGACGTCAATTCCAGGTGCAGATGCCAGGATGATCTGAAGCACAAACGCCAGCACGGCTACCAGGACGCAGTACGCACCCAACTCCCAATCACCAAAGAATGCGATCAGGCATAGCACAGCATTGGCAAGATAGACTATCTGGATCGCCATCACTGGATTGAAATTTCTGGACGGCCCCATTCTTGAATTCCGAATCAGAAAATAGACCCCCAAAGCGAGGATTAGCTCCGGACTAACGGCCCCGAGCCATTCCAGAATGGCCGCTGGCCGGTCTTCCCAAGGGAACCACCGGGAGAGTGTCACGCCTACCATAGAGGCACTTACGACGTAGGCGGTTGTTCTTTCAAGTCTCGAAAACGAGCCCGAGATGACCCACCGAATGGAGGCAGCTGAAGCGAGAACGGCAAGGAAGAATGGGAGGGCTAATCGCCACAATTCCTTGTCCGAGACAGCGTCCACTGGCGACTTACCCCAGGTGAATGGCAGGAACAGGGCCACAATTCCGGTTATTCCCGCAACCGTGAGCAACAGGTGAACAATCGACTGATGTGCGTGTTGTCTCGTTGTCAAAGACATCCAAGCCGGAAATGGAGAATGCGAGCATGCCTTCATAAAGGTTTTCCTTCCGGTCTTCAAGGATGCAAATGCCAACCCTTCGTGAGACGTGTCTTCGGATTCCATCCACTGGGGACAGAAAGGGTCGTCTTCAACTCCGGCAACGCTGTACCTACATTTGAACCGAACGGCGGCGGAAAACACATGCGGCGAATAAAGTTACGGGGCTGAGCGACATCGGCTTCGAACACCTGGTCATCAAACATATCCCCGGCTGCAAATGCATTCGATCCAGAAAAAGCAAAGGCAAACACCGATTCCAGGATTGCATTACCGTAGAAGGCCGCCGAGACGACCCGCGGATGGGCAGGCTGGCGATAGTCGAACCCAAATACCCTTCCGTAAAAGTTCGCGGAACCGAGATAAGCGATTCCATTGTTCAAAGAGATGGAAACCAAGCCGGGTGAGCCATCCGCGGGATCGATGTCGGCGAAACAGGTCAATGTGTCCAACGGCAACTGTCCTGCGAGAACCGGTGCAGCCGGATTTGTTATGTCCGCAATGACGAAACCTCCGTCGGCGGCAGCAAGCAAAGCGAGGTTTCCATCAATGGCCACACCTTCGACAGCGGAGGAAGGCCGGAATTGCGAAAGCGGAGCGGGTGCTGCCGGGTTGGCGATGGAGAAGGTCAGAAGCCCCGCAGTGTCTGCGGCAACGAAGAGCAACTTTCCACTCGCTTGCATCGTGACGGGAAAGCCAGCGAGGTTGATGGAAGTTGCAACTACGGGAGAGGCGGGGTTGGTCACATTGACCACAACCAAGTGGTTATCCGTGGTTCCGGCGTAGAGCGTATTGCCAACAAGGGCTAGTGAACTGGTGGGGAGTCCGAGCGAGGCCACCTTTGTTGGAGCTGAAGGACTACTGATGTCGAGAACAAGCAGTTCGGTCGAAGTACCCACGAACAAGAAATGACCGCTGATTGCGAGTGAGAAGGGTATTTCGTTGGTGTTGGTCGACAGGGGAAACGAACCAGTTCTTTGTGGCGGTGTCTGGCTTAGGTCAAAGCTTGTAACGAACCCGCCAACATCTGTGATTTCGGCTGCAAAAAGAGTAGAAGAGACTCCGAGCAGATCGTAGATCACCGCGAGAGCACCACTCCCGGGAAGGGGGGGCTTCGGTATCGGCCCTCCGGGAGCGCTGAGGTCCTGGATCTGAATACCAGACCCGATCAGGTAAGCGTGGTTTCCGACGAAACGCGCGGGGCCCTGAGTACTGTCGCCGTTGTAGAGCAAACTTCGAACCGAGGGATTAGCGGGGACAGAATAATCGACGAAGCGATATTTGCCTTCTGGAAACGGGCCCGTCAAGGCAAGTGGTCCATCCATATCCACAGGTTGGCTCCCCTCAACGGCCCCGAGGAAGAGCGGAAGGCCACTGGAAATATCGTAGACACCTGCTCCGGCAAAGAGGGTATTTCCGTACACGCGAATGGCGGATTCAGTGGGCAGTTGTAGCGGGAGAGGCTGCGCTGAAATTGTTTGGAGCAGAGCCGGAGTGAAGTCATAGGTAGAAAGAAAGACCGGCTGAGATCCATCGCTCTGTTGCTGGCTAAAGAGCAAGAAGATGCGGGTGGACGTGATTTCGATCCCCAGAATGGAGACAGGTACCGCGGGATTCGGCAGCGGGAGGGCGATCTGGGATGGGATTACCGTTCCCGATCGCTCATCGAAAACTAGAGCCGTAACCGGAGACTGCCAGAGAGATTGACCGGTCGACGTGAACGAGCTGGGAATCCCGATCAGAAGCCCTGGTTGGAAGGAACACACCCACCATCGAGGGACAGTAAAGAACTTCGTGAGAATCGGTTGGCCCTTGGAGGCAGCATAGAAGGCTATATTCGTCGTCGCACTACCCGCCTGTGAAGTAATCTGCGGGGCGGTTACGCGCCAGAGAGAGCCTCCGCCGGCGAAGGTCAGCATCGAATGAAAGTCTAGATCTGGATCCAGACCCTCGACTGCGCCAGTCCAAACTGGATGCGCGGGGTCGGAAGCGTCATAGGCGTCAATCCACTTGTAATTTCCGTCGGTCAAGATGGTCGGCAGGTTGTGAGAAACCACGTAGACTCGGTTGGCGTCAACGGCGAGGTTCTCTGGAATAGTGGTCTGGCCGCCGGAATTGGCTGAAATATCTGGATAATCGACGATTCGATTGACCATGCCCGGGAACCCGCCAACTACGGCGACAGCGTTTGCTGCGCTGCCAGAGCTGATTGGAATTGCCCCGCTATCAGGAATCGTGGTCGGAGCGGAGTAAAGTCCGGTGGAAGTAAGATTTCCGCCGCCCGCCTCGATCGTCCAGGTCGGCGACTGCGTGTTCGGTATTTCAGAAAGCTGGAGCATGCCACCCGTCGGGACCACTGGAGCGGTGGGCTCGATCCGAGCCGGAACCACCGAAAAGACGTAAAAGTCGCACTGTTGAGTTCCGCTGATGCACCCAGTGACCTTGTCCCAAGTGCTTTCCGTTGCGGTGAACACTCCGCTCTGACTAACAGTTCCGAAGGCAGCGCTCCAGGTAATAGCCTGAGGCGTTGGATCGCCCATGAACGCGGCCAGCATCTGGGTGGATTCACCGGGAGTTAGAACCTGTCGATTAGCGCGGACCCTCAGACGGGAAAGTCGGTGAAACGGCAGCGAATTGGATTGTTGCGCCGGGTATTGCATTCCAGTTTCCGCTGATACACAACTCTGTTGGATCGAGAGGGATCCGCTGGAAGCTCCCAACGGCACAGGTCCACTGATCGCGGTCTTAGATGTACTGACAATCGTACCCGGTATTGTGGTTCCGTTCGGACCTGGATAGAGCGCCGTAAACGTTGCGCCCTCTGCGAAGTTTCCTGATATCTGCACGACTGCCTCGGCATCGGCGGGCTCTGGCAAAAGTCCGGTTATGCCAGGCGCCGGGGGAACGAGGTTTACCTGGGCTACACCTTGCGCACCTGAGTTAGCACTAGATACGGCCCTGATGACGCCTGTGGGCGGAACATTCTCACAGCCAAAAGCGAAAGGAGTGAAGAGGCCGTTTGAGGAGATCTGGCCGACTGCCGCGTAAGAAGAGTCCACACTCCATGTCACCGCCGAGTTGGTTGCACCACTGACGGTGGCAGTAAATTGGATACTTTGTGACCCATCAAATACCACGTTAGGACCCTGTGGCGACACGGTTACGGTGATCCCACCGGCTGTCGCGAGGACGGTCAAGACTGCGGCTGCCGACT
>Ga0210399_10002446_pt1 | contig 14445 bp, 12 predicted proteins | sample IncBWC14MmetaG_FD_150865 | JGI IMG/M metagenome (GOLD analysis project Ga0210399, IMG submission 150865) | Forest soil microbial communities from Barre Woods Harvard Forest LTER site, Petersham, Massachusetts, United States - Inc-BW-C-14-M | ecosystem: Environmental > Terrestrial > Soil >... | reverse complement strand
CTTCCCACCACCGTCGGCATGATCGGCTTTTCCCACGCCGCCGCCACCGACATGCCCTTCAGCGCCATGCTAACCATCGCCATGGTCTGCGCCGCAGTAATCGTTGGCCTCGTACCGGAGCGATCTTGCCAAGAAGGGGCGCAGCATGCTGCGCCCCTTCTCGATGGACGACTCGTCGCGCCGCGACGATGGCTCGCTCCAATTTTGTTTGGATTTTTCCTTGGACTTGCGGTGTTGGCGAAGGGGCCTGCCGGCATCATTCTCTGGGGCGGGGCGGTCTTCTTTTGGGCGCTTTTTACCAAGCGCTGGCGCGATGCATTCCGCCTCCTGCATCCTGCCGCAATCGGTGCCTTCTGCCTCACTGCCCTGCCGTGGTACATCCTCTGCGCCCGTCGCAACCCCGGCTTCTTCCGCATCTTCATCATCGAACACAACTTCAAGCGCTACCTCACTCCCGAATTCCAGCACATCCAGCCCTTCTGGTTTTACGTCCCCGTTTTACTCGCTGCTTTCCTTCCATGGACCGTCGGAATGCTGGCAGTATTCGTCGACTTGCCGTCGCGCTCTCCGCTTAATGTTTTCTTTCTCAGTCTTGGCCTTTTCCCGGTTCTGTTCTTCACAGTTTCACAATCCAAGCTTCCCGGCTACATCTTGCCCGCTTTGCCTCCGCTAGCTTGGTTACTCACGACGACCGTTAGCCTTGCGGCGAAGTGGCCTCACAAAACCGTCGTTGCCGCGGCATGTCAAATCACATCTGCCGCCTTAGCCATTGCAATCGAGCGATCTGCTGCTCAACGTGCCCTCGGAACGGATATTATTCCTGCTCCGTGGACCACGAACGTGTGGTTTCCACTCCTGATCGCTGGAATCTTAGGAGGCATTCTTGTTCTTTTTCGCCGCCCCGTTACATCTCTTTACGCGGTTCAGGTAGGCGTGCTGCTCGCCGCGTGGGGCCTTTCGAGCGGGCTGGTTTGGATGGATCCCCAGCTTTCCGCCAGAGGTGTGATCGCCGCGAGCCGCACGGACGTGGGGTCTCTTGCTTCCACGGATGTTTTTGTTTACGACCTACCCCGCGGAATACACTACGGGCTGAATTTCTATTTGCGTCGTGAAATTCCAGAGTGGACGACCGGCGCGCGCGGACTTGTCCTTAGTTCATGGAAAGGACAATCCAGATTGCAAGCCGAAGGTTATGCGTGCCAGCAACATCTCGTCGTCCCCGCGGCTTTTCTGTGTAAGAAAGCAGAGGCATTAGCGGCTCATGCGCCCGGTAGCGGGCAGCCGCAGTAGAAAATAGCTGACGACGCGATTCTCGTAGGCGCGCTTGTCGGCATCTTCCATATTCACGAAATTGCCGTGCGGAACCGTCACCTGCTCCTTCGGTTCCGGCGCGCTCTTGAACATTTTTTGCGTGATGCCGGCCAGCTCGGGGTCATCCGCGGCTTCAATAAACAATTTCGGCACGCCCGCCACCGCATCCAGCTTCCAGGTTAGCGGCCTCTCGTTGCTGTATTTGTGATTGATCCACCCAAAACTGACTTCCGCGGACCGCGCCATCAGCGGAATTCCCGCCAAGCCCTCTTTCTCGACGCCGATCTTCACCATTTGCTCCGGCGAATCGTAGACCGAATCCAGAATGAGCGCGCGCACCCGCTTGTCATTTTCGGCTTCGCGCAGTGCCGCGTATGCGCCCAAGTTGTAGCCCCACACTCCAAAATGGTCCGGATCCACGTCGTTTCGCCGCGCGAGCTCATCGATGGCCGCGCGCACTTCATCCGCTTCGTGATAACCAAACGAGGTAATCCCTCCATTCGCTCCGTGGGCGGCAAAATCAAACACGAAGACGTTGTACTGGTGATCCTGCAGCGCGGAAACCATGGTCAGCAATTCGCCGCGGCTGGAGCCGTAGCCGTGGCACAGCACAATCGCGGGCGCGCCCACCAGCCCCGGGAAAAACCAACCTTCGCGCTGCCCCCCTCCCGGCACTGAAAATTTCACGGCATCTGGACGCCCCGGAAAGCTGTCCATATTGATTTCGCTGCTGGAGCGCTGCGGCTTCACGATGCGGAATACCAAGAATCCGGCAATCGCCGAAGTAGCCACCAAGGCAAAAAGCAGCATTGCCAAAATGGCCATCCCTATCTTGGTGTACCAACGTGACGGAGACCGGAATTCGTCAAGAATGGACATTCGTAACCGCGCCACTGGGCTGGCGCATAGCCCGTTTTTAATCCCTCACCGAATTGATTCGTCATCGTAGCACGCGGTTTCCGCCGTCCATTTCGTAACTGCCCGGCCTGTGTCGCATGCAGTAGCAGCCGCGGCCCGCGCGGCTGCGCCTTTCGCGCGCGGCTTGCCGAATCGGCTATCATAAAGCTGCGCGCCGCGCCGCCCTTCGATGAATATTCTCGACCTTCGCCAAACCAGTGTTCGCCAGCTTGAGCCGCTGCTCGAAGAAGAAGCGCGCCACTGGCACGACGAGCTGCACTGGGACTATCGCGGCGCGCTCGACCTCATCAAACGCTTTCTGGAAGCGCACGCGCTCTGCGGCTGTGTGGCCTTTGAAAACGGCGCCGCCGCCGGTTATTCCTTCTACGTTCTCGAGGAACAAAAGGGGCTCATCGGCGGACTCTACGTCTCTCCGCGCTTTCCGCAGGCCGACATCGGCCGCCGCTTAATCGAAGAAATGCTTTTTTCCATGCGCGCGCTCCCGCAGCTCTCGCGCATCGAAGCACAGCTCATGCCTTTCGGCGGCCCGGTCGACACGCCGCTCCGCGAGCAGGGCTTCAAGCTCTATACCCGCCAGTTCATGCTCCTCGATTTGCAAAAGAACGACGAGCCGCGCGCCGGCGCCTCCGCGGGCATGCGCCTCGACCGCTGGAACGATCGCTGCTTCGAGCCTTGCGCGAAGCTGATTTACTTGTCGTACGCCAATCATGTCGACGGCGAGATCAACGATCAGTACCGCAGCCGAGCCGGCGCTTTGCGCTTTCTCAAGAACATTATTCTTCTGCCGGGTTGCGGCCAGTTCGTGCCCGCCGCGTCGTTCGTTTTGCGCCAGCCGGGCAGCGACGAGCTCATCGGCGCCGTGCTCACCAGCGAAGTCTCCCCCGGAGTGGGCCACACCACGCAAATCTGCGTACTCCCCGGCTATCAAGGACACGGGCTCGGCCGCATGCTCATGCAAACGTCGGCCGAAACCCTTCGCGCACTAAAATTCCGCGAATTGACGCTGACGGTGACCTCGCAAAACCGTTCCGCAGTCCAACTCTACGAAAATCTCCATTTCACTACTATCCGCAGCTTCACCGCCGGCGTCTGGCCCCGTTAGCGAAACATTGGCGTAAACACCGGAATTGTCCTAGCATAGCGGCGCTTCTTTTCGGAAAGGCCGCATGCCCAACGATATTGCCCCAAGGCAAAGCACGCTCGCGAGCATTCTTACCGACATTCACTTCTGGGTGCCCGTCGCGGTACTGATCGGCGGGCTGGTTCTGCTGGCGTTCCTGCGCTGACCCGCTATGCCCTCCACGTTGACGCCGAGTCTCGCTTCGCCAGCGCAACAAACCTCGCGTGCGCGTAAGCTCCAGCTCCTCGGCATTCTCTCCGGATTCACTGCCGGCGCCTGGCTCGGCGCCGCGGAAGCGCCCACCAAGCTCGTCTCCATCGGCCTTTCGCCAATGGTGGTTTCGCTCATCATGGTCGTCGGCGTTTTTCTTGCACGCTGGAGCGTCCCGGCACTCATCCTCGGCACCTCCTCCGTACGCGCCGACGTGCGACGCGCTCCTCACCTGATCATCTGGGCTTTACTGGCCGGCTGCCTGTGGGCGGTCGCCAACACGATGACCATTTTCGCCATCCGCGACATCGGCCTGAGCATTGCGTTTCCGCTGTGGAACTCCAACAGCCTGCTTGGCATCCTCTGGGGCTTTCTCTTCTTCAACGAATTGCGCCAGGCGGGCTGGCGGCGCTGGCTCGGCGTTCTTGGCGGCGCGCTGGTGATGTGCGTGGGCGCCGCGCTGCTGGCCATCGCATCGTCAACGCAAGCTACTGCCGCGCATTCGCTTCGCGGAGTCTGGGCTGCGCTCGGCGCCGGCGTCCTGTGGGGCACCATGTACATCCCTTATCGCAAAGCCTATCTCACCGGGATGAATCCGCTTTCCTTCGTCACCTTTTTTACGTTTGGCGAACTCGGCATGATGTCAACGCTGGCGGTCAGCTATCTCGGCCTCGCCCCGCTCTGGCGCGAACTGCAAAGCGCGCGCGACGTTCTCTTCTGGCTCATGCTCGGCGGCTTCATCTGGGTTATCGGCGATCTGTTCCAGCAGTACGCCGCAAAATATGTGGGCATCAGCCGCGGCATTCCCCTCTCCAACACCAATCAGCTCTGGGGACTCCTGTGGGGCACGCTCGTGTTCGGTGAATTGCACGGCTGCGGCCATTCCATCTACGCACAAGTCATCGGCGGCTCGCTCTTGATGATGGCCGGCGTCGCCGCCATCTCCTTTTCGTCCGCCACCAGCTCCGAACAAACACAGTGGAAGCAAGCCGCGCACCGCGAAAGCCAGCGCTACAATATTGAAAGCGAGTTCGTCGAAGCCCGCATGGACGGGCGCCAATCCGCCAGCGAAGCAAAACCATCGCGCACGGCTATCGACTGGCTGCTGGTTGCTGTCGCCACCGCCATCTTCGTCTTCTTCGGCGCGACCGCCCGCCTCCCGCAAATCCAGCTCAACTGGCCGCCCGCTCTAATCCTGAGCGGAGCGACGCTAGCTCTTCTTCTACTTTGTGGTGTAACACTCCATCGCACCACGCGCTTCCACTAGCTCAACCACTAGCACAACCCCCCTCTGTGCCACGGCGGGGTTCTTGGCCCGCAGTACATCTTGGCTGTGCGCATTTCTCTTTGCATCGCGCTCCAACTCCTTTACATTTGGCCCCGTCAAATGTCCACCACACCCAAAGTCGACGTAGTCGGTGTCGGGCTCAACGCCACCGACACGCTTATTCCCGTTCACCACTACCCCGCTGCCGGCTCCAAGGTTGAATTCCGTTCCGCCAACGTCCTTCCCGGCGGCCAGGTCGCCACCGCCATGGTCGCCTGCCAATCCTGGGGGCTTCGCACCCGTTATGTCGGCAAAGTCGGCGACGACCTTGCTGCTACCTTACATCGCTCCGAGTTCGCAAACCACGGCGTCGAAACCCATCTGCTCACCGCGCCGGGCTGCCCCAGCCAGCAAGCCTTCATTCTCGTCGACGACGCCGGCGAGCGTACCGTCCTCTGGAAGCGCGACGACCGCCTCGCCCTCCAACCCAGCGACCTCCAGCGTGATTGGATCCTCGAAGCCCGCGCCCTTCACCTCGACGGTCACGACACCACCGCCGCAACCATCGCCGCCACCTGGGCGCGCTCCGCGGGCATCCCCGTCATCGCCGACCTCGACGAACTCTATCCCGGCGTCGAAGCCCTTCTCCCCTTGGTCGACTACCTCATCACGAGCCTCGATATCCCGGGCCGCATTTCCGGCGAATCCGATTTGCGCAAGTCGCTGCCCACCGTGCGTAACCGCTACGGCGCGCGACTCACCGCCGCCACGCTCGGCCACGAAGGCGTCCTGGCTTACGATGGCGCGCAATTCCACTACGCCCCAGCGTTTCGCGTCGATACTGTCGACACCACCGGCGCCGGCGACATCTTTCATGCTGGTTTTATCTATGGATTGCTGCAAGGCTGGCCGCTGCCCCGCCAACTTGAATTCGCCTGCGCCGCCGCCGCCCTCAACTGCACCGGAATCGGCGCCCGCGGCTACATCGCCCCGCTCGCAGAGATCGAGCGCCTAATCGCAACCGGTCAACGTCATCCCTCCGCCTTTCAGATCCAGGGTGGCACAGCCGTTTCTGGCCGCGCGTTCTAGTCTTCTTGCGGCGAATTACTCGTACCGCAGCGCCTTCATCGGGTCCACCCGGCTCGCGCGCAGCGCCGGCACATATCCCGCCGCGCACGCCACCATCGCCAGCAGCCCTGTCGCCAGCCCCAGCGTCCACGGATCATGCGCCTGCAGCCCATAGAGCTGGCTTTTCACTACGCTGGTCAGCACCAGCGCCGCCGGTACCCCCACTCCCACGCCAATCGCAATCAGCGACAGCACGTCGCGCATCACCATCCAGATCACCTTTCCCTGCTCCGCTCCCAAGGCTATGCGAATCCCAATCTCCCGCGTACGCTGCGCCACACTGTACGACATCACGCCGTACAACCCGATAATCGCCAGCACCGTGGCCACAAATCCAAACACGGTCGACAAACTCGCGATCATCCGTTCCGTCGACAGCGAGTTGCTGATCTGCTCGTCCATCGTGCGCATCGCGTAAATCGGCACGTTCGCGTCGACGTCCCGCATCTTCGCACGCACCGAGCTCATCAACTGGTTCGGCTCTCCGACGGTGCGCACGTACATCGTCATGCCACCCAAGTAAGGGCTGTTCATGTACGGAACGTACGCCTGTATCGGAATCTCGTCCCGCAGATTCGTGTACTTGATGTCCTTCACCACTCCGATGATTTCCATGTCCGTGTGCGTTCCGGGATCGGTCCCAAATCCCAGGTGCATGCCTATCGGATTGCGCCCCGCAAAAAACCTCTGCGCAAACTTTTCGTTGATGATCACCGTCGTAGGGGTGGTATCGAAGTCGTCCGTTGCATCCGCTCGTTTGATTACGCGATTGTCGGTCAACCGGAAATCGCGCCCCGCGACGATCGGCACGCCCAGCGTCGCAAAATATCCGGGACCAATCTGGTTCATGTACGCCTGTGGATGGTCGTCCGGCTTGGTCGGCGAATACCCTTCCGCCGTCAACCCGCTGTCCCACTCGTCATTTTCCATGATGCGCATCGAAGCGACAGCCGCCGATTTCACGCCAGGAATCGCGCCCAGGCTGTCGGTCAATTGCTGGTAAAACGTATTGAGCTGCTGCGGCGTGTAACCGTTGAGCGAGGGGTCAATGTTGAAGCCCACCAGGCGCTGCGCCGAAAATCCCGGGCCCAAGTTGCTCAGATTCTTCAGGCTCCGCAAAAACAGCCCCGCGCCAATCAGCAGCAAAAGCGAGAGCGCGACCTGTGTGACCACCAACGCATTCCGCAGCCTCCCGTGCCCTCCGCCGACCACGGCGCCGGCCTGATCCTTCAGCGTGCGCCCGACGTCCGGCCGCGTGGACTGCAGCGCCGGCGCTAACCCAAAGATCACTCCGGTCACGACCGTCACCGCCAGCGTAAACAGCAAAATCCGCAAATCCGGCGCCGTGGAGATATTCAGGTTGCCAGAATCCGACGGCAGGTACACCGCCATCAGCGCCTTGTCCGCCCAGAACGCCAGTGCCAATCCCAAGACCCCGCCCAGCGCCGAAAGAGAAAGCGTTTCGATCAGCAACTGCACGACGATGCGCCCTCGCGTAGCCCCCATCGCCAGCCGCACCGCGATCTCCTTCTGTCTACCCGTGGCGCGCGCCAGCAACAGGTTCGCGATATTCGCGCACGCAATCAGTAGCACCATTCCTGTCGTCGCCATCAACACCCACAACGGTGTGCGCAGTTCACGCCGAAACGACGCACGCCCCTGTGACCCTGGCAACACATCGATCCAGGATTTCAAAAACTCTTCGCGGTCATACGCAGAGGCATTTCGGAACGCCGCTTCTTTCACTTCGAGCTCCAGCATCGAGTGCATGAACGGCTGCAGCGAAGCCTTTGCCTTCGTTTCCGTCACCCCCGGCTTCAGCCGCCCGAACGCATTCACCCAGCGCGACCGCCGGTCCGTCAGCATCTTCATCGGACCGATGATGATCTGCCCCTCCATCATCACGGGAATAAAAACCTTGGTTGAGTAACCCAACTCCACGCCGTCAAAGCCCGCTTGCGCTACACCGATAATCGTCATTTCGTGCTTGTTGATCAGCACCGTCTTCCCGACGACTTGCCGGTCCCCGCCAAAGCGCTGCTTCCAGAAGTCATAGCTCAGCATCACGATCGGATGGCCGTTCGGCACTCGATCGTCCTCGGGCGTAAACGCGCGACCCAGCGCCGTGCCTACTCCCAGAACGTCAAAATACGTTCCCGAGACCAGCTCCCCCGACACACGTTCCGACTGGCCGCCGAACGTCATGCTCACGGGCTCCGGAAAGCGGCAGAACATCCCCGTGAAAACCTCGTTGTGATCTTGGAAATCCCGGTACATCGGATAAGAAATCGCGTTCCCGCCCCAGTTGTTCCCATAATGGCGCCCCCGCATGGTCAGCAGCACCAATTGCTGCGGGTTCTTTACCGGCAGCAGCCGCAGCAACACCTGGTCGAGCAAAGTAAAAATCGCCGTGTTCGCGCCTATCCCCAGCGCCAAGGTCAGCGCCGCCACAGCCGCAAATCCCCGGCTACGCCGCAACGTCCGCAGCGCGTACCCAAAATCCCGCCCCACCATCTCCACCCGCTCGCGCATCTTCATCCCACCCCTCCAGCCTCCACCATCCCACCCCTGCTGTACCTATACGCAATGACGATAAAACGGTTCCATCGGTCTTGTCCGGTCGGTCTGTCGCACAGCCGTTTCTGGCCGTCCGCGCCCTCCTACGCTACAGTGCTGCCATGCCCTCTCAGCGCCAACGCCCTACTCTTCCCTCCCTGTCTGCCGAGGCCGCCCTCAACTTCCTCAAAGACACAAAGGGAACCCTGACCTGGTCCACCCGCGACCTCGCGGACACGCTAAAAATCAGCCGCGCCGAAGCCCAGCAAGCCCTCGCCCTCCTGCAAGCCCAAGGTTACGTCCAGCCCGCTCACCAGAAAGGAGTTGCGCGCAGCGCCGGCCAGTGGATCACCACGCCCGCTGGTGAAACGGTCTCCGGCGCCAAGCCTCCCCGTTTCGCTCGCGAAAGCGTGGAGCAGGCGCTAGCTGCTCTCAAGGATCGCATCAAGCAGAGCAACAAAAATCCGCAAGCTCCTTTCCGCATCACCGACGCCGTCGCCTTCGGCGACTTCCTTTTCCGCGACCGTGCCAGGGTCCAATCCGCCGATGTAGGCATCCGCCTCGTTCGGCGAGGCGTTTCGTCCAGCGAACCACGCTCTGCCTCCGACGCCCAAGTCGAGCGCAAATTCCTGCGCGACCTCCGCGCCAGGTCCGCCCTCCTGACCATCCGCCCCTACGCCGACTGGATGCGCCACCGTTCCCATCGCGATCTCCTGTAGCCCTCTTCGACAGCGCGCGTCGCAGCCCGCAGACCTGCTGCGACACCTACCGTGAAACCGGCATACCCAGAATGGCCCTAACCCGCTGGCGATCGCTTATCTCCCGCGGTGAACCGCCCGTGCGATCTACCCACTTCGTGAAATCCATCAGCTTCACCTCGTGCTCCACACGGACGTCCGCCACCGATACTTTTACGGCGTTAAGCCCTTGTGCGATGCCCGTCACCCATTCGTTACCTCGAATCGCCGCCAGACCCTGCGCCACCGCCTCATACAGCGTAGCCGCGGTCACGTCCACCGTGTGCGAAACGCCATCCATATCCGGAATCGTGACGCGGCAAGATCGGACGCCCATAAGGCGAAGCTATCATATTCGCTTTTTGTTCGCTACAGCGTTCCATTCCCAACGATGGCCCGCCCTACCGCCTGGTTCGCTATACTCTCGGCGTGAGCCCTCCGCCCATCCTTCTCGGCACCTCTTCCTTCACCGCCGCCGGCTGGGACGGAACCTTCTATCCCAAGGGAATGCGGTCCGCCGACTATCTGGCTTTTTATGCGGAGCATTTTCATACCGTCGAAGTGGATTCCACCTTCTACGGCTGCCCTTCCCCGCGAACTGTCCAGAACTGGGCGGCCCGGACTCCCGACGGTTTCCTGTTCTCCGTCAAAGTTCCGCAGATCATCACCCATGAAAAGGTGCTGGTCGACTGTGACGCCGAACTGACGGAGTTCCTCGCCACTATGGACATCTTGGGAGATAAGCTCGGTCCGATCGTTTTTCAATTCCCATTCTTTGATCGCTGGAAATTCCCCACGCAGGAAGCGTTCCTCGCGCTGCTCACGCCATTCCTCAAGAAACTCCCTCCCGATCACAAATTTGCCATCGAGATTCGCAACAAGACCTGGCTCGATGCCAGCCTCGCCGATCTGCTCCGCGAGCACGAAGTAGCCCTGGTATTCCCGGACTTGCCCCACATGCCTGCCCCCGTCGAGCTGTCAAAGAAGTTCGATCCCATTACCGCGGACTGGACCTACATCCGCTGGCTCGGCGATCGCAAAGATATCGAGAAGCAGACCACGACATGGGACAAGCCTGTCGTCGATCGCACCGGGAAACTCTGCAGTTGGGTCGATTTTTGCTACCAGATCAGGAAACGCGGCATAATCGTTTTCGCTTACGCCAACAACCACTACGCAGGCCACGCCCCCGCAACCATCGAACAGTTCCGCGCCCTCTGGCGCGATAAGGGACTCCCCGAATTAGCCAAGCCCGCGCGCAAACGCCACGAAGCAACTCTGTTCGACAATGCCTAGGTGTAAGGAGCCCACCCTTCGGCGTCAGGGAATTGGGCAAGCTTTGCCTGGTCCGCTCGCACTTATTTCAGAAGAGCCGCCATTTCGACTTTTTCTTCACGCAGAGGCAGGCCGGCGAATATTCCGGGGCAACAACCAGGACGTGGTTTGGCAAATCGTACGTCACCTCGGCGTTGAGTTGCGCGGAGGTCTTGGACTTGTCGATGAGATACTCATATTCCACGGTCAGCGGCAGCGGGTTTTCGGACTGGTTCGACGCGAAAGTCCAGGAGCACAAATTTTCTTTTGCGGCGCTGACCAGCGCGGGCGGCCCGGCCGCGGTATCGGTGAAGCCGAAGCGGCCATCCTTGTACACTAGAATTTTCAGGGTGACTTTTCCGTGCACTTTTTCCTGCCAGGCCAATTCAGGATAACTGGGGGCCTGAAAATGCGTGACGCGCGGCAACTCCGCTATGGGGGCATCGGCAAACAGAAACAGCGAACAAAGGAATGCTAGAAGGGTGTTCATTCCTGACCTCCAACTTTTCTCTGCGAACTCTTTTGTGGCGCTTGCACCGCGCCTGGCAGCTGGCTGAATGCAACTCAGAGCCTTGCCGCCCAATCTCGCTGCGCCCCGCACGCGACTCGCTCCCGCTTCGGGAGCACGCCTCAGAGCAAATCGTCGCAACCGAGAGCCGACGCCGCGCCGCGGTGGTGCGAAGCCGGCCTTTCGTTTGCGTTCTCGCGCTGCGTTACAGTAGCAAACTTACCGCGGCGACTTATTGCGATCGCGCAACCAGTTCCCTGTTCCGCGCCAGACAGCCAGAATTGGATGTCCCATAGCGGCAGCTCAGTTTCCGGCCGCGCTTCTCTTGCGCGCCGCTTCGAATTCATCGCCGGACTGCCAGCCTTGCAGCGCCCGCGCCAAGGCCGCTTGCTGGCCGAGCAAAAAGCCGAAGCGCGCCATTTTCGCGAGCCCGGTGAAGTCCATCTCCGAACGGTATTCATCGCTGGGTTGATGGTAGCGATGATCGACATAATCCTGCGCCTGCGCTTCGCCCCACGCGACGTCGTGGCCCTTGAATTCCAGTCCTTCGCTGATGGAAAAAGAAGGAATGCCGACGCGCGCCAAACTGAAATGATCGGAGCGGTAATAATGCCCAGCCTCGGGGCGTGAATCCGGCCGAATGGCAAAGCCAAATGTTTTTGCCATCGATTCCACAACCGGGTAAAAGGTAGTGCGCTCGGCGCCGCTCACTTCGATTTCCTCGGGATCGCCAATGGGAGCGAGCGCATCATAATTCAAGTCGACGGTAATTTTCGAGGGGGAAATGGGGGAATGTTTGCCGAGATATTCGGAGCCGAGCAGGCCTTGCTCTTCGGCGGTGACTGCGGCGAAGAGGATGGAGCGCGGAGGCGGGAGTTTCGAGAGGGACCAGGTTCGCGCGAGCTCGAGCAAAATGGCGCAGCCGGTGGCGTTGTCGACCGCACCGTTGTAAATGTTGTCGCCGCTCATGTTGGGATTGATTCCCAGATGGTCGTAGTGCGCGGTGTAGAGCACGGCTTGGCCGGCGCGCTGTGGGTCGGCCCCGGGCAATTTTGCGATTACGTTGCGCGAGACAAACGGACGAAGCTGGCTGGCAACGTGAGCCTGCAGGCGTACGGGCAATTCGAAGGGCTTGAAGTCGCGCGATTGCGCTCGCTGGAACATCTTGTCGATGTCCTGGCCGGACATGGCGGCGAGTTGCTTGGCGACATCTAGCTGAATCCAGGAAGCTGCTTGCAATTTCGGGGAGGCGTCACGGCGGAGGTGCTCGCGCTCCGTGCCCATGGAATTCCTCACCACCTGCCAGCCGTAGCTGGCGAGGTCGGTGCGATGAATGATGAGCGTGCCAACAGCGCCGTGGCGCGCGGTCTCTTCGAACTTGTAGGTCCAGCGGCCGTAGTAGGTGAGCGCTTTGCCTTTGAAAAACTTCGGGTCGTCGGATATCGGCTCGTTCACGAAAAGCAGAGCGACTTTGCCCTTGAGATCGACGCCTTTGTAGTCGTCCCAGTTGTATTCGGGCGCGGTGATGCCGTAGCCGGCGAAAACGATGGGGGCGTCGATGTCGGCAGTTTCGGTTTGGGATTCGTTGTTGGTGACGAAATCGTCGAGATTTTTCAGTGTGATGGCTTGGCCGCTGGCGGGGACGAGCTTGAAGGAAGTGGCTTCGAGCGTTTTCACGCCCATCATGGGGATGTCCTGGAAATAGGTGCCGTTTTCGGCGCCAGGTTTGAGGCCGTAGAGTTCGAACTGGGTGGCGATGTATTCGGCGGCGATGTCTCCGCCGCGCTGGCCGGTGCCGCGGCCTTCGAGTAAATCACTGGCGAGGAATTTGACGTGGGCGCGGATTTTCTCGGGATCGGGCGTGTCGACTGCCGTTACCTCGGGTGTGGCGGTCTTCTTCTGCGCCGCGAGCGACGCGGCGAGAAGCGTAACCAGGGAAAGCAACAACAACATCGAACTCACACGGCGCATCTTCTTGTCATCCTCGCATCCATGGACTCAGTACTTCACGCCAGCGAGAGGCCGGCGTTAGCGACCGTTATTCTTCCGTGGACAGCCAGAAATGGCTGTCCCACTTTAGACACTGCACGATCATTTTTTCGCGCGGTCCTTCAGCAAGTTTTTTAGCTCGCTCATGAATTCCTGGACGTCCTTGAAGTCCATGTACACACTGGCGAAACGGACGTAGGCGACTTTGTCGAGCTTTTTCAGGCGGTGCATGATCATTTCGCCGATTTCGGTGGTGGTGAGCTCGCGCTCGGTGGCTTCGTGCACCACGCCTTCGATTTCGTCGACGATGCCTTCAAGCTTGGGCGTAGGCACCGGCCTTTTCTCGGAGGCTTTCAGCAAGCCTTGCAAGATCTTCTGGCGCTCGAAGCGTTCGCGGCGGCCGTCCTTCTTGATGACCATGTAGGGAATTTCGTCGATGCGTTCGTAGGTGGTGAAGCGGCGGCCGCATTTGAGGCATTCGCGGCGGCGGCGAATGGTGTCGCCACCGCGGCCTTCCCGCGAATCAATGACCTTGTCGTCGACGTGCGCACAGAAAGGGCACTTCACTCGGCAATTTCTCCCGGGGAACCCTGAAGTTCCGAAGCCTCTTCGGCCTTGGCCATACGGCGCAATTCGCCGAGCGACCAGCCTTCGCGAATCAGCAGTGGTACACCGACCAGGCTGCACATGGCAAAGGAAATTAGCCATAAAACGATGGCGGCGGCAACGGCCGGCTCTCTTTCTACTCCAAAGATCGCGGTATACGCAATGACAGATCCGGCCTGGGAGCCGCCGCCGACTCCCGGGACTTGCACGGCGGAGCCGACGAGGGTAAAGGCCATTACCAGCATGGCGTCGCTCAGGGTGATGCCGGCGAGCTTTCCGCCAAAACTGTGCGATACCCACAAGTACACCAACAGCACCAGAAACCAATGGACCGTTGAGTATAGAACTGCCAGCGCGAGCTGGCCCCAGCTGCGGATGGTCTGCACGCCGCGGGCGAATTCCAGGACTATCGAGGCGAATCTGGCTTTCCAGCCGTGCGCGGCGACTACGGGCTGAAGACGGCGCTCCAGGAGGGCGGTGCCATGCAAACGCAGGTAGACTAATACCACGGCGGCTCCGAGCACGCCCACGAAAAGCACGGAACCGGTGGTGCGGGCGGCGGTTTGCAGCGCGACGGTTATATCGCCGGCGTGCGTGCGGGATTGAAACAGCAGCAGGCCAATGGCGGCGATTACGGCGGCGCTGGCGGCGTCGAACAGCCGTTCGAGGACGTAGATCCCGAAGATGCCGGAAACGGGAAGCTGCTCTTTGCGGGCCAGGAGCAAGGGGCGAATGGGTTCGCCGGCGCGGCCGAGCAGGAAGATGGCGGAAAATCCGGCGA
>Ga0210399_10002445_pt1 | contig 14449 bp, 12 predicted proteins | sample IncBWC14MmetaG_FD_150865 | JGI IMG/M metagenome (GOLD analysis project Ga0210399, IMG submission 150865) | Forest soil microbial communities from Barre Woods Harvard Forest LTER site, Petersham, Massachusetts, United States - Inc-BW-C-14-M | ecosystem: Environmental > Terrestrial > Soil >... | reverse complement strand
TCTGGATTGGATCGCCACTCCTTTTCGTAACCAACCCGACCGCCGTGACCATAGCGTCCACGAACAAAAAGAAGCGGTCCCAATACACCTGAGTCGACCAACTGCCGCGCCTTCTGTAACGCAGGATGATAGCGATGGTTGAATCCAACCTGTACCTGCACGCCAGCCTTGGACGCAGCGTTTATTACTTCATTGATCTCTGTCACCGTCTTGGCTGCGGGTTTTTCTACGATCACGTGTTTACCAGCATTAACAGCGGCGCAAGTCACGGGCGCGAGCCATTGGTTAGTTGTAGCCACGACTACGGCTTCCACTTCCGGATTAGAGATTGCCTGACACCAATCACTCACGTGCAGCGAACCCGGACATTGCATTGAGAGTCGCTCGGCGCGCTGGCGTTCCGTATCGGCAACGATATGAACGCAATGCCCAAGTGCCTGTAAGCCTTTAGCACGCTTTTGCCCGATCAAGCCGCATCCGATGATAGCGAACTTCATGGCTGATCCCAGTCGACGCCGCGATCCTTCGGTACAATCCGCCGCAACGCATAGATATCCGTTTGTTGGAGCTGATCGCGCCGTTGAGGTAGAGACTCCCACGGATCCCAAGCCGCGCTGATTAATTTCCCCGTGATTCCGTCGGACTGCTTCGATAGGAGAAATACGCAGAGATCAGCGGCCCTAGCCAGAGATGCTCCTCCTTGTTCCCTCTGCCGCACCGACCGATCATAGTATGCTTGTCCTACCTTCTCCGAACCGGCTTCCAACACCTCCGCCAGCATTCGTGTATTGAGCGCTCCCGGTGCGAGCGCATTTACATCAATATGATGATCGACATACTCCATCGCGAGCGTTTCGGTAAACCGTACGACTGCAGCTTTCGACGCCGCATATGCACTCATACGCGGCATGGGAGCAGTTGCCCCACCACCCGAAAGGTTGACGATCTTGCCGTAGTTGGCACGGCGCAAAATCGGAATGATGGCGCGGCAGCAAAGCGCCGTTCCCAATAAGTTGACCTCGATCGTTCGCAGCCAGTGCGCCCAATCGATTTCTTCAAGCGTACCCATCGGCCCAAGTATCCCGGCATTGTTAACGATCCCCAGCAAATCGGGTAAGTCCTGCGAAGCCGCTTCAATCAGCGCAGTTACCGACTCGGGATTCGATACGTCTGCTTGCATGGCAAATATCCGCGCTTCATCTGCTTCTTCGACTAGCTCTGCATACGCTGCGTCAATTGCAACCTTGTCACGCGCACAAACATAGACATGCGCACCGTGCCGCAAGCATGCTCGCGCGATAGCTTTACCGAGACCTCGACTCGCACCGGTCACGATCACGCCGCGCCCTTCAAGTTGTCTGGTTGTCAATGCCATCGCGTCACCGTTTGGCAAACGATTACCTGCAGGACTGACTCCCATGTCATGATCCATATATCCGTAACCGTTTAAGGCCGCTTGCTACTGCCGCTCCATTCGGTTGGCATTCTCTCGGAGGTAACAGACGGTTCGAACCACTGCTTCGCGGATGCTAAGCCGGGGACGCCATCCCAATTCTCGGATGCGGCTGCAGTCGAGGAAAATAAATGGGTTATCTCCGATCCACCCCCGATTGCCGCCGCTGTACTCGATGCGTGGTGAGAACCCAAGTTCTGCACATATCCAGCTGATCGAGTCATTCACTTGGCAGTATTCGGCAGTGCCAAGATTGAAGATATTCACCTTGTCCTTGGCATGTTGTAGCGCTATGGAGATCGCCGAGACACAGTCATTAACGTACAGATAAGATTTTTTCTGCTGTCCGTCTCCCAACACGTATAACGACCCAGGGTGTTCGGTCAATTGGCGATAGAAATCGATGACATGGCCATGTGTGTATCGCTCTCCCAGGATCGAAACAAAGCGGAATATGAAAGCACGGATCCCAAATGTCTCCGCGTATGCTTCAATCAGCCCTTCGGCTGCGAGTTTAGAAGCTGCATACAAGGAAGTCTGAACGGGAAAGGGATGATTTTCCGGTGTCGGAATCACCGACGCTTCACCATAAACCGACCCTGTCGAGGCGAAGACGATTGCCGGCACGTGGCATACCCGCATGACCTCAAGCACGCTCGCGGTACCCTGCGCATTTTGTTCGAAGTCTTTGGTCGGATGATCCGCTCCGAAGCGCACGTCTGCGTTCGCTGCCAGGTGAAACACCAAATCCTTGTCCCGCATACACGAGAGCAGTGCATTTCGGTCTAGGATGTCGCAACGCTCAAGGTGGAATCGGCGGTTTGCGATCGCTTGCTCGAGAAAATGCTCTTGTCCGGTAGAAAAATTATCCACACCGACGACATCATGGCCTGCGGCCAAAAGATTATCGACAAGATTGCTGCCAATGAACCCCGCTGCTCCAGTCACCAATACTTTCAGGTTGCCTTCTAACAAATGTCTCTCACCTTCTCCGGGACGCTTCACCCGAGCCTGAGCCCAACCCAGTCGCCGTGAGTACTATCTGCGATCGCCGGAGTTTCACACGGGTAAGGAACGGGTGAGCGGTTAGTTATTTCCTCCTGAATGTTAGGTAATGCCTTCGACGCGTTCATTTGCAGGACCGGGGCCGTTGCCGCAGAGATCATTGCCAGCAACACGAACCATCCTAATTTGGCTTGATCGAAGTAATTGACCCCGAAGAAACCGACAAGGTTGGCAAAAAGTGAACAGCCTAGAAACCACAGCAACCATTCCCGCTTGGACCCCTCAACTGATCTCCTTGCCTTGCCGATTCTTCCGCATGCACGAGAGATCACCACAATGAACAGGACAAAGGCCGCTAACCCACCCCCCTCGCCCACGTTGACATACTGGTTTTGCTGGTCCCACATATCCCATCCCCAGTTAGCGGCGTCTTTGGTTCCTATCAACCACCAATCCCTAAAGTGCCGGATGAATTGATCCACCAGTTCGGCTCGATGATAGCCCGAGGAGCCCCCGGTCAGATCAATGTGGGCAATAATGAACCACACCGGAGCCTTCATCACAACATTCAACGCTAGCAACCCGATGACGATTCCCCAGCGCACGGCGCGCATATGCTTGCGAATCGGCCACAACAACATTCCGAGGACCCCGGCCACATAAGTCAACAGGGGCGTACTGGAATTGGAGCACATTGTCATCACCGTACAACCGACTACGCCACACAGAGCCATCGATTTTGCTTTCCCGTTTCTCCAGAGAAGAAAGAAAAGCGGTAGCAACATGGCGGCAAAAGTACCGGCTGTTAGTGAGTGCTCAAACGATCCCTGCGAACGTATCTTGCCCTCTCGAACCTCCGGCACTAACTGAATTCCCCCCAAATACCCGAATACATTCTTGATGGTCGCTTGCTCCCGCGCCATGCATCCAGCCAGAACCACAGTCAACAGAGCCAAGACTTTCAACGCTCGATAGATGTCTTTCTCGTTCTGAATCAGAACTCGCATCAAGCAATAAGCGCCCAGCGTGTCGATCAAGATGCCAAACTGATTGACTAAGGCTTGTGCCTGCATGTATTGCAGTGCGAAGCCAATCGTTTCACAGATGGCGCAGCCCAGAAACGCTCGGTCCACCGCGTTGAAGCCACCTGCTGAAACGTCCTTCTTTGACCTGAACTTCATCACCGCTATCCGTGCCAGACCACAGAGCGTAATCAGCCGGCTAACCAGCCAGTGAACTCCAATCAGGTACACTTGCTGACCCAGAGGAATCAGGATGATGCTGACCAGGACAGGAACGAGGATGTATTTTCGTGGCAGCACCAGGATCAAGATCATCGCGATCAGCATCGCAACCAAAACGATCGGACTGAGGATCGTGTCGCTGATACCACCGCCAAAAGCATGGGTCTGGTCCGGCATCAGTTAGGTCCTGCCGTCCACTTTTCTGAAAATCGCATGAATGCTTTCCCCGGCTCCCGCAAACGACGCCAATCCTGTAAAAACCGGCAAGATGGTTAGTCTGAGCATCTTGCGGACCACTTTCCAAGGAATGCTCGCATCTTTGGCCCGTGAAAGTGGTACCCGAGGGAATCCGAGCCGTCTACACACTTCGTCAAGCATGTAGTGCACACTCGCCTCAATGAAGACCTCGCGATTCGTTGTGAGCGACACCTCCTCCAACCCAACCGAAGTTGCCACCTTTCTCAACGATTCCGGCGAGAAATGATACAGATGCCGCGGCAGTTCCAGGGCGTACCAGTAAGATCGGAAGATGCGAGCACCAGCGGAATCTATGTTCGGCATCATAGTGTAGAAGATCCCGCCCGGCTTCAACCATTCCGCAACTTTGGCCAAGACCTCCCGCGGTTGATAGAGATGCTCGAATACATGGAAGCAGGTGATTACATCAAAACTCGCTGGCGTGAACGGAGCGTCCAGGATTTTCCCGACGAACACATGTGCTCCGCACCGTGCCTCCGCCTGTTTTGCTACAACGTCGGACATTTCAATTCCAGAAAGTCTCCAAGAGGGCATCTGCATCGATGCGAGGAGCCCCCCTGAGCTGCACCCCAAATCGAGGAGCGCCCCCCCCGACTTATAATGGAGAATGGTGTCGCGACGCTCGCGCCAATGATCCGGGTCTGCCCCCCCGCGTGCGATCGCCTGATCATAATCCGGGCCGTAATGGGCACCCATCTCCTCCGGTGGCGGCGGATCCTGCAGCCATACCAGAGAGCACGCCGGACAACGCACCAACCGATACAGTTCGGTTCGTCCGTGAAATCTATCGGGAGCCTGGAGTAAATCTTGGGCTCCATCGCTTCCACAGGTCGGACAGCGTCTCGAACTCGGACTAACCTGGTCGGCAACGTCCGACGGCATTGATTCAACTGAGAGTTGCATCCCCTAGCTCCAAACCCTGCATGTGACTGAGACAGCGGAATGATTCTTGGCGCCGGTCATTGGCGCTCCTATGCTCCCCGAGAGAACGCTAGCGATCTAAACGTCCTTTGCTTCAGAGACAGAGCCAAACCGCGCAATTGAGAGTCGAATACCAACAGCACTGCCAAACCCACAATTCCGCCGATGATGGTTTCCGCTATCAGTAGGATGACCGGCTTCCTATCGACGAGCAATCCAGAGATCTGAAAGAGGATGACAGCTCCGACCGCACTAAGAGAAGCTAGCGCGGAGGGCATCACAGCACTTAGCAGATCGCCAAAGGAGATTCCGGCAAGACGCATGAGAATGTACAAAAAGATTGGTGTCACAAGGCAAGCCATGGTGACCAGCCTTGCCAGCGCAATTGCCACGATCTGCCATTCCACCGGACTCTTCCGCGCTAGAATACCAGTGCCGATTAGTAGAAGGGCGCCGACGGCCATACGCGCCCACTCTAGCATCGCGTGTTGATGCGGCCGGGACACTGCTTGCAACAAAGGTCCGGTGAAGGAAGAAAATACGGATGAAATTCCGACAACGCACAGGATTTTGAGCGCGTTGGATGCCGGTATCCACGTCGTCCCCAGGCTAGCCATGAGCGCCCAGCTCACCACAGCCACTCCGCTCAAAACCGGCAAGGTCACAGTGGAACTCAGCCGCACGCAGGTCAGCGCGCTCTTACTCAATTGTTCCGGTTGATCCTGGACCTTGGAGAACTCTGGGAGCGAAACTGCCTGGACCGATGACGTTGCCATCGTCACAATGCTGTTCACCACTCGATCCGCGACTCGGTAAAGCCCGACGGCCACCGGTCCAAATACAAAGCCAAGAACGAGGGAATCAGCCTGGGCCCCGGCAAAAACCCCAAGCTGGGAAACAAAGTTCGGAATGGAAAAACCCATGAGCTCTTTAAGATGATTCCACGAAAATTCAAAACGCGGCCGCCACGGACTCAGCTTCCAGAGGAGCACAAGGGCAGTCGAATCCCTTACAATTTGCTGTCCTACCAATGCCCAAACGCGAAATCCAGCAAAGGCCATCACGATGCCAACCACGCCACCCACGAGCATGGAAGCGTTGGTGCGAATAGAGATGCTCTTGAAGTCCATTTCTCTTCGCAACAACGCGCTCTGAATCAACGCCATCGCCTCGATAAGGATGCACACCGACAGTACCGAGATGACGCGCGCAACTTCCGGAGCGTGGTTCATCGCTGCCCATCTTCGGCTAAACAGGATGCTCACCAGGATCAAAAAGACGCTTAGAACCAGATCCATCCAGAAGACGGCATCCATATGTTCTTGTTCGAGATGCTTTCTCTGGATGAGGGCTGCCGCCAGCCCCTGGTCGAGAAATAGCTGTAGAAAAGCGATGTAAATGACTGCGATTGAGACAATTCCGAAATCGCGCGGCCCCAAAATGCCCGCGAGCACAAAAGTGAAGACGGCGGAAAAGGTCTTTTCACCCCAACTGGCGGTGTACGCCCATTTCACGGAGTTCAGGAATGAGGGATTGCGTGACATTGGCAGATTTAGTGAGAGCTTTCGGAATTGAACGTTTGACCACAACTTCGGACCAGTATGTCACCGTAGGTCTTGGACTGCCTGAGCTCAGCACCTTCAAGAAACTGGACCATTTCGGTTGCAGTTAACCAGCGATCGTTAGCCAACTTCATACGCGAGTTGAAAGTAATATTAAACTCCGACGTCGCTGGAAAGCACCCTTGGCCTATGCAAGCCACTGCGGTCTCTACGAACTCGGTATTAATTTCGAAACTGAGGAATCGGGGCGCGTGAGAAAGTCCGGCCAGAACCTGGTTCTCGTACCCTTCCACATCTATCTTTATAAATGAGGGCATCCCGTAGCGCTGGATGAGCGCATCAAGAGTCGAGACAGGTACCTGAACCTTTCGATTCCATCTCACATCCTGAAACCTCTCGGAGTTCTTGGCCACGTTTAACCAGGCGTTAGAAAGCGTTGACAAGCCATCACTCTCACACATGTGCAGGTCAGCCACGCCATCGACAGAGCCGAGAGCAACTGATTCAACAATCACTCGATCGAACGGGCGGATTGTTTTCAGTAGCGGCAATAGCTTTTCATTAGGCTCAACCGCCACGACGCGTGCTCCCAATTTTACAAACACTTCCGTATATTCGCCGATGTTAGCCCCAATGTCGAATACTAGGTCATTGCTCGATATAAACTGGGAATAAAACGACTCCATTTGCTTTCGGTGTGTCCAATAGGAGCGATTGAATGTCCACTGATACGTATCCCTCATTGGGCGAAACAGGACAGATCCTCGAGTAGCTTCTTTGATCGCTTTCTTCACGTCCATAAGACCCGCATTACCTATCAAACACACGAATTGAGCGACTCGACATCGGATTCAGCAATGATCGCCGGAAACGTTTCATCTTTCCTCGCGACAGCAATAAACTCGGAAGCCAACCAGGGGTCAATCAGACCCAAGGTGAGACGACCAAGTCCTCGGGCACGAGGCCCGACGAGGTCAGCAAACGCTTCCACCTGCATACCTGATTCCCGAAACCACCCTTCGAGAATCTTGCGCGAACAGGAATGGACTCCTGTTTCCTGATATTTTCCGGGTAGGCTCACCGACTCCTGCCCTCGGGTCGTTTTCCAGCCTGCTCCGACTTGCGTTGTATTCGGCGCAACTACGACGCACTTTCCCTCCGGTTGTAGCAGCTCACGAAAGGACGAGAGGACCTCAACAGGATTGGGTACCAGGTGAAGCACATTCGATAGCAAAAGACATTCAAACGTCCGTCCTGTCAATGCCCTGCGGGCTTCGACAAAATTTCCGGCAATGAGCTCCACGCCCTTGGCTTGCGCTCCGCCGGGAATGACGGAGTCGAGAGGCACGGCTGTAACCCGGAGTCCTTTCTCCGCCAAGCACGCCTCGGTTGCACCCCACCCGCAACCGATCGAAAGCACCGTTCGGGCACTTGTCGGGACCGACGAAATAACTTCCGGCCGGGACGGCTCGTAATAACTCTTCGAATAAATTCCATAGTCCAACTTGGTTTCCGTCTCGTAGAGGGGTCCTGGCCTATGCCCGTTCTTGCCGATGCGCAACAGGACGTTTACCTGCCTGCGAAACTCTTGATCGTCCACGCCAAAGCTCGTACCCACATATTTGTTAGGGAGATGGTGGATCAGAAAATCGTCGAGGTGGGAAATGCAGATCAATTTCTGAAAACCGCACTGCGTATACGGGTCGGTGGCCGCGGTGCAGAGAAGGTCATACTTTTCGCTGTGGGGCGCCACAAGAAATCCCCCCGAATCAATGGCGCGCCGAAGCTGCCCGCGAGTAAGGACATAGCAAGCTGCATGCTCGCAGGTGAAGAAAGCCAGCGTGTATTCGGACCGCGACCGGACGGTGCGCGGGTCCCAATGAAATATCCCGTGTACCTCAGGATAGTTGAGCCTGCCGCCGGGCCCTTGTTCAAAACGGAGGAAACCTGGGATCTCGTTTTCTGGCAACGCACTGGACACCCGCAGAAATGCACGTATGTTCCGCTCACTTATCAATGTATCGTCTTCGGAGTAAATGAATAGGTCGTAATCGTTTATCCGCTCCGCGAGAATCCCCTTGTGAAGGAACGGGAATTCCAAATGACGCTTCCACTCGCGGTACTCCTGGTGCAGCAACCACGGATGCCGTAATGCGGTAGCGACGCGCCGAGGGGACCATTGATTCTTGGGCCGCACAACAATAACTTCGACGTCTGGAGCAACTTCCCTGCGTATATTCGAAAGGACAATAATATCCAGGTCAAATGGCATGGCGCGGTACTCTTCCACGAGCTGTAAGAGGTACCGGTCATTCTTCGTCCCCCAAGTCGGAATTACGACCAGGATTTTTAACGCTGGTTTGGATTGGTAGTTCGTCAAGTTATAATTCGCTGCTCGCCCGGACCGCTCCAACTTGTCCACGAAGACGTACTAGTTCAAGGGAAAAGCAAAAATGTTACGCTCTTCGCCGAAAGCGGGAAGCCGCTGAAGAAGCTTTAGACCATACCGGCCAGCGTAATGCAGCCGATAGGCGTGGCAGGAGATCGCCTCTGCGAGGTCCGAGGCCTTGTAGCCGAAATTCTCGAGCGAGGAAGGATTGATCTCGATCATCAGCATTGGGCGGTGGCGTCGAATGGTTTCCTCCGCCCCCCGGAGGAGTGCTACTTCACTCCCCTCGACATCGACCTTGATCAAGTCAACACGCGCGAGGCCTTCATTTTCACAGAATGCATCGATTGAGGTGGTTTTGACATTCACTGGACCAGTTGCGCTCAGAAAATTGCGACCTTGGTTACTCTGATCTGGGACCGACATGCCCATCCTACCCGTAACGTCCGACAGAGCCAAACGATGCAAGGTTATGATCGGCTTAAGTTGTGGATTTAGCGCGAGGTTGCGTGTAAGTCTTTCGGCGGTTGTAGGGAACGGCTCAAACGCATGTACCACTCCCCTCCCGTGCATCCACTTAGCGCAGAGGAGAGAGAAATATCCCACGTTTGCGCCGGCGTCGAGGACGACGTGTCCGGGTTTGACCAAACGTTTGAGTATGCGGCAGTCCTTCCGGTCAAAGCCACAATAGTAGATTTCCCGCGTGAGTTTATCGGCCAGGTCACACTCGAAACGCACGCCATATCGAGTCCGTAGACGCGGAGCCTTCCAACTGCTCTTTACGGCCGGCAACAGCCGGTCGTAGACAGCGCCCTTCCCAGGGTGGTGCGGGAGAAGCCCGTATGCAATAAGCAAGCGATCGAGTAACATGATTGTTTTTCAGGCGGCGGGACTGCTCTGTGTTATGTCGCCTTCGGAAGCAGGAATGCTCGAAGAAAAGTGCGTAGCGCTACCATCAGCAAAAGGTCACGATCAGAATGAAGGATCAAACGACTTATTGCACCACCGATGCCAGTCCCGTCGGCGCCGGCGGGGGTGGATTTGAAGAAGAGTAATAAGCTCCTATGTCCCAGTTGCCACCGCCCACTCCCGGCCGGGGATTTCCAGCGATGTCACTGCACAGGGCGTCGGGCAAGGAACCGCCGTTCTTTGTACACAGGGAAGCAAGATTGGCTCCGGCGCCAACAGTGGGTGATCCGGAAAGCTCTTGCCCAGTGCTGGTGTTGAGATAGCTCGAGGTCGGTTTCGTGTCCTTAAACACGCCGCCAGTCTCTCCGGCACCGGACTCAAAAGAGTTGAATCCGCTCGGGTTGAAGTTCAGAAAACCATTGCCACCGCCCCCATTTAGATAGAATCCAAAGCCGTTGCTGAAATCGAGGGGCGCGAGGAAGGCATTATTGCTGAGCTTGTAGCTCGTGCTTTGACATGGCGTGTAGCCAGGACAGTCGTTGGGGAATGGTCCGTTTGTTGAGATCGTGCCGCCGTCGGTCCAGATGTTGTTCTTGATATTAAAACCGACACCAGTAAAGATGCTGAATTTTTGCGTCTGATATCCGCTCCCGCTTCCAATGGCTGTATTGTTATAGAAGTTGATATTCGTGCCGTAACCGTTGTAGAGCCCGTTATTCAACTGGCGCCCGGGGTAGACCACGGTTACATTATTGAAAATATTTGCGTTCTGCTCGTTGCCCTCGAAGAAGATGTTTGCGGTGTTATTCACACCCCAGTCGCCATCGAAGAGATTGTTGTAAATGTTGATGTTCTCGATGATGTTCTTGGTGTTGAAATCGGTGCCGTTGGCGGCATAAGCAAAAAAGTGGAAGCCGTCGTGGTGGAAGTCGTTGGAAGACGTATCCCAAGCGACGAAGTCATGTAGATGGTTGTCGTGGATAGAAATCCCTGACCAAGTGCTGGTGCCGTCGGTATTGTTTCCGAATCCAAGACCATGATCAAGGTAGTAGATCTCGTTGTTCGAAATGGTCAGAGTATTCGCCCCGCCCCAAACGCACCAACCGACATCGTGCATGATGTTGTTGTGAATATTTATCCCGGTGAAGCCCGCGTTCGAGGGATTGGTAATACGTACGCACTGGGGGCCAGGAGCGCCATTGAGTTGATCCCCGGTGCCCACCTTCAAGTAAATAGGGCCGATTTGGAGGTTACGAATCTCAACGTCCGCGGAACCTGATGCCGAGATGCCGGCCGAGCCGTGATTGTGGTTGGCAAGATTCGTTCCGTTGCCCGTATTCTGAATGGTACCGTTGCAGGTCGTCACGTTTTGGCTGACCCAACCGCAGGTGGTTCCGCCGTCGACAATGAAATGAGACTGGCCATCCAACTGCAAAAACGTGTTCTCAGCCGGAGATTGCCAAACTGCTGCGGTATCGAACTTCAAAGTGATCGGATTCCCGGACGCCCCGCTGCCGCGTGCTGTAAGGAGTATGCCGTTTACCACGTCGGTGAACGTCCCGCAAAACAAAACCATAGTCCCAGGCCCGATCTGGATTGATCCGCTACCCCAGTTCGCCGAGCTATTAAACCAGGCCGGAGTCTGTGGGTTAGTTTTGCAATTGCCCTGGCTGGCACCATTAGGAGTGATGTAGACGTTCGTCGCGGAAGAGAAACCTAGAACTGAGAATGCAAATACGAAGACGATTGCCACAAACGGGTTCAGAAGCCTTTTCACACTTCCTCCATCAAATCGTGATGCCAGGCTGGCGAAACCGGCCAAACATGCTGATCAAATAAAATTGTTGCCAGTAGGGGAGTTGCTCAATCTACTGGAACCTGTCACTTATGGTTATATCCAGTGCAGCCCCGACGAAGTAGGTCTCATTAGTACATGCCCAATTTCACCAAGATCTTGTTCCAAACTCGATTCAAGTGAAGGACTTAAGCTACTGATGGGCACCGGCATGCGCCCACTTTTTTGCCATTTTCACCAGATATTGCGGTTTTGCCAGCCAATCGTAAGACCCGGCCAGCTTGGCTTGAAACAACCGCGAATCGTCATCGGAGTTGACCGGCAGTCGTTTTAGAAAGAAATGATCGCTGGCGGGACAGGGGCGTCCGACCGTGGTGCAGACACCATTTTCGTATCCGGCTTGGCTCAGTTCCTCCCGAAGGCGACGCTTGAAATTGGCGTCGGCTTCGGGGAAAGCGTACGGGTAAGAGAATGATTGGACGGTGCATCCCAGCTCTTGCTCGATCGTCTGCTTGGAGTCGACAATTTCCTTCTTGATGGAGTGGGCATCGCAATCATACAGCTGCGGATGAGTCACGGTATGCGAGCCAAACGAGATTCCGTGCTTTTGCAGCTCGCGGACCTCGCCCCAAGTGAGACACCCCTTTCCCTTGAAACTTAGACAGCTTTCCCCGATGTGCGCTGTCGGCAGAAACATGGTTGCCGTGAAACCAAAGCGATCGAGGATGGGGAAGGCATTGGTGAAGAAATTACGGAATCCGTCGTCAAAAGTGATGACCACACTATTCTTGGCATCCTCTGGTTCAGTTGAGCGACGGACGGCCTCGCCGAGCCCGATCACCGAGAAACCATCTTGGCGCAGGCTCTCCATTTGCGCGGCGAAGATGGTTGGAGCGGTGGCTGTACGGTAATATGGCTGAACGCCCGCCTCGTCTTCGTCGGCAATGCTGTGGTACATCAGAATGGAAACCGACGCCTTGCTGGCGAATGCATGCCGCCGCAGAGGATCTACAACATAGAGCGTTGTCAACCTGTCCATTCGGAGGGTCATCTATGCCGTCTGCCCGGTCGTTTCTAGTTCGCCGGGTGCCAATTTTCCGAGTGCCAGTTTGGTGGTCTCGCTCGGCTTCTTCACGAAATGCAAAAGCTCCCGTACCACTCTCGCCTGCTGCTCCTCAATGAGGGTTGGGAACATCGGCAACGATACGATTTCAGCGGCAATTTTTTCGCAGACTGGGAAGTCTCCAGCTTTGTATCCCAGGACTTCATAAGCCCGCTGACGATGCAGCGGAATCGGATAATGAATACCCGTGCCGATGCCGGCCTTCCCGAGATGCGCCATGAGGCCTTCGCGATCCTCGGTCCGAACGACATACAGATGATAGACAGCGCGCGACCAAGAGGGCTCATAAGGCATCCGGACTCCGGCATCCGAGGCCGCAAGCCGACGGTTGTACTCCGCCGCCCTTTCGCGTCGCTTTGCGTTCCATCCGGCCAGGTGTTTCAATTTCACGCTCAAGATTCCGGTCTGGATCGAATCCAGACGGCCGTTGTACCCCTCGATGTCATGGTAGTACTTTTTCGCCTGGCCATGATCCCGGATCATTTTGCAGGTTTCCGCGAGCTTCGCGTCGTTTGTGGTGATTGCGCCACCTTCGCCGCACGCTCCCAGATTTTTCCCGGGATAGAAGCTGAATGCGCCCGCGCGTCCCATCGCACCTGCCTGAAACCACCGATTCTGTTTGTGCGAGAAATATTCGGCTCCGTGCGCCTGGCACGCGTCTTCCACCACCACTAACTGATACTGCTTGGTCAGTTCGAGAATCGCATCCATATCCGCCATCTGCCCATAGAGGTGGACTGGGACAATGGCGGTTACCGGACGCTTGCTCCTTTTGCTGATGAGCTTGCCTTCCTCGGAGACGATACACTGCGTCTCTAGATACTCGCGGAGCCTTTCGGGATCCATGTTGTAGGTGCGCTCGTCGATGTCGACGAACTCCGGCAGCGCTCCCGCCTGCGAGATAGCCTCGGTCGTGGCGATGAAGGTGTGTGGGACTGTTACCACGACGTCGCCCTGTGTCACTCCAGCTGCCATCAGCGCAAAACGGAGGGCGTCCGTACCGCTGTTGACTGCTACTGCGTGTTCGGTGTGGCAGAACGTGGCAAACCCTTTTTCAAAATTCTCCACCATCGGGCCGCCAACGAAGCCAGCGGTGCGAATTACCTGCTGAAAAACTGCGGTGAGCTCCTGCTCGAGCTCGACATGCGGTGTGACCAGATCAAGAAAAGGAATATTTTGCGAATGATTCACTGAGCCACCACCGTTTCGATTTGACGCAGGATTCTTGCTGGATTGCCGGCCACAATGGTGTTGGCCGGAACATCTTTGGTGACCACGGCCCCAGCCCCCACAATCGCGTTTTCTCCAATGCAGGTATTAGCGAGGATGGTCGCGCCGGAGCCGATCGAGGCCCCCTTCTTCACTACCGTCCGCTCCACGTGCCAGTCGATTTCGGTCTGCAGGCCGCCTGCGGCAGTGGTTGCCCGCGGATACAGGTCGTTGATGAACATCACACCGTGGCCGATGAAGACGTTGTCTTCGATCGTGACACCTTCACAGATGAACGTGTGGCTGGAGATCTTGCAGCGTTTGCCTACCGTCGCGTTCTTCTGGATCTCGACGAAGGCGCCGATTTTTGTCTCATCGCCGATCTCACATCCATAAAGGTTGATGAACTTGGAAAGCTTTACATCTTGTCCAAGCTTTACGTCCGATGCGATGCATACATGAGTGTTCATAGAGAGAACGTGCACTCCTTAATCGGCGCTCGCCTGCCCAGACTCGTACTTCCAGATCGATGATGGACTGGCAGCGACCGTGACGGGTCGCCTATTCGAGGGCAGACCGAC
>Ga0210399_10002444_pt1 | contig 14450 bp, 9 predicted proteins | sample IncBWC14MmetaG_FD_150865 | JGI IMG/M metagenome (GOLD analysis project Ga0210399, IMG submission 150865) | Forest soil microbial communities from Barre Woods Harvard Forest LTER site, Petersham, Massachusetts, United States - Inc-BW-C-14-M | ecosystem: Environmental > Terrestrial > Soil >... | reverse complement strand
AAAAACGGCGAAGGCGTCAAGACGCCCGTGTGGTTCGCCGCCGACCCAGCTTACGATCTGGCAAGCGATGTTGCGCGAATCTACGCCTACACCACTGGAGATTCCGGCAAAGTGAAGCGCATTCGCAACAACGCACGCGTCCGCATCGCCCCCTGCGATATGGCCGGCAAGTTGTTGGGCGAGTGGGTCGAAGCACGCGCGGAAATCATCACCGGCGACGAAGCTGCCTATGGCGACCGCCTCTTGAACAAAAAATATCTACCCTGGAAGCAGTTGCTGAATTTTTTCGCCTCGTTTCGCCGCCGCCCGCGCGTATGCTTTGTAATTCGTCCGGCCTGATTCGAAACAGGGAGGCAGTCTCAATAATTCAATTTGAGCGAGAACTGAATCTGCCGCGACGGCCCAGCAGTCCGGCTGATGATGCCGAACCCGCTGCCGCTGACGATGTTGGAAGGCAATCCGAAGTTCGCTTCGTTGAATATATTGAAGAACTCGGCGCGGAATTGCAGGTTCGCGAGTTCGCCGTTTCCGCGATGGCCGAAGGCCGTGTCCTTGATCAGGGCGAAGTCAAAATCGCGGAACCCCGGGCCGCGAAATGTGTTGCGGCCAAGTGTGCCGAACAGGCCCTGCTTCGGACCGGTCCCGCCAGGGACATTGATGGGTATCACGAAGAAGGAACTGTTCGCCGCTCCTTTGCCGAAGTAGTCCTCGCGCACTGTGCGGCTGGTGGAAAAATCCGGCATGGCGGCAAGGTCGGGCCGATCGGTGCCGCCCGCGCCAACGCCGGTCTGCTGAACGCCGGAGTAAACGGTAAATGGCGGCCCGGTTGTCAACGTTGTGATGTTTAGGACCTGCCAACCTTTGGTAAGCGTTTTCCCCAGCGGCCGGAGAAAACCCACGCGCTCCAGGGGCAAGCGCTGAATCAGGCTCAGCGTGAAGACGTGAGTCACATCGAAAGTGGAAGGGCCCTTGTCCGCTTTCGGATTGAACGGATCCTGCGGCGGCGTTTGCAAAATTACTCCCGGACTTCCTGAAATCCCGCCGGGCACGGCGCTGGTGTCATCAATGCTTTTGGAATACGTATAACTCGCCTGAAAGCTGAGACCTTTGTGGGGAGTGTTCTGGCTGACAGATGTTTGCAGCGCGTGATAGCTGGAATGCGCTCCCGTGCTCATTACCGATTCCGGTCCGAATCCGCCGATGGCATGGCCAGTAGAATCGAATTGCGTGAATCGTGCAAAAGCCGGCTCCGCTCCTCCGTAACCGTTCGGAGAAAGCACGCTCGCAAGATGCACTCCCACAGTGCCCACGTACGAAGCACTCAACTTGACGCTTCCCATTTCCTGGTCGATGCCCAGTGTGTCCGTGCCGATGTAACCGTTGCGGAGATGTGGATCAATGCTGATGGCCGAGAACAGTTGTACTTGATGGTCGGGCGTGAGCGCTGCCAAATCGTTCTGGAATCGCTGCACATCCATCGGCGTGTTGGCGGGCACGTTGCTGCTGCTTCCGGAGGGAAAAAGAAGCTGGCCCTGCGTCGTATAAACCGGAGGAAGCGTGATTGGCACTACAGAATTCTGAAAGTTGACCGGAAATCCGGGCTGAGCAATCAGCAGCGGTTGAAAAATAAACGGGAATGCCCCGGTGACATAATTCTGCAGCCACAGATTAGGAAGAATCGTCGTAATGGCGCCGCCGGCGTGAAGCGTAGTGTGCTTGGTCAAGCCGTAGTCCACCGATACGCGCGGTCCCCAGCCGTTCCCGTCCATCGCGTACGGGGGCTGCGGATTATAGACGTAAATTTGTTTTGTGCCCGGCGCAAGAAAGTCCGCGGGCTTGCCATCCGGTCCAATCGGAATCACCAGCGACGTTCGATGTTTTGCTTCCTTAATTCGACTGTTCACTTCATAGCGGAAACCGTAGTTCACGTTCAATCGAGCCGTGGCTTTCCAGGTGTCCTGAAAATAAAAATTGTAGGCCTCGCGCCGCACCGCGGCTTCATCAAACTTGTCTCCTTTTGGCGTGAGTTCCGCGGCAGCCGTCACCGTGTAGGAGAAGGGTGTTGCTGTTAGGAGTCCGGTAAGGGAATCCGGCAGCGCATCTCCAGGCTGGATATCATGCTGCCCACTGGCGGAACGAATCAGCACGGGAGAATAAGCCGTACCGCCTCCAAACGTGTAGAGCCCGTTGGGATTCAACCCAAATATCGTGGAATCGCGGTTGAATCTCAATTCCACGCCCCACTTGAACGAGTGGGCGCCGTGCGTGTAAATCATGTCGTGCTTGAACTGATAGACGTTTCCGTAGGAACCGAAAATAGATCCGTCAGCGGAATTGAAGCCCGCAAACAGTCCATCACCAAAGGCGATCGCCGGCTGCGTTTGGTTGCTGGTGAGAAATAGCGGAGTGCTTCGAATGAAGGCGAAAGTTGTTTGAAAGCTGAAATTCGACGTGACCGTGCGCGAATACCTCGCGGCCGCACTGCGCTGGTGATCGAGGAAGTTGACTCCAAAACTAGGATCGATCGCAGTCTGATCAGGGTTCGTGGTCGGGCCGCTGACCTGGTTGCGGCTCACCCGCAAGAATAAATTCGCTTTGTCGGAAATGTGGTGATCGATGCGGAAAGAAGCCTGATTCGTATCGGTGACAACTTTGGAAGAAGTCGCGTAGGTCCGCGCGCCGTAAGCACCCTTGGGGTCGTTCGGCAAAGGATAGCGCGCAAGCAGCGCAACGACGCTGCTGTTGACCGGAACCGTCAGCGTATCGCCAGGAAATGTCGCAGTGTCGATTCCCTGTCTCTCCGCCTGCGTCGGTACCGGGAACACTTGCGTGGTCCCGAGCACTTGCCGGAATCCCTGGTATTCCGCGAAATAATACGTTTTGCCACGCCCATCGTAAACTTTCGGAAGGTAGACCGGGCCGCCATTGGTCACCCCAAATTCATTGCGCACGAAAGGCGGCAGCCTCCTGGTGTCCAAATCGCTCTTGTGGTCAAAGAAATTCCGCGCGTCGAACGCCGCATTGCGGACAAATTCGAACAGGCTCCCATGAACAAAGTTGCTTCCGGACTTGCTGATCACGTTCGTGAAACCCGCCGCACCGTGGCCCGTGTCCGCAGGCATCACGCCGGAGTTGGATTGCACTTCCTGGATGGCATCGACATTGAAATTGGAAAATGTGGCGCCACCAAGTTCCGGGTCGGTCGTGTCCGCTCCATCAATCGCAAATACTGCCGCGGACCCGCGCTGGCCGTTCACCGCAAATTGCTGAGTAAAATTTGCAGCTCCGTTTGTGTCCGTCATCGTGCCGGCGGCAAGCAGCAGCAGTTTGCTGAAGTCGCGCTCATTCAGCGGCAAGCTGGATACTTCTCCAGTGGAAAGGTGTCCACCCCCTCTGGCCTGCGGATTAGCCGCGCCCTGCGTCACCACGACCCGAAGCTCCTGCCCTTGCTGCGACAGTTGAATACTCTCTGTAAGTGTCGCACCCTCTTTGAGTACCACCGGATCCTTGGCCGTCCAAATCTTGCTCGCGGCGCTTACCGAAAGAGTGTAGCTCCCCGCCGCGACCGCGATGAACGCAAACTCGCCGTTACTGGACGTGCTCGCGGAATATTCCCCGCTCCTGTCCGCCGAGACAAGCTTCACGGTGGCCATCCCGACAGCATTTCCCGCCGCGTCACGCACTACTCCGCTCCACGAAGCCGTCGGATGTGCTTGAAGAGGTGGAATCAAACAAACTAGGAGCACCAAGCAAAAGGCACGAGCCAACACGCGGGACCTGAAGTTCATCGGCAAACATTATACGCAGATTGATTTTCACAACGATAGTGCTCGCATCCGCCGCATGGCGTCTGACTGCAGGCTTGGCATCGCTTGTAAACAAGGGTTGGTATAGAATTAGCGCGATCTCATCACTCGCGAAGGAAATCCCAATGAATAAGCTCGCTTGGCGTCACATTCGAATTACCTCGCTGATCCTCGCTTCCGTAGCCCTCGTTGTCGGGTTTGGCCGGGCAGGGAATGACACCGCCTCACCCCCAGCACCGCCCGTGGCGAAGAAAATTCCGAAGACCACCGAGATCAACGGCCACACGATGGTGGATAACTACTACTGGCTGCGGGACAAAAAAAACCCCGAAGTGGCGGCTTATCTCGAAGCCGAGAACGCCTACACCGACGCCGTCATGAAGCCGACAGAAGCACTACAAAAAAAGCTTTACGACGAAATGCTGAGCCGCATTAAGGAAACCGACATCGAAGTGCCGTATAAAGAGGGCAGCTACTTTTATTATGTTCGCACCGAGGCCGGTAAACAGTACGGCATCCGTTGCCGGAAAAAAGAGAGCCTGGATGCTCCCGAAGAAGTCTTGCTGGACGTGAATGAACTCGCCAAAGGGCAGAAATTCATGTCCCTTGGTGCCTACGACGTCAGCGACGACGGCAACCTTCTCGCCTACACCACCGACAACACCGGCTTCCGGCAATTCACGCTGGCCGTAAAAGATTTGCGCACCGGCAAGTTGCTAGTGGACCACGCCGAGCGCGTCGATTCCATCGCCTGGGCCAACGACAACAAGACCATCTTCTACACCACAGAGGACGCGGTCTCAAAACGCTCCAATCTGTTCTATCGCCACAACGTCGGCACCGCCGGCCCCGACACCCTCGTCTTTGAAGAAAAAGACGAACGCTTCGACATCGGCGCCGGCAAGACGCGCAGCAAAGCCTACATCCTGCTCATTTCCGGCAGCCACACCACCAGCGAAGCCCGTTACATTCCCGCCAGCGAGCCGATGGCCGAATGGAAGTTGATGGAACCCCGCAAGCAGGATGTCGAGTACTACCCCGATCACAATGGCAATTTCTTTTATATTCGTGTAAACGACAAAGGCCGCAATTTCCGCCTCGTCAAAGCGCCGGTCTCTGATCCCGGCAGCAAGAATTGGCAGGAAGTCGTACCTCACCGCGCCGACGTGATGCTCGAGGATACCGACTTCTTCAAAAACTATTACATCTCCTACGAGAGGGAGAGAGGCTTGCCGCAAATTCGCGTCACCAGCCTGCAGACCGGTGAGTCTCGCCACATCGATTTTCCGGAGCCGGCCTACGTCACCTATCCCTACGCCAATCGTGAATACGATACAACCAAGTTCCGCTACGGCTATCAGTCCTTTATCACTCCCCAATCGGTTTTTGAGTACGATCTGGCCAGTGGCACTTCCACCTTGCTCAAACAAAAAGAAGTGCCCGGCGGATACGACCGCATGCGCTACCAAGTGGAGCGAATTTTCGCCACGGCTTCTGATGGCGTAAAGATTCCAGTCACTGTCGTCCATCTGAAGGGCGCAAAACTGGATGGAAAAGGCCCGATGTATCTTACGGGCTATGGTTCCTACGGATATCCTTACGACATCAGCTTCAACTCCAACCTCTTCAGCATGGTCGATCGCGGCGTGGTATGCGCCGTGGCCCACATTCGCGGCGGCGGTGAAATGGGCAAGGTCTGGCACGATGACGGCCGCATGATGCATAAGAAAAACACCTTCACCGACTTCATTGCCTCGGCCGAATATCTGGTGGCCCAAGGATACGGCTCCAAGGATCGTTTGACGATCGAAGGACGAAGCGCTGGCGGCCTACTGATGGGCGCGGTCCTGAACATGCGCCCGGATCTGTTTCACGCGGCGTTAGTCGGAGTTCCATTCGTGGACGTCATGAATACCATGCTCGACGAGTCTCTTCCTCTTACCGTCAGCGAATTCGAAGAGTGGGGCAATCCCAAGGAAAAACCGGCCTTCGATTACATGTTCACTTACTCGCCGTACGACAACATCGAGGCCAAGACGTACCCCAACATGCTGGTGAGAACTTCCTTCAACGACAGCCAGGTGATGTACTGGGAACCCGCCAAGTATGTCGCCAAAATGCGCGCGCTTCGAACCGACCACAATTCCCTGATCCTAAAAACCAACATGAGCCCTGCCGGGCATGGCGGCTCTTCCGGGCGCTACGACCGTCTGCACGAAACGGCATTCGACTACGCCTACTTCCTCACGCAAATGGGAATTCAGAACTGACGGCAGCGCTCCAGCGCCGTCCTACAGCGACTACCGCGCTGTCAGTGCTGGTGCCGACGCTGACGCCAGCGCACGCAGAGAATCCGTGTACGGCGCGCGGGCGACTCCGCGTTCGGTGAAAATGGCCGCGATGTAACGCGCGGGCGTCACGTCGAACGCGGGATGCGCGGCGTGGACATCGGGCGCGATTCGGACGCCCTGGATATGTGTGACTTCGGCGGCGGAGCGCTCTTCAATCGGGATGTGCTCGCCATCCGGAATCGATAAATCAAATGTCGAAACCGGCGCTGCGATGTAGAACGGGACGCTGTTCTCTTTCGCCAGAACCGCGATTTGATACGTGCCGATTTTATTTGCCGTGTCTCCATTCGCAGCAATGCGATCCGCGCCCGTGACGATGGCTCCGACTTTTCCCGTTTTCAAAAAGTGCCCCACCATATTGTCGGTAATCAGCGTCAGCGGGATGCCGGCTTTGTATAGCTCCCATGCCGTGAGCCGTGCTCCCTGCAGATAAGGCCGCGTTTCAGGCACCAGCACGTGAATCTTCTTCCCTTGCTCAAACGCCGTTCGAATCACGCCGAGCGCCGTGCCGATCCCGCCGGTTGCCAGCGCTCCAGCGTTGCACTGCGTCATCACCTGGCCTTCGCGCGGCATGAATTCCGCGCCGAACCGGCCCATGGCCTCGTCGGTCGTTTTCTTTTCGAAATGGACTTGCCGCGCTTCCTCAACCATCCTCTCTCTAATTTTGCCCAAGTCGGAACTCTCGCCGGTCAATTCCGAGAAGCGTCCCTTCATGCGCTCGAGCGCCCAGAAAAGATCCACCGCAGTCGGCCGTGTTTTTGCGAGCGTGTCGCAAATCTCTGAGAATTCGGCTTTAAGCGCTTCGACCGATTTCGCGGAGGAATGCAGAACGCCAAGCGCGGCTCCCATCGCCGCCGCCACCCCGATGGCCGGCGCGCCTCGAATGACCATTTCCCGGATTGCTTTGGCGACCTCGCGATAGTCGGTGTAGGTGTAGAAGATTTCTTCGCCGGGCAGTCGGCGCTGGTCGAGCATGACCACGCCCTGGCCGCTCCATTCGATGGGTTGTGCTACGTACATTCTTTCGTCGTCCTCACAGCCTTCCATTCTAGTGAAATACGCCCGCAGAAAGAAATGGCAACCGCTTGCCTACGGAGAGGAGATTTCCTGCCCGAATTGAAGAATGTATCCGTTGTTGTCGCGAATGGCGAATTCGCGCATGCCATATTCGAAATCTTCCATGGGATAGACGATGTCAACTTTGTCGCGAATTCACGTCCTCCGCCTGAAAATAAAAAGTGCCGGTGAATCCCGGCTTGTCAAAGGGAAGATGCTCGTTGGGAAGCGAAAGCATGATTTCCGCGGTGCCGCACTCAAGCGACGCCCAGCCTTCGGTGCGATTGCCGCAGCAAAATCCAAGAACTTCCGAATAAAATCGGATGGATTCGTCCATGTTCGCGACGTAGAGAACGGGGACCGGTCCTTTAAGTAGCAATGCGCCCTCAGGGATGCGGAGGCATCTGCGTAAAACCCTTGGTGACAATGATGGAAGTGAAAGCAATCATCGAATTGTACCCAAGGTGCAGCAGGAAACTCGCCAGAACCGTCCCGGTCCAGGCCCGCGCAAATGTGAAAATCACACCGACGAGCGTGAGCAAGCTGACCAGGCCCCAAGTCCAGCCAAGCTGCGGCGCGTGCATTAATCCAAAAAGCATGCCCGTCATCAGAATACTCGTCGCCACGCCTGTGCGCGTAGCGGCTGAAAACTCCATTCCGAAGAACTGGAGCACCGCCGACGTAATTCTCGCCAGCACCGGATACAAATAGCCTCGAAAGACGGTTTCTTCCACAAGCGGCGCAATCAGTACTGCCATGGCCATCAGCAACATCGCGCCGGTCCGATTCTTCAAGAATTCCTGGATGGGCACGTTATCCGCATCCTTCACCCGCGAACTCGCCAGCGCAACAAAAATGGATAAGCCGCACCCGGAAAGAAAATACATCCACGGGCGGCCTTTGCCTTCACCAACATTGGACTTGAGTTTTTTCCAGCCCAGGGATCGCCAGAAAGGCGAGTCGCGCAGCACGGCGAGAGTAATATAAAGAAAAAACAGGATCAGCGCGAACCACAGAACGTTCACGCCGATGATAAGCCTCGGATCGGACTCGAAAAGTTGCTTCAGTTGAGTTTGCGATAGGTGCTTGTTCGCCGAAAAGTAAAGAAAAACTGCGAGCTGGAGAGTCAGCAAGCTTGAAACGACAAAGGCGCCGAAAACCAAAAGATGCGGCCACGACCAGGAAATACGCAAGTCTTCAGGCAAATTGGGCGGCGGGACTGAACCTGCGGGTGGGACGGGATGATAGGAAAGTGGGTCGCCGGCAATTTGCTGGGCGACCGGTTCGGAAGATGGCGCTTCCGCCGGCGAAACGGTCAAACGTTCCTGGCGAAAATTATCTTCCGTGGAGTTCGGCGGATTGTCGTCGAATACGATCATCGTTTTCCAGTGCGGCGTTTCCTGGGCCACCCGGCGGCCAGTGCAGCGGCAACGAGCGGCAAAAGCAGTTCGTGGTGGCCGGTGATGGCGTAGCCGTGGGATTCAGGTCCGCTGCTGCCGCGAGGCGAGGCGGTAGGACGCTTCACTACATTTTGCAACGGACGATAGTGCTGAATAAAGTCAAAATTCGCAGTGGTAATAGGCCGAAGCGGAACGCCTAGATTGCGCACGACGGAAATGGCTTTCAGAAAGATTTCGGGCAAAAGTACTGCTGAACCCCAATTGAGGTATACGCCTCCGGGATGCATTTGCTGCACCAGCGTGCAGAACAAACGGAAGTCGTGATGTGTGGCATCGCCGAGCGCCGCTCCGTTAGCGGCCGGATGCATGTGCGGGATGTCCGTGCCGATAGCGAGATGAATCGTCACAGGAATACGGTGTTTATACGCGGCTACGAGTACGCTGGAATCCGCGTGCTTGACGTCGATAATCCCGCTCGAAAGATATTGCCCCGCTGCTTCACCATAGCCAATGCGAATGCGGTGCGATAGCTTGGCGATTTCATTGATGTATTGACCGGTTTCGGCAGCCATGCCGAATTCGCCTTCGCCCAAGCCCGCTTCGACATCTTCCGAAGTGTTGCCTGCAAGCGCAATTTCGAAATCGTGGATGAGCGCCGCGCCATTCATGCCGATTCCGGAAACAAACCCGCGCTTCATTAGATCGATCAAAACCGGCCCGAGCCCGACTTTGATGACGTGCCCGCCGATGCCCCAGAGAACAGGCTTGCGCTGCTTGCGCGCAGTGTGGATGGCGCTGAGTAGTTGTCGCAGATCGTCCGCGGCAAGAATGTTCGGAAGTGAATCGAGGAATTTTATAACCGGGCTATTCGCGCCGGGCGGCTTTGCGAAATCGCGCACGCTGACTTTGCTCTTCCGCAATGCCAGCGGATACGTGTGCACCGCGCCAAACGTAATGGGCTGAATGGAATAGATGCTCATGCCAGAGTTAACCACTCTACTTGCAAATGACGAATGGGAGCAAGAATTCAGCGATTTTCATCAGCACAGAAACCGGCCCGTCGGAATCACGCCTCCCAAGCCCTCAATGAACGGAATGTCTGCCACGCAAGAAATGACAATGCCGCCAGTCCTCCAAAGACGGTCTCGATTTTCGTTGCCGATAAACCAATGCAACGCATTTGGCATGCGGCGCACACTCGGATTCAGCAGAATTGCCATAATCGTCCACTCAATCCAGCGCACTGGAACATAAGCGCCGAGATACGTGATCACGTCTTGCTTCATTCCTCTTCCAAGCACATCCGCCCAAGTGAACGCCGCAAAAAATATCACCAGACCGAAGAAAAATCCCATCAGCAGACGGATGAGGCCAAAACGAAGCGCGCCAGCGATGAACTGTGTTTGTTCAGGACGAAATAAACGCAAGCCAATGTAACACCACACACAATAGGCAATGAGTTTGATAAGGAGATACAGGCCAGGATTCATCAAAGCTATTCCCCTTCACCGCGAACTCAGTGGCCAGAGCCATTTCCATTACTGCCCGCAATCGAGAGAATACGAGCGAGCGCCTGCCCAGTGTAGGACTTTTTCGTGCGAGCGACGAGTTCGGGCGGGCCCTGGGCGACGATGCGGCCGCCACCTTCGCCGCCCTCGGGACCGAGGTCGATGATCCAGTCGGCTTGCTTGATGACGTCGAGATGGTGCTCGATGATGAGCACAGTGTTGCCCAGATCAACGAGGCGTTGCAAGACATCGAGTAGCTTTCGCACGTCGTCGAAGTGCAGGCCGGTAGTCGGTTCATCGAGAATGTAGAGCGTGCGGCCGGTCTGGCGTTTGGAAAGTTCACGGGCCAGCTTGATGCGCTGGGCCTCGCCGCCGGACAGCGTGGTGGCGGACTGGCCGAGGGTGACATAGCCGAGGCCGACTTCAACGAGGGTCGCGAGCTTCTGTTGAATCTGCGGGATGTTTTCCAGCAGTTTTAGCGCATCGGCAGATGGCAAATTCAAGACGTCGCTGATGGAGTTGCCTTTGTAACGAACGGCAAGCGTTTCCGAATTGTAACGGCGGCCGCGGCACACTTCGCACATCACGTAAACATCCGGAAGAAAATTCATTTCAATGCGGCGCAGACCGTCGCCCTGGCAAGCCTCGCAGCGGCCGCCTTTAACGTTGAAGCTGAATCGGCCGGGGCGGTAGCCGCGTTCGCGCGATTCCGGAAGCATGGCGAAGAGATCGCGGATCGGCGCGAACACACCGGTGTAGGTGGCGGGATTCGAGCGTGGCGTGCGGCCGATAGGAGCCTGATCGATCTCGATCACTTTGTCGATGTGCTCGGCGCCGAGAATTTCGCGATGCTCGGCGGGAGCCTCGGAAGAGCGATACAGCTTTTGTGCAAGCGCGCGGTAGAGAATGTCGTTGACCAGCGTGGATTTGCCCGAACCAGAGACACCCGTAACGACGGTCAGCAAGCCCAGCGGCAGCGTAATATCCACGTCCTTCAGATTGTTCGCGCTAGCGCCGAGAATCTGAATCGCTTTGCCGTTGGGGCTGCGGCGCTTTTCTGGGATGGCGATCTTCGCAGCCCCGCTTAGATACTGTCCGGTGAGCGATGCAGCGGTGGCTTCAATATCTGCTGGCTTACCATGAGCGACGAGGTAGCCGCCGGCGTTCCCAGCGCCGGGGCCGAGGTCGACAACGAAATCGGCGCGGCGGATCGTGTCTTCGTCATGCTCCACAACAAGAACGGTGTTGCCAAGATTGCGGAGATGTTCAAGCGAACCTAGCAGACGAGCATTGTCGCGCGCGTGAAGGCCAATACTCGGTTCATCGAGAACGTAGAGAACGCCGCGGAGGCGCGAACCAATTTGCGTAGCCAGACGGATGCGCTGAGCTTCGCCGCCTGACAATGTGGCGGCGGAGCGGTCCAGGCTGAGATAGCCGAGGCCGACCGCAAGCAGGAAATCAATGCGTTCCGAAACTTCCTCGAGTGGGCGCCCGGCGATCTCCTTTTGGCGCTCGGTGAGATGCGAAAGAATCTTGTCAACGGCAGGACGCGCCGAGCTGAGTGAGAGCGCCGTGAAATCAGCAATAGACCAACTGGCGAGCTTCACGGCTAGAGATTCCGGACGTAGGCGCTTGCCGTGGCATGTCGCGCAGAGCGTTGCCGACATGTACTGCGTGATCCACTCGCGGTAAGAATCAGAATTAGATTCTTCAAAATTTCTTTCGAGGAATTTCAGGATGCCAGGAAAACGGAATCCCTTGTCGCCTTTTGATTTTTTCCCAATTGATCCATTTTCATCTGCGCCGCGCCCGTTGGTCGGCGGGTAGCCATACAGAAGCATGTTCTGGACACGCGGCGAATATTTCTCAAACGGCGTTTCCAGATCGAAGCCGTGCGCGTAGGCGCCGAGCTCCAGCGTGCGCTTGAGAATCGCGGAGCCGGAGCCTGGTCCAAGACCACCGTCGAAGAGCGGACGCGTCCAGTCGGTGATAATTTTCGACGGATCGAAATCGTATTTCGACCCAAGGCCATTGCACGCCGGGCAAGCGCCGTACGGCGAATTGAAGCTGAACGAACGCGGCTCGAGTTGCGGAACGGAGATTCCGCAGTCGGGACAGGCGAGCTTTTCAGAAAAGGTGTGCTCCTTGCCGCCCACGATGGCCACAGTGACGAGCCCACTCGCCAACTTCAGCGCGGTAGCGATGGATTGCTCGAGCCGCGCGACGATGCCCTGCTTGACGAGCAGGCGGTCAATAACGATTTCGATGGTGTGGTTCTTGCGCTTGTCGATGACCGGGAGATCGTCGAGCGGCACCAGTTCTCCATTGATTCGCGCGCGCACATAACCGTCCTGCGCGAATTTCTCGAGTTCCTTGCGATAAGCGCCCTTCCGCCCGCGGACGATGGGCGCAAGAATCATGATGCGGTCGTCCGGCTTGCAAATTTCCCCGTGCAAAATGGACTGCACAATCTGCTCGCTGGACTGCCGCGTGATCGGCAATCCGCAGTTGGGGCAATGCGGTACGCCCACGGTGGCGTAAATCACGCGCAGGTAATCGTAAATTTCCGTAATGGTGCCGACGGTGGAGCGCGGCGAGCGTGTGGTCGTTTTCTGTTCGATAGCGATCGAGGGAGATAGCCCTTCGATGACATCAACGTCGGGGCGCTCCATCTGGTCGAGGAACTGCCGGGCGTAGGCCGAGAGCGACTCCACGTAGCGTCGCTGCCCTTCAGCGTAAATGGTGTCAAAAGCGAGAGAAGATTTGCCCGAACCGGAAAGCCCGGTGATGACCGTCAGGGAGTTCCGGGGAATCTCGACGCTGATATTCTTGAGGTTATGCTGGCGCGCGCCCCGAATTACCAGTTTGGTCAGGCCCATGAGACGAAAACGCTCCCTCCACAGGAGCCTTGGCGCTCAGTAGGTACACTAAGCCCAAGATAACTTCTCACAATAGCAGGAGGGAAAGAACAGGGTCAAGAAGGGTCCTGGCTAATCAATTCTGTGTTGGCTTGAATGTTGGTGCGATGCTATGAGCGTCAGCACTTTGGTTATTAGATGCCAGCGTAGGTTTGGCGGCGGAGGAATTGGCCGGCGCCGGGGTGGCCGACGAATTTGCCGGCGTCGATGACGGCGCGGCCGCGGGAGAAAACGGTTTTGGGCGCGCCTTTGATCTTGATGCCTTCGAACATGGAATAGTCCACGCGCATGTGGTGAGTTTTGGCACTGATGACTCCTTCGTGGTTGGGATCGAAGATCACCACGTCGGCGTCGGAGCCTACTGCGATGGTTCCTTTGCGCGGGTAGAGACCAAAGAGTTTTGCGGGCGCGGTGGCGACAAGCTGGACGAAGCGATTCGCGGAAAAATGTTTGCCGTGGACTCCCCCGGTGAAGATAAGGCTCAAGCGGTGCTCGATGCCGGGGCCGCCGTTGGGAATTTTGGTGAAGTCGTCCTTGCCGAGTTCTTTTTGTTCCTTCATGCAGAACGGACAATGATCGGTCGATACGACTTGCAGAGTGTCTTTGGCGAGGCCTTGCCAGAGTTTCTCCTGATTCCACTTTTCTCTTAGCGGCGGAGTGAAGACGTATTTCGCGCCTTCAAAGCCAGGGACGTCCATATTTTCCAGCGAAAGATATAAATATTGCGGACAGGTCTCCGCGTAAGCAGGCAGCCCACGGTCGCGGGCTTCGCGAACTTTTTCGAGCGCGTCGTTGCAGGAGAGATGGACGATGTAGACGGGGGCCCCCGCCATTTCTGCGAGGGCAATGGCGCGCGAAGTGGCTTCAGCTTCGGCGGTGGTGGGGCGCGTCAGAGCGTGATACTTCGGTGCACGTTTTCCTTCGGCGAGCGCCTGCTGCACGATCACATCGATGGCGCCGCCGTTTTCCGCGTGCATGCAGATGAGGCCACTGTGTTTCGCGGCCTGGCGCATGGCCTTAAAGATGGTGGCGTCATCGAGCATGAAGACGCCGGGGTAGGCCATGAAGAGCTTGAAGCTGGTAACGCCTTCATGGATGAGCTGGCCCATCTCCTCGAGCTGCGCGGAGCCGAGATCGGTGATGATGCAGTGGAAGGCGTAGTCGGTGACGGCTTTGTCGTGGGCCTTCTTCATCCAGGTGTCGAAGGCCTGGCGGAGCGTTTGCCCTTTGTACTGGATGGCAAAGTCGATGAGGGTGGTAGTGCCGCCGAAAGCCGCAGCGATGGTGCCGGTCTGGAAATCGTCGGCGCTGGTGGTGCCGCCGAAGGGCATGTCGAGGTGGGTGTGGACATCGATACCGCCCGGGATGACCAGGCAGCCGGCCGCGTCCTGGATGCGCGTGGCATTCTCCG
>Ga0210399_10002443_pt1 | contig 14452 bp, 11 predicted proteins | sample IncBWC14MmetaG_FD_150865 | JGI IMG/M metagenome (GOLD analysis project Ga0210399, IMG submission 150865) | Forest soil microbial communities from Barre Woods Harvard Forest LTER site, Petersham, Massachusetts, United States - Inc-BW-C-14-M | ecosystem: Environmental > Terrestrial > Soil >... | reverse complement strand
ATCACTCTCGGGCCGGGACAGAGCACAACGTTTGCGCTGCAGTTCACTGACCCGACCAATACCACGATAACCTACACCACGCGCGTATTGGCTGGACCGGGTGCCAGATAATGATCGGCAGCGTTCTTCCAATTCCGTCCTAGTAACCGAACTAGTTGGACTCCGTTACTTTCGACAACTAACTTCTAAACGTTCACGCGCCAGCGAAGATGCTCTCGAACCGGAATCGAATGCTCGGAATCTTGAGTACGTTGCCGTCCCCCGCAACCATCCGAATTGGTAGAGGGGCCGAATTATGAGATAGCCCCATTTCCTGTCCGAGCAGGCAAGTTTCTCGCCGACCTTGAAGGCTTCCTAGAAACCTCGCCGATGCTGCAAATCATGCACGCTATCTAGAGCTGGAGATTCCGACCGGGCGATCCTACGCAGCGCTGGCTACCTCAAAAGTTCTCCAATATCAACATGTTGCCATTTGTGGTCGAGCGACGGAATTCAAAGAGGCGCCCCTCGGGAGATGGTCTGAACAAGCATCAGCTTCGATCTCAATGAAAAGTCCTGGAGGCGACAGGAACGGAGTAGTATTGCAGCTACGTTAGCAGGTCGCTAAACCCGTGGCAAAATTTGCCTGGAATGTTAGGCACGCTTCGACGAGATGGAAGCTCCCGATCCAGCTCCTGGCAGTACTTGCCCTCTTCTCCTTCTCGATCCGTGATTCATTTGCGCAGACAACGGCTTCTGGCGGTTTGACTGGAGTGGTGAGCGATCCGAGCCACGCGGTGGTTCCCAACACCGTTGTGGAACTGAGAGACGAAACCAAAGGAACGATCCAAACTGCCAAAACCGACGGTGACGGTGTATACCAGTTCTTCTTCCTTGCGCCGGGAAAATACACGTTGAGCGTTTCGCATGCAGGCTTTCGCGAGGAGAGTCACGACGTTAATGTGCTGCTCGGGCCACCGGGGACACGCAACCTCACCCTCGAAATCGCAGGAGGAAGCGCGACAGTCAAAGTGACGGGTGAGGTGCCGTTACTCCAAGCGGAGAACGGCGACGTTTCCACCACGATGAACCTAACCCAAATCTCCCAAGTGCCCAACCCGGGGAACGACCTCACATACATCGCGCAAACCGCTCCTGGAGCGATTATGAATACGGACACGATAGGCGTCTTTTACCTTGGCAATGTTTCCATTTTGGGGATGCCGGGCACGTCCAATTTGTTCACCATAAACGGGATGAATAACAACAACACTCTAAAGAACACGAACAATGGCGGAGCGTTGGGAATGATGCTGGGCCAGAACGAAGTGGAAGAGGCGACCATCGTCAGCAACGGCTATTCCGCGCAATTCGGCGGTGCTGCGGGCGCCAGCGTTAACTACCTGACCAAATCCGGCGGCAATGCTTTTCATGGGAACGCTGCGTACTACTGGAATGGCAGCGTGTTGAATGCCAACGACTGGATCGACAATGCACAGGGTAACCCGCGCCCCTTCGATATCGCCAGTCAGTGGGCTGGATCTCTAGGTGGCGCAATTAAGAAGGATAAGCTGTTCTTCTTTTTTGACACCGAGGGCATGCGCCTCGTACTTCCGTTCAGCAATACGGTGGTTCTGCCCAGCGCAAAATTCGAATCTGCAACCATGGCCAATATCGATTCGATCTTCGGACCGATGTCCGCGTCGCATAAGTTTTACCAGCAGGTATTCAACCTGTATAACAACACGCCAGGGGCGAGTGCGGGGACTCCCGGCAACTTTAATGATCCTCTGGGCTGCAACGGCTGGCAGGGACCGGGCGGGCTGGGAACGACGGATGCCTGTGCGGTGCATTTTTTCGAAAACCTTTATCATCCTTCCAGCGAGTCCATTGTGTCGGGCCGCTTGGATTGGAACCTCGGGGTCAACGATCGTGTGTTCCTGTTGTTGCAGTATGACCACGGAAACCGTGCCGAGTATGTCGATCCGATCAACTCGGTCTTCAATGTCTACACCCATCAGCCGTGGTGGCAGGGCCAACTCAGCGAGACGCATAGCATTGGCCCCTCGGCGGCGAACCAGTTTTTGCTTGCAGGGACTTACATCAACCAAACAATCAGCGTAGCGAATCCGGCCCAGACCCAGGCAGTCTTTCCGACGGTGTTAAACTTGGGCTTCGCGGGCAATCCTTTCTCTGTGCTGGGAGGCCAGGACTGGGGCTTTGCACAGCCTGTCGGTTTAAAGACAACGTCATACCAGTTGTCCGACGACCTGGTGAAGACGCGGGGAAAACATAAGTTTGGGTTCGGAGTGAGCTTTCAGCGGACCTATTTTGCAGGGTACGGTTACAGTTTGAGTGGCATTGGACAATTACTGCCGCAAACTATCAACGCGTTTTTCTACGGAGGAGTAAACCCCTCCAACCCCAAAACAGACTTCACTACCATTTGGCAAACCTATCCGCCCGTAACTTGGAATCGTTTCGCTTTCTATAGCTTGGGACTGTACGGGCAGGAAGAATGGCGCGCCCGCACGAATTTGACGCTTACGCTGGCGTTGCGTGCTGATCACCAGTCCGATCCAGTTTGTGAAAGTCGTTGCTTCGCTCGGCTTTCTAGTTCATTTGATTCCATCAGCCACGATCCGGCTCAGCCTTACAGTCAGGCGATCCTGATCAATCAGAAGCAAGCATTCCTGAATACGGACAGCATAGTGTGGTCGCCACGGTTCAGTTTTGCATGGCAGCCCTTCGGTGTCTCTCACAATACGGTCTTGCGCGGTGGCGTCGGTATTTTCTACGATCCGGTCCCCGGTGTGATCGCGACAACTTTAGCTTCGAACCCGCCTTCCTCCAATTTTTATGCCTTTGGCGGCTATAACCTTGCTCCCGGTGAGACGAATAGCCTGTCCAAGAACGTGGCCGCCTCCAATTCAGCATTTGTGAAAGGATTTGCCACGGGTCAAACTCTTGCTCAGATCCAGGCAGCGGATCCGAACTTCAGTCCTCCCAGCATTCAGAACCCGGCAAATACGATCCATTCGCCGCAATATCAAAAATGGAGTCTACAGGCGCAGCAAAGTTTCGGTTCTTCGACTTCCGTGACGATCGGCTATTTTGGAAATCATGGCATCCATGAGTTTTTTGACGATCCCAATAAAAATGCATTTGGGTTCGGATCCTTCCCCAAAACGGTGTGCAGCAGCCCGCCCGTTCCACCCTGTGCGGACGCGCGATTCGGCAATGTCATGCAGCATGAGACTGGCGCCACTTCCAACTACAATGGCATGGTCGTTTCCTTCGAACAGAGGTTTACGCGGTGGGGCAGCGGCATGTTTCAGGCCAACTATACCTACGGCCATGCGCTGGACGAGGTATCCAACGGGGGATGGCAACAATTTGCATTCGGCAGTTCCTTCTTCCCCCAGGATGCCAACAACCTTCGTGGAAGCTACGGGGCAGCGGATTACGACGCGCGCCATTCCTTCAACGCAAACTACGTTTGGGATGTTCCGGTCAAAGAGGCGCTACGCCGGCACGGCCCGGATTCTATCGTGAAGGGATGGCAACTTTCGGGAACGGTCATCGCCCGCACCGGTTTTCCTTACACGGTGATTGACAACGCGGAGACCGGCAATCTGGTTAGCAACAATTTCTTCGGCACAATTTATTCTGTGCCGGCAGCTCCATTGGGTCCCGCGGGGCCCTGCGGAAAGGGTGCAGTCATTCCTGCGTCATCGGTTCCGTGCCAACCGGCGCAAGTACTGGGCGATGGTTCACCGAATCCCGGCGCATTATTTGTGCAAACGGGCTGCGAAACGGGATTCAACACGGGGAACCTGCCAGGTCCGAACGGACCGTGCAGCGGCCGCAGCGTGACGTTTTCGCAAGGCCGCAACCGTTTTCGTTCGCCGAGCTACTTCAACACAGACTTCGCGGTCATGAAGAATACGAAGATCCCGCATTGGGAAAGCGGTGTCCTGACGATCGGCCTCCAGTTTTTCAATCTCTTTAACCATGCCAATTTCGGATTTCCCGATAATGTGAGTTCAGACAGCACGTTTGGTCAGATTTTTTATCAGGAGCAGGCCCCAACCAGCATTCTGGGTTCGGGACTCAACGCGAATGTTTCCGGTCGTATGATCCAGTTGAAGGCGCAAATCCGGTTCTGATAGGGAGAACAACATGGAGTAGGAAGGCAGGCTGCAAAATCTCGTCGCCGCCTGTTCAGAAATTTTCCAGAGTCCAGATGTTGCCATTCGTGACCCAACCATGAAATGCCAAGTGGCGCCCATCGGGAGACGGATAAGCTTCTGTTTCGGCAGAACCTCCAGAATCCTCCCAGAGGGCATGCGCATTGCCCTGAAGATCCACATGCAAGAGTTCTTTTCCGTTCCGGACGCCGGCGGAAACGAAAAAACCCTTCCCCTCCGCGGCCCAACTCAAAAACCCGATGTTACTCCAACCCTTTACTTGTACCTGCTGCAGTACTTGTCCGCCTAAGGAGAGAATGTAGATCGGGCCTACCAGGGTTCGAGTAACGGCAACATGGGTGCCATCGGGAGAGAGATCCAAAAACCAATTGTTGTCATTCGCAACCAGAGCAAACCTAAACTGCTCAGCACCGCGTCCTTTTAAGGGATCGAAAGCAGTGACAATCAATTGCTTGCCATCCTCGGTTGGCTCACCGATTATGCACAGGTCAGAAGGAAACCTCGCACAACTCAATAAGCTGAACGTGTGGGCGATGAATAATCGCTGCGATGGTCCGCCCGTGATGGAAACCCGCATGACTGGTTCCGGTGCGCTTGTTGGCGTCGCTCCATTTTCCCCAAGTCCAAGATAGACAATATTCTTGCCGTCCGGAGTCACACGAGGGTCTCGGCCGTAACCTTCGGTCACGACGGCTTCTGCAATGTCCTGGTCCTGGGATTGTTTATAAATCCCAAAATGACCAGATCGATTGGAAACGAAAATGATAGCTTTGCTGTCAGGTGTCCATCCGACGGCACCTTCCGAGCTCTCACTCAAAGGAAAATGCCTTGGCCTGAGAATGTGCGATCCGCCCTCGGCCAAATCAGCCAAGAACGAAGTTTGTTTTCCGGACCATTTCCGGAAGGCGAGTTGCTTGCCGTCCGATGTTTCGCTCAGGCCGTTCATGCAGAACCCAGACCAATTCGTGAGTCGTCTAGGTTTTTCGACGGCTTCGCCCGTGCGCACATTGAGCCGCATTTCCCAGAAGTTGCAAGCGCTGCCAAAAAAAGATTCCGGCTCCTCCCGCGAATAGAGGAGTCGTCCATCGGTCAACCAAATGAGATCACGTACCTTCTTCATTTCGGCCGGGCCAAATAGGGTGGTGGGAGGCCCGCTCGTCAGATTGCGGCTCAGAAGAGTGTCCCCGGACTGGTCGGTCTTGGCGTACAGGACTCGTTTTCCATCTGGCGACCAACTAAGCCCGCCAATGCAGCTTTCTTCATCTGCGTCGAAAAGCTTTCGGGCCTGATCGCCGCTTGATGCCATCAGCCAGAATTCACGTTCGCCCAACTTGCCCTTGTTTGTTCCAAAAGAAATTAATGAGCCGTCAGGGGAAACGGACCAGGCAATCGCATTGTCGCGAAGCTTGTGCGGCGGTCCACCCAGGACGGAGACCAGCCAGATACTGCTAGTCTGTGATGACCAAGCGCTCTGATTTTCGCCCCCCGGATGGGCGTTAACAACAAACCCGGTGCTATTGGGAAACCACGTCCCGACAACCTCCCACTGCACTTCTTTACCGTTCAGCTCCTTTGGCTGAGGGATGACGCGTGTCTCACCCGTTGCGACGAGCTGGATGCGGATCCCATTCGGATCACTGTATGCCAAGTACTTGCCATCAGGAGAGATTGCCCCGCCTAAGACAGGGTTCTCGAAAGAATTGGTAGTGAGTTGCCGCAACTTCAACTCAGGCGGAGCCGGAGTGGACGACGGCTGGCGTTTTGCGAACCAGAAGGTCGCACCCGCTACCAGCAGTACAGCAGCACCCGCGCCTATCTTCGACCGACGGGCGAGAGGTTTCGGCTCCATCTCGCGTTTCAGGGTCTCCAAGTCGGCCAGCATTTGCGCTGCGGACTGATAGCGTGCGCCGCGATCCTTTTCGAGCGCGCCGTGAATGATCTTTTCGAGCTTTGCGGGAAGTTCCGGGTTCAGTTCGCGCACCGGCGTGGGGATTTGCTTGAGGATGGCGTTCTGGAGCACAGGGCTGGTGTCGCCTTTGAATGCACGCTGCCCTGTGGTCATCTCGTAGAGGACCAAGCCGAACGAAAACAAGTCCGTGCGCGCATCCAACTTCTCGCCGCGTACTTGCTCCGGCGACATGTAACCCGCCGTGCCCATCGCTACGCCGGTTCGACTGAGGAAAGGACTCGACGCGGTGAGCGACTCGGTTTCGTGTTTTGGTTCGTACGGACTGCCGCCCTCGCGAGGATCTGTAGTTGGGGAATCGGCCGCGGCCGTTCCAATGAGAAACAACTTGGCTAAACCAAAATCGAGAATCTTGGCCTGGCCGTAGCTCGTGACGAAGATGTTTGCGGGTTTGATGTCGCGGTGAATGATGCCCTGCCGATGGGCCGCGTCCAATCCTGCCGTGATCTGAATGGCGAGATCCAGCAACTTCTTGAGTTCCAATGTGGCATTCCCTGGAGCGGTTGCGACGATCAAGTCGCGTAGTGTCTGACCCTCCAAAAGCTCCATGACGAGGAAGGGCTGCCCTTCGTATTCTTCGACCTCGTGAATGGTGCAAATATTGGGATGATTCAGAGCCGAAGCCGAGCGTGCTTCGGACTCAAAGCGTTGTAGTGCCCCGGAATCGCGCGCCAATTCTTCGGGAAGGAACTTCAATGCAACCCGACGACCCAACTTCAAGTCTTCGGCTTTGTACACGATGCCCATACCACCGCCGCCCAGAACTTCAAGGACTCGGTAGTGGGAAACTTTCTTGCCAATCAGGTCTCTGTTCGAGAAGAAGTAAGACTTTGGTTTGACCTCTCCGGTCGGAGACTGGTCAATTGGTTCTCGAATTTCGAGGGACTCGACCGGTCCGATCCAGCGATAGCCTCGACGCGGGAGAGTTTCGATGTACTGAGGATTCTCTGCCGAATCCCCAAGAGCCAGTCGCAGCCTGCCTATAGCAGTGTTGATGCTGTGATCGAACTCGACCACAGTGTCATTGGGCCAAAGTTTACTGCGGATTTCCTCGCGCAAAACTAACTCGCCGGGCCGCTCCAGCAGCATGGCGAGCACGGTGATGGACTGCTCAGGTAGCCCAGTGCTTCGGCCGCCATTCCGCAATTCCCTGGCCCGGAGATCGAGCTCGAATGTGGCAAAGCGAATGATAAGGGGCCGCTGGGACAAGCTCATGCAGGTTTCCAGCGCAGACTCTATCATTACGTCGCCAGGTCATCAATGTCCTCAGACGGCGCTGGCTCGCCCGTAGCGCTGGTAACAAGCCCATGTTCAACAAGTTAGCCGTGTGACAGTTTTGTTAGATGTATGTGATGCCCGCTGCATTGAGTGCTCCTGCCTAGTGGGCCAGAGTGCTGTCTGTAAGGCGAAGAAACAGGTAAGCAGGAGGTCGAATATGAAACTTCAGGGCAGCTACAGATTCACGACGTTTGCGAACATTATCGCGATGACCCTATTTGCTGCGATGGCGATGCCGATCTGTGTGCTTGCGCAAGGAAACGCCGCGCGGGGACAAACGGTCAAGCACCACCATTACAAACTCATAGATTTGGGGACGCTTGGTGGCCCGCATACCTACGGTTCAATTAATGGTGATGGTTTCCAACTTTTGAACAACTCCGGAGTGGTGGCCTCATATGCCGACACTGCGTTCCCGGATCCCAACGCGCCAAATCTTTGTTTTGACCCATCCTGTTTCGTCGCTCACGCTCTTCGTTGGAATGACGACGTGATGACTGATCTCGGAGCACTTTATTCGCGGATGAACAGCAGCGCTGGTGGTTCCATCAATTCACGCGGTTGGGTCACCGGACAGTCGGAGAACGGAATAATTGATCCGGTCCTGGGTTCTCCGGAGTTTCGCGCCGTTCTCTGGAAGGGCAATGAAATCATCGACCTCGGAACGCTGGGGGGACATAGTTTTGTTATCGGAATTCACGTCAATGACAGCGGCCAGGTCGTCGGAATCTCCGATAACGGCGTCGCCGACCCGTTCTCAATTTTTGGGATCGGGGTACAGCTTCGGACATTCCTCTGGCAGGACGAGGTGATTCAAGACATCGGCAGCTTGGGCGGCCCAGACACTATTCCCGGCGCCAGTTGCAGCGGTCAACCTCACGATGTGGTTGTGGGAGCTTCCTACACTAGTTTCACACCGAATGTTTCCACGGGAATTCCGACGATCGACCCGTTTCTCTGGAAGAGCGGAAAAATGATCGACCTCGGTAACTTGGGCGGAACGCTGAGTTTGGGGGCGCAGTGCGCGAATCATCGCGGTCAGATTATCGGCCAATCGAGTCTCGCGGGCGATGCGATGTCTCATGCGTTCTCTTGGGAGGATGGCGTTATGACCGACCTGGGAACTTTGGGCGGCGACAATTCGGAGGCCATCTGGCTTAACGAAGCCGGTGTCGTCGTTGGCTCTGCTGATCTTTCCGGAAGCCAGATTCACCACGCGGTTTACTGGTCGAACGGCAAAATACACGATCTCGGCACCGTCGGCGGCGATCCCTGCAGCCGCGGCCGTGGCCTGAATGCGCGCGGACAGGTCGTCGGTATGTCAACGGATTGCTCCAACGCCTTGCACGCGTTCGTGTGGGAAGAAGGCGGTCCCATGTTGGATTTGAATATGCTGATTGCTCCGGGTTCAGGTTGGCAATTAACGAGGGCCATTAACATCAACGACCGAGGAGAGATTCTTGTGGCAGTTGACCCGCTCGGCATTGTTCCCATCGACGACGCGGACCTCGGCCACCTTGTTCTGCTCGTTCCGTGTGATTCCGACGATGCTGGTTGCGAAGGGAGTGCTGCAGCCACAATCAGCGTAGCGCCTCAGAGTTCAGCGCAGATCACCAGCAACTTGGCGATAAGGACTCCCCGTACGCCCCACGAGATCGTGGCTGCCTGGCGCGCACGCCTGGCTCGCCACTATCACATTCCGGGAGCACCAAAGAACTAGGTAGTGTCCGAATCGTGCCGTGTATCGCGAATGCAATCTTGAGGAGACCTCATGAAGAAAACTCTGTCAGTCGTATTCTCAATCGGCAGTTTGTGCGCCGCGCTGGCGATGCCACTTGTGTTGTCCGCGCAAAACACTTCGACACCAAATCAAACAGCGCAACACCATCATTACAAACTGATAGATTTGGGAACGTTTGGGGGTCCCGGGAGCACGCCTACTGAATTCCAACAGGTCCTGAACAATCAAGGCAAGGTTGTGGGCGGCGCAGACACGCCTTCTTTCAACCCCTATCCAAATTGCTTCAACCCATTTAACCAGCAATTTGAATGTTATGCCCAGCACGCCTTCGAATGGCGAGACGGTGCACTGACCGATTTGGGCACGCTTCCGGGCGGCAACAGCAGCTTCGCGTATTTTATCAGCGGCAACGGATTTATCGTAGGAGGGTCAGAAAACGGCGTAATTGACCCTGTGGCGGGTACACCGGAGTTTCACGCCACCCTTTGGACAAAGGGAAAGATCAAAGATCTGGGAACGCTCGGTGGAACTTCGAGCTTGGCGACCCAGGTCAACGACTTGGGCCTGGTGGTCGGGGCTTCTCAGAACACGATTCCCGATCCATTTTCGCTTGCTGGATTGGGCACGCAAACTCGCGCATTCCTTTGGCAAAACGGGGAAATGCATGACCTGCGCTCGCTGGGTGGACCCGACAGCTTCGCACAAATTGTGAACCAGCGCGGACAGGTCGCGGGGGTGTCTTATACGAGTTTCGTTGCTGATCCCAACACGGGGCTCCCAATCCTAGATCCGTTCCTTTGGGAAAACGGGAGCATGAAGGACCTCGGGAATCTCGGGGGCACGAACGATTTCCTCGGGCCGTTCGTCTTCGGTCTCAACAACCGAGGTGAAGTTGTCGGCTGGATGTCTCTCCCAGGGGACCAAATCAATCATGCCTTTCTGTGGGACGGTCAAAAACTTTCCGATCTCAACGCGCCAAGTGGGGGCCTGGGCGGGAACTTCTCTCTCGCAACTGGACTCAACGACGCTGGTGAGGTTATAGGGTGGGCGACACCTCCAGGGGACCAAGTAATCCACGCGTTTCTATGGAGAAACGGAGTGATGACCGACCTCGGCACCCTACACGGTGACCCCTGTAGCACTTCGCAAAGCATCAACTCAAGCGGACAGATTGTAGGCGCCTCAGAGTCTGTGTGCCCAGGCTTCTTCACCGAGGCGTTCCTTTGGGAGAACGGCGGACATATGGTCGATTTGAATACGCTGATTCCGTCTGGTTCCTCCCTGCAATTGACGGGCGCATCATGGATTAATGATCGTGGAGAGATCACCGGCAGAGGTGTACCGCAAGGTTGCGATAATGTCGATACGTGCGGGCACGCTTTCCTGTTGATCCCCTGCGACCAAAATCATCCAGACATCCAGGGCTGCGACTACAGTCTTGTAGGTGTGACCGCACCGGATCAACCTGAGCCGCCACAAAACGCCCAGCTGTCATCGCAAACAACTTCTGCGAGATTGTCTCCGTCCGAAGTGATGACTCGATTTCGTTCCTTAGTGGCAGGCCGCGATCGGCGCTACGGAATGCCGCAAACTTTCGACACAGCCTCGGCTATCACCAACATCGAACCGGCCCCGACAAACCTGACGTCCTTTGCTTTCAAAAGAGGGCTCTATGACGTTGTTGAATTGCTTTGGACTGATCATTCGACTGACGCCGATAGCTACCACATCGAGCGTTGCACTGGATCAACTTGCACCAACTTCAGCGAGATTGCAGTCACCGGCGGGAGTGCCATCCGCTACATCGACCCCTTGTGGACTATGCACCTGACATTTCGATACCGCGTCCGCGCCCACGGCCCGACCGGGTATTCAGCCTATTCCAACATTAGAACGCAGACAACGCCGTAGGGATCACGTCCGCTGCCGAAATCGTGGCCGCGAAAAAAGAATGCGGCCCTTAGAGAGAGGGCACGCCAGCGCCGCAAGCGAGTTGGACGGCGAGCGAGAAGAACTACTCTGTCTTACTCGAGAAGCGGAGGTAGCGATGATGAAGGCCAAAGTTGAGGTAGCGGCAAATGTAGTCGTGATTCTGTTAGCCGTGGTGATAGGGTCGGTTTTTCTTAAGGAACGATTCGCTGCCCCTGGTCCGGAGCCGAACGAGGTCAAAGCTGGCGACAGACTCATCGGCCTCGACGGTTGGGATTGGGGCGAACATGACCGGACGCTGCTGCTGGTACTGAGGAAGGGATGTCACTTTTGCGAAGACAGTGCGCCCTTCTATCAGAGACTCGTCGCCAAGCAACAGCAAGATAGCCCTAACACGGCGATCGTGGCCGCCTTTCCCGACGCTGTCGACGCGGCGAAGGAAGTTGTGCAATCGGAACGCCTGGGGGTTCAGGTGCTCCCAGGAGTGCCGTTGCAAACGCTTAAGGTCTCCGGAACCCCAACCTTACTGTTGGTTGACAGGAGTGGAACGGTCTTGAACACATGGATTGGCGTGCTCTCACCCCGGCAGGAGCTTGAAGTGATGAGAGCTAGTTTGCCAGGGCATTAATTGTCGCCAGCTTAAAGCGGTTGGTCCCTATGGACAAGACCATGAAGTGAAAGGAGAAAAGAAATGTCTCTGTTGCGGAACCTAGCCGTGTTGTTGATACTCGCTGTAACCGTTCTTGTCTCGACGCCTAACTCGGCCGCGGGATTATTCTGCGGTGGAACGTGTAACCCGAGGTATGGGCCAGGCTGGTGTCCAGCCGGCTGCAAATGCTACGCTGCCTCAACCCGTGGTATTTGCTTGCCCTCGTTGCACTAGACACCGGGGAAAAACCCCATGGGACAGGTTCATCCCAAGACCACACCAACGAGGCAGACCGCTGTTGGTGGCAACAAACGTGGATGGTGGTGAGATTCGCGTAAAGAATTGAGGCCGCAAGACCGGCTCTCAAAAGTTTTCCATCAGCCACATGTTGCCGGACAGCGTCCAAGTGGATATGGCCAAGTGCCGGCCATCCGGTGATTGAACTACCCCAGCGCCCTCGCCTCCGGAACGCTCCTCCAATACGGATGATTCGCCCCGCAAATTCAGATAGAGAAGTCTGGTGTTGCCTTGAGCGCAGTCCGAAACGAACAAGCCATCATTGTTCGAGGACCAATTCAAGGTCCTCAGGTTGCTCAAGCCTTTCAAAGGGATTTCTCGTGTTGAGTGGTCACGTAAGGAGAAAACGGAGAGTGGTCCTGCTGGACTACGAAGGAAAGCTATCTGACTGCCATTCGGCGAAAGATCTATCGACCAACTGTCCTCGTTCGGGTCCATGCCGAAGCGAGCGACTTCGGCGCCACGCCCCTTAAAGGCATCGAGGACAGAATGGATAAATTCCTTGTGGTCGTCTGTTGGCTCAGCAATCAGGCACAGATTGGAGGGAGGGCGAGCGCACATAAGTGCGCTGGAGAACTTGGCGATAGAAACCTGCACGGGCGAACCTCCGTCTACAGGAATCCTCATTATGGTGAGGCCAGCATGCCGTTTTACCGGAAGCTGGCCAAATTGGAACAGTCGAACCAGATCGGCGGCGTTCACCTCATCGCCATGTTTCCGGACGATCTGGCCGTCGTGCGTCACGTCGTGGAAACGCAGCAGCTCACGATCGAAGTAGTTGCGGGCTTTGAGTTAGGCCAGGTGAAAGTGCAGGCCATTCCGACTTTGATGCTGGTCGATGAGCAAGGACGAGTCTCCAAAGTCTGGATGGGCCAGCTCCCGGCCGCGGAGGAAGCAGAAGTTATCGCGGCCATCAGCAAGCCGTCGGCCGCCGAATCCAAACAGCAAAGTTTCCTGCGGGCGCCTTGCAAGACTTGTAAGCCTAAGTCTTGATGTAAGCGGTCGCTGGAAGTTCGTCGGAAAGTCAGGAACGACTGTCAAAAGGGGGAAGTATGTGGATTCTGAGATTAGTCCGAAATTTCGCTTTACTCGCGCTATTGGCGCTGGCAGCGCACGCTGCTGCCGGTGCTGACAAGCATCAGAAGCCGGGACACTGCGGTGGACCGTGTAAAAACCTGCGTTGTGGGGGGGCTGCGTGTGCGTTGGCGGCGGCGAATTCCAACTTTGCGCGCCCAAGCAGCCCTAAGACACACGGGAAAACCCAATTGGGACAGTTCCATCCCAGGACCACGCCAACGAGGCAGAGCGCAGTTGCTTGCAAGGCGTGCCCTGGAGTTCTCTTCCAGGTAGCCGGGTGGGCTGCGAACGACGGATGCTCTCCTCAACTTCTTGAACCTTGCGATGCGCTATTTCTTCCAGCGACAACTAGTGGCAAACGTGGCTCCGTGAAACTGACTAAACACTTAACCGATGATCGCGTTCAAATACGAAAACGTAGTACAAACGTAGTACCAATTGCGGCGAATGTCGGCAAAGAGCGAATAAAGGGTGAATGAAAACTGGGGAAGTGACGCTCCGGATTTTGCTGCAATTCACTAGCTTTCCTCGGTTTAGCCTAGCTCCGGCGAATTCTGACGAAATCACGACGCTGGCAGTTAACCGAATGCTTCTGAAAGCCAACTCCCCCCATGTTGAGATCAGCCACTGCTGTCATGCGGCCGAAGCCCCTCTCTTTTAAGGACAATGCAAGAAGAGTGAAAGGTAATGTGGCGGGAGCGACGGGACTCGAACCGGTGCCTCCCCCGTGACAGACAGGCGTTCTAATAAACCCAAGCTGCAGCCGTGATGAAAGAGGACGTGAATCACGTGGGAGTAAGACCCAAGCCTTATACCAGTGAGGGTTGGCCGCCAAGGGTTTAAGCGAAAAAGGTGACGCAGATTTCAAAAAATGGGTAGAGCAGACGGCCTCCCCGAGAACTGGGAAACCTTATGTCCTCAGTGACCGCCGAACAGCACGGCCAGGAACAAGATGAACATCAGGATGCCGAACAAGATTTTGAACGGCTTCGGGACGTATCACGGTGAAGGTAGAGGATTGTGATAACCCTCCTTTGCTTGTTCGACGCAATGTCGCACGCCTCCCAGGAATTCAGCTCTCTGTTCAACGTAGAATTGTTCCTCTGAGAAGGCCAGATCATACAGACCTTTGAATGCACGAATAGAATTGATGACTGAAGACACCATGAAATTCCTTTCCGGACTCGATACGAGTCCATGGACTGCACCCTTGAAATGAGACAGCCAGGATGGGCACACTTTGCAGGGAAAGGGCTACAAAGTGAAGCGAAAGCGATACTCACGGAAGTTCCAGCGGATGGCTGTTGAACGTCTAAGAACCTGTG
>Ga0210399_10002440_pt1 | contig 14457 bp, 12 predicted proteins | sample IncBWC14MmetaG_FD_150865 | JGI IMG/M metagenome (GOLD analysis project Ga0210399, IMG submission 150865) | Forest soil microbial communities from Barre Woods Harvard Forest LTER site, Petersham, Massachusetts, United States - Inc-BW-C-14-M | ecosystem: Environmental > Terrestrial > Soil >... | reverse complement strand
CATCGCGGGGATCAAGGCACTTTTGCCGCAGATCAAGCAGACTGTGCCGCCGGCGTTGGAGATCAAACCGCTTGCTGACCAGTCCATCTTCGTGAAGAGCGCCATTCAGGGCGTGGTGAAAGAAGCCAGCATTGCCGCGTGCCTCACGGGTCTGATGATTCTCATCTTTCTCGGCAGCTGGCGAAGCACGGTTATCATCGCTCTTTCGATTCCGCTCGCAATCCTGACCTCCATCATCACTTTGAGCGCTCTCGGTGAAACCATCAACATCATGACACTCGGTGGTCTTGCTCTCGCCGTTGGAATCCTGGTGGACGACGCGACCGTGGAGATCGAAAACATCAACCGCAACATCGCCCTCGGGAAAGAAGTCGAGCAAGCCATCCTCGACGGCGCCCAACAGATCGCTGTCCCGGCGTTGGTGGCCACACTCGCCATCTGCATCGTCTTCGTTCCGATGTTTCTCCTCACGGGAGTGGCGCGCTATTTGTTCGTGCCGCTGGGGGAAGCGGTCGTGTTTGCCATGCTGGCGTCCTATCTGCTCTCACGAACGGTTGTGCCGACTATGGCCAAGTATCTCTTACGCGGCCATGAGCACGACGCCGCGCACACCGCGACTTCCCGCAATCCCTTCGTCCGTCTGCAGGTCCGTTTTGAGGAGGCCTTCGAACGTTTCCGGGAGCGTTATCACCGGTTGCTCGAGCGCTGCCTTCATCACCGTCGCACTTTCCTGATTGCGTTCTTCGCGGCCTGCCTCGGCTCCCTGGCTTTGATCGTCCCTTGGCTCGGACAAGACTTCTTCCCCACGATCGACAGCGGCTCGTTCAATCTTCACCTCCGAGCCCCAACCGGAACGCGCATCGAGGAGACCGCGCGTCTCTGCGATCTCGTGGAACGATTCATCAAACAGCAGCTTCCTCCAGGCGAGATCTCCAACGTGATTGACAATATCGGACTCCCCTACAGTGGTATCAATACTTCCTACAACAACACAGGAACTGTAGGCACCTCGGACGCGGATATTCTTGTCACCTTTAGGGTCAACCACCATAAGACGGCTCAGTACGTTCACGACCTTCGCATCAGCCTGGCCAAACAATTTCCAGGGGTCATTTTTTCTTTCTTGCCCTCCGACATGGTTAGCCAAATTCTGAACTTCGGGTTGCCGGCCCCCGTCGACATCCAGATCCTCGGCAATGATGTAGCTGGCAATCGGGCTTATGCGAACTCGTTGCTCAACCAGGTGAGGTATGTGCCCGGGATGGCCGATGCGCGAATTCAGCAGCCAATTGATCAACCTTATATGCATCTCTGGGTTGACCGCACGAAGGCGCAGGAGGTTGGCTTCAATACCCAGGCCATCGCGCAGAACGTGCTGATTTCACTCGGGGGTAGCTTCCAGACCTCGCCAACTTACTGGCTCGACCCCAAAAATCGAGTCAGTTATCAGGTCTCCACTCAAACTCCGCAGTATCGAGTCGCATCGCTCCAGGATCTGGCCAACATGCCGATCACCGGACCCACTCCGAACGCGCCGCCGTCTCTTCTTGCGAGCTTTGCTTCCGTCCAACGCGGCAGCGGAACGTCCGTGGTTTCCCACTACAACATTCAACCGGCTATCGATATTTATGGTGCTGTTCAGGGACGCGACCTGGGAGGCGTCTCAAGTGACATCACGCGCATTCTTGACCAGACTCGCAGCGAACTCCCCCGCGGTTCGCAGGTCGTCCTGCGAGGTCAGGCGCAGACGATGCGTTCTTCCTATGTTGGCCTCCTAACAGGACTATTCTTTGCGGTGCTCCTGGTTTACCTCCTGATTGTCGTCAATTTTCAGTCCTGGCTGGATCCCTTCATCATCATTTGCGCCCTGCCCGCCGCCCTCGCCGGAATCGCATGGTTTCTGTTCGTGACTCACACCACCCTGAGCGTGCCGGCTCTCACCGGCACCATCATGTGCATGGGCGTAGCCACCGCCAACAGCATCCTGGTCGTCAGCTTTGCAGCGGAACTGATGGCCGAGGGCAAGGATCCGGTCACCGCGGCACTTGAGTCCGGATTCACGCGCTTCCGCCCCGTGCTGATGACAGCCCTGGCCATGATCATCGGCATGTTGCCCATGGCTTTGGGGCTCGGGGACGGTGGCGAACAGAATGCTCCTCTGGGCCGCGCGGTAATTGGCGGACTGCTATTCGCCACTGTATCTACGCTGCTCTTTGTACCAACTCTGTTCAGCGTTCTGCACGGACTGAGAAGCCGGCCCGCGGAGACCAGGACTCAACCATAGGGAAAATTTTCAGAAACTGGATTGAAGGGGTAATGTCAATGCAACCAGAGGCAAAAAAACAGGTTTCCACACAGGAACCGCCATCGCCGCCCGTGACCAGCAAGCAAGGTCGACCCCGGCGGGGTTGGCTGACTGCTGTCGTAATTGTCGCCGTCTTTGCTGGGCTCCTGGTCTCCGGGATTCTTCAGCGCGTGCATACCAGCGCCGCTCTTCGCACAGAAACCGATGACATGGCGGTGCCAACCATTTCCGTCGTCTCCCCGCAGCGCGCCGCGCCTTCGCAGGAGATCGTGTTGCCGGGAAACGTACAACCGTATGTTACGGCGCCGATTTATTCTCGCACTAACGGATATTTGCAGGCCTGGTATTTCGATATCGGAGCACACGTAAAGAAAGGGCAGCTGTTGGCCGTGATTGCCACGCCCGAAGTCGACCAGCAACTCGGACAGTCGCGCAGTAATCTTTCCACTGCCGAGGCCAATCTCAGGCTTGCCGAGATCACCAAGAATCGTTACGAAGGGTTGCTCAAAAGCAAGGCTGTGTCGCAGCAAGACGTGGACAATGCCGTCGGTACATACAACGCAAATAAATCGATTGTCGAAGCCGATCAAGCCAATGTGAAGCAACTGGAGGCGTTGCAATCGTTTGAGAAAATCTACGCGCCCTTCGACGGTATTATCACCGCTCGCAACACCGATGTCGGCGCTCTGGTCGACTCCGGCAGCAGTGGTGGCGTAAAGACCGATCTGTTCCACCTTTCTCAGGTGGACCGTTTACGTGTGTACGTCAACGTCCCCGAAGAATATTCACAGGCAACCACTTCCGGCCTGACCGCTGAGCTGACCTTGTCGGAGTTTCCCGGAAAAACTTTCACAGGGAAGCTCGTGCGCACCTCCGAGGCCATCAACTTCGAGACGCGCACCCTCCTGGCGGAAGTTGATGTCACCAATCCGACTGGTAAGTTGCTTTCCGGTTCTTATGCGGAAGTCCATTTCAAAGTTCCCGGAACGACCACCACCTACATTTTGCCCGTCGATACGCTTCTTTTTCGCAAGGAAGGCTTGCGCGTCGCTCTTGTGAAAGACAACAAAGCCCGGTTACTGCCGGTAACGCCCGGCCGCGACTTCGGTGACACGATTGAAATCATTTCCGGCCTGCAGGGCGGCGAGTCTGTCATCGTTAGCCCTCCGGATTCCCTGGTGAACGGAGAAAAGGTACAGATCGCTCCAACCAACGCGGCGGGAGGGATGCAATGAGTTTCCTTCGCTGCGGCACCACAAACATTCGATTCCCCATTCGCATTTCGGGCAGTGTCGGTCTCCTTAGCGTGCTGTTGCTCGCCGGCTGCACAGTTGGACCGAAATATCGCCGCCCGGCGGCAGAAGTTCCGCCAGCCTACAAAGAAGTTGGCGATTGGAAGCCTGCTCAGCCGAACGACCAGAATCTCGGAGGAAACTGGTGGGAATTGTTTCAGGACACCCAACTGAACGCCCTGGAACTGCAGGTTAATGTTTCCAACCAAAACTTGAAGGCAGCTCAGGCCCAATACACGCAGGCTCGCGCGCTCGTCCGCTACTCCCGGGCCGCTTACTTTCCCACCATCGACGGGGGCGCCAGCGCGACAAGAAACAAAATCTCCAACAATCGGCCTCCCAGCCTCAGCACGAATGGAGCTACCTATAGCGACTTTCAAATCCCATTCGAATTGTCTTACGAAGTCGACGTGTGGGGGCGCGTCCGCCGCACCGTTGAGTCCTCTCGCGACCAGGCACAAGCCAGCGCGGCCGACCTGGCAACCGTGAACTTGTCGATGCATGCCCAGTTGGCTTTGGACTACTTTCAGGCTCGCACCCTTGATGCTGAGGAACAGCTTCTGAATTCGACCGTTTCGCAGTATGAACAGGCATTGCAATTGATCGAGACCAGATACGCGGGAGGGCTCGCTTCCGATCTGGAGGTTGAGCAGGCCAGGACGCAACTTGAAACAACTCGCGCGGAGGCGATCGATGTCGGAGTGGCCCGCGCTCAGTACGAGCACGCTGTTGCAGTTCTGATCGGTAAGCCTCCAGCCGAGTTCAGCCTCGCCGCTCTTCCGCTCACGGCACCTCCTCCTCCGATTCCAGCTGGTTTACCCTCGGAACTGCTTGAGCGCCGTCCCGATATTGCAGCCGCAGAAAGGCGCATGGCTTCGGCCAACGCACAAATCGGTGTAGCCAAGGCGGCTTATTATCCGACCATTAGTTTAGGCGGCGCCGGTGGTTTCCAGAGCGGTGTAATTACAACGCTCCTGTCTGGTCCGAGCGCCCTCTGGTCGGTGGGCGGCTCCGCAATGTCCCCCATTTTTGATGGCGGCCGCCGTCGGGCCAACGTGGATCAAGCCATCGCCGCGTACGATCAAACTGTGGCCAACTATCGCCAGACTGTGCTGACCGGCTTTCAACAAGTCGAGGACAACGTCGCAGCACTTCGGATTCTGGAGCACGAGGCTCAGGTGCAGAATACGGCCGTCAGCTCGTCGGAAAAATACCTCGCACTAGCCAATACTCGTTACGCCGGCGGCGTCACCAGCTACCTTGAAGTAACGACGGCCCAGAGCGCGGCTCTTTCCGACGAGGTCACTGCGGTCAGCATTCTAGGCCGCCGCATGGTGGCCGCGGTGACGCTAGTTCAAGCGCTCGGCGGAGGCTGGAGTAGCTCCGAATTACCGCAACGACCTGAATGTTGCGGCAAACTGACAAGCACCTCAAGGTAGAAGTGCCCGTTTTTCCCGTTCGGTCCATCTGGGTTTTGAGGGCCGACGATCCCAAATCGCTAAAGGATATTGACGCTATATTGGTCACAATCGAAGCGAACGGCTGCGGCCAACATCTAAGTGGGGAGCAGGTATTGGTCGACTCCCTACGAAGACGTCCCGTTTGCACGTGCTTACCGGGCACTGACGAAGAACTGCCGGTTAAACAACGTGCTAAAATCCCGCCAATCAAGAGGTTCAACTCTTTGCATGACGAAGCCAAGAGTCCTTCGCTTGCGCGTATGGCCGAGCGCATATCGAAGGAAGCAGAAACCCTGCCTTATCGTTAGAGCTATTTTCAAGGGGTTGTGCTCGGGAGAAGGGATATTCACTGGCAAGCATGGGCCACGATTCAAGAACTCATCTGCTGGTATGTTTGCGACGTTAGTATGACATCATAACAAACCGGCTTCCTGATCCGCCTTCCGGCTCCTTATCGTGGTTTGGTCAGGATCGCAACCGGCCCTCGTATGAGCACTACAATCTGCTCCCCATCGCTGAAATACCTACACCGTCTCCGCCAACGCCGGCGTCCTCAGCTCCACTCAATCCGGCGGATCCATCTACTGAACCAGTAGGTGGTTCCTGCAAGCCAGACGTTTCTCGGGGACGTAATCGCAAATCGTAGATCTACAATTGAGGTTTGCATGCCACAATACCTCAACGCTCCTGGCCGCTGTTCTGCTGCGAGACAGCATGTAACGCTACTTTCGATATATGGAACTCGAAGAAGTCCGGTTCAGTGGATCTACGATTTTGCAAATTATCATGCGTCCAGTTATTCAAGTGCTTCGAGTCCGCAAGACCTACGGCCCAATGGTAGCTGTCGACGAGGTGTCGTTCGAGGTCAACGACGGCGAGATATTTGGTTTGATTGGGCCAAATGGCGCTGGAAAAACTACCACGATGGAGTGCATCGAAGGTCTGCGCACGCCGGATCGGGGCAGCATCTCGGTTCTGGGTCTTGATCCCTTTCGTCAAGTCTACAAGCTGCAGGACCGTATCGGAGTTCAGCTTCAGCAGGCGCAGTTGCAGAAACGGATCAAAGTGTGGGAGGCGGTAGACCTCTGGGCTTCGCTTTACCAGAAGAAAGCGATGGACGGTGAACACCTCCTCGAACAGCTCGGCCTCACTGATAAGCGTAACGCATGGTTTATGAACCTCTCCGGAGGCCAGAAGCAACGGCTATTTATTGCCCTTGCGCTGATCAACGATCCGGAGGTGGTGTTTCTCGACGAACTGACCACCGGGCTGGACCCGCAGTCGCGGCGGGCAATCTGGGATCTGGTGCGCGGCATCCGTGAGCGCGGCAAGACCGTCTTTTTGACCACCCATCTGATGGAGGAAGCCGAACGGTTGTGCGACCGGGTAGCCATCATCGAGCACGGACGGATCATCGACATGGACACGCCGGCGAGGCTCGTCGGCAGGCATTGCCCGGAGCGAACCGTGGTTCTCGCCACGGCCGACCCTATCGCTGAAGAGCGCTTTCGGGCGCTCCCGGGAGTGGACGCGGTAATTTGCTCGGACTCGCGATTCACCATTCGCGGCCGGGGCGACGATTTGGTGACCGAGGTGATTCATTGCCTGTCCGAGAATCGCATCCGCGTCACGGATTTCCTTACGATCCTCCCAAACCTTGAAGACGTGTTTCTCAAACTGACTGGCCGCTCGATTCGTGAGTAAGTTCGACTATGATGCTGCGTGGACTCTGGAAACTGACTTGGCTTGAGATCAAGATCTTCATGCGCGAGCCGATGGGCGCGTTCGGCGCCATCGTTCTCCCTGTTGTGGTTTTCCTCGCGGTGGGCCGGGTCGTCGGCGCCAGGCTCGCGCCGCCTGAACTCGCCGCCAACAGTTTTATCCACGTGGGTCTGCCAGTTCTTGCTTCCCTTTTGATCGCCGTCAATGCAGTGCTCTCACTGGTCACCATTATCTCTATCTACCGCGAAGGCGGTATCCTCAAGCGGCTCCGCGCCACGCCGCTCCGCCCACAGACAATCCTTACCGCTCACGTGATTGTCAAGTTGCTACTCACCGCAGCCACCCTGGCCTTGATGGTCCTGGCAGGAAAACGCTACTATCCGGTCGGCGTTCACGTTCCATTCTTCTCGTTCACGATGGCGCTGCTGATCGCCACTTGGAGCATCCTGTCGATCGGTTTCCTCATTTCCAGCATCGTTCCCACGGCGCGCTTTGCGCAGGTCATCGGTGGCTTCATCATGTATCCGATGATCGGTTTCTCGGGACTCTTCGTGCCCGTCGAAGCGCTGCCGCCAGCGCTCCACGCGGTGGCGAGAGTGGTGCCGCTAACCTACGCTGTGTCTTTGCTCCAGGGAATCTGGAACGGCGACGCGTGGTCAGCGCACCTCGGCGACGTCGCAGCACTGGCCGTTGTATTTGCCGTTTGCACTTCGCTCTCCGCGAAAGTTTTTCGTTGGGAGTAACCCGCGCTGCGCGGCAACCTGGTTCTGTCTCGCGCAAATTGGGCGCAAGTACCAGAGCAACGCAGATGTGGAGTCCTAGGACGCTGGGCTCGAAAATCAAGCAGCTGAAGATCAAGAAACACAAGTTTATCTCTGAACAGTAGTAAGTCCCCGCTTTCCACTCCCGAAAATTCGGCACTTCCCGAAGTCTCGTCACCCGACCGCTACCTCTAACCGTCTATTTTCAATATGTTGCATGTGGCCTCTGCATTGCATTTCTACTTACGTCAGGCCGGTATGGCGGCAATGCAGAGCAACGCGACGACAAGCGATGACCTTGAGAATCGAGAAATAAACGCCTCAGAGATTCACGGTGTTCACCCTGAGTGGGCGTATGGAGGCGGAGCACGTTCCGGAGCTGAAAGAGCTTTTTGATCGCGACTACCGAAAACATCATTCTGGATTTGCGAGACGCGAGGCTGGCGGATCGCGACGCAGTGAGGTTTCTAAGAGGTTGCGAGGCAGATGGCATGAAGCTTGAGAACTGTCCAGCGTGCTCTTGCTAGAAGCAGGCGGTCTCGATCCTCCGTACTGATGACGGCAAAATTGCTGACTGGGCTGATTACTACGACGGTTTGACCTCCCGGCGCACAGCCCTGGCCGCACACTTTACGGAATGGGTCGAATACTAAATTGGGGAGTCGTCGGCTGGGCAAGTAGTTCTTCATTGGCTTGGGTGGAAAAACAAATTCAAGTCAACATGCCGTAAATGTGTCTGGCGCATGTCTGTAATTCTAACAATGCATGAAACGACTAGTGCGAGATGTTATCGAATGTTACGGCGCGGGCAGGAGCATGAACGAAAGCGAGAACGCTACAAGGAGAATTCCTTATGACAAATTCAGCAACGAATAGCGCGATTATCACCGGTGCCTCTGGTGGAATCGGAGGTTCGATCGCAAAACGACTGGCAAAAGATGGATTTTCGGTGGTCGTGAACTACGCTGGAAAACCGGCCCCAGCACAAGCAGTTGTCGCAGATATCCAGGCTGCGGGGGGACAGGGCATCGCTGTGCAAGCAGATGTGGCGATTGCCGCAGACGTGGAGCGGCTCTTCAAAGAGTCGGTAGATGCGTTCGGTAGACCTAATGTGGTGGTTCATTGTGCCGGCATCATGCCGCTTTTCCTGATTGCCAGCGGAGACGTGACCGCCTTCGACAAGGTGATCGCGACGAACTTACGCGGGACCTTCCTGGTATTCGCGCAGGCGGCTCAACATGTTCTCGATGGCGGCCGCATCATGGCTTTCTCCAGCAGTGTTCTCGCCAAGTCATTCCCGACTTATGGGGCCTACATCGCTTCCAAGGCGGGAGTCGAGGGGATGGTCCATGTGCTTGCCAACGAACTGCGTGGTAGAAACATCACGGTCAATGCGGTGGCGCCGGGCCAGGTGCGAACGGACCTGTTCCTGAAGGGCAAAAGCGACGCACTGATCGACGAATTAAAGAAGATGAATCCGCTCGAACGGCTCGGCATGCCAGAAGACATGGCAAATCTAGTGTCATTCCTTGCCGGTCCTGAGGGGGGCTGGATCAACAGCCAGGTGTTGCGCCCCAACGGCGGCTTTGCCTACTGAATGGAGTTCGGAACCTTGCAAAGACATACGAGACACCAGATAGAAGGAGGAGCCAGTCATGAAGAAGGTAGTCGTAATCACTGGAGCTTCGAGCGGCTTTGGCCGTCTGTCCGCCGATGCCCTCGCGAAGGCTGGCCACACTGTCTACGCCACGATGCGGGATACCGCCGGCCGCAACGCGCCGCAAGTTGCGGACGTGAAAAAGTTCGCGCACGACAATAATGTTGACTTGCGTCCCATTGAACTGAACGTGTCTTCGGAGAAATCCATCGAAGCGGCGATCCGCCAGATTGTCGCCGAACAGGACAGGCTCGATGTCCTCATGCACAATGCCGGGCACATGGTGTTCGGACCGGCGGAAGCGTTTACGCCGGAGCAACTGGCTGAACTCTACGACATCAACGTGCTCAGCACCCAAAGGGTAAACCGCGTTGCGCTGCCCCAAATGAGAAAACAGCGCCAGGGGCTGCTCATCTGGGTGTCCAGCAGCAGTTCGGCGGGCGGAACGCCCCCGTATCTCGCGCCCTACTTTGCCTCGAAGGCGGGCATGGATGCGATGGCGATACAGTATGCCCGCGAACTGGCGCTGTGGGGTATCGAAACCTCGATCATCGTTCCCGGCGCATTCACCGGCGGCACCAATCACTTCGCGCATTCCGGCACGCCCGCCGACAAGGAGCGCGCAGCCGAGTATGAAGCAGGTCCATACAAAGGCTATGGAAAGAAAATACAGGAAGCCTTTGCCGCCATTGTTCCCCCCGACGCGGATGCAGGCTCGGTGGCGGATGCAATCGTTAAAGTCGTGGACGCGCCGTTTGGCAAACGCCCGTTCCGCGTTCATATAGATCCAACGCAGGACGGGGCGGACGTTGCATTTGCTGTAATGGACCGCGTGCGGACGGAAATGCTGCATCGCGTGGGCCTTAGCGAATTGCTGACGCCCGCGGGAACGGAGTCAAGAACCGCAAGCAACGCCTGAGTGAAGGCTCAGAGGTGTTCGCGAGCATGGGAATTTCAGGAGTAACCGATGAACCTAACGGAAAACACGATTTTTATCACGGGTGGAGGTTCAGACATCGGGCAACAACGCAGGCATCATGAAAGTGGATAACGTGCAAAATGGATCGCAAGGAGAAAGGTACGATGTTCGCAATTACTGGAATCACTGGCAACGTTGGCGGCAACGTAGCGCGTAACCTCCTGGCCGCTGGGCGGCCAGTTCGGGCTGTAATGCGCGACGTCCGCAAAGGTGACGGCTGGGCACTGCGCGGCTGCGAATTAGCGACAGCGGACATCCTTGACGTCGCGGCGCTTACGTCCGCGTTCGAGGGAGCGGAAGGCGTCTTCGTGCTGGTCCCGCCGAACTTCGATCCGGCACCGAGCTTTCCCGAGGCCCGGGCCACGGCCGCCACTCTGAAATCGGCGATCGAAAGGGCACGTCCGGGCAGAGTCGTGTACCTGTCGACGATCGGCGCGCAGGCGGGTGAACCGAACCTGCTCACACAGCACACAATCATCGAGCAAATGCTGGGAGAGCTGTCGATGCCCATTGTCTTCCTGCGACCAGGATGGTTCATGGAAAATTCCAGATGGGATGTTGCTGGAGCGCGCGAGAACGGTGTGATTCCAAGCTTTTTGCAGCCGCTTGATAAACCGGTACCAATGGTCGCCGCCGCCGACGTCGGACGTGTGGCCGCGGAAGTGCTGCAGGGAATTTGGAACGGCCGAAGAGTCGTCGAGTTGGAAGGGCCGCGCCGGGTGTCGCCCGACGAGGTTGCGGCCACCTTCGCTGAACTTCTTGGCCGTCCCGTAAGAATGGCCGCCGTGCCGCGCGAGGCTTGGGAACCGCTATTCAGATCGCAGGGCATGAAGAATCCCACACCCCGTATTCGGATGCTGGATGGCTTCAACGAAGGCTGGATCGAGTTCGAGAACAGTGAAGCCAGCTCTCGAAAAGGAGAGGTCGTCCTGAAAACCGTATTGCAAATGCTCATCGAACAGGAGCAAGCGACCTCACGTTGAGGGCGAATGCGTGGCAGGCGCGCTTGCGGGGCTCATTAGGCTCTGAAGAGATTGCCGGAATTGATCAAAGCGACATCTGGGCGGGCCCAGATGTACGGAAAGTCAACTATTCATCCAAACTACCCCAGCGCCCGAAACGGACTGCTGAATGAACTGAATTTCTAAAGTGCTAACACAGCCGGTGAAAAGCATCAAACCGTGGAGACTTCAACGGCTAGTCAGTGGAACAGGCGTGGCCGACATCTTCGGTTTGAAACGACCGCATCGTTGTCCCGGGCGGATTTGTCTGGGTGTATCATGCCCGTCATGACCTCCCCAGGACAGGAATCCGAGTATTTGAATGCCCAACTGCTGGTCGACTCGATTCCTGCGCTGATTCATACAGCCAGGCCTGACGGCTACCTCGATTACTTCAATAAACGTTGGCTGGAATACCTGGGCGTCACTTTGGACAAAGTGATTGGCTGGAATTGGACCTCTGTCATCCACCCTCAGGACGTTGAGGGGATTGTGGCCGAGTGGCGAGCCTGCCTCGCGACTGGAGAAATCTTCGAGTACGAAACTCGCGTCCGTAGGGCGGGTAAGGACCTCGGCCCGCATTTTCGCTCCCTTTTTCCCGCCCTTTTTTCCGCCTTTGCGGCCCATCTCCTGCATGACTTTCGAAATCAGATTGGGATCCATGGGTTGGATTGGAGTTTGTTGCGTCGAGACGTTGGTTCCAGCATTTGTCCGGAAGGTTACAGCGTTTTTCGTCCAAATGGATTGCCTCTGCCTGTCCGCAATATCGGTTGAGTTTCAGAAGTTGCAGGGCAGAAACTGCTGTAGTCGCTGCTAAGGTAGGGCGGCGACCTTGAATTGCCTTACGTATTGCGTCTGACGGGACAAATGGAGTTCTCGTTTTACCAGAGATATTTCAGGGCTTGAGATCCGTAAACCTGGCTTGAATCAGCCACAGCATGACAGCAAAGATCATCGCGGTCGAGACCCCAAAGAGCAGCGTTCCATTTGCCGTTTCAAGGGGACCCAACAATCTCCAGGAAGGCGTCATGATGAGATCACCGTAACCCAAGGATGTGTAATTCACTGCGGAGTGGTAGAACGCGGTTCCGAAGTCTGAAAATTCTCCGCAGATCATGAACAACACCGCCCAAAATGCCATCTCTAGGAGGTGCGTGAGGGACGCGTAAAACACTACACGGGCAAAAATTTCCAGATCGGTCCAGGGCGTGCCGACATGACCGCGCCTTCTTTCGCGACGAACAAGGTTGACGGTGGCCCTGAGTGGCACCAGGTAAATAGCGATGGTGCAAACCAGGGCGATCACGCCAACCCCAAGGGGCGCCACGATCGAGATGCGATGACCTTGTATCACTCGACTCCCGAATGCTCTGTTGAAGTAGCCGAGGTATTTGAATCACCCGCGGAGGGCTGAAACGTTTCGACCATCGCTCGGATGTCACGGTTCTCGAAAATCTGACTTTCGCGCTCCGCTGTTTTCTGGAGCGCAACATCCACCATGGCCCGCCCCAAGTCGTCGGCCCGAATCACCTGGTTGGGGAAGAGCAACCGAAACGCGGGGTAGATCGCGCGCAAAAGGCGATAGCTGAAATTCGGCTCCTTCCGGGGCTCCACGGGGTAGATGTAGGCGGGCCGAAAGACATAGACGCGCGGGAAGCCGGCCGCGAGGAGTGCGTTCTCGGCCTCTCCCTTATAGCGCGCGAAAGGCATCCGACTTCGGCCTGTCGGGTCCGCACCCTTACCGCTCAAAAATGAGAAGGCCGCCTCAGGGCTGCTTCTACGGAGAACTCGCGCGAACTCGATTGTGTAAGCCACGGTGATTGTGCGGAGCTCAGCATCCGTCACCGCTCCGGTATATGCGCCCAGACCAAAGATTGCCGCGTCCTGACCGGAAAGCGCCTCCGCGAGTGCAGAGCAGTCCGCGAAGTCCCGGTGCAGAACCTCTCTCAACTTCGGGTGCGAGACACCGATGTTCTTGCGTCCGATAGACGTCACTCGTTCGACTGCGTGGTGTCCTAGCGCATAGCGAAGGGCGTATCCGCCGGCCATTCCAGTCGCGCCCACAATTACAAGACGTATCGGGCCCGCCGTCGATTGCATTAGCTAACACCTTCAACAATGAGTCCGTGATAGATCGCCCCGTCTTTGCGGTGCTTGGCGACTCTTTGGTAGGCCTCGCTGTAATACCAATCCTTTGCAGCTTTCACGTTCGGGAACTTCGCAATGACGATCCCCTCAATCGGATCACCTTCAAGGACTTCGTGCTTTCCATAGGCTACGAGTACTTCGATGGGATGCCCCTTCATCGTCGCTTGGATTCCAGTCCAATATTTTTCGAGCTCTTTTTGATCGATGGTTTTCGTTCTCGTGAATACAACGTATGCAGACATGATCGTTCTCCTGATTTGTTAATCGATTACCGCAGCCATTCGGTTCGTCCTTTATGACATTGCGCGCTCATCGATCCAGTCGACGTAGAGCAGGCGCTCGGCAAACAGCCACGCGCCCTCCATCTTCACGAAGGTATCGAGGTAGCGGAGCGAGGCGACCATCAAGCGGCGTTTGCCGCCGTCGACCGTGACATGATGCGCGAGGCAGTAGGCTTCGCCGGTAGCTCTATCCTTTGTCAGCGTGAAGATTGTGCTCTGTCCAACGAAGTGCGTCGTGGCGTCGTAGTTGTTCAAGTCTGCGAAGACCGGAGCGAGGGCCTCGCGCGAATGCAGCTCCTGTGAAGGAGTCGGATCCTTGGCATTCACGTACACCACGAAGTGCGCGTCGGCGGTAAAGAGAGACATCTGCCCCTTGGCATCCCGACGATCGGCGCAATGTGCGTAAGATTCGACGAGTTCCCGGATCGCAAGGCGGTCCGCGGCTTCAGCTGGTGAGATGCTTACGTGTTTGCTCATTTATGGATCTCAATTCGTTCATGCATTCCGAACGCCTTCTCATTCGAGGACGACCCGTGCTCTGCTAAACGCAGCGTTCTGGCACTTCTTAAGGACCGATATTTTCAGTTCCCATAGTGAGCTCTGTCTTCGTAAACTATTGTTGGAAAACTGGCGGCGGACCGCTGACACGGCGCCACTTCAATCGAACATTCACCTCCACGCGATTGGCGATCTTGATGAAAGGGATGCCGCTCGTCATGCCGTAGTCTTTCCGATCAAAAGCCATGGTGCCCTCGAGACTGCCGGTGGGTGTTCCTTTGCTATCGCTCGTGAGAGTGAGTTTCTCCGTCTTGGTAACGCCGCGAATGGTGAAGTTACCCTCGATGTCAAAT